>JFJP01038471.1_pt1 | contig 23815 bp, 19 predicted proteins | sample 431651 | NCBI WGS metagenome assembly JFJP01 (sample SAMN02602958, study PRJNA72255) | Microbial mat metagenome, whole genome shotgun sequencing project. | biome: fresh water; feature: sink hole; material: water; isolation source: purple microbial (photo- and chemosynthetic) mats found in...
AAAAAGCTTTAAAATTTGATGCTTACGACAACGACACACGGACTTACTTGTATTATTGCGGACTTTATACTGCTAATCCCGTTAATGCACGTTTTCATGCAGGCAAATTAGTAACTAAAACGCAAGAAGCCATTCATTTTAAACCATTTGCATTGATAAGTTTGTTGGATTTTGAATACAATTACAAATCAAACAAAAGTGGCACACGGAGTAACCCAACCTATTTGCGTGGCGGCGTGGGCACAAATTTAAGTCCCAACTTAAATTTATATCAGTCTATGTCAACCTATTCGCAAATCATTGGAGATTATAGCGTAGATATGACAAATGTAGAAAAATATAAAGTAGAAAACTATAGCGTAAAACAAAACGAATACTATGCATTAATGGGTTGGACTGCAAGCCCGCACTTAGTAATAAACGCAGCCTATCATTATATTAACGCACAAATTGATAGCTCAACTTATACAAACTATTACAAAGGAAATCTAGGAGCTGTAAAACTATCATACACTTTCAACCGTTTTGACGTTGGATTATCTGGATCGTTACTCAAAAATTATAACAGTTATACAAAATATAGCTATTATACAAATCAAATTGGGTTGCAAGCTGGCGTACAATTACCGGGAAAAGCAAAAATATATTTGCAAAGCTCGTTGTATTCGTTAACAGACTCGACCAACAACAGAATTATATTCTCGCAGTCGATAGGCGGATTGGATTACACAGACAATAACGGGCTGTACGTGTATAATTCCATAGACCCAACTACCTTTCGTACAGCAGCTAGCAGCTTTTGGAAGGTATCACCACACTTAACTTTGTTTGGCAATTACACCTATGATATAAAAAATATAACCGACATAAATACAAACTACAATCAACATTCATTTTCAACTGGAATAATATGGAATCTCTAAAAAAAATCACATTACTTGCAGTATTTGTAATACTCGCAAACGGAATTATGAGTCAGAGTCAAGGTGCTATCCAAACCGCATTTAGCAAAAGTTACGAATCGGAGCATGCACGAAAATACAGTCAGGCCATCAACGATTTAAAGCCCATATACAAATCGGATGGTTATTTTGTGAATCTCCGCATGGGGTGGCTGTACTACTTGGCAAAACAACATTCGGAATCCATTAAATACTACAACATTTCCATCGCACTGAAACCTTATGCCATAGAAGCTCGATTTGGGTGCATTAAACCGCTCAGTGCCATAGAAAGTTGGAATAGCGTGCGGGCTCATTACTTGCAAATACTTAAAATTGACCCGCAAAACACGATAGCAAACTATTGGCTGGGAGTGGTTTATTATAATCGAAAAGAGTATAACAATGCGATGAAAAACTTTGAAAAAGTGGTGAACCTCTATCCATTAGATTATGATTCGCTGGTTATGCTGGCTTGGACTAAACTCTATTTGGGCAAATTAGCCGAGGCAAAAGTGCTTTTTAACCAAGCGTTGGTAATACGCCCTGGCGACAATTCGGCATCGGAAGGATTGAAATTAATCAAGTGATTTCTGCGCTATCAGCTTGTCTTTAACGGAAATGAGAAAGCGGTTAGAAGCCAAGAAACATATATTTTTCACACCTTGTAGCATCTAATCAAATGAATGATAATCAAAGAATTGGACTTGCCGACATCATAAAAGGAATAGCTGTTCTGCTTATGATTCAGGTTCATGTTATGGAGCTTTTTGCTACGCAAGACTTGTACGAAAGCACCCAAGGAAGTATCTCCCTGTTTCTGGGAGGTATTCCAGCAGCTCCAATTTTTATGCTACTGATGGGCTATTTTCTAGCTTTTAGCAAAAAAAGCACTTCAGAAATGGCATTGCGTGGAGTGCGACTATTTTTGGGAGGCTTGCTTTTAAATATTGGATTAAACCTTCATTTATTGTACAAGATAGTTTTCGAAAACTGGGCGTTTAATCCCTTACACTCTGTGTTGGGTGCCGATATTTTAACATTGGCAGGCTTAAGTTTGGTGTGCTTTGCTATGATTAAAAAAATTTTGACAAACAAATACTACCTCTACTTTGGGTTGGCAGCAACGATAGCCCTACTGTCACAATTCACGCAGCCCAATCAGTTTGAAGACCACTCACTACGTTATGTTCTCGCTTTTCTTGTTGGCGGAACATCTTGGTCCTATTTTCCTTTAATTCCTTGGTTGTCATTTCCGCTGCTGGGCTTTGGGTGTAAATTGATGAATGACAAATTTGATTTGGATGCTGCAGCAAAAAAATGGTGGAGTAAAATTATTTTTGTAATTTTGCTGTGCGTACTTGCTTTTACAATAGATTTTTCCAACAGTATTTCTAACAATTTAGCGGAATACTATCATTTTAAATTCTTGTTTTTCTTGTGGAGTGTGGCCTTTATTATCGTTTGGATATATGCTTTGTATTTTATCGAAAAAAGAGCTGAGAAAACAATGATAGTTCATTTCCTACAATTTTTGGGCAAAAATGTAACATCTGTTTATGTATTTCAATGGCTGATAATTGGCAATTTGGCAACAGTGCTTTATAAATCCCAATCTTTTGGGCAATGGGCTATTTGGGTTTTAGTAATAACAATTTCAGCCAGTGCACTGGCATACTTTTGGGTCAAATTTCGGATAAAAAAAGACGCGCAAAGGATTTAGAAAAGGTAGTACAATTTTATATCACGCAACAATTAAAACTATGTTTGAAGACGAAGAAAACGAACACCAAAAAACGGAAACGCTTCCCATTTACAAAAAGGGACGTGAGATAATTGATTTGGTACGACAAATAGCCGATTTAATACCCGATGATGGGAGTCAACTAGCAAGCATAAAACACGATATGCTACAAGATGCGTACATGCTTTGTGCCAAAATAGCCAATGCCGAAGGAGGCGACATGTATGACTTGCGCATGGAAAACGCGGCCATTATTCGGAAATCTGCACACAGCTTGATGATTCAATACCACTCGCTAGAAATGTTTGGTTTTGAGCATGTTGAATACTTTTTAATGGTGCGGAAACAGATAGAAGAATTTCGATTATTATTTATACCGTGGGTGGCTAGTTTCGACAAACAGAACTATCGCATCGACCGCTGGGGGCTGTTCAACCCACCTGGAATTGGACCGTTTGATGTGGATATTGATGAAGGACTTGGACGAAATATCGATTTTTTTGATGAGGAAGATGAGGAAGATGAGGATTGAAGCATGCGTGGATGAATCGATTGTTAACGCTCGAACACATACGGCAACTTCCAAAGTAATACTTCAACATTACCTATAGCTGATGAGAAACTAGAAAATGCTTAAAAACAAAGGGTAACTCCTCTGGAGTTAAGTTTTGATTATTCCGACATCCCCCAAATAAATTTGGGGGTTATGCACAGATAACTCCTCTGGAGTTTTTCAGCAGACATTACCTATAGCGGAACATGCCGTCTTGGCAGTATGCTACTTCCCGATAAGAGTGAGAATGCTACACAAAAAAACGAAAATGGATTGATATTCAAGATGAGTATCAATCCATTTTCGTAATGGCAAGTTCCGTTTATGGAATGTTCCATTTGCGTTCAAATACCACTTAACGGAGCTGAAAAGTTACAAATCTAATGTGGGTTATTTATTTGCCTGCCGCACCACTTTCACTACGCCATTTTATACACAATTTCTTTTACCCATTCTGCCCATTTGTGGTGGTTTTTTGTTTTGTCGAAAGTTTGCCAAGGAATGGGTTTACCGATACGAATGCGGAAATGCTTTCCTTTTTGTTTAAACATTTCGTCGGCAAGATACATCATCTCAATGTTGAATTTTATACCCAAAAATTTGCGTAACCGCGCCAGGTTATAAAAGAAATTGGAGTTACGCCCTTCGAAATAAATAGGCACCACATCGCGCTGGTATTGAATAGATTTGCTAATAAAATTTTTCTGCCAAACCAAATCAGTTATTTGGCCATTTACTTTTCGGGAACAGACGCCCGCTGGATAAGTAAGCAAATGACTGTCTGACTCGTACAGTTGCTGCATCATTTCGGCATGCCCTTTTCCTTGCGCACCCGTTTTGTTCACTGGTACAAACATATCACGCATTGGATGCAGGTTCATCATCAAATCGTTAGAAAAAAATCGCACTTTCCCTACATACACTTTACCAAGCACATAGCCTGTAGCTACACCATCCAAACCACCCAACGGATGATTGCTTGCAAAAATTAATCGTCCATCTTTAGGTAAATTTTCTTCCCCTTTTATATCTACAGTAACACCTAAGTATTTAAGCCCTGCTTCTATAAACTCTAAGTTTTTTAATGTTGGGTTGGCTTGAAAAAAAATATTAAACTCATCTTCATGTGCAATGCGTCGTAAATAATTGACAATGAATGTTGGTACTTTTGTTTTTGGTGCTTTGTTTTTTAAAACCTGTGCAATATCCATTTTTATTACTTTGTCTTGAGTCATTTTGGGTAGAATTAGAAATGAAAGAGCACAAATGTACAAAAAATACAGAGAAAAAATAAGCATTCAAATCTAATCCTTTAAGAATTTTAAAGTAATTTGAGAAAAAAGTATATTCTACACAATCAAGCGCCCCACTTTTAAATATACTGATAAAGAAGAACACGAAAATTGACTTTTAAATGCTAATAAACTGTCTATTAAATAAACAACGTAGGCAAAAATAACATGTTGAAAACCTGTTGATAACTCTAAATATAACAATAATAACTTGTTGATAATTATTTTGTGGGGAATTGTGGGGAATATGGAAAAAAATCTATACTTTTACCGTGAAAAAAAAGAGCCAAAAAACTATGTCAACATTTATAGGCAAACACGATGCAAAAGCCGATGTAAAGGGGAGAATATTCATTCCTTCCACTTACCGTAAATTGTTGCCAGAAGGTGAGAAAGAGCGGGTTGTGATGCGGAAGGATACCGAGAATGATTGTTTTGTCCTTTATCCAGTGTCTGTTTGGAGCGTAAAAGTGGCCGATTTCAAATCAAAACTCGACGAGTGGAATCCTACTGACCAACTTTTGTTGATGCAATTTGTATCGGATGCCGAGTGGTTGGACATCGATTCACAAGGCAGGGTATTGATTTCAAAGAAAAACCTGCAAGTTATTGGTATTGATAATTTTGAAGTATTATTTGTGGGAATGATAGACCGATTTGCAATATGGAGCAAGGCACGCTACGAACAAGCCAAAATGCCCGCTGTAGATTTTGCTAAACTGCTGAAAGAGAAAATGATGAAGAGCACCTAGGGGACACTAAAACCCCCTAGCCCCTCCCGCTAAAGGCGGGATAAATTGCGGGGAATTAAATCCACCCCGCCCTCCGCGATAGCTATCGGGAGGGCACCCCTCAAAAGGGGAATTAGATTAGCTTTGTAAAACCAAACTGACACATGAAAAAGAATAAAAATAAAATAAAAACAGAAACCAATTGCAACGTCAATCCCCCGCAATTTATCCCGCCAATAGCGGGAGAGGTTAGGGGTTCTTCTTTGGAACTAGGGGTCATCTACCACACTCCCGCTCTCCTTACAGAAACCATTGAAGGACTGAAGATTAAACCGGACGGCGTTTATGTAGATGTTACTTTTGGTGGCGGCGGACATTCTAGCGAGATACTATCCTTGCTGGGACCAAATGGCAAATTGATTGGTTTTGACCAAGATGAGGATGCTATTAAGAATGCGCTCGACGACCCTCGTTTCATTTTTGTAAGAAGTAATTTTAAGTACTTGAAGAATTTTCTTCGCTACCACGATATTGAAAAAGTAGATGGCATTTTGGCCGATTTGGGTGTTTCGTCCCACCATTTTGATGAAGCTGAGCGTGGCTTTTCATTTCGCTTTGATGGTGCGCTGGACATGCGGATGAACACGAAATCGCCTTTAACGGCAGCTGTTCTGCTTAACACTTACACGGAGGAGCAATTGGCCGATGTTTTTTATCTATACGGCGAGCTACACAACTCCCGCCGAATAGCCAAAACGATAGTTGCGGCGCGTGCTACAACACCTTTCAAAAACATTTTTCCATTTATTGAGGTACTAAAACCTTTTTTTGGAAGAGAGAAAGAGAAAAAAGACATGGCCAGGGTATTTCAGGCACTGCGCATAGAAGTGAATATAGAAATGGACGTGCTGAAATCGCTGTTAGAGCAAAGTTTGGAAGTACTGAATCCCGAAGGACGCATTGTAGTATTGACCTACCATTCGCTGGAAGACCGCTTGGTAAAGAACTTTTTTAGAAGTGGTAATTTTGAAGGAAATTTGGAGAAAGACTTTTTTGGAAATATCCTTTCGCCCCTGAAAGCAATAAACAACAAGGTGATAATAGCCAATGCTGAAGAGCTGGAGCGCAACCCAAGGGCAAGAAGTGCAAAATTGAGAGTCGCGGAAATAAAGGGATAGTTTGTAGTAGGTAGCTTGTAGTTGGTAGTTGGTAGCTAACAAAATGGTAAATAGTAAATAGATAAATAGTAAATTCTTCAATGGGCTGGATAAAAAAAATATATAAAGTCGAGCACCATTCGTGACATCCTTAATGGAAACATTCTGACTAAAAATTTTATTAAAAAGCAGTATAAGTTATTGATAATGATGTCTCTTTTGGCATTTCTGTATGTTGATAACCGGTATTATTGCGAAACACAGCTAGCAAAAGAAATTAAATTGAAAAAGGAAATCTTGGATTTAAAATACGAATCGATGACAATATCTGCTGAGCTAATGGCCATTAGCAGACAGTCAAACGTATTGAGTATTGTAAAAGCGAAAGGATTAAATCTGATGGAGACTTACACGCCTGCCATAGAAATAAAAGACAGCTTAACAAACGAATAGATGGCTGATAAACGTAAAAATATTGTATTTAGATTTGGCATCGTATATAGTGTTATATGCTTGTCGTTTTTACTAGTGCTGTATAAAATAGTAATTATACAAACCGTAGAAAGACGCCAATGGATGGCAGTAGCGGCAAAAAGCACAAAAAAAAATATTATCGTAAAGCCCAATAGAGGGAATATTTATGCCTGCGATGGACGATTGATGGCCAGCTCAATACCCAGCTATTATGTGTATATGGATTTACGGGTGCCAGCATTGCACGAAAAGAATGGAAAATTATTCAAAGAGAACATCGACTCTGTATCCATCTATCTGTCAAGCTTTTTTGGCGAAAAAACAGCTTATGAATATAAGACAGAAATAACGAAAGCTTACCACAAAGGAGTTGCAGAATATAAGTTATTTCCAAAAAGAATTTCTTACTCCAAACTCAAAACACTTAGGACATTGCCTTTATTTAAAATGGGAAGTATTAAAAGCGGCCTTATCACCAAAGAGTCTTTTAGTAGGGTTAGACCATTTACAACGTTGGCAAAACGAACCATTGGCGACATATATTCAGACGAATCAAAAGGGGGAAAAAATGGCATAGAGCTGTATTTCAACAAAATCCTTTTGGGGAAACCGGGCTTATCTATCAGGCAAAAAGTAGCCAACAGGTATATGGAAACAGTACAGGTAGAGCCCGTTGATGGCATGGACATTACCTCAACTATTGATGTTGATTTACAGGATATTGCAGAAAAAGCACTGGTGGATAGTTTGCGGTCATACGATGCGGGGTCGGGCTATGCAATATTGATGGAAACCCAGTCGGGCGAGGTAAAAGCGATAGTAAATATGCAACAAAATGCAGATAAAAGTTACTCTGAAAATCAGAATGGCTCCGTATCTGATCAAGTAGAACCTGGTTCAACATTTAAAGTAATGTCGTTGATGGCAGCCATAGACGACGGAAAAGTAAAAATAACCGATCGGATAGAAACTGGTAATGGAATATTCAGCTTTGGCAAGGGCGCAATAATGAAAGATTGGAATGCGAACAAGGGCGGGTTTCACACCTTAACACTTGCCGAGGCCATTCACGTATCATCTAATATCGGTATTTCACGGGCTATCGTTAATGCCTACGGAAACAATCCGTCTGCATTTGTTGATAAGCTGTATAAAATGAAGCTGAATGAAAAAATGAATATTGAGATTCCAGGCACTGCCGCACCTCGTATTCGTCATCCACACGATAAGGTTAAATACTGGTCTAAATCAACGTTGCCCTGGATGTCAATTGGTTACGAAGTTCAAATTCCGCCTATTTATACCTTGGCATATTTTAATGCTATAGCAAATAATGGTAAATTTATAAGACCATTTTTTGTAAAATCAATTTCCAAGAATGGTCAAATTATCAAAACATTTAATGCAGAGGTTATTAATGAAGCAATATGCAAACAAAGTACCCTGCGTGACATTCGTGAAGCATTATTGGGCGTTGTAGAGGGCGAAAAAGGGACGGCTAAAAATGTACATTCAAAATACTTTGGTATAGCTGGAAAAACGGGAACTGCTCAAATTTCCAAGGGCGCATTGGGATATAAATCTGGGGGCACAACCCACCAAGTCTCGTTTTGCGGGTATTTTCCGGCCGACAATCCTCAATATACCTGCATTGTGGTGATTCGTCAGCCACGAATCGGCTATCCTTCGGGAGGAAAAATGGCTGGGTCGGTATTTAAAAGCATTGCCGAAAGCACTATGGCTTTAAAATCGATTAGTAAAGCGCTTGTATATCAGAAAGATTCATTACATAATTATCCTTTTCAGCCCTACATTAAGACTGGATTTTTTAAATCATTGCAAACCGTAACAACAGAATTAAAATTACCACAAACATCTGCTTCTACTGACTGGGTAAAAGCATTTTCGGATGACACCAACATACGGCTTGAAACTATTGCTGTGGCTCGAAACGTAGTTCCAGATTTAACGGGCATGGGAGCAAAAGATGCGGTTTTCTTAACCGAAAAGATGGGGTTAAACGTACAGGTTCAAGGGCGCGGGAAATTAATATCACAAAGTATCAATGCTGGATATGCCGCCGCAAAGGGCAGCTCTATCATTTTGAAATTTGAATAAAGGAGAGCAGACGAAAATTTGCAAACAAAATAAACGAATATAGTCAACTAAAGAACAAGGAAATGATATTAGAAGAAATCTTGCAGAGCGTAATTCTTCAAAAAACAATAGGAGAGACTGAAATTGAAATTTCAAACATTCAGTTCGACTCGCGCAAAGTAGAAGCTGGTAGTGCTTTTGTGGCTACCCGTGGATCGGCCGCCGATGGTCATCAATACATTGCTTTGGCCATTGAAAAAGGGGCAATAGCTATAATTTGTGAAGTAATTCCAGCGGAAGTATTTCCAAATATTACGTATATTAAAGTAGAGAACAGCGCAGATGCATTGGGAAAAATGGCCAGTGCATGGTACGGTTTCCCATCGGCAAAAATGACTTTGATAGGCATAACGGGCACCAACGGCAAAACAACCATAGCCACACTTCTGTACCAATTATTTCGAAAGCTCGGTTACAAATCGGGACTTCTTTCTACTGTTTGCAATTATGTAAACGACGTGCCTGTGGAAGCAACTCACACTACACCAGACGCTTTGGCTTTGAACGAATTATTGGCACAAATGGTAAATGCGGACTGCGAATATGCTTTTATGGAAGTAAGTTCACACTCGGTTGACCAGCGCCGAATTGCCGGACTGGATTTTGACGGAGGCGTTTTTACCAACATCACACGCGACCACATTGATTATCATTTGACTTTTGAGAATTATTTGAAAGCAAAAAAACAATTCTTTGATGATTTATCGGACAATACCTTTGCACTTACTAATGCCGATGACAAAAACGGGTTGGTGATGCTTCAAAATTCGAAAGCAAAAAAATATACTTACTCGTTGCGCTCTATGGCGGATTTTAAAACCCGCATTATTGAGCATGGTTTTGAGGGTATGTTGTTGGATATGAATGACCGAGAAGTGAATGTATCTTTTATAGGAAAATTCAATGCCAGCAATTTATCAGCTGTATATGGCACGGCCGTTTTACTTGGGCAAGATGAATTGGAAGTGTTGCGCATCATTAGTTCACTACATTCTGTTTCTGGGCGCTTTGAAACGCTTCATGCTCCAGCTGGCTACACTGCCATTGTGGATTACGCCCATACGCCCGATGCGCTTACAAATGTTATTGGTACGATAAACCAAATTTTGGAAGGAAATGGACGGCTGATTACGGTGGTAGGCTGTGGAGGAAACCGCGATAAAGGCAAGCGCCCGATGATGGCACGCGAAGCTGTAAATGGCAGTTGGAAAGCCATTTTAACATCCGACAATCCACGATTTGAGGAGCCGCAAGACATTCTGAATGACATGCTTGCAGGATTGGATGTGGTGGAAAAAGCAAAGAGCCTAACCATTGTAGATAGACGAGAAGCCATCCGAACTGCTTGCGCTTTGGCACAAGCGGGCGATGTGGTGCTTGTGGCTGGCAAAGGGCATGAGGATTACCAAATTATTCAAGGAGTAAAACATCATTTCGATGACAAAGAAGTGGTGAGAGAATGCTTTAATAATTAATAATTGACAATTAATAATTAATAATTTCACAAATATGCTATACCATTTATTCCAATACTTAGATAACACATTTGACTTTCCAGGTGGTGGACTGTTTAACTTTATATCATTTCGTACCGGCTTGGCTTTTATCTTGGCACTCATAATTTCCACGTTGTTTGGACGGCGAATAATTGATTATTTACAAAAAATGCAAATTGGTGAAACCATTCGTAATTTAGGTTTAGAGGGCCAAATGAGCAAAAAAGGAACACCTACAATGGGTGGTGTTATCATTATTATTGCTATTTTAGTACCGACACTGCTGCTGGCAAGTTTAATAAACATATACGTTATCTTAATGATTATCACTACGGTATGGCTGGGTCTAATTGGGTTTATGGATGATTATATTAAGGTTTTTCTCAAGAACAAAGATGGTTTAAAAGGAAGGTTTAAAATTGTTGGTCAAATTGGATTGGGATTGATTGTAGGACTGACAATGTATTTGAGTCCCGACATGGTGATTAGAGAAAACGTGGAAGTTAAAAAAGACGCACGTGTGGAAGCGGTCCATTATTCGAATGATGATGTAAAATCGACAAAAACCACCATTCCATTTATGAAGAATAACAACTTCAATTATGCTGACGCATTTAAAAAGGCAGGCGAAAAAGCGCAAGATTACGGTTGGGTATTATTCGTTTTGGTCACCATATTTATTGTAACCGCAGTTTCAAACGGGGCCAATCTCACTGATGGATTAGATGGATTAGCAACAGGGTCTTCGGCCATAATGGGCGTCACACTCGGTATATTGGCTTATGTATCGGGCAATATAAATTACGCTGGTTATCTGAACATCATGTACTTACCTGGCACTGGCGAGTTGCTGGTTTTTGCAGGTGCGTTTATTGGTGCTACCATTGGTTTTTTGTGGTACAATGCTTATCCGGCACAAGTTTTTATGGGCGACACGGGCAGTTTGACACTTGGCGGTATCATTGCCGTGTTTGCCATTGTGACTCGCAAAGAATTGTTGATTCCGATATTGTGCGGCGTATTTTTTGTTGAAAATCTATCGGTGGTACTTCAAGTGGGTTATTTTAAATTCACAAAAAAACGATTTGGCGTAGGGAAACGAATTTTCAAAATGACACCCTTGCATCACCATTATCAGAAACAGGGAAATGCGGGAATTCAAGCCTTCTTTCAACGGCCGATACAAGCTTTGCCTGAATCAAAAATTGTGATAAGATTTTGGATTGTAGGTATAATTTTGGCTGCAATCACTATTATTACACTGAAGATAAGGTAACCCCTAACCCCTAAAGGGGAATTAGGCAAGTTCTTTCGATATGTATTTTTTGAAGGATTAATTATAATAACAAAATAACAAATACTAACTTAGTTCCCCTTGAGGGGCTAGGGGTCGTTTTTAGAGGTCTATGAAAAGAATCGTTATACTTGGAGCAGGCGAAAGTGGAACTGGTGCTGCTGTGTTGGCAAAAAAGCAGGGTTTTGAGGTTTTTGTTTCGGACATGTCGGAAATAAAGGAAGAATACAAAACATTGCTTAATGCGAACAGTATTATTTGGGAAGAAAAAAAACATTCTGAAAACGAAATACTGAATGCCGATGAAGTAGTGAAAAGTCCTGGAATTCCTGACAAAGCACCAATAATAAAGAAACTGTTGGCACAAAATACTCCTGTAATTTCAGAAATTGAATTTGCCGGTAGATACACAAAAGCAAAAATGATTTGCATCACTGGAAGCAACGGGAAAACGACCACTACCATGCTGGTGTATCATTTATTAAAAAACGCTGGGCTCAATGTGGGTTTGGCGGGTAATGTGGGTCAAAGTTTGGCATTGCAAGTGGCAACGGCTGCATTCGATTATTACGTGGTGGAACTCAGCAGTTTTCAACTAGATGGCATGACGGAATTTAAAGCAGATATAGCTATTTTACTAAATATTACGCCTGACCATTTGGATAGATACGATTATAATTTTCAGAATTATGTTGATTCGAAATTCCGAATTACGCAAAATCAAACGGAAGCGGATGCCTTTATTTTTTGGGAAAACGATCCTATAATAAAAGCGGAGTTAGAGAAACGTCATATACAATCGACCATGTATCCGTTTGCTATTGAGCGGAATGAAAAAACAAAAGCATTCATCGAGAAAGATGAATTGATTATAAAAACATTAAAAACACTATTTAGCATGCCCGTTTCAGAGTTAGCAATAAAAGGACTTCACAATACCTACAATTCGATGGCAGCGGGATTGGCAGCGTCTATTGTAAATGTCAGAAAAGAAAATATCCGACAATCTTTGCAAGACTTTCAAGGCGTTGAACATCGGTTGGAATATGTGGCAACGGTAAAAAATATTCGATTTATCAACGATTCGAAAGCTACTAATGTCAATTCGTGCTGGTACGCCCTTCAAAGTATGAAAACCCGCGTTGTACTTATTTTGGGTGGAACAGACAAGGGAAATGACTATACAGAGATAGAAGAGCTTGTAAAAGAAAAGGTGTCGGGGTTGATTCTTATAGGGCTGGACAACAAACCATTACATGAATACTTTGACAGTAAAATTGAACACATCATCGATGTACAATCTATGGAAGCTGCCGTAAAGGAGGCTTACAATATGGCAACCGAAGGCGAGACGGTTTTACTTTCTCCTTGTTGCGCTAGCTTCGATTTATTTAAAAACTACGAAGACAGAGGAAAGCAGTTTAAACAATGTGTGAGAGAACTATGAATAGTTGACAGTTGACAGTTATTAGTTGACAGTTATCAGTTACATCTAATTGAGATGAAATGAAGCATAAATTTTCAAATTTTCAAACCCGATAGTTATCGGGACAAATTTTCAAATTTTCTTAAATGGAGAATCTGCTTAAAAAACATTTAAAAGGCGATGCAACCCTGTGGATTGTGTTTATAGCGTTATGTATTGTTTCGGCCATCGAAATGTATAGCGCTTCAAGCACATTGGCCTACAAGGCGGCAAACCACAGTGCACCGATGCTTCGCCACGTTGGATTTTTGACATTAGGGGGGCTGATTGCTTTTGGGGTGCACCTGGTGCCGTACAGATTTATACGACTTGGCGCCTATTTCGGACTGTTTTTATCGGTATTAATGCTAATATGGGTTCAATTTAAAGGAGTTAGCGAAAATGATGCTTCTCGTTGGCTGGTTATTTTTGGGGTTCAGTTTCAGCCATCCGAATTGGCCAAACTGTCAGTAATAATAGTAGCAGCAGATTTAATTTCGCGCATAAAAGACCCTGTTAAAGATGAATGGAAGTATTTTAGAAACATACTTATACTTTTAGGATTAATATGTCCACTCATATTATTAGAAAACTTTTCTACCGCATTTATTCTATTTATAGTGGTTTTTATAATGATGTTTATAGGCGAAATTTCCATTAAAAAATTAGGACTTTTGGCAGGAGGTTTGGTGCTGGCACTTCTACTTGGTTTTGGATCCATAAAAGCCATTCCGAAAGACTCTATGCCCAAAGCATTTGATAGAGCATACACTTGGGTAGCACGTATTGATCGGTTTATAACAGAGAAAAAAGATGACTCGTCAAAATATGAAATTACAGATGATAACAGACAAGTTCAACATGGTAGAATCGCAATTGCAAGAGGGGGCACATTTGGAGTAATGCCTGGAAACAGCATAGAACGTGATTTTTTACCTCAAGCGTATTCCGACTTTATTTATGCCATAATTGTAGAAGAAATGGGATTGTTAGGAGGCATAACTGTTATTGTGCTTTATTTGATATTACTATTTCGAGCAGGAAGAATTGCCACTAAATGCTCCTCGGTTTTTCCAGCTATTGTCGTAATTGGTCTGTCATTAATGATTGTTATACAGACATTTATAAATATGGCAGTGGCTTCAAGTTTGATACCTGTTACCGGACAGCCTCTGCCTTTGATTAGTCGTGGTGGAACGTCAATCCTTATCACTTGCATTTATTTTGGAATTATTTTTGGTATTACCCGACAGATAAAAGAAGAGATAGAACCGGAAGAGGAAATGGATGAAGTAAAAATAGATGAGCTTCCGGTGGTGGAATTGGATAGTTTGTAAGAGAGAACACATAGTCACTAAAAGGAAACTAAGGAAAGAACCCCTAGCCCCTAAAGGGGAACTATGCAAGTTCTTTCGACATAATTTAAACAATCAAAAATCACCGAAAGATTTATTAATCAACACTAACTTAGTTCCCCTTTAGGGGCTAGGGGTCATGATCAAAACTAACTTAATTCCCCTTTAGGGGCTATGGGTCACATGAAACATAAATTTATAATTAGCGGTGGAGGTACGGGCGGACATATTTTTCCAGCCATCAGCATTGCAAATGCATTGAAAAAAGCTATGCCCGATGCTGAAATACTTTTTGTAGGTGCACTTGGGCGCATGGAAATGGAACGTGTTCCAGCTGCCGGCTATCCTATTGAGGGATTGCCTGTTAGCGGCTTCAATCGTTCCAATTTATTACTTAATGTTAGGGTTTTATTGAATTTGGGCTACAGCTTGATATTGGCACGACGCATAATAAAACGCTTCAAGCCTGATGTAGCTATTGGAGTAGGTGGTTATGCTAGTGCGCCAACATTGCGGGCAGCTGCAAGTCTTGGAATACCAACGTTAATTCAGGAGCAAAATTCTTATGCCGGCGTAACCAATAAATTATTGGCAAAAAATGCGTCAAAAATATGTGTGGCCTATCAAGGAATGGAAAAGTTTTTTCCGAAAAACAAAATAATCCTAACTGGTAATCCTGTACGTCAAGATTTGTTTTCTATTGCACCAAAAACGACCGAAGCATACGGTTTCTTTGGATTAGATGCAAAAAAGAAAACCATTCTTGTAGTAGGAGGCAGCTTAGGAGCGCGAACCATTAACCAAAGTATTGTTTCCAAACTTGAACTGTTGGCAAAGTCCGATGTGCAACTAATTTGGCAAACAGGCAAATTCTATATTGATGATGCCCGAAAAGCTTCCAAGACTTTTAGTTCGCCTAGTTTATTAGTTACCGACTTTGTTTCGCGCATGGATTTGGCATATTCTATAGCCGACCTGGTGATATCAAGGGCTGGGGCAAGCTCCATTTCCGAGCTGTGTTTATTGGCAAAACCTGTCATTCTCGTTCCTTCGCCCAATGTGGCAGAAGACCACCAAACTCAAAATGCCTTGGCATTGGTAAAAAACGATGCAGCCATAATGATTAAAGATGTTGAAGCAAAAGAAACACTGGTAATCAAAGCTTTGGAACTAGTATCCAATGAAAAAGAGCTGAAAAAAATGAGTGAAAACATATATAAATTAGCTGAAAAAGAGTCTGCGGATAGAATTGCAAAAGAAGTTTTAAAGCTAATAGCCACTAAATAAGCAAAGTGAAAACAAGTAGTATTAGTATTGCTATGAATTTAATTATAACATTTAAAATAAACTCCGACTCAGAGTACTGATTAGAAACATTGAAAAAAATATAAGATGAACAAGTTTACAAAATATTATTTTTTAGGAATAGGTGGAATTGGGATGAGCGCATTAGCTCGTTACTTTCATGTAAAAGGATTTCCGGTGGCTGGCTATGACCGCACGGAAACAAAACTTACTACCGATTTACAAACCGAAGGGATAAATATTTCCTTCGTTGAAAGCGTGGATCAAATCCCCTCGGATTTTCTAAATGCTAAAAACACTTTAATTGTTATAACACCTGCTATTCCAGCCAACAATCCGCAATTAATATATTTTCAACAGAATAACTTCATCATTCAAAAACGGTCGCAATTGCTTGGCAATATTACACAGCAAAGCAAAGGCATTTGTGTAGCTGGAACACACGGAAAAACCACAACTTCCACTATTGCAGCACATTTACTTTACCAATCGCAGGTATCTTGTAACGCATTTTTGGGTGGAATTGCCAATAATTACAACACGAACCTACTCATTTCCAAAGAAAGCAACCTAGTGGTGATTGAAGCCGATGAATATGATAGGTCCTTTCATCAACTTACACCCTATCAGGCGGTAATCACTTCTGCCGATCCCGACCATTTGGATATTTATGAAACTGCTGAAGCCTTCCGTGAGAGCTTTGAACATTTTACGTCCTTAATTAAAACTGGAGGTGCATTGATTATGCGAAAAGGAATAGATATTGTGCCACGACTTCAAAAAAAAGTGAAACTCTACACTTACTCCATGGATGAAGGTGGTGATTTTCATGCAGAAAACATAAAAACGGCTAACGGTGAAATACGTTTTGATTTTATTACACCTACCAGTCGAATTGAGAATGTACGGCTAGGAGTACCAGCTCGTATAAATGTGGAAAACAGCGTGGCAGCTATGGCCGTGGCGTGGCTCAACGGCGTTACAAAAGAAGAACTTAGAACTGGTATATCCTCATTTTCAGGCATTTACCGTCGGTTTAATCTGGTTTTTAAATCAGACAAAGTGGTTTTTATGGACGATTACGCTCATCATCCGAGCGAACTAAAAGCAAGCATAGATTCAATTCGCAATTTATATCCAGATCGTAAGATCACGGGCATTTTTCAGCCCCATTTATATAGCAGAACACGTGATTTTGCAGCTGCATTTGCCGAAGAATTATCACACCTTGACGAATTAATTTTATTAAACATTTACCCGGCACGCGAATTACCCATCGAGGGAGTTACTTCTGATATTATTTTGAAGATAGTTAATATTGAAAACAAAACATTGTGCTCAAACGAAAATCTATTACCTTTGCTAAAAGAAAGGCAGTTAGACGTTTTGGTCACTTTTGGTGCGGGTGACATTGATAAAATGGTACCGAAAATTAAAGAATTACTAAAAAGATAGCACTTGCACGCTATTAGGTCATATTTAATTTGCAACAAGTTCATAAACAATGTCTATTACTTGGGTAAATATATGCATTAGGATGAGTGCTAGCACTAAAATACAAAAAAGCACAACACCAAACAAAATCAAAATCAAAAGATGAAACCCACGCTCAAATACATATTAATATCCTTTTTTACAGCACTTGTGCTCGGATATTTTGTATTCATGTTGGGGTATTTTCCTCATCAAAACAAGGAAATTGTATGCAAGAGTTTAGAGATTGAGATTATTGACAAAGCAACCAATTTGTTAATTTCCGAAAAAGATGTAGCCCAAATATTGGAACAATCCGATTTGAATCCTATAGGTAAAACAATAAAGCAGATAAGCACAGAAGAAATTGAAAATGAGCTACATAGAAATCCTATGATAAAAGTAGCCGAATGTTTTAAATCGCCTACTGGTACATTAAAAATAAAAATACAGCAACGCAGACCTAAATTTAGGGTGGTTGGCTTTGGGAGTTATTACGTGGATGTAGATAGAAAAACTATGCCAATTTCACCAAATTATGCTACTTATGTGCCTGTAGTTTCGGGGAGAATAACTGTTTCGATGGCTACAGGAAAAATGTTTGACTTTATTACTTTTTTGGAAGAAAATCCTTTTTGGAATGCACAAATTGTACAAATTCATGTTAGGGATGATTTGAAAGTGGAACTAGTTACCCGCGTAGGAGAAGCCATTATTGTGTTGGGCAAATTAGATAATTTTGAATCAAAACTCAGCAAACTGAGCAAATTATACACCCAAGGTTTTAGTGTCATTGGTTGGAACAAATATAAAACCATTGACCTACAATACAAAAATCAAGTGGTATGCACTAAAATAGGAGCTCCAACTCTATTTAAAGTAACACCGGAAGTAGAAAAAAAAGACAGTCTTATTACCCATAAATTATGACATCAAACAAACAATTTATAGCCATCGATTTAGGTAGCACAAGCATTTCGGCCATGGCTGGCGAGATGCAGCCCGATGGTTCGCTCAAAATACTGGGGTTAGAGACCAAAATTGCCGATGATATAAAATATGGAATTGTAGAACAGCGTACTGGGGCCTCTTCTAAAGTAATTGATTTGATGAAATTATTGCAAAACAGCGCAAAAATCAAAGAAATTTCGATGGCATCTGTGGCTATAGGTGCCAAAACAATGAAACTGGCTACTGTTTCGGTAAGCAGATTTGTGGGTAAAACAAATATCGTTTCCGACGAGTTGTTAATAAGCATGATTGATGAATGTAGGCGAAATTTTCAGCATCCTAGTTTGGACATTTTCGACATAATACCTATTTCTTATCATCTTGACAATAAAAGTATTGATGACCCGATTGGAAAATCGGGAGTTCAAATTACTGGGTCTTACCATTTGGTGGTAGGAAGTACCTTAATAAAGGCTAATTTGGGAGGTTGTTTTGACAGAACAGGCTTAATTATTGAATACACACCTATGGCCATTGAAGCACTGTCAACAGTTTTACTCGAAGAAGAAGATCAAGCAAATGGCTGTGCATTAATTAACTTAGGGGCCAATACCACTACACTAGCTGTGTACCACGATGGGGTGCTACAGCAATTATTGGTAATACCATTGGGCGCAAAAAATATCACCAAAGACATTCAGGAATTAGGAATTAGCGAAACAAATGCAGAGCGACTTAAATGTATAAAAGGATGCGCATTGGAATCGCTCATACAAGACCCTATTAACATACAAATACCAGCATTAAATCCTACAGAACCTCAAATAAAAATTCCAACTAAATTTTTAGCTAGAATTATTGAAGCGCGTTTGGAAGAAACCTTACAACCAATATTTGATGTAATATCATCGTTGAACTTTCCGCTATCAAGTGGAGTAATCTTAACTGGAGGAGGTGCAAAATTGGGCAATATTGTTGATTTTTTTGAAGAAAAATTAAGCATTTATACCCGGATAGGAAACCACTCGGGATGGCTTTCTGATGACACCGATGAAAAATACCTTGACCCCTCATACGCACAACTAATTGGTTCAATTATACTTACGCATGAGTACCGCGAGTTACATCCCATCGATGAAACCATTAAAGAACCAAGCAAGAAACCTAAAATTCCTAAGAGATTTACAGAGATGGTAACGCAGCGGGTTTTTGATTATTTTAAGGACGAACACAAATTGGAATAAACAAGTGATACCATTATTCACTTCGAAATTAAAGAAACAACAACAAAACAGTTTATAAAAAGACAACAGATATGGCACATTTAGATGATAGTTTACCTTTAGAATTGCCCCTCGTTGACAGTTCTATCATTAAAGTAATAGGCGTAGGCGGTGGCGGTGGTAATGCTGTCAATCACATGTACCGTCAGGGAATTACAGATGTTACCTTTGTGGTATGCAATACAGACAACCAAGCCTTGGTAAATTCACCAATTCCAACTAAAATACAATTAGGCGAAGGCTTAGGGGCTGGTGGAAAACCAGAAGTAGCCAGACTAGCAGCCGAAGATGCCATTTTGGAAATTCAACATTTACTGAAAGACAATACTAAAATGGTTTTTATAACTGCCGGAATGGGCGGTGGAACCGGCACTGGAGCTTCTCCAATTGTAGCTAAAGCTGCACACGACATGGATATTTTGACAGTTGGGATTGTTACCATTCCATTTGCATTTGAAGGCAAGATGAAAATTCGTCAGGCACTTGAAGGCGTTGCCGCTTTGAGCGAACATGTTGATGCCATTTTGGTGATAAATAATGAAAAATTAAAAGAAATTTATCCTGATTTGGAACTCTCTAATGCATTTGCAAAAGCTGATGATGTACTAACAAATGCTGCAAAAGCAATAGCTGAAATTATTACAGTAGGTGGATATATCAATACCGACTTTGCGGATGTGTATAGCATCCTGAAAGATGGAAATGTAGCCATAATGAATACTGGGTTTGCATCGGGCGAAAATAGAATTACAAAGGCCATAGAAAACGCATTAAATTCGCCTTTGCTTAATTCGAGCGACGTAAGCGGAGCTAGCAAAATTTTACTCAGTTTATATTGCTCTACAACAAACCAAATTAGAATGGAGGAGGTAGATCAAATTCATGAATTTATGTCTAAAGTGGGTGAAGAAGTACAAGTTATTTGGGGTGCGACCTTTGACGATTCATTAAAAGAAAACGTAAAAATTACGCTAATAGCCACTGGTTTTGAAGTAAGTGACATACCTGGAATGCCCGCAAATGCAACGAATAGAAAAAGTGTGCCAAAAAATAATCAAACGAACGGAGCATCCAAAAACAATGAGCCAAATACCCAAAATGAGACCGAGATTGACAACGAAGATGATGGTAAATTGCTAAAAAAATCGGTTGCAGATAGAGCTATGAATGAGTATTATGGCACAACATCAACAACAACTCAAGGAGAACCGGAGATAGTATTTGAAACTGGAAATGAAGCAATAGAAAAAGAAAAAGTAGAAAAAATAGAAGAACTGGTAACATATACTTTGGAAGATTTTGAAGATGATAATACAATGAAAGAGGTGGAACGCATACCTGCCTGGAGACGAAAATTTTTTAAATAAAGAAAAGCTATTCCGATAATAATAAGAATAATAAGAAACAATAAATTATGGAAAATCTATATGACAAAGTAAGCGGTGATATAAAAACCGCTATGCTAGCGCGCAACAAAGTAGCTTTAGAAGCACTACGTGGCATAAAAAAAGAATTTATAGAAGCTAGAACCGCTAAAGGTGGCGATGGTATCATGACTGACGAGGTGGCAATAAAGATTTTGCAAAAAATGATAAAACAGCGCAAAGAGTCTGCGCAAATTTACTCAGAGCAAAATAGACCCGAGTTAGCACAAAACGAACTAGCTGAGGCTGAAGTTATTGAGCAGTATTTACCTATTCAAATGACTGACAATGAATTAGAAGCCTCAGTAACATCCATTATTGAACAAGTGGGAGCTAAAGGGCCACAAGATATGGGAAAAGTTATGGGCGTGGCAAGCAAACAATTGGCCGGAAAAACCGAAGGACGCTTAATTTCGGAAAAAGTAAAAGAACTTTTGTCAAAGCAAAATTAATAAAATAATATCTATACTTAATCAGTGTTAATGTAAACTCATACAACTCTGGTTATTAATTTGCAACAGCTCTGCGTTTCACACGTAGGGCTGTTTTGTTTATACTTCCAATAAGGTGAGCAAATACACGTAGTTCAATATTGTAATTGCAAAAAACTTCAAAAACTTAGCTCATAACTCAATTTTTTGTTGTATATTTGTGTGCTTTTTTTTGAAAGAACCTTTCTGAGGAAAACAAAGTCACAAACATCACGTAAATAACTAGAAACGAAGAATATAAAATAAAGATGAACGAAGAAGAAATTGCAAGAGCAGCCGCCAGTGCCGATTATGGTGCAAGTAGCATTCAAGTGCTAGAAGGATTAGAAGCAGTGCGCAAACGCCCTGCCATGTACATTGGCGATATTGGCGTAAAAGGGTTGCACCATTTGGTTTACGAGGTGGTGGATAACTCTATTGATGAAGCTATGGCTGGTCATTGTGATACGATTCAGGTTTTTATCAACGAAAATAATTCTATAACAGTTATCGACAACGGTCGTGGTATTCCGGTAGATATGCACGAAAAAGAAGGTCGCTCGGCTTTGGAAGTAGTTATGACCGTGCTACATGCCGGTGGTAAATTCGACAAAGGTAGCTACAAAGTTTCGGGCGGATTGCACGGTGTGGGTGTGTCTTGCGTAAATGCACTTTCTACACTTTTGCACGTTGAGGTATCGCGCGAAGGCAAATTATACATGCAGGAATATTCTTGCGGAGCACCCCAGTTTCCAGTAAAAGAAATTGGAACTTCTATCACCAATGGTACTTTGGTTACTTTTTTGCCTGACAACAGCATTTTCATAGAATCAGTTTACAAATATGATATTTTGGCAAATCGTTTGCGCGAATTATCATACCTAAATGCCGGTATAACGCTTACATTGACAGATAAACGTCATTTAAACGAGGATGGAACATTCAAATCGGAAGTTTTTCATTCTGTAGAAGGGTTGAAAGAATTTGTTGAATACATCGACGAAGCACGCGAGCCACTGATTGATAACGTGATTCATATTTCTACCGAAAAAAATGGCACTCCAGTAGAAATTGCCATGACGTACAACACTTCTTATAACGAAAATATTCACTCCTACGTAAACAACATCAACACTATAGAAGGTGGAACGCACTTGGCTGGTTTCCGTCGTGGTTTGACCCGTACGTTGAAAAAATACGCTGAAGACAGCAAAATGTTGGACAAGCTAAAAATTGAAATCAGTGGCGACGACTTCCGTGAAGGACTTACAGCTGTAATTTCAATAAAAGTAGCCGAACCACAATTTGAAGGACAAACCAAAACCAAACTTGGCAACAACGAGGTAATGGGTTCTGTAGATATGGCTGTAGGCGAAGCGCTTGGAAACTATTTGGAAGAAAACCCAAAAGCAGCCCGTATCATTGTAGAAAAAGTAATTTTGGCAGCTACGGCACGTCACGCAGCACGTAAAGCGCGTGAAATGGTACAGCGCAAATCGCCACTTTCTGGTGGTGGATTACCTGGTAAATTGGCCGATTGCGCTGATAAAGATCCAGTTAAATGTGAGTTGTTTTTAGTCGAAGGTGATTCGGCAGGTGGAACAGCCAAACAAGGTCGTAGCCGTCAGTTTCAAGCTATTTTGCCATTGCGTGGTAAAATTTTGAACGTAGAAAAAGCCATGCCTCACAAAGTGTTGGAAAGTGAAGAGATACGCAATATATACACCGCTTTGGGCGTTACTATTGGTACAGAAGAAGACAGCAAGGCGCTAAATATGAAAAAACTTAGGTATCACAAAGTCATTATCATGACCGATGCCGACGTGGACGGTAGCCACATTGCCACTTTAATAATGACATTCTTCTTCCGTCACATGAAGGAATTGATAGAGCAAGGATATTTGTACATTGCCACGCCCCCACTCTATTTATGTAAAAAAGGCAAAAACGAAGAGTACTGTTGGAATGATTTGCAACGCCAAGCTTTTATCGAAAAATTCGGTGGTTCTGAGGGCAACATTCATACACAACGCTACAAAGGTTTGGGAGAGATGAACGAAACACAATTATGGGATACTACTATGAATCCTGAAAACAGAACATTACGTCAAGTTGCCATTGAAAATGCTGCGGAAGCGGATCATGTTTTCTCAATGCTAATGGGCGATGATGTAGCTCCTCGTCGTGCGTTTATTGAAGCGAATGCCACTTATGCAAAGATTGATGCTTAATAAAATTGAAGAGTTTGAA
>JFJP01005567.1_pt1 | contig 23814 bp, 21 predicted proteins | sample 431651 | NCBI WGS metagenome assembly JFJP01 (sample SAMN02602958, study PRJNA72255) | Microbial mat metagenome, whole genome shotgun sequencing project. | biome: fresh water; feature: sink hole; material: water; isolation source: purple microbial (photo- and chemosynthetic) mats found in...
TGAACAGCTTCAATGATGCTGTCCTTGGAGTAAAAGCCTGAGAACAATGGAGTGCCAATCAGGGCCAGCGAGCCAAGCAAAGCTGTGATCCATGTAATAGGCATGTACTTGCGCAAACCGCCCATCCACCGGATGTCCTGATTGTGATGGACTCCCATGATCACCGACCCGGCCGCCAAAAAGAGCAACGCCTTGAAAAAAGCATGGGTCATCAAATGGAACACCGCGACCGAATAGGCAGAAGCGCCCAACGCCACGGTCATGTACCCCAATTGAGACAACGTGGAGTACGCAACGACCCGCTTGATATCGTTTTGGATAATGCCCAAAAAACCCATGAAAAGCGCCGTGATGGCCCCGATGACCATCACAAAATTCAAGGCGACGTCACTGAGTTCAAAGACCGGTGACATGCGAGCCACCATGAATATCCCGGCAGTGACCATGGTGGCAGCATGGATCAATGCAGAAATGGGGGTCGGGCCTTCCATTGAATCAGGTAACCAGACATGGAGGGGGAACTGTGCCGATTTACCCATTGCGCCAATGAACAGGCAAATGCAGATCACCGTCACCAGCATCCAGGATGTTCCTGGGAGAGTCAAGGCGGCAAGATCGCCTGATTTTGCAAAAATCTCGGTGTAGTTCAGGGTTCCGCTGTATGCGGCAATCAGGCCAATGCCCAGAATGAAACCAAAGTCACCCACCCGGTTGACCAAGAAAGCTTTCATGTTGGCAAAGATGGCTGTCGGTTTGTTGAACCAAAAACCGATCAAGAGGTATGACACCAAACCAACCGCCTCCCAGCCAAAAAACAGCTGAAGCAAGTTGTTGCTCATCACCAGCATCAACATGGAGAAGGTGAACAAGGAGATGTACGCAAAGAAACGGTTGTATCCGTCGTCCTCTTCCATGTAGCCAATCGTGTAAATGTGGACCATCAAGGAAACAAACGTCACCACACACATCATCATTGCGGTGAGGCCATCAACCATGAAGCCGATTTCCATCTTCAGGCCGCCCACGACCATCCATTCGTAAATGGTTTCATTGAAGCGCGCGCCATCCAGAGCAACACTCTTCAGCGTGAGAGCTGACAAAACGAATGCAACCGCCACACCCAAGATGGTGAAGGTGTGAGACAAACGGCGCCCAATCCAATTGCCACCGAACTGGGTCCCGAAGACACCAGCCAGTACAGATCCAATCAGTGGTGCGAGGGGAACGGCCAGCAACGTTCCTGCAGAGAGGGTCGAACTCATGTGAAAGTGGTCCCGGGCTCAGCCCTTGAGCTCATTGAGCTCATCGACATTGATGGAAGACTTGTTTCGGAACAAAAGAACCAAAATGGCAAGCCCAATTGCAGACTCGGCAGCAGCAACTGTGAGAATGAAAAATACAAACACCTGCCCATGCATGTCGCCCAAATAATGGGAAAAGGCAACAAAATTCATATTGACTGCCAACAACATCAATTCGATCGCCATCAACAGAACGATCAAATTCTTTCTATTGAGGAAGATCCCGACAACAGAGATGGCAAACAAGATGGCGCCAAGTGACAGGAAATGACCAATCGAGAGGCTCATGCATTGGCTCCCTTGGAGTTGGTATCGGGAGTTGTTCCGCTTGCCACTGCTGCTCGGGTGGGAGGCATGCTCACCACGACCAAGCGATCCCGCGCATTGACATGTACCTGCTGGCTCGGATTGATGGCTTTGCTGTCCTTGCGTTCACGCAACGTCAATGCAATGGCTGCGATCATTGCCACAAGCAGAATGACTGCCGCTGCCTGTATGGGATACAGGTATTGTGTGTACAACAACAAGCCCAACTCATGGGTGTTTGACTTTCCCACGGGTGAAGCCGGAACCGCAGACTGGATATTAGAAAAACCGGCCCAGAGAACTGCGATCAGCTCGGCAACAACCAACCCGCCCAACACGAGGGCAAGTGGAACGTGCCGCCAAAAGCCCTTGCGAACTGCATCCAGCCTGATGTCAAGCATCATCACCACAAACAGAAACAGGACCATCACTGCGCCCAGATAAACGAGCACGAGCGTCAAGCCAAGGAACTCTGCTTTGAGAATGAGCCATATCGCTGCAGCCTGAGAAAAGGCCAGCATGAGGAACAGAACCGCATGCACTGGATTCCGGGCCGTCACGACCCGCAACGCCGAAAACAGCAGCACTGCCGAGAAAAAATAAAAAAAGCCAGTCTGGTAGTCCATGAGAGTAACTTGTTAGGCTTTGGCCCTTGCAATATCTGCTTCGTATCGATCCCCAACAGCGAGCAGCATCTCTTTGGTGAAATAGAGATCACCTCTCTTTTCGCCGTGGTACTCCAATACATGCGTTTCCACAATGGAGTCAACGGGACAACTCTCTTCACAAAATCCACAAAAAATGCATTTTGTCAAATCAATGTCGTAGCGAGTGGTGCGTCGACTGCCATCATCCCGAACATCAGATTCAATGGTAATAGCCATAGCCGGACATACCGCCTCGCACAATTTACATGCGATGCAGCGTTCTTCGCCGTTCTCGTACCGACGTAACGCATGCAAACCGCGAAACCGTGGAGACAACGGTGTCTTTTCATCCGGAAATTGCAAGGTGACCTTGCGCTTGAAGGCGTACCGACCTGTCAGGGCCATGCCTTTTAGCAGCTCCATGAGCAAAAAGCTCTTGAAGAAATCGCGAAGTGAGAACGGTGCAACCGCTGCAGAAGCCATGTCTATGCCCGCTTATTTCCAAATGTTCCATGGTGACTGCATCAATGCACCCACCAACAGCAGCCAAACCAAGGTCACAGGAATGAAAATCTTCCATCCCAAACGCATGATCTGGTCATAACGAAAGCGCGGAAACGTTGCGCGCACCCACAGAAACAATGAAACAACAAAAAATGTCTTGATACCCAGCCATATCCAGCCTGGAATCCAGTTGAAGAGCTGGCTGTCAATGGGGGACTGCCATCCACCCATGAACATCAGCACAGCCAGAATGGAAACCAACCACATACTGGCGTACTCAGCCAAGAAGAAAATCGCAAAACCCATGCCGGAATACTCCACCATGTGTCCGGCCACGATTTCAGCTTCGCCCTCGACAACGTCAAATGGGTGCCGGTTGGTTTCAGCAATACCAGAGATCACATAAACCACAAAAATGGGAAGCAGCGGCAACCAATTCCACGAGAGGAAAGTCAGCCCCATATCGGCGCCCATTCCCTTGCCCTGTGATGCCACTATTTCAACCAGATTCAAACTGCCCGAAACCATCACCACCACGAGGAAACAAAAACCGATTGCGATTTCGTAACTCACCATCTGCGCCGAAGCTCTGAGTGCCCCCAGAAATGCGTACTTTGAGTTCGATGCCCAACCGGCAATGATCACGCCGTAAACCTCAATGGACGTGATGGCAAGAATCACCAACAACCCAGCATTGACATTGGCCAAAACGGCCTCCGGTCCGAACGGCACTGCGACCCATGCGGCCAAGGCTGGCATGATTGCCATGATGGGGCCAAGGACAAACAGTCCCTTGGCAGCGGCTGAGGGCTGGATGATTTCCTTGGTCAGCAATTTGACCGCGTCTGCGATGGGCTGAAGCAGACCCAGGGGGCCAACCCGGTTTGGTCCCAATCGCACCTGCATAAACGCCAACAGCTTTCGCTCCCACAAGGTCAAATAGGCAACTGCACCCATCAGTGGTGCCAACAACACCACGATCTTGAGCAAAATCCAAAGGACTGGCCAAACAGCTGTCACCCACCAAGACGCATGGCTGAGAGACAAGCCGGCGTTGTAAATGGTGTCAATCATGCCGATGCCTCCCCAGAGTGCACTGCCGCACGCGCATCTGCAGTGAGCTGCAATGAAGCAGCGCGCCGCACCAACGAGTCCAACTGGTAGATGCTTGCTGTACAGGGCCTGTCTGTTGCGTCTTCAAGATCTGTCTCCACGGCACTGAAGTTGCTCAGACGAGTCGAATCGACGCTTTGGCCGCTGGCCACACCGGGAAGTGCTGCGGCCAGCACCTCCGTCACCGAGCTGAACTCCATGCCTGACAAGGACAACATAGAACCAAGCACACGGATCACTTTCCAGGCAGGACGAGTTTCACCAAGGGGTTTCACAACGGCATGGAAACTCTGCAGGCGCGCTTCGGCGTTGACAAAAGACCCGGCTGTTTCTGTGAAAGGCGCAATGGGCAACAACACATCACTGATGTCCATGTTTGCCTTGAAGGGACTCAACGTCACCACCAAGTCCGCCCGACCAATCACCGTCGAAGCCTGTGAACCACCGCGTACATCGTGCGTCGGCTCCACATTGAGAAGCAGGAAAGCCTTGACGCGATCTGACTCCAGCATGGCTGACGTGCCCAGCCCATCCACACCAGGCTGCACACCGACCAACGCAGCACCGACCGTGTTGGCGGCTTCCGTGAGGTAACCCACGGTCCCACCGATCTGGTCTGCGATCCAGTTGGCCAAAGCCAACAAGCTCTCTGACTTTTGGTGATGTGCGGCTGCATTACCGAGCAAAACTGCTTTGTTCTGACCAGACAGCAGCGAAGTCGCTACCGCACGCCAAGCGTCGTTGGTTTGGCAAGGAACCGGACTGCCCACACCTTTTTGCTCAGCAACAGCCTGAGCCAGTTGAGCCAAGGCCGACACCCACGTTTGATACGGCTCTGTGTGGAAACTGGCCAGCGGCATGGCCCAATCCTGGACAGCCTCACCCAATGCATGGACTTGTGCACCCTTGCGGATGGACTGGCGGATCCTCAATGCAAACAGGGGGTGGTCTTTGCGCAGATTTGACCCGACCACCAGCGCTCGATCCAGATGAGACAGAGATTCAATTGACCGGCCCAGCCACCGAACGGCGGAAACTGGCGCACGCGACGAATGCCGCAGCCTGTGGTCGAGATTTTCCGAACCCAACCCTCTCGCGAGCCCAGCAGCCAAAAACAGCTCTTCAACCGTGCTGTGCGGACTGGCGAGCAACCCGATGCTGTTGCCACCATGCTCAGCCTTCACGCCTGCAAGACCATTGGCAACGTACTCCAATGCAGTTTGCCAATCAACCTCTTGCCACACACCCCCTTGCTTGAGCATGGGTTGGGTCAATCGGTCATCGCTGTTCAACGCTTCGTATGAAAAACGATCACGGTCAGCGATCCAACACTCGTTGACGGCTTCGTTCTCAAACGGAACCACGCGCATGACCTGGTGGTTTTTGACTTGAACCACGAGGTTGGCACCTGATGAATCATGCGGGCTGACGGATTTGCGCCGCGACATTTCCCAGGTGCGTGCGCTGTAGCGAAATGGCTTGCTTGTCAGGGCGCCGACCGGACAAATGTCGATCATGTTGCCAGACAATTCGGAGTCAACGGTGGTACCCACAAATGTCTCGATTTCGGAGTGTTCACCACGATGGGACACCCCCAACTCCATGGCACCGGCAACCTCCTGCCCAAATCTGACACAGCGAGTACAGTGAATGCAACGACTCATTTCCTCCATGGAAATCAGTGGCCCCACGTCTTTGTGCGGCACCACACGTTTCTCCTCATCGTAGCGAGACGAAGAGCCACCGTAGCCAACAGCCAAGTCCTGGAGTTGACATTCGCCACCTTGGTCACAAATGGGGCAATCAAGGGGGTGATTGATCAGGAGAAACTCCATCACCGACTTCTGTGCCTTGATGGCCTTGTCGCTCTTGGTACGGACGATCATGCCTTGCGTCACAGGCGTGGCACACGCCGGCATGGGCTTGGGCGCCTTCTCCACGTCCACCAGGCACATCCGGCAATTGGCCGCAATCGACAACTTCTTGTGATAACAGAAGTGAGGAATGTACGTTCCAGCTTTCTCGGCGGCATGCATGATCATGCTGCCGGGCGCAATTTCGACTTTCTTGCCGTCGAGTTCTATTTCAACCATGTGCTGAGGCCTCAGGCTTGCGACGGGACCATGCAGGTCTTGTGTTCGATGTGATGCACAAATTCGTGCCGGAAATGCTTGATCATTGCCTTGACAGGCATTGCCGCTGCGTCTCCCAACGCGCAAATGGTGCGACCTTGGATGTTGTCAGATACCGAGTCCAACAAATCAATGTCACTTGGTTTGCCGTGGCCATGTTCGATACGGTCAACCAAACGCCAGAGCCACCCCGTGCCCTCGCGGCACGGAGTGCACTGGCCGCATGACTCATGCATATAGAAATATGACAGGCGAAGGAGGCTATTGACCATGCATCGGCTGTCATCCATCACGATCACCGCACCAGAACCCAGCATCGAGCCTGCTTTGGAAATGGAGTCGTAGTCCATGTCCGTTGACATCATGATGTCGGCAGGCAGCACTGGCATCGACGATCCCCCTGGAATCACGGCCTTCAATTTCCGCCCAGGCCTGACACCACCTGCCAACTGCAGCAGAGTGGCGAAAGGCGTGCCCATGGGAACTTCATAGTTTCCGGGGCGCTGGACATCCCCACTCACCGAGAAAATCTTTGTGCCGCCATTGTTGGGCTTGCCACAGGCAAGGTAAGCCGACCCACCATTGCGAATGATCCACGGGACTGCGGCGAATGTCTCGGTATTGTTGATGGTGGTTGGTTTCCCATACAGACCAAAACTGGCAGGGAACGGAGGCTTGAATCTTGGCTGCCCTTTTTTGCCCTCGAGGGACTCGAGCAGCGCAGTCTCTTCACCACAAATGTAAGCGCCAAATCCGTGCGCAGCGTGCAACTGAAAGTTGAACCCACTGCCCAAGATGTTGTCACCCAAAAGGCCTGCTGCACGCGCCTCTTCCAGCGCTGCCTCAAAGCGTTCGTATGTGGAAAAAATCTCGCCGTGTATGTAGTTGTACCCAACACTGATGCCCATCGCATAGGCGGCAATTGCCATTCCTTCGATCACAACATGCGGGTTGAAGTGCAAAATGTCCCGGTCTTTGCAGGTACCGGGCTCACCCTCGTCAGAATTACACACAAGATACTTCTGGCCAGGGAACTGGCGCGGCATGAAGCTCCACTTCAGGCCGGTAGGAAAGCCAGCACCGCCACGACCGCGCAAGCCAGATTCCTTCACAGTGGCAATCACCTGATCCTGCGTCAGACCCGGTCCGCCATCCAGTCCCAGAATCTTCTTCAATGCATCGTATCCACCACGGGCTTGGTAGTCAGCCAAGTGCCAATTGCAGCCACTCAAGCCAGCGTAAATCTGCGGCTCAATGTGTCGGCCATGAAAACAGGTTTCAACACCTGTGGCTGAATAACGCGCAAGAATGCTGTTGGCACTCATGCTTTCACCTCGACAGATTTCAAATCGGCGATCAAATCATCCAATTTTTCGTTGGACATGAAACTGCACATGTGCCTGTCGTTCACCAACATCACAGGAGCATCGGCGCATGCCCCCAGGCATTCGCTTTGTTGCAATGTGAACAGGCCGTCTGGCGTTGTTCCACCCATTTTCACCCCGAGCTTGGACTCCAAATGCGCCAAGGCGCCTTGGCCGTTTCTCAATTGGCAAGGCAAGTTGGTGCACACATTGAGCTTGTAGCGCCCAACCGGCGCAACGTTGTACATGTTGTAAAACGTTGTCACCTCATGAACCGCCATGACGGGCATGCGCAAGTACTGGGCAACAGCCCGTTCTGACTCAACAGAAACACTGCCAAACTCCTGCTGAACAATGGACAGGCATGCCATGACAGCCGACTGGCGTTGTTCGTCCGGATACTTCGAAACCTCGCGATCGAAGCGGGCTTTCATGGCATCTGAGATCATCTGTCAATCTCTCCAAAAACAATGTCCATCGTGCCGATGATCGCCACCGCATCCGCCAACATATGTCCCTTGGCCATTTCGTCCATGGTTGCCAAATGTGCAAATCCGGGAGCACGTATCTTCATGCGGTACGGTTTGTTGGCGCCATCACTCACCAGGTAAATGCCAAACTCACCCTTGGGATGCTCAACGGCAGCGTATGCTTCCCCCGCAGGGACATGAAACCCTTCCGTGAACAACTTGAAGTGGTGAATCAGTTCTTCCATGCTGGATTTCATGGACTCCCTGGCCGGAGGGGCTACCTTGAGGTTGGATGTGATCACCGGGCCCGGATTGGCCCGCAACCACTGAACGCATTGTTCGATGATGCGATTGGATTGATTCATTTCCTCCATTCGCACCAGATACCGGTCGTAGCAATCTCCCGTCTTGCCAACTGGAATATCAAAGTCCACCCGGTCGTATGTTTCGTAAGGCTGCTTTTTGCGCAAATCCCACGCAATTCCGGAGCCACGCAACATGGGGCCGGTCATACCCAAATTCAGCGCGCGGTCGGGCTCGACAACCCCGATGCCCACAGTCCGCTGCTTCCAAATGCGGTTGTCGGTCAAAAGCGTATGGTATTCAGCCAGATACTTGGGGAATCGCTGTGTAAAGTCTTCAATGAAGTCCAAAAGGCTGCCTTGCCTGTTTTCATTCAGCGCGGCAATACCCCGGGCATTTCGGATTTTGTTGGCCTGATACTGGGGCATTGAATCCGGCAAATCCCGGTACACACCACCTGGGCGGAAATATGCGGCATGCATACGGGCTCCGGACACAGCCTCGTACATGTCAAACAGATCTTCACGCTCCCTGAACGCATAAATCAGGATGGTTGAACTGCCACAGTCGTTTCCGTGCGAACCCAGCCACATCAGGTGATTCAGTAACCTGGTGATCTCCGAGAACATGACGCGGATGTACTGCGCACGTATGGGCACGTCCACACCCAGCAATTTTTCAATGGCCAAGCAGTACGCATGCTCATTGCACATCATGGACACGTAATCCAGACGGTCCATGTAGGGCAATGACTGAATGAATGTCTTGTGCTCGGCCAGTTTCTCAGTTGCCCGATGCAGCAGCCCAATGTGCGGATCCGCGCGCTGCACCACTTCGCCATCCAACTCCAAAACAAGGCGAAGCACGCCGTGCGCAGCCGGGTGCTGAGGACCAAAGTTAAGCGTGTAGTTTTTGATATCTGCCATGAGTATCAGCCAGCTTCAGTGAAGGCCCCCGTAGTTGTCTTCACGAACGATGCGCGGGGTAATTTCACGGGGCTCGATGGAAACTGGCTCGTAAATCACCCGTTGACGATCGGCGTCGTACCGCATTTCCACATGACCAGACAGAGGAAAGTCCTTGCGGAATGGGTGCCCGATGAATCCATAGTCCGTCAATATGCGACGAAGATCTTCATGGCCATCGAAAACGATTCCATACAGGTCAAAAGCCTCGCGCTCATACCAAGCAGCAGAGGCCCAAATCGTCGTCACCGAGTCCAGCCGAGGAAAGTCGTCATCGGGAGCAAAAACACGCACCCGCAAACGCTGATTGAGCTTGACCGACAGCAGGTGCGAGACCGCAGCAAACCGCTGTACCCGCTCACCCAGAACAGCGTGCTCCTGGTAATCAATTCCACACAGGTCGATCAGTTGGTCAAAAAGGCACGATGGGTGCGTTTTGAGCATCTGCATGCAAGAGACATATTCGGATGCAGGCACCTGAACAGTCACCTCGCCACGGTCAACGATGATGTCACCTTGCGGAAACAGGTCCAGCAATACAGCTTTCAGCGCCTGCGGCGAAATGGAGTGTGTGTTCATGACTGGATTGGACATGTTCAGGCACGTGCAATCGTGTGGGTGCGGCGGATTTTTTGCTGCAACTGGATGATTCCGTACAGCAAGGCCTCAGCAGTTGGCGGGCAACCAGGCACATACACGTCAACAGGGACTATGCGGTCACACCCCCGCACGACGGAATAACTGTAGTGATAGTAGCCACCACCATTGGCACATGAACCCATCGACAGCACCCAGCGCGGCTCAGCCATTTGGTCGTAAACCTTTCGCAATGCGGGAGCCATCTTGTTGCACAGGGTGCCGGCAACAATCATGAGATCCGACTGACGTGGACTGGCACGAAAAACTTCGGCACCGAAACGGGCGAGGTCATACCGCGCGGTCGCTGCATGCATCATTTCGACTGCGCAACAGGCCAAACCAAATGTCATGGGCCACAGTGAGCCGGTTTTGGCCCAATTCACCACCGAGTCGTAACTCGTTGTGGCAAATCCCTCTTTGAAAACGCCTTCAATCATGAGGTACTCCGAACCTTATTCCCAATCGAGGGCGCCTTTTTGCCACTCATAGGCAAAACCGACCACCAAGATGCTCAGAAACACCACCCCAGCCAGGAAGCCGGTCATCCCAATATCGGAGAAAGCAACAGCCCACGGAATCAGGAAGGCGATTTCCAGATCAAACAAAATGAACAGGATCGCAACAAGGTAGTACCGCACATCAAACTTCATGCGGGCATCTTCAAACGCCTCGAAACCACACTCGTAAGGGGAATTTTTCTCAGCGTCGGGGCGGTTGGGACCCAGTATGTAACCCAAGACTTGGGGGATGATGCCAATGGCAACACCAACCAAAATGAACAAGAGAACGGGGAGATATTGTTCAAGTTCCATTGGATGGATCCGCTGGTGCCACCACGCGGTGGCACAGTGTTTACCCAAGATTGGTGCCGACGGCGAGACTCGAACTCGCACAGCTTTCGCCACTACCCCCTCAAGATAGCGTGTCTACCAATTTCACCACGTCGGCAATGTCAAACTGTTGGCCGGACAAGAGGTTTTTCCGGCGTTGCAACAACTCTGAATTGTAGCTCGAAAATCCCCTGAGTTACAGGGTTTTCACTCACCAGAGTTAGGTACAAACCATACCCCACGGGGTAACAAGGTTACTTACCGGGGATCTGAGCTGCACCGGTTGCAGGCACTGGGTTTGCAGCTGGTTCAACCGAAGACCCTTGGGCTGGGGCTGGCACTGCAACACCTTCAAGCACACTGCCAGTGCTCGCAGGACGGTTGCCCCCGAAGGAGGCCAACATCAGGGTGCTGGTCAGGAAAATGGTGGCCAACACCGCTGTGCTGCGCGACAAGAAATTGGCGCTGCCACTTGCACCAAACAGGCTCGCCGAGCCAGATCCACCACTGCCGAAAGCGGCACCAGCATCGGCACCCTTGCCGTGCTGAACCAATATCAAGCCGATCATGGCAATCGCTGACACGATCTGGACTGTCAAAACAACCGTCATCAAAATATTCACATAACCCCCAAAAAAATAGCGAAAAAACTTACTGGTATTGCGCAGCAGACACAATTGTCATGAAATCTTGCGCCTTGAGCGAGGCACCGCCAATCAACCCACCGTCGATGTCCTGTTGCGACAGCAAGGCAGCGGCGTTGGTTGCATTCATGCTGCCACCGTACAAAATCTTAGGTGTCGCGGACGCCTTGCCACACGCTGCCAGCAACTGGTTGCGCAACATCTGGTGGACTTCTTGTGCCTGCTCAGGTGATGCTGTTCGCCCTGTGCCAATCGCCCAAACAGGTTCATAAGCCACCACCACTTCCGTGATGCAGTGCCCAACAGCGTGGATAACGGCAGCAAGCTGGCCTTTGACCACCGACATGGTGTCGCCCGCTTCGCGCTGAGCCAACGATTCGCCAACACAGACAATTGGTGTGATGCCGCAAGCCAGTGCGCGCTGCGCCTTGGTGGCCACCACCGCATCCGTTTCACCATGGTACTGGCGCCGCTCCGAATGCCCCACCAGCACGTACCTGCATCCAAACTCGCGCAGCATTGCACCGCTGTTTTCGCCCGTGAAGGCGCCCTGCTCATGAGCAGAAACGTCTTGCGCGCCCCATTGGAGTGCGCTTCCGGTCAGCAATGCCTGAGCCTGCGCCAGGTAAACCGCTGGAACACAAACCGCAACACCACATGCCTCGGTCGTTTTGGGGTGCGCCAGTTTCAGTGCATCCAGCAGTGATTGATTCGCGGCCAGACTGCCGTTCATCTTCCAATTGCCCACGATTAATTTCTTCATATCGTCTCCTGTCCGGTGCCCTGGATGGAGCGCCAGTCCAGCACCAGTTTTCCAATGTGTTGTCCTGACTCCATCAGGGCGTGTGCATCGGCGGCGCACGATGCATCGAAAACGGAATGAACCACCGGGGCCACCGTTTTTTGTTCCAGCAGGGGCCAGACACGCTGCTTCAGCGTTGCTGCGACTGCCGCCTTGAAAGCCACTGACCGCGGACGCAAGGTCGAGCCGGTCAGCGTCAATCGCTTGCGCATCATCAACGCTGCATCGAACGAAGCACTGGTACCGCCCTGAACGGCAATCACAACCAACCGTCCATCGTCCGCCATGCACCGCACTTCACGTGCGATGTACGGGCCAGCAACCATGTCCAAAACGACATTGGCGCCGCGCCCCTCAGTGATGGCCAAGACTTCAGCTTCAAAGTCCTGTGTTCGGTGATTGATGGCGTGATCGGCACCCAACGTCAGACAAGCCTTGCACTTTTCGTCGCTGCCCGCCGTGGCAATCACCATTGCACCCAAGGCTTTTGCCATTTGTATGGCCGTGACACCAATGCCGCTGGTCCCCCCGTGCACCAGCAAGGTTTCGCCTGCAGCCAACCGGCCCCGATCGAACACATTGCTCCACACGGTGAACATCGTTTCGGGCACAGACGCAGCTTCGGTATCCGTCCAGCCCTCAGGCACCGGCAAACACTGCGCCACGGGTGCCACGCACCATTCTGCGTACCCGCCACCAGCCAACAAGGCACACACCCGGTCACCAGGCTTGAAGCCATGGCGGGCCATGGCCTCAACATCACCGGAGACGATGCGGCCTGCGACCTCCAACCCCGGAATGTCAGACGCACCCGGTGGTGGGGCGTACAAACCCTTGCGCTGAAGCACATCGGGACGGTTCACACCTGATGCGGACACCTCGATCAGCACCTCTCCCAGTTCGGGAACGGGACGAGGCCGCACGGTCATGCGCAGCACCTCCGGTCCACCGAAAGACTGGATTTGAACCGCTTGCATCGAGGTGTTCGACATCCGGCAGCAGTGCCTTATTGCTGCTGCGCCTGCTCGGCACCGTCGGCATTGCGGTCGATCAGCGCCTTCATCGACAGCTTGATGCGGCCTTTTTCGTCGGTTTCCATGACCTTGACCTTCACGATCTGGCCTTCCTTCAGGAAATCGGTGACCTTTTCCACGCGCTGATGGGCGATCTGGCTGATGTGCAGCAAGCCATCTTTGCCTGGCAACAGGTTGATCAGTGCACCGAAGTCGAGGATTTTGGTCACGGGGCCTTCATAGACCTTGCCGATTTCAACTTCAGCGGTGATCTGCTCGATGCGGCGCTTGGCCTCTTCAGCCTTGGCACCGTCGGTGGCGGCGATGGTGATCGTGCCGTCTTCTTCGATGTTGATTTGTGTGCCTGTTTCTTCGGTCAGCGCACGGATGGTGGCGCCACCTTTGCCGATCACGTCCCGGATTTTTTCGGGGTTGATCTTCATGGAGTACATCTTGGGCGCGAAGTTGCTGACCTCTGTTTTGGCCTCGCCCATCGCTTCTTGCATCTTGCCCAGAATGTGCATGCGGGCTTCTTTGGCCTGTGCCAACGCCACTTGCATGATCTCCTTGGTGATGCCCTGGATCTTGATGTCCATCTGCAGCGCGGTCACACCATCGGTGGTACCGGCCACTTTGAAGTCCATGTCGCCCAGATGATCTTCGTCGCCCAGAATGTCGGTCAGCACGGCAAACTTGTTGCCTTCTTTGATCAGGCCCATGGCAATGCCAGCCACGTGCGCCTTCAAAGGCACCCCGGCGTCCATCAGCGACAGGCATCCGCCGCACACAGAAGCCATGGATGACGAACCGTTCGACTCGGTGATCTCGCTCACCACACGCATGGTGTAGGGGAATTCTTCTTTGGTTGGCAGCACAGCCACCAGTGCACGCTTGGCCAGACGACCATGACCGATTTCGCGGCGCTTGGGTGACCCGACACGACCGGTTTCGCCGGTGGCGAAGGGAGGCATGTTGTAGTGCAGCATGAAGCGGTCTTCGTAGTCACCGCTCAATGCGTCGATGCGCTGTGCATCGCGCTCGGTGCCCAGCGTGGCAATCACCAGGGCCTGGGTTTCACCACGCGTGAACAGGGCAGAACCGTGGGTGCGGGGCAACACGCTGTTGCGGATTTCAATGGCGCGCACGGTGCGGGTGTCACGGCCGTCGATGCGGGGCTCGCCCGCCAGAATCTGGCCGCGAACGATCTTGGCTTCGATGTCGAACAACATGCCTTCGACCTTGACGCCATCGAATTCCACGCCCTGCTCTTTCAGACCAAACATGACGGCTGTGTAGGCGTCACGGCAAGCCTGGGTGCGGGCTTGTTTGCTGCGAATCTGGTAGGCCGCTTCCAGCTTGGCCTGGCCAAGCTCGGACACCTTGGCGATCAAGGCTTCATCACGGGCGGGGGCTTGCCAGTTCCACACCGGCTTGCCAGCTTCGCGCACCAGGTCGTTGATGGCATTGATGGCAATGCGGCTTTGGTCGTGGCCGTAAACCACGCCACCCAGCATGATTTCTTCGCTCAGTTGCTGGGCCTCGGACTCCACCATCAGCACGGCTGCCTCAGTACCTGCAACCACCAGGTCCATGCTGGACGTGGTGCGCTGGGTTTGACCTGGGTTCAACACATATTCGCCATTCACGTAACCCACGCGGGCGGCGCCGATGGGGCCGTTGAACGGGATGCCGCTGACCGACAGGGCAGCGCTGGTAGCGATGAGGGCAGCGATGTCAGCGTCCACTTCAGGGTTGAGCGACAACGTGTGCACCACCACCTGAACTTCATTGAAGAAGCCCTCGGGGAACAGGGGGCGGATGGGGCGGTCGATCAGGCGACTGGTCAGCGTTTCGAACTCGCTGGGACGGCCTTCGCGCTTGAAGAAGCTGCCGGGGATCTTGCCTGCGGCGTAGGCTTTTTCAAGGTAATCGACGGTCAACGGGAAGAAGTCCTGACCTGCCTTGGCGTCGCTCTTGGCCACAACGGTGGCCAGCACGACGGTACCGTCCATGTCAAGGATGACCGCGCCGCCCGATTGGCGTGCAATTTCGCCGGTTTCCATGCGGACCGTGTGTTGGCCCCATTGGAAGGTTTTGGTGACTTTGTTGAACATGCTCATGGTGTAACTCCTGTGGGTATTTCCGGACCAGGGCAAAAGGCCGCCCGGGATGGCCTGGAGACTCACCTCAGAACACGATGCCATTCCAGCCGGGCTCAGGCTCACCTGAACACACCTGGAATGACACAGCTTCGCTCTGAACGATGCCTCTCCGAAGGTGGTGCCAGAAACTCCGGCACCGGGGTCGGGACTGCAAAACCAGCCCCTTCAAAGCGCAAAACGCCTGAGCTAGGTGTCTAACTCAGGCGTTTCACAGATCAATCTTCCGATTACTTGCGCAGACCCAGCTTGGCAATCAGGGCCACATAACGGTCGGCGTCTTTGGCTTTCAGGTAGTCCAGCAGCTTGCGGCGGCGGCTCACCATGCGCAGCAAACCACGGCGACCGTGGTGATCTTTGGCATGGGTTTTGAAGTGAGGGGTCAGTTCATTGATGCGTGCGGTCAGCAGCGCAACTTGAACTTCTGGGCTGCCAGTGTCGCCAGCGGCGCGGGCATTGGAGGCGACAACGTCAGCCTTGATGGATTTTGCAATCATGATGTACCTTTTGTGAACATGCGTCCCGTCGCAGCACCTGCCCCGCAAACACCACCCCCAAGGGGGACAACGGTGTTTCGGCAAGCCCGCAGCGGGCGTGAAACCGCCTGCCAAACAGCAGACAGCCCAAAATTATAGCCTGAGCCACTGCCTCAGCCGCTCCACACCCTCATGCAGCCGGCCCATATCGCGGGTGGCAAAGCACCACCGCAGCCAGCCTTCGGCCTCAGCACCGAACGCGGAACCCGGTGCCAGGCCCAACCCCGCCTCCAGCACCAGGCGCTTGGCCGTTGCCAGACTGTCGGTCTGCCCGTCAATGCGGAAAAAGGCATACATGCCACCCAGCGGCACACTGCACGTCACACCAGACAGACCCGAAAGCTCCTTGACCAGCAAGTCGCGACAAGCTTTCAAATGCGTCACCAAGTCAGGTGTGATGGTGTCGCCGTGAGCAAGTGCCGCACAGGCGGCCCGCTGAACAAACACCGGCGCGCATGAAGTGTTGAACTCCACCAGCTTGCCCACCGCGTCCACCAGCGACGGAGGCAGCACCAGCCAGCCCAGCCGCCACCCGGTCATGAGAAAGCTTTTGGAAAAGCTGTGTGCCACGACCAGACGGTCATCGGGCTCGGCGCAGACCATGAAACTGGGCGCGCAGCCGTTGGCGCTGGGGGCAAAGTACAGGCGCTCGTACACCTCGTCGGCCAGTATCCAGGTCCCGGTACCGCGGCAATGCGCCAGGATGGCGCGCTGTTCGTCGGCCGTCAGTGTCCAGCCCGTGGGGTTGTTGGGGGCGTTCAGCACCAACATGCGGGTGTCAGGCGTGACCGCTGCCAACAGTTCGTCCAGATCAAGCCGCCACTGGCCACTCAACGCATCAGGCACCAGCGCTGTGCAGCGAACGCGTGCGCCCATGATGGCGGGCTGCGCCACCAGGTTGGGCCAGATGGGCGTGACCACCACCACCTCGTCACCCGCATTCACCAGGGCCTGACACGCCAGCATCAACCCGTTGACGCCACCTGACGTCACCACCGTGCGCTCGGCCCAGTGTTGCGCTCGATGCGCAGGGTGCAAGCCATGCGTGTACCGGCCCAAGGCCGCGCGCAACTCCGGCAGGCCAAGATTGTGGGAATAAAACGTGTCTCCCGCCTGCAGCGAGCGAATGGCTTCGTCGCGAATGAGCGCTGGCGTGACCTCGTCGCTTTCGCCAAACCAGAACTTCAGAACATCGTCACGGCCCAGCCCGGCGTTGGCCACTTCACGTATGCGGGAGGCTTCAAGGTTTTTGATGACTTCACGCATGTCTGTATTGACTTTCTTGCTCTGGAATCAGAATGGGCAACGGGCGGTCAAGGGCGCTGCATGCGGCAACTGTGGGGCAACTCGGCGCGCGCGGCAGGCACCTCGCGGATGACCCGAAAGCCGTAGCCTGAACCCTCCACATCGAATTTCACGCCTGGCTGGCCCCGCTTGTCCATCACAGCCACCACCAAAGGCTGCTGCAACTGGTGGTCGGCCGCGCGCATTCGCCCGGTTTGGCCGGCAAATGTGACCTCGGCACCTTCCATGGCCCGAGCCAAAGCCGCCACGTCCAGCGACGGCTTGCCGTCGGTCAGTTTCACCGCCTGCGCACCCGCCCGCTCCAGCGACTGGGCGAGCATTTCAACCATCAGCTGCATCCGCAAATGCACATAGTCGTCCTCAGGCTTGGGAAAGCGCTGCCGGAACGACTGGTAAAACGACTCGGACTCACGCCCGGCCACATTGGGGAACCAGTCAGCCACGGCCACCACCTTGCCCACACCCGCCTCCCCGATGGCAGCAGGGGCTCCCAGCGCATTGCCATAGAAGGTGTAGAACTTGCCGTCGAAACCCACTTCCCGTGCGGCCTTCACCAGCAGGGTGAGGTCATTGCCCCAATTACCAGTGAGCACAGCCTGCGCGCCGCTGGCCTTGATCTTCGCGGCATAAGGCACAAAGTCTTTCACCCGCGCCATGGGGTGCAGCTCGTCACCCACGATCCGCACATCGGGCCGCTGTTCCACCAACTGGCGCCTGGCTTCGCGCAGCACCGCCTGGCCAAAGCTGTAGTCCTGCCCGATCAGGTAAATGCTTTGCAACGCCCTGTCCTCTTTCAGCACACTCATCAGCGCTGACACGCGCATGTCGGCGTGCGCATCAAAACGAAAATGCCAGAAGCTGCATTTTTCGTTGGTCAGCTCAGGCAACACAGCGGAATAGTTGAGAAACAACACCTGCCGCGAGGGATCGCGCTCGTTGTGTTTGTTGATCGCATCGATCAGTGCAGCAGCCGGGGCAGAAGAGTTGCCCTGCATCACGACCTGAATGCCGCTGTCAATGGCGGCGCGCAGGGCTGACAAGGCCTCTTCGGTCTGACCTTTGCTGTCAAAACGCTCCAAAGCCAATGACCGTTTGCCGCTGCCCAGGTTCACGCCACCGCGCGCGTTCACCCTTTCGGTGGCCCAGACAAGGTTGCGGAACACCGCTTCGCCCGTGTTGGCAAACGGACCTGACAGCCCTTCGATCATGGCGATGCGGATGGGTGGTAGCGGTGGCGCAGCAGACTGCGCCAGCACAGGCAACGAAGCGCTGGATGAGGCCAATGCCAGGCAAGCCAGCACAGTGCGGCGAGCAACGGAAAAAGCAGACTTCATGACATCAAGCAATGAACTGGAGAGGGGCCGGATTATGTTGCCGCCACCAGCTCATCCAGAGGCCACCTGGGTCGCACCTGAAAGCTGTGCAAGGCAGCGCCCGGTTGCCAAACCCCTGCGCGCACTCGCATGGCAGCAGCCATGGCGATCATGGCGCCGTTGTCGGTGCACAGGTGCAGCTCGGGGTAGTGCACCCTGACCCCCCGGGCCGCGTTGAGCTGTTCGCGCAGGGAGCGGTTGGCCCCCACGCCCCCGGCCACCACCAGCCGCTTCAACCCGGTGTGCGACAGTGCTTTGAGCGACTTCTTCAGCAGCACCTCCACGATGGCGGCCTGGGTGGAAGCCGCCACATCGGCCCGCTCCTGGTCTGACAAAGCGTCGGCTGCGTGCGCAGCGAGAAGCCCAGACAGATCAGCACCCACCAACCGCTTGACCTGCGTGAGCACTGCCGTCTTCAACCCGGCGAATGAAAAGTCCAGGTCGCCGCTGTTCAGCAATGGCCGGGGCAAGGCGTAGGCCTGCGGGTTGCCCTGTTCAGCCAGCTTCGACAAATGTGGCCCGCCGGGGTAAGGCAAGCCCAGCAGCTTGGCCGATTTGTCAAAGGCCTCACCGGCTGCGTCGTCAATGGTCTCGCCCAACAGCTCGTACTGACCCACAGCGTCCACCCGCATGAGCTGCGTGTGACCACCCGACACCAGCAAGGCCACAAAGGGAAACTCAGGCGGATCTGCGCTTAGGAACGGGGACAACAGATGCCCTTCCAGGTGGTGCACGGCCAGCACCGGTTTGTGCAAGGCCGCGCCCAGCGCCACCGCCACTCCCGCTCCCACCAGCAGTGCGCCAGCCAGACCGGGGCCCTGGGTGAAGGCCACCAGATCCACATCTGACAGCTGGCAACCAGCGTTGGACAGGGCCTCGTCTGTGAGCGGCAGCACACGGCGAATGTGATCTCGGCTGGCCAGCTCGGGCACCACGCCGCCATAGGCCTGGTGCATGGCAATCTGGCTGAACAGTGCGTGCGAACGCAGCACGGGCACCGCATCGCCTGTGGTCTCGACCAGCGCCACACCCGTTTCGTCGCAAGACGACTCAATTCCCAATATCAGCATGGCAGCGAGTTTACGGGGCGCCTCGCAGCACACCCGCAGGGCACGGTTCGTGCTGTGTGGGGCATGCGTTCATTGATGAGCGAAAGGCAACTGCCGGGACATCGCCGCTGCACAAAGCTGCCCTGGGCGGCTGAAAACAGCGGGGGTCAGCGTGCAGACATTCGCCACCCGAGAACAGGCCAGGCAGGCAGTGGTGGACTGGATGGCTTCCTACAATCACCGGCGGTTGCATTCGACGCTGGGCCACCCCAGTCCGATGCGGTGCAACCAACGCTGAACGAGGCACAGCGCAAAAAGGCCACGTGAACCGTGGGCTAAGAACTCCACGAAACAGGGACAAGGTCATGACACGTTTACTGCTGGCGCTGTGGCTGACTTTGTGGGTAACGCAAGTCTGTGCGGCTGACCACATCGTCGGGCGCGCCTATCTGGAAGACCCCAGTGCCACTCTCACGCTGTCGCAAGTTCAGACCTCCGAGCAACACTGGACACCGTTCGAGCCAGTCCTGAACAAGGGTTACACGCCTTCGGTGATTTGGCTGCGCTTGACCATTGACCCCGGCGTCGTCCAACCTGGCGCCCCGGTCAGCCGCTTGGCTGCCGATGACAAGCTGATCCTTCGCATTCGCCCGACGGTGCTTGACCAAATCGAATTATTTGACCCGCTGGAGCCTTCCGGCAAACCCCGTCTGACGGGCGACCGCACTGCGGCCGAGCTTGACGAATACAGCTCGCTCAGTTTCAACTTTGTTATTCCCAAAGGCGATGCGCCACGCACACTTTGGCTGCGCCTGAAAACCAGCAGTTCCAGCCTGCTCTATGTCAAAGCATTGAGCCTGCCCGAACTGCACAAGAGCGACCGACGCACCGAAATCATCTTCAGCATTATTCTGGCCCTGCAGGCGCTGTTCATGGCGTGGGGCCTGGTCCACTGGAGCACGCACCCGGACCGCGTGGTCAGTGCGTTTGTGCTCAAGCAAGCTTTGGGCGTTGGCTTTGCCATGGTTCCGATGGGCTATTTGCGTTTTTTGATGTCCGATGCACTGGCACCCGATGCCATCGACAAACTCGGCAACCTGCTGATAGTGCTCTACACCGCAGCCGTAGTCTGGTTTGACTATCAACTGCTGCGCGACTACCAGCCACCTCTCTGGGGAATCAGGCTGATGCAATTGGCACTGTTGCTGCTTCCGCTGGAACTGGGGCTGGTGTTGGCAGGGCAGGCGCAAGCAGCACTCAGTCTGAACATCAAAGTCGTGTTCTTTCAACCCCTGTTGTCACTGCTGCTGGTGAGCCTGTCTGGCCCCACCCACTTGATCGGTGACCAAGCCCCAGTGGTCTCCAAACGCGTCATGACGACGGTGTTTGCGGTGTTTGCCGCAGCATTCGCGACGGTGGCTCTGGCTGTGTCTGGTCTCATTCCAACGGGCGAAAATTCGATGTACATCATCTTCATTCACGCGCTGCTGACCGGTGTGGTGATGCTGGTGCTGCTGCAAGTGAAGGCCTGGCGCACCGAGGCGCGCCAGGCGCAAACCCAGGCCGATCTGGCTTTGGCACAGCAGCGGGCACTCCAGGCGCAGCAGCAACGCCTGGAGCAAAGCCAGTTTTTAGACATGCTCGCGCACGAACTTAAAACCCCGCTGTCGGTGGTGCGGCTGGTGCTGGGCTCCCCAACGCCAGCGCCTGACTTGCTGGCGCACGCCAGGCAGTCGGTACAAGACATGGACCACGTGATAGAGCGCTGCCTGCACGCCGGGCAACTCGATGATGGTCAACTCAAAGTGCAAAACACAGCGGTCAACCTGCGCGAGGAATATGAGCAACTGCAGCAAAGCTGCGCCAGCCCAACCCGTCTGCACTTGACCATGCCGTCCGATTTGGTGGTGCACACCGACGCCAAACTGCTGCGCATCGTGCTGAGCAACCTGATCGACAACGCCCTCAAATACAGCCCGACCGACAGCGCTGTAGATATTTTGATAGCTGCTGACACAAACCAATCAAGCTCTAGAGCCGTTTTTTCTATTCAAAATTTACCCGGTACAGCGGCCTGGCCTGATGCCACCAGAGTGTTCCAAAAATACTACCGCAGCCGCCACGCGCACCACCAAACCGGCTCAGGCCTGGGGCTTTACCTGGTTCATAGCATGGCGAGCCTGCTCGGCGGCGAACTGCGCTACACGCCCGATGAAAAATTTGTACGGTTCACCCTATGGCTTCCTCTTTGAATCTGATCGTTGTGGAAGACCACGATGCCCTGCGCGCCGTCACCGTCGCGCTGCTGACCGAGCATGGCCACCAAGTCATGGGCGTGGCCAGCGCTGAGGCCCTGGACGACGAAGCCGGTGGCCGCGTGGCAGACATCTATTTGCTTGACCTGAACCTGCCAGGCGAAGACGGCATCAGCCTGGCGCGACGCCTGCGCCGGGTTCACCCCAGCGTGGGCATCATCATGGTCACGGCCCGCAACCAGGCCCGGGACAGCGCCACCGGCTACGACAGCGGGGCCGATATTTACCTGACCAAGCCGCTGGACCAGGCCGAACTGATATCGGCCGTCAATGCACTGGCGCGGCGCGTCAAGCCGGCGGCACCCCAGGAACAGCAAAGGGTGCTGTCACTGGACGTGCAGCGCTTGCTGCTGAGCGGCGTCACCGAGGATGTGCCAGTGACCGACACCGAGGCCAGCTTACTCAGCGCCCTGACCCTGGCTCCAGGCCAGCGGCTGGGCTTTTGGCAACTGCATGAGGTACTGGGCCAGTTGCCCAACGAGGCCAACAAAGCCAGCCTGGAGGTGCGCATGGTGCGGCTGCGCAAAAAACTCACCCAGGCCAGCGGTGAGGACGGTGCACTCAAAGCCATTCGTGGGCACGGCTATCAGCTGTGTACCGCGCTGCAGTTGGAGTGATGTAGGAATTTGTAGGAAATCTTTCGGGTCTGTTGATACAAGTCTCTCCATGGTTCCAACGCAACCCAACTGACCCATCCCCGTCTTCCAATACCGAGCAAGTTCAGCCATGAGCACCAGCGCACCCCTCACGAACCCCGGCACCGCCCCGGCAGTGGTCTTCATCGACAGCCGGGTGCCACACACCCCTGAGCTGTTGGCTGGCTTGTCCCCGCAGGCGGTCGTGGTCACGCTCGATGCGCAGGGCGATGGTCTGGCGCAAATGGCCGCGTATTTGTCAGAGCACCCTGGTGCGGGCGCAGTGCATGTGCTGGCCCATGGCTGGCAAGGCCAGTTGTGGTTAGGCAAACATTTTCTGGATGCCCAGGGCCTGACCCAGAGTGTCGGCACGCTGTCTCAAATCGGGCAGGCGCTGTCGCCAGATGCCGACATTCTGGTTTATGCCTGCAACCTCGCACAAGGCGATGCCGGTGCCGCTTTTGTCAACACCCTGGCCGCCCTGACCGGGGCTGACGTTGCTGCATCCGACAACCGCACCGGTGCCGGTGGCGACTGGGCACTTGAAGTCAGCACCGGGCAGATCGAGGCGGGCAGCCCGTTCGATGCACAGGCACTGGCTGCTACCGATGTGAGTCTGGCTACCGTCACGGTAACCAGCAATGCCGATACCGGCGCCGGGTCCTTGCGGCAGGCCATTACAGATGCCATCGCCGGCGACACCATCACCTTCAACGCGGGGATGACTGTCACGCTCTCCAGTGGTCAGCTGGCAATTGCCAAAAACCTGACCATTGACGGCGACCTGGACAACAACGGCACACCCGATGTCACCATTGATGTTGAACATCACCAGCGGCGTAGTCACCCTGGACGGCTTGGTGGTGCAGCACGGCCTGCTGGCAGGCAATGGGGGCCGCGTTCCAGCTGCAGCGGCTCAGCTCGGTGCGGGCATCAGCAACGCGGGCACCTTGACGATTGTGAACAGCTTCATCACGGGCAATGTGGCCACCGGCGGTGGCGGTGGCAGCATCGGTGGCATGAACGGCGGCGGTGGCGGCGGCGGCGGCAGCGGATTCGCTGGCGCAGGTGGGGGTAATGGCGCATCAGGTGGCTCCGCCAAGGCAGGCGCAGCAGGAGTGAGTGGCAGCGGCGGTGGCGGCGGTGGCACCACAACGGCCGGCAGTGGTTCGACCGGTGGCACCGTTGGTGGTGGCAACGGCGGCACAGCCAGCGACGGTGGTCTTGGAGCTAGCGCCGGTGGGAGATTTGGTGGGAGCGGTGGCTCTGTCACCGGCGCCGGTGGTGGTGGTGGCGCCGCCGCCACCGGCGCGAGCGGAAAAGCCGGCGGCGACGCTGCCGGCGGCATCTACAACAGCGGCACCCTCAAACTTGCCGACAGCACCTTGAATCTGAACAAAGCGGCGGGC
>JFJP01034070.1_pt1 | contig 23814 bp, 20 predicted proteins | sample 431651 | NCBI WGS metagenome assembly JFJP01 (sample SAMN02602958, study PRJNA72255) | Microbial mat metagenome, whole genome shotgun sequencing project. | biome: fresh water; feature: sink hole; material: water; isolation source: purple microbial (photo- and chemosynthetic) mats found in...
ATGTTCCCGACGTGGTGGCCGCCCTCAAGGCGGGTGCCTTCGACTTTCTGGAAAAGCCCCTCGACCCCCAGCGGGTCGCAGTTCTGGTGGCTCATTGCCTGCGCCAGAAAAAACTGCGGTCCGAGGTGGAAGAACTGCGCGAATCGTGGAAGCGGGACCACTTTTTTGCAGGAACCAGCCCTGCCTCGGTACGGGCGCTGACCCTGGTGGAAAAGGTGGCACCCACCGATATGACCGTTCTTCTCACCGGTCCCAACGGTTCGGGAAAGGAGCCCCTGGCCTATCTGACCTACCTCCTTTCGCTCAGGCTGGGGCGTCCGTGGATTACCGTCAACTGCGCCGCCATTCCGGCCGCCCTGTTTGAGAGCACCCTTCTGGGCCATGCCAAGGGTGCATTTACCGGGGCGTCCGAAACCAAGAAGGGCCTCTTCCAGCAGGCCGACGGGGGGACTTTGTTTCTGGACGAGATCGGCGAGCTTTCGCTGGAGGTGCAGGCCAAGTTGCTGAGGGTGCTCGAGACCAAGGAGGTGGTGCCCGTCGGGGCCGACCAAGGCCGCCGGGTCGACTTCCGGCTGATTGCGGCCACCAACCGCGACCTGGAAAAGGAGGTGGCCGAGGGGCGCTTCCGCGAGGACCTCTACTACCGCCTCTGCCAGATGGTCATCGCCGTTCCCGCTTTGAAAGACCGCCGCGAGGATCTGCCCGGTCTGGCGGCTTTTTTTCTGGCGGAAATCGATGCACGTCGCGGAAGTTCCGGAACCACGCTCACCGACGAAGCCCTGGTCTGGCTGAAAGCCCAGGAGTTTCCCGGCAATATCCGCCAGCTTCGCAACTGGATTGAGCGGGCCGCCCTGTTGGCGGCAGGCCCGGAGCTGGGGCCTGCCGATTTTGAAGGCGCTCCCGGAAGCCGCGCCGCCAACCCCGACAGCGAGCTTTTTGAGCTCGATTCCCTGATCGAGGCCCGCCGCGCGTTTGAGCAAGCCTTTTTGCGGCGGCGGCTGGCCCGCTTTGGCGGCTCGGTCAAACTGACGGCTGAGAGTCTGGGCTTGCTGCCCAACAACCTCAGCCGTCGGCTGGCGGAGTTGGGGTTAGCCGATTAGCAGCAACGCGAGGGTGATCAACACCGCCGCGAAGCTTGCTGCGACGTACCCGATCAGGATTTTATTGCTGGTTTTCATGACTCTTCTCCCCATATTTCTGCTGAATTTCGGCCAGGGTGACCCCCAGCTGGTCCATGGTGCGGAACAAGGCCGGCAGCTCAGTTTCGAAAAACTGCTGACGCAGGGCCTCGCGGGCCTTTTGGGGACCGGCAGTGTCGACAAAGTAGCCGGTGCCGCGTTCACTGCGGGCAATGCCGGCGTCGGCCAGCAACTGGAGCGCCCGAACGGCGGTGTTTGGATTCACCTCGAGGCTGGTGGCCAGTTCGCGGGCCGAAGCCAGGCGTGACTCGGGGGCCAGGCGGCCGGCAATCACTTCGCGGGTCAGGTGGTCGGCGATCTGCACAAAAATCGGCTTGTCGTTATTGAACCGCATCACGAGCCTCTTTTTCCTGTACCCGGAACCACGAAAACAGCAGCGCCGCAGCGGGTGTGAAGCAGTACGCGCCGAACGACCAGAACCAGGTCAGAAAGTGCGTCTGACCATCGGTGGCCCAACTAAACTCCATGGGATACAGACCGGGCCTACCCGAAAATGGACCGAGCAACCCGAAGGTGAGGCCGAGAACCAGGGCAAACGCCACCCACACTCCGGCGGTCTTGAAGAAGGCCAGTTTGCGGAACACCGTTGATCCGGCGAAGAACACCAGGTTCATCACGAAGAAGAGGCCCCAAAGCTGCCATTGACCCAGGAACTGCGGCCAAACGATGGGCCCGGAGAACGCCCAAAGTGTCAGACCGACGAGCGAGCCGACAACAGGCACAAGAACCTGGGTCGATAGGAGGGCGGCGAGGTATTTCTCGGCGGTGCTGGCCGGCAGCAACAGCCAGTCCGTGGCCGACTTTCCCGACTGCATTTCGGCAAAAGCGCGCGCCGAGGTCAGAAAGCATGCCAGAACGACCAGCTGCGGCCATGGTCCCTGGCCGGACCAGGATCGCGCCATGCCCGGGCGACCCCAAAGAAGCTGCAACAGCAGAAAGACGAGTTGCAGACCGAGCAAGAGGACGGCCCCCAGAAGCAGCGGGGTAAAGTCGGCCTTCAGGCGGTTTTTGATCAAGGCGAGTGTACGCCCGGGGTTGAGCTCACGCATGGGTTCCTCCTACCAGAGCGGCCAGGCGCGCCGGTTCGGTAATGGCTGTGTTGAACAGCACTTCGAGATCGTTCATCCCCTCGGCCTGCAAAACATGGCCCAGGTCCGTCATGGGCAGGACAAAGGGAATCTTTCCCTTGTCCATGATCAGAATGGGGTCGATGAGGTTTTCCAGGTCGCGCACCTGGTGGGTGCTGACCAGGATTATGCGATCCTCTCGGGCCGCAGCGGCCAGCATTTTGCGGAACTGCATTTTGGAGGGGATATCGAGGCCGTTGGTGGGCTCGTCGAGCAGCAACGTGCGCGCGCCGCTGGCAAGAGCAAAGGCCAGCAGGAACTTTTTGCGCTGGCCGTACGACAGCTTGGACAGCTTTTTATCGCCTTCGACGGCGAAGTCTTGGATCATCTGATCAAAAAGCGGGCGGTCAAACGCCGGGCGGAACGGCAGCTGGCTGGCCAGCCAGTCCTTGGGGGTGAGTGCCGGTACCCACGGATCTTCGGGAACGAAAGCGACGTCGGCCAGGTGAACGGCCTCGCGCTTGGCGGGATTGCGGCCGAAGGTTTCGATGCGTCCGCCCGTGGGCAACAGCGCACCGGCCAGCAGCTTGAGCAGGCTGGTCTTGCCGGCTCCGTTGAGGCCCAACAGACCAGCGATGGATCCCGGCTCAAGCCGCAGATCCATCTTGTCGAACAGAACCGATTTTCCATACCCGAAGGTCATGGATTCCAGTTGTATCATGGATACTCCTTTAGTGTAGTAACATACTAATACACTGGAGTGGAAATGTCAACTTGCCAACGGTCAAGAGGCGTGTTAGTATCATCGAAGCGCTTCGACCGAAGGGGTTTTCTTGGCTACCATGAAGGACGTTGCCCAGCGGGCAGGGGTTTCCCTCAGTACCGTCTCGTACGTGCTCAGCGGCAGCCGGCCCATTTCGGGGCCGACCCGCGCCCGCATCCTGAGTGCCATGGACGAACTGAATTTTCACCCCAACGCCGTAGCCCGCGCGCTGGCCAGCAAGCGTACCAAGGTGCTGGCACTGCTGCTGTCTCCCCAGGAAAGAGGGCTGGGCCACTCCGAGCTGGAATTTGTGCGCGGGGCCACCGAGGCTGCCCGCAACCGCGACCACCACTTGGTCCTGCTGACTGCCGGGATGGATTCGGAGGCCGACTTGTCGTACCTCAAGCACCAGGGGCTGGTCGACGGGCTGATTCTAATGGAAGTGCGTCTGGACGATCCCCGCATTCCGCTTCTCCAGAAACTGGGACTGCCCTTCACCATGCTGGGCCGCTCGGCTCCGACTTTGGTGCTGCCCTTTGTCGACATCGATTTTGACACCACCTACCAGACCCTCTTGGAATACCTGGTAGGCCTGGGTCACCGGCGCATTGCCTTTGTAAACCAAAGCCGTGAGGTCTGGGCCTCGGGTTACGGTCCGGCGGTCCGCGCTCAACAGGCCTTCGAGCACAGTGCCGGAGCGTTGGGGGTGACGGCGCTGTCTGTGTTCAGCTCTTCCACGCCTCGGGACGGGTGGGAGGCCTGCCAACCCCTGCTCGACGCCTCCGAGCCGCCCACAGCCCTGGTCGTGATGAACGATGGGGCCCTCCCGGGAATCCTTCTGGCACTCTCTGCGCGCTGCCTCCGGATTCCCGAAGATATTTCGGTGGTGTCCGCCTGTTCCTCGTCCCTGGTGTCCGAGACCTTGCTGCCGGCGCTGACTTCGGCCGATGCCCCCAGCCGCGAACTGGCCCGCCTGGCGGTCGAGAACCTCATCCAGTCCATCGAAGACCCCGAAGCGGCTCTCCAAAATGTCCTTTTGCCCTGTCAGTTGATCATACGGGCCAGTTCTGCCTCGTTCAGAACCGAGCCCGAAAGGAAGAACATATGAAATTCACCAATGGTTTTTGGCAGGTTCGGGACGGGTATACTGTCCTCAGTCCCGCCGAAGCCTACGACGCCCGCGAACATCAAGGGTCTCTGGAGGTCTACGCTCCGGTACAACGGGTGGTCACGCGGGGTCATACCCTCAATACCCCCCAGCTGACCTTCACCGTCACGGCGGTGGCCCCCGAGGTGCTCAAGGTCCGCATCAGCCACTTTCAGGGAGGCGTTGCGGTTCAGCCTGAGTTTGTTCTGGCACCCCCCGCCAAGACAGCGTCGAAGGTGGTGGTTTCGGAACACGAGGCCAGCATCAGTGCCGGGCGTCTGACCGCCCGGTTTTCCCGGGGATCCGGTCCTTGGAATTTCGAGTTTTTGGGTGACGGCCAGCCGCTGACCCGCAGCGAGCCCAAGGGTGCGGCACTGATCCAGGGACCAGGCGGGGCCGTCTACATGAAGGAAGAGCTGTCGCTTGACGTGGGAGAGGCCGTTTACGGCCTGGGCGAGCGGTTCGGCACCTTTGTCAAAAACGGCCAGGTGGTCGATATCTGGAACGAGGACGGCGGCACCGCCAGCGAGCAGACTTATAAGAATGTGCCGTTCTACCTGACCAACCGGGGCTACGGCGTGTTCGTGAACCATCCCGAAAAGGTCAGCTACGAGGTGGCCAGCGAAAAGCTCAGCCGGGTTCAGTTCTGCGTGGAAGGCGAAGAGCTCGAATACTTTGTGTTCTACGGTCCCACCCCCAAGGAAGTGCTGACCAAGTACACCGCCCTGACCGGCCGGGCTCCCCTGCCTCCCCTGTGGTCGTTCGGCCTGTGGCTGACCACCAGCTTCACCACCAGCTACGACGAAAAGACCGTCACCGGCTTTATCGAGGGAATGGCCGAGCGCAACCTGCCCCTGGCTGTCTTCCACTTCGACTGCTTCTGGATGAAGGAATTCCATTGGAGCGACTTTGTCTGGGACGCCCGGACCTTTCCTGACCCTCAGGGCATGCTGACCCGGCTCAAGGCCAAGGGTCTGAAAATCTGCGTGTGGATCAACTCGTACATCGCCCAGCGGTCGGTGCTGTTCGAGGAAGGCAAGAAGCACGGTTACCTGGTCAAAAAACCAGACGGCGGCGTGTGGCAGACCGACCTGTGGCAGGCAGGCATGGGCCTGGTCGATTTCACCAACCCGGCGGCCTGCGCCTGGTTTGCCCATAAGCTGGAGGGTCTGCTCGATATGGGGGTCGACTGCTTCAAGACCGATTTCGGCGAGCGCATCCCCACCAACGTCGTCTACCACGACGGGTCCGACCCACATCGCATGCACAACTTCTATACGTACCTGTACAACAAGACCGTGTTTGACCTGCTGGAGCGCAAGCGGGGCAAGGGGGAGGCCGTGGTCTTCGCCCGTTCGGCCACCGCGGGAGGACAAAAGTTCCCCGTGCACTGGGGGGGCGACTGCGCCTCGACCTTTCCGGCCATGGCCGAAAGCCTGCGGGGCGGCCTCAGCCTGGGCCTTTCGGGGTTCGGGTTCTGGAGCCACGATATCGGCGGCTTCGAGGGCACCCCGCCTGAAGAGCTGTTCCACCGCTGGCTGGCGTTCGGCCTGCTCTCAAGCCACAGCCGCCTGCACGGCAGCTCGTCGGTGCGCGTCCCTTGGGTGTATGGCGACCGGGCTGTCGAAGTGACACGGTTCTTCACCAACCTCAAAATAGCCCTCATGCCCTACCTGTTCGCGCAGGCCGTTGCCACTACCCAAACCGGTGTTCCCGTCATGCGGGCTGCCCTGCTCGAATTCCCTGACGACCTCACCTGCCAGACCCTCGACCGCCAGTACTTTCTCGGCGAATCGCTGCTGGTGGCCCCCGTATTCCGTGCCGACGGCGTGGTCGACGTGTACCTCCCTGAAGGAACCTGGACCCACCTGCTTTCCGGAAAGACGGTGGAAGGACCGCGCTGGAGCCGTGAAACCCACGACGCCTTAAGTCTGCCCCTCTACGCGCGGCCCCACAGCCTGATCGCCTTTACCAGCGAAAAGACCAAGCCCGACGCCGACTGGACCAAAACCCTGACTGTGAAAGCCTTCGCTCTTGAGGAGGGAAAACCCGCCCGGACGGTGATTGTCGACGGCAAGGGCAAGGAAATTGGGGCGGTCTCGGTGACCCGCAAGGGCACCGGGCTCGCAGTGGAAGCCCCGGCGGCCGTGCTGCCGTTCACCCTTGAGGCAGGCGGCAAAACCTACCGGGTGGAGAAGCCGAGCCAGAGTCTGTTCATTGACACTCTCGAGTTGTCCAGTGGAAGATGCGGTATGCCCCAGGTCGACTCTGTTCGTCCCTTCACCACCACCGACCACCACGCCATCTTCTGGGCCTGGGATCTCTCCAGGCGCAGTCAGGAGGATGGGTACGCGAAGATTGCCGGTTCCATGATGGGGGCCCAAGTTGACCTCAACCCCCACCAAGTCGACGCCGCTCTCTTTGCTCTGAAATCACCCCTTTCGAAGGGAGTCCTGTTGGCCGACGAGGTGGGTCTAGGAAAAACCATTGAAGCAGGGATTGTCTTGGCTCAGAAATGGGCCGAGCGGAAGCGGAAAATCCTTCTGATTCTGCCAGCAACGCTCCGAAAACAGTGGTCCTCCGAACTGGCCGAGAAATTCTTCCTTCCGACGGTGATTCTCGAAAGTAAAAGTTTCAAGGAAGCCGAAGCCAAGGGAGTCACCAATCCCTTCGACCGGGAAGAGGTGATCACCCTGACGAGCTACCAGTTCGCCGCCAAAAAAGCAGGGTATATCCAACGGGTTGGGTGGAACCTCGTTGTCATCGATGAAGCTCACCGGGTCCGGAATAGCTGGCAAAAGAAGAACCAGATGGGCAAGGCGCTCAAGGATGCGACGGCCCACGCCAAGAAGATTCTGCTGACGGCAACGCCGCTCCAGAACAGCGCCATGGAGCTGTTCGGCCTTCTGAGTTTCATCGATCCCCATTCCTTTGGCAGTGAAGAGAGTTTTCGGACCCAGTATGTCCGTCTGGCCGACGAGGGTAAGTTCCAGGAACTTCGGACCCGCATTGCGCCGTTCTTCCATCGAACTCTCAGGCGGCAAGTCCTCGAGTACATCAAGTACACCAAGCGGATTGCACTGACCGAGACTTACACCCCTAGTGACCAGGAACAGTCCTTCTACGACGATTTCACGGCATGGCTGGCCACGCCCAACTTGTATTCCCTTCCCAAGGGACAGCGGGCACTGATGACGTTGGTCCTCCACAAGATGCTGGCTTCCTCGACCTTCGCGGTTCACAACGCCCTCGACCGCATGGTCGAACGCCTCCAGGACATCCAGCACAAAGTCGAACTCGAGGATTTCGTCGAAGACCTCGATGGGATGGATGCCGAAACCGAAGAATGGGAAGACGAAGAGGAAAGTGTCACTCTGATTGATGAGAAATCGCTGAAGGACGAACTTGCCCAACTTCTCGCTTTTCAGCAACGTGTCCGGGCCATTGGTCAGAACGCCAAGGGTGATAAGCTTCTCACCGCCCTTGAATTGGGTTTTCGCAAGATGCACGACCTTGGCGCAGCCGACAAGGCCATCATTTTCACCGAGAGCCGCCGGACCCAGCGGTACCTCCTCGAAATCTTGTCCGACTCCCCCTACGCCGGTTCGATCGTTCTGTTCAACGGCGACAGCAGCTCGAAGCCCGAACTGCGGGCGGCTTTGGTGGACCAGTTCAAAAACTCGGCCAGGATCATGATCGCCACCGAAGCGGCTGCCGAAGGTGTGAACCTTCAGTTCTGCTCCCTCTTGATCAACTACGACCTTCCTTGGAACCCCCAGAGGATCGAACAACGCATCGGCCGTTGCCACCGTTACGGTCAAAAGTTCGATGTGGTGGTGGTCAACTTCCTCAACACAAAGAACCGGGCCGATCAACGGGTCTACGAACTTCTCCAGCTAAAGCTGAGACTTTTTGATGGGGTGTTCGGAGCCAGCGATGACGTTCTCGGGGCCTTGGGTTCAGGTGTCGACTTCGAAAAGCGGATTCTGGGGATCTACCAGACCTGCCGCACCCGGGACCAGATCGATGACGCCTTTGGCCAACTTCAGTTGGAGTTGGACGAAACCATCAGCCAGACGATGACCAAGGCCCAACAAAAGGTGCTAGAGAATCTCGATGAAGAGGTCCACCAGCGGCTCAAGATGCGGGAGACAGAGGCCCTGGCCATCCGAAGTTCTCAGGAACGGGCGCTCTACTTCCTGTCAAAGCACCTGCTTGCTACCCAAGCCACTTGGGACGATCAGGCCTTCTCCTTCCACTACCAATCCCAGGAGTACCGCTTCCAGCCCAGTGAGGATTCGATGGCCGTTGGCTACCGGGTCCAGCATCCCTTGGCAGAGTCATTGATCGACCGTGGTCGGGCCCTCCAGACAAGTCCGGCAGAGATTACTTTTTATTACACTGGTCGGCCGGTCATAGGTTCCCTCGAAGGTTTCATTGGAAAAAGCGGCTGGATGCAGATCGAGGTCCTCACCCGTCAGTCGAGTCAGGAAACCGAAGAGCTGTTCGTGGTCTCGGCGATCACCGAGGACGGTGACGTGGTTCATCCTGACGTCGCCCAAAAGCTTTTTCAGCTTCCTGGGGAGTCGAAACCCCTGACCACAGCCATCCCTGATCAACTGGCTTCGGTGGCAGGAGTTCAACGTCAACGAGTCCAGGCCGAAGCCCAACAACGGCAACAGGCGTTCTTCGGAGCCGAGATCGACAAGCTTGAACTCTGGGCCGAAGACCTCAAGACCGGCCTGGAACTGCGGATCAAAGAACTCGAGGCCCTCATCAAAGAAAACAAAAGGGCCTCGACTCTGGCTATTTCCCTGGAAGATAAGCTGGGGTTCCAAAAGACCGTGAAGGAACTGGAATCCGAGAGGAACCAGCAGCGGCGGCGGCTCTTTGACGCCCAGGATGAGATCGACGCTAAACGCGACGAGATCATCAAGGAGATCGAGGGGGAGCTGAAGGTGATGGAAACCAGCCGGGAGCTAATCGTGGTACGCTGGGTACTTTGCTGAAGATCTTGTTTTGTTTACCAAAGTGGTATATTGTTTTGTGAGGTTGCATGACAATTTCGTATTCGGACGCAAAGATCCGCCGTTGTTGCTTGGAGTCTGCAACTGCAACCAAAGAACTTGGTGCTGACTCTTGCCGCAAGCTTCGTAGTCGGCTCAGCGACCTCAAAGCGGCGAAGACCGTCATGGAATTGGTTGCGGGCCGACCACACCCGTATAGAGGGAAGAACGAGAAACGCTTCTCCCTCGATCTTGCCTATGGCAAACGGTTGTTGTTTGTGCCGACAAAAGATCCACCTCCATTCAAAGGTGATGGTGGAATTGACTGGGGGCTCGTGACCGAAGTCACGATCGTCTTTTTAGGGGACAACCACGATGATTGATGTGAACGAAATGCCAGATTGGGTCTCCCCACCCGGCGAAACTATTCTCGATGTACTTGAGGAACGTGGGTGGAGCCAGGCGGAATTGGCCGAGAGAACAGGATTTACCCGCAAACACGTAAACCAACTGATCAAGGGTGTCGCGAGTATCACAGAGGAGACTGCGCTAAAGCTGGAGCGTGTCCTAGGAAGCACAGCTGGCTTCTGGCTCAATCGAGAGGCACAATACCGAGAATCCCTTGCCAGGCAGGCTGAACTGAAGGACCTCGAACCATTTGTGCCATGGCTGGCTCAGTTGCCTGTGTCCGACATGGTTCACTTTGGTTGGATCACGAAAACAACGAGCAAGGTCAGAAGGGTTGCAGCGTGCCTGCAGTACTTCGGTGTCGCCACCGTTGAGGCTTGGAATGAACGGTATGGCAATGTGGGCGTGGCATACCGGGCTTCGAAGAAGCTTGCCAAGAAGCAGGGTGCGGTGAGCGCTTGGCTGAGACATGGCGAAATGCAATCCGAGAGCAGTAATGTACCACCCTTTGATCGAACGCGGTTGCTAGAGTTGGTTCCACACTTGCGAGCACTCTGTAAAGAGCCAGACCCAGCGGTCTTCCTCCCCAAGCTTGTTGATCTTTGTAGCAGTGTGGGAGTGATTCTCGTTGTTGCCCGGGTCCCGACGGGAAGCCCTGTCTCAGGTGCTACCAAATGGCTCAATTCCGAGCGGGCCCTCGTGATGATGAGCTTCCGCCACAAAAGTAACGACCATTTTTGGTTCACGTTTTTCCATGAGATTGCCCACCTTCTGTTGCATGGCAAGAGACTCCTTTTTCTGGAGGGTCTTGAGAACGGCCTAAACGCTGATCAGGAAGCAGAAGCAGATCAATGGGCAAGCAATATCCTGATACCTCAGCAGTCTGCCAAGCAGCTCACCCGTCTTGGATCGAGCGCGCAAGCTATTGCTGACTTTGCCGAATCCATTGGGCTTCCGCCGGGTATCGTTGTTGGTCGGCTTCAACATGAAGGATTGGTTCCATGGACAGCGTTGAACAACCTGAAGGTTTTCTATGGGTGGGTGGAGGCAGAATCAATATGAGCCAAGATTTTCATTGCCCGTACCGACAATCCAGCCTTCTCCAACAGGCACTCACCCCCGACAAGGTACGAATAGCATTCTTGCTTGGCGCTGGATGCCCCGTTTCCATTGATGTATCAAACGGATCGGCGAGTGAACCCTTAATCCCGGACATGGCGAATCTCACTAAACACATTGAGGCAACGCTCACTGGTTCGACATCAGCTAACAAAGGCCATTTCGAGGCGATAGTAGCGCGTCTCAGAGCCGGGGGAAAAGGCAGTCCAACAATAGAGGATATTCTCAGCTATGTACGCTCAATGGGCGAAGTGATTTTTGACAGTACAATTGACGGTTTGAACAAGGTGGGCCTTTCGTCGCTTGATAGGGAAATCTGCAAAATTACTACGGATGTGGTAGACGTGGTTTTGCCGACTGAGACTACCCCGTATCATCAGCTTGCAACATGGATTCGCGGGATTCCAAGAGCCAATCCTGTTGAAATATTCACCCCAAACTACGACTTGCTTATCGAGCAAGCACTGGAGACCAACCATATTCCTTATTTTGACGGTTTTGTTGGCTCTCGAAGGGCTTTCTTCGATCTTCCGTCAATGGAATCTGACACGATACCAACTCGATGGGCACGTCTTTGGAAGATCCACGGTTCTCTGAATTGGTGGCGGCATAAGGTGGGAAATAATGAGTATGAGATTCTGCGAGGTGAGAAGGCAGGCTCGGACGACCACCAAATGATCTATCCGTCGCACCTAAAATATGATGAAAGCCGCCGACTTCCATATTTGGCAATGCTTGACCGCCTCAGGGGCTTCCTAGCGCGGGGACAAGCGGTCTTGGTTGTCTCAGGATACTCTTTCGGGGATCAACACTTAAATGAAGTTGTAATTGATGGGTTGCGAAGCAACCCCAATGCGATGTGTTTTGGACTCCTTCATGGGAACCGGTCAAATTATCCATATGCTTTGGCCCAAGCTAAGAAGCAACCCAACCTGAGTCTTTTTGCCTCGGACGGCGCAGTGGTTGGATCGCTCGAACGAGACTGGAGACCCGACGAGCAACTTGGTCATCCGATGCATGGCCTGAGCGTGGACAAAGAAAAAACCACTTCCCCAGGCAGTACCCCGAGTAAATGTAAGTTTCTTCTAGGAGATTTCAAGGTCTTTGGACAATTCCTCGCGGAGCAGCTATCGACTTCAAAAGATGACGAGAGTAATTCATGACGCCCCATGCTCCAACCTTCGTTGGTACTGTTCAGGATGTTGCGGGGTCGACGATTACCGTTGAGTTGAGCAATGACACCGTTACCGGGCTCAGTTTTGTACATGGTGAAGGGTACCGAATCGGACAAGTCGGAAGTTTCGTTCGTATCCCTTTGGGATTTATCGACCTTTATGGAGTCGTTTCCCAGGTCGGGGCAGGAGCGGCTCCCCGACAAGAGGACGGAGACGCCAATTATGGCAATCGGTGGATCAAAGTTCAACTTGTCGGTGAAGGCCTCCGTGGAGGCCGTTTTGAACGTGGCATTTCTCAGTATCCTACGATTGAAGATCAGGTTCACATCGTCACCGAATCGGATCTCCGCGCCATTTATGGCTCGGGAGATCCACAGGATTACGTCTCGGTGGGACATCTTGCTAGTGCTGAATCCATTCCCTCACTGATTGACATCAATAGGCTTGTAACACGTCATTCGGCAGTTGTCGGAACTACAGGTTCTGGAAAATCGACAACTGTGGCGGGCCTTCTTGGTGCTATCTCTGATCCAATTCGATACCCGTCATCCCGAATTGTTGTCCTTGATATTCATGGCGAATATGCAAGAGCACTTTCGGATCGCGCAACAGTATTCAAGATTTCAGCAAACCAGGAACGAGGTCAATCTGAACTGTGCGTCCCATTTTGGGCACTGAGTTTCGACGAGCTGAAGGAACTCGCCTTTGGTCGAATGTCCGAGGAACGCCAGGTCTCTGCGGTTGCTGAAATGATCGTACAACTCAAGAAGGAGAGTTTATCGATTCAACCGCGAAGCGGTATCGACGCCGCCTTCGTGACGGTGGATACACCTGTTCCGTTCTGCCTTCATAAGTTATGGTTCGAGCTTCATAAGAGAGAACATCAGACAGTCATTCCCCGTCCTGGCGTTGCAAGTGATGAAACAGTCCCTGCCTATGTTCTTGGAGCCGACAACCAGCCAGCTCAACTTGGCGATGCTATGTTGGTGATTCCCCCCCTCTATCGAACGGTAAAGACTAGTGGTCCAGCCCAGGAACGGGTTCAGTGGGGACCCGACCCAATTGGCATGCGGCAACAGCTTGCCAGTCTAGCTTCCAGGCTTAGAGACCCACGTCTGTCGTTCATGTTTCGTCCTAGGGATTGGCTCCCCAAAACCAACGGAAGTGTCCAAAAAGACATCGATGCGCTACTCGAAAGCTGGATTGGCGGACCCATGCCAATAACTATCCTCGATCTTTCGGGCATTCCATCGTCGATTCTTAATGACCTTATTGGTGCCCTATTGCGGATTCTCTACGATGCGATTTTTTGGGGGAGAAACATCCCTGAAGGTGGTCGAGAACGCCCATTGCTCCTCGTTCTTGAGGAAGCCCACTCGTATCTTGGAAAAGAGAACTCTGGTTCCGCTGCAACGGCGGTTAGGAGAATAGCGAAGGAAGGACGAAAGTATGGCGTTGGAATGATGCTCGTCAGCCAACGTCCGTCCGAAATCGACTCAACGATTCTATCGCAATGTGGAACTTTGTTTGCGATGCGTCTTGCCAACGAACTCGACAGGGGCCACGTCACAGGAGCAACCTCGGACAACCTAAAAGGACTCTTTGATATGCTCCCCGTGCTTAGGACGGGAGAAGCCATCATCGTTGGGGAGGCTGTGAGCCTGCCAGTGCGGACACTGATTACCCCGCCAGCACCGGACAAACGGCCTGATAGTGTGGACCCAAAAGTTGCAGTCCGAGGAAATCCTGACGATGGTTACGACGGGCCGGGTAGCTGGGTTCAGCCACGGGATCCTTCAGACTATGCGTCGTTGGTTCATATGTGGCGGAAACAAGACCCCCATTACGAGCACCGAAACAAAGAGGAGTCAAAATGATTTGGATCGACGCATCAGGTTCGTCGAATATTTCTCGCTTTGGATACGACGCAGGCCGTAGATTGTTGCGGGTCGATTTCCTCAATGGAACCACATATGACTACTTTGACGTCCCTGAGCAGGTCTTCGATGGAATGAAAGGTGCTACCTCAAGGGGAGGCTATCTAGCTCAGCAAGTCAAAGGACGTTTTCGCTATGCACGTACCTAGATCCTTTGCCGTCATGGATTCTACCCATGGAGTGAAATACTGAATGCATAAACCCAAACTCGAACTCACCTGGATTAGCATCGCTGTAGCAATAAAAGGCACAGATTCTCTGGCAGCGCGATTATGAGAAAGATAATTTCCAGTATCTGGAGCCACCTAGTACTCAGCTTTCTGGTTTTGGCGGTTGCTGCAATTCTTCAGACCCAGTTTCCCTATATCGATCTCATCAGCAAAGCAGGGGGCGTGGTAGCCCTGCTTGCTTCTGTGCTCTTATTCCACCGACTTTTAGGCACTAGTTTTGCCGAATCCGTGGAATCCGAGTATATCGACGACGGTGGTGTATTCGATGGGGATTTGGAGAAAGTACACAAGCAGGCTATTAAGGTCGTCCTCCGCGATTATTTGGGACTCGGGCTTCTGATCCTCGGCAGTCTCGTTGCTATTTTCGGTGATCTGCTGAAACAAGTTATTCTGAACTGTGGGGTCCAGTAGGTGACTTTTTCTTCCCCTGTGGCATACCGCAACTTTGCTCAATCGGTACGAAGTCAATATCGCTATCTGCTGACACCTGAGTCACAGCAGTTTCTTGAGGAACTCAAGGGGTGGGTGCTTGCAAACTCCAAGACCGTTCCCAAGGATACCGTTTTCTATAGAGCTCAAGTTGCTTCCGGTGAGCAAACCATTCTCATTGACCCCGGGATCCAGGACTCCATCTATGCGCCCGCAGGCGTTGATAGGATGGTTCCAAAGCCGGAGTACTCCGCAAATGGTCGGATATCGCCGAAGGGAATGGCCGTTCTCTACTTGGCGAGCAATGTGCGAACTGCCGTCGCAGAGTCTCGCCCGAGTCTGGGAGAAGACGTCACCGTGGCTGAATTTCGAACTGTTCAAGACATTCGGATCGCTGTATTTGACCAGAAATACCAGAACCTGATGCGGTTGCAAGAACTAAGCGGTGCATCCGATGATGAGGTGGTCATCAACGACATCAATCATGCCTTTGCCAAGTTCATCCACCCCACCCGAGTTGATACCGAGTATGTTCCGACCCAAATCCTGACCGAGTTGATTCGCACGTTGGAGCTGGATGGTGTAGGCTACAACAGCGCTGTAAGCAGCGAAGGTTTCAATCTCGCGCTCTTCGACATAGCCTTGGCCACCCCTACCATTGGTCGCCTCTATTCCATCAAAAAAATACAGTACGACTTTAGCGAGACAGCCGAGGCTCGCCGTTACCCTGAACCAAGGACTTCTCAATGAAACCTAAACTCGAAGTCACCGGGAACCAATCATGACAAACCGAACCATCGATGTAAAAGGGACCAAGGTGACCATCGCCACCATCCATGAACAAGACTACATTTCTCTGACGGACATGGTGCGAAATTTCGACGGTGGCAGTGCACTGATCGAACAGTGGCTCAGAAACAAGGACACGGTCCTGTTCTTGGGAGTCTGGGAACAACTGAACAACTCGCGATTTAATTCCCCCGAATTCGAGGGAATTAGAAACGAGGCCGGTCGCAACAGTTTTTTCTTGTCGGCCAAGAAATGGATAGACGCGACGGGGGCTGTCGGGCTTTTGGCCAAGGCAGGACGGTACGGCGGTACCTACGCGCATCGCGACATTGCCTTCGAATTCGGCTCTTGGCTGAGCCCAGAATTCAAACTCTACCTCATCACTGAATTCCAGCGACTCAAGGATGCAGAATCTCGTAACGCTTCGCTAGAATGGAGCTTCCAACGTACTTTGGCGAAAGTGAACTACAGAATTCATACAGATGCCATCAAGGAACGTCTGATCCCGACACTCTTAACGAGAGAGCAAACCAATGCCGTGTATGCCAGCGAAGCCGATTTGCTCAATGTGGCCCTCTTTGGCATAACCGCTACCCAATGGAGGCACACCAATCCTGGCCAAATCGGGAATATCCGGGACGCGACTACCCTGGAACACTTGGTCGTGCTATCGAACCTGGAAAGCATCAACGCCGTGTTGATCCACCAAGGTTTGTCCTCGGCAGATCGCTTGACGCAGTTGAATGCGATTGCCATCACCCAAATGCGTTCTTTGATGGGGAGTGAGGCAATCAATAGCCTGCCAGGTGCCAGCACGCTGAAAGGAATCGACAAATGACCAAACCCAAACTCGAACTCACCTGGATTGGCAAAGAGAACCGGCCTCGCCTCGAACCCCGCATCCTCATCGAAGACCCCGCCAGAAGCCATCACGCCCCCCACCGGGTCACCGCCCAAGACCAGTTCGACAACCAGCTCATCTTCGGCGACAACCTGCTGGCCCTCAAGGCCCTCGAAGACCAGTACACCGGCAAGGTGAAGTGCATATACATTGACCCACCGTACAACACCGGAAGCGCATTTGAGCACTATGACGACGGAATCGAGCATTCACTCTGGTTAAGCCTGATGCGGGACCGGCTTTCTATCCTCTGGACATTGCTGGCTAGTGATGGAAGCTTCTGGATTTCCATTGATGACAGCGAGGTTGCCTACCTCCGGGTGCTACTGGACGAGATCTGTGGACGAGGTAGTTTCATTGCCTGCAACGTCTGGCAGAAGCGGTATTCACGGGAAAACCGTGAAGCCATTGGCGATGTTCACGAATACATACTGGTCTATGCTAAGGACCAGGAAACCTTCAAGAAGACTCGTAACAAAGTGACCCTGACGAACGACCAAGCCGCCATTTACAAGAACCATAACGATGACCCGAAAGGGAGATGGCGCGGAATCCCGATGACAGCTCAAGGCTTCAGACAAAACCAGATGTATCCGATTGTAGCACCCGGCGGGGCCGTTCACGTTCCACCCGAAGGGCGTTGTTGGAGCCTGATTGAGAGCGAGTACAAAAAACTTTTGTCTGAAGGTCGAATCTTTTTTGGAAAGGACAATAATAGTCAGCCCAACACCATCAGGTATCTCTCCGAAGTTGAAGGACTTGTGCCCTGGACTTGGTGGACTCACGAGGAAGTTGGTCACACCGACGAATCTAAAAAAGAGATTCATGCGATCTTTGGAAAGGTTGATGCATTCGATACGCCGAAACCAGAGCGGTTGATAAACAGAATCCTTCACATCGCCACCAACCCCGGCGACCTCGTCCTCGACTCCTTTGCCGGTTCGGGCACCACAGGAGCGGTTGCCCACAAGATGGGCCGCCGCTGGATCATGGTCGAGCTGGGCGAACACTGCCACACCCACATCATCCCCCGGCTTAAAAAGGTCATCGACGGCCAGGACCCCGGTGGTGTCACCGAGGCAGTCGGCTGGAAAGGAGGTGGTGGCTTCCGGTACTACCGTCTAGCTCCCTCACTCCTCGAAAAGGACAAATGGGGCAACTGGATCATCAACAAAGAGTACAACGCTGCCATGCTGGCCGAGGCCTTGTGCAAACTCGAAGGGTTCACCTACGCACCGTCGGAAGTGGAATACTTCGTCCACGGCCATTCGACCGAAAGTGACTTCGTCTGGGTCACCACCCAGAACCTGAGCCACGAGCAGTTGACGGCCCTCAGCGACGATGTCGGGCCCAAACGGACCCTCCTCGTCCTTTGTTCGGCCTTCCGGGCCGACCCGCACCAGTTCCCTAACTTGACCATCAAGAAGATTCCCAACGCCGTTTTGGCCAAGTGCGAATGGGGCCACGACGACTACAGCCTTCAGGTCGAGAACCTCCCGTCGGCACCCAAACCAAGGGTCGATCAGCCGGATTTGTTTGGGGGCGAAGAATGAGCGACCATCCGAACGTTCCCGCGTTCGCCGAAATCCGGGCATTGATCCAGTCTTCCCGACAAAAGGCGCTGCAAACCGTCAACACCACCTTGATTGAGCTGTATTGGCAGGTCGGGGCCTACATCAGCCAGAAGCTCGAATCGGCTGCCTGGGGGGATGGTGTTGTCGAACAGCTGGCCGAGTACCTGGCCCGAACCGAACCGGGCCTACGGGGCTTCACAAGGCCCAACCTGTTTCGCATGCGCCAGTTCTACGATGCCTACAGAGATAACCCAATTGTCTCGGCACTGCTGAGACAATTGCCCTGGACCCATAACCTGATCATTTTGGGCCAAAGCAAACTGCCTGAAGAGCGAGAATTCTACCTTCGGTTGGCGATCAAGGAAGGTTGGTCCAGCCGAGAGTTGGAACGGCAATTCAAAACCGCGCTTTTTGAGCGGACCGTCTTGCACCCGGCAAAAGTCTCACCAGTGGTGACACAATTGCATCCTGATGCCCTGTCAATATTTAAGGATTCGTACTTGGTGGAGTTTCTCGGCCTCCCCGACACTCTTCATGAAGCCGATCTGCATCAGAGATTGCTCAGCCGGACTCTTTCTCCGGCTCTGAGTGCCGAGTACCAAACGACGCTACCCGAAAAGCAACTTCTTCAGGCCAAACTCCTAGAATTCTACTCACTGGAGACCAAGGAATGAGCGACCAGAGCCTACCATCAACCCTTATTTCCGACATCCGGACAATCTGGACCAGTGCCCGAAATTCTGCCGCCCGAAGCGTCAACACTGAACTGGTCAAGGCTAATTGGCTGATTGGCAAGCGGATTGTGGAGGAAGAACAATCGGGTCGAAGCCGGGCGGGGTATGGAAACGAGCTGATCCCGCTGCTATCGAAACAATTGCGGAAGGAGCTCGGCGAGGGATTCTCGGTCAGCTCGCTCAAAGACGCCCGTCAGTTCTATTTGCTTTTCCCCAAAGCACTTGAAAAAAGCCACGCAGTGCGTGGCCAATTCCAACCCGGCGTCTTGAACCCTGGACTCTCTTGGACACATTACCGGGCGTTGATGCGTGTCGATGACCAAACTGCCCGTGTATTTTATGAAATTGAGGCTGTCAACCAAGGTTGGTCTGCCCGCAACTTGGAACGGCAGATCAATTCCCTGTTCTTTTTTCGGCTCAACAAGAGCCGGGACAAGGAAGGTATGGTTGCCGCCAGCCGGGAGCAATTCATCACCCAGCCGATCGACATTATCAAAGATCCCTATGTGCTGGAATTTCTGGACTTGCCTGAATCCCAACGCCTGAATGAAACCAGCGTGGAAGCTGCTTTGTTAGGAAAATTGCAAGACTTCCTTCTGGAACTTGGCGATGGTTTCGCTTTCATCGGTCGCCAGAAACGTTTGACCCTAGAAAGTGATCATTTCTACCCGGACTTGGTCTTTTACCATACCAAGCTGAAATGCTACGTCATTATCGATCTCAAAGTGGCTAAGCTCGAACATGCTGACCTAGGCCAGATGCTGCTCTATGTCAGCTACTACGACAAGGAGATTGCCGTTTCCGACGACAACCCCACAATTGGACTAGTTCTTTGCACCGACAAGAACGACACCATGGTCAAATACGTCTTGGACGCCACTAAGGCACCAATCTTTGCCAGCCGGTATCAATTCCACCTTCCCACCGAAGAACAGCTACGCCAGGAACTGCTGCGCGAAGTTGAACAGCTGGCTACCCAGGAGAAACCCCATGAGTGACCGAAACGTCAACACCATCGCCGGGCGGCTCTCCCTCCGGGAACCCCAACGAAAGTCGCTGGAAATCTTGGCCCGGGTGACTGAATTGGTCCGGCCGTCCAAAGAGACCGACGTCAACGACGCTTTGAAGATCCTGCAAACCGAGTTCTCTCAGGTCAAAGGTTTCGATCGGGATTTCGTTTCGCTCTGCTTTGCTCTGGCCACCGGTGTTGGCAAGACCCGCCTCATGGGGGCCTTCATTGCCTACCTTCACATGACCCACAAGGTGAACCACTTCTTCGTCCTGGCCCCGAACCTGACCATCTACAACAAGCTCATCGCCGACTTCACGCCGAACACTCCCAAGTACGTCTTCAAAGGGATTGCCGAGTTTGCCCAGGACCCGCCTCAGGTCATCACGGGCGACAACTACGAACGGGCCGACGTGGCACGTGCAGGAATCTTGATCGATGCCGGCATCCAGATCAACATCTTCAATATCAGCAAGATCAATTCCGAGGTCCGGGGTGGCAAATCGCCCAAGATCAAACGGCTGTCCGAGTACATCGGCGAGAGCTACTTTGAGTACCTGGCTAACCTTCCCGACTTGGTTCTACTGATGGACGAGAGCCACCGGTACCGGGCGAGTGCCGGGGTGAAGGCGATCAACGAACTGAAGCCCATCCTGGGCTTGGAACTGACGGCGACTCCCTTCACTGAAGCAGGCACCAAACAGGTCCCCTTTCAGAACGTGATCCACCACTATCCGTTGTCCCAGGCCATGGCCGATGGGTTCGTGAAAGAACCGGCCGTGGTGACCCAGAAGAACTTCCGGGCAGACAGCGTCAGCCCCGAGGCCCTCGAGCGGATTAAACTGGAAGACGGTATCCGGGTTCACGAGAACACCAAAGTCCATTTGGAAACCTGGGCGCGGCAGAACGACAAGCCCATCGTGAAGCCCTTCATGCTGGTCGTGGCCCGGGACACCCTCCACGCCGACCAGTTGCAAAAGTTCCTCGAATCCTCGGAGTTCTTTGCCGGTCGATACCTTTACAAGGTCATACAGGTGCATTCCAACCAATCTGGGGAGGAGAAAGAAGAGGTCGTCCAACGGCTGCTGGCGGTCGAGAATCCTGACGAGCCCACCGAGATCGTCGTCCACGTGAATATGCTCAAGGAAGGTTGGGACGTGACCAACCTCTACACCATCGTCCCCCTTCGGGCCGCCAACGCCCGAACCCTGGTCGAGCAATCCCTCGGGCGAGGTTTGCGGCTCCCCTATGGCAAGCGAACCGGCGACCAAGCCGTCGACACCCTCCACATTATTGCCCACGATTCGTTCCAGGCCATCATCGATGAGGCCAACCGGGGTGATTCGTTGCTCAAGTTCCGCGCTGTCGAATTGGAGCCCGCCTCGCCTGCGGACCTGGTCAAGACTGTGGTAACCCCGTCCAACGTCGAAGAACGCACCAAGCAAGGAACTGTCGCCGAGCAGAAGTTCAAGGCGGCTGTTCTGGACATCATTGCCGAACAGAAGACCCTGACGTCATCCCAGGACCTCTACAAGCCCGAAGTCCAAGCCATGATTTTGGCCGAAGCCCAAAACCGTGTGGGAGGGGGCCAGGCCGAACTTCAGGGCTTTGAAGCCGTGGTCCAGCCCCAGGATCTGGTTCGGTCCGTGGTCCACACCTTCGTGGAAGGAACCATCGATATTCCCCGGATTGTGGTCCTCCCCAAAGAAGGGACCTCGGTTCGGTTCGATCCTTTCACCCTGGACCTTCGATCCATCCACTACCAACCGGTCGCCCGTGACCTGTTGATGCAGTTCCTTCGGACCAACGAACAAAAGACCCTGAGTTTCAAGCGTGCCGACAGCACCGAGTCCCGTTTGGAGGACTACCTGGTGCGGGGTCTCATCGACCTGCCAGACATCAGCTACGACGACCATGCCGACCTGCTCTACAATCTCGCAACCCAGGTGGTGGTTCACCTGCGATCCTACCTGGCCAACGACGACGAAGTCCGCAACGTGCTCCAGTTTCATCAGACTGACCTGGTTGCCTTCATTGCCGCTCAATTGCGGGATCACAGGACGACCACCGATACCGGTTATGAAGTCCGGGTCAGCCAAGGATTCGACGTCCTCAAGAAGTCGGCCCACCTCGTTCAAGCCGGTTTCGACGCGGTGGACTACCGGCGCACCGACTTTGACAAAGGCAAGATCGGTCGCATGCTGTTCACGGGCTACCAAAAGTGCCTCTATCCAGCGGTCAAGTTCGACTCGGACACCGAGCGCCGGTTCTCGATCCTGTTGGAACAGCAAGCCGAACGCTGGCTGAAGCCGGCCAAGGGTCAGTTTCAAATCATTTACCAGGAAGGGCACCAACACAGCGAGTACGTCCCCGACTTCGTTGCCGAGACGTCCAAGGTGATCTACATGGCCGAAACCAAGGCCCGCAACGAACTCGACGATCCTATCGTTCAGGCCAAGAAGAACGCCGCCGAGGAATGGTGTCGCCATGCTTCGGAGTTCAACAAGGTCCATGGCAAGAAGCCCTGGAAGTACCTGCTCATCGCCCACGATAAGGTTCAGGAGAACATGGAGCTTGAGCATTTTGGGTAAAACAGAAAACTCCTAACCTGTTATTGTCTTGGGCATGAAAGATTCCCTCTCCCTCCCGGCAATGGTCGGCACGGCCCTGGTGGTCACGGCTCTCTGGGGCTTTAATTTTGTCGTCATTGCCGTGGGGGTAAGGGAGGTTCCGCCCCTGCTGCTGGCCTGCCTGCGCTTTGTTCTGGCCGCGCTGCCGGCGGTCTTTTTGGTGAAGCGGCCCCAGGTCGGCTGGAAACTGCTGGTCGGCTACGGCCTGTTTTTGGGGGTGGGGCAGTTTGGTCTTCTGTTCACGGCCATTCGGTGGGGCTCCCCCGCCGGCCTCTCGTCGGTCATCCTTCAAGCGCAGGCCTTCTTCACGGCTCTGCTGGCCGTGGCGTTTCTGGGAGAGAAATTCCGCTGGTACCATGGCGTCGGCCTGGTCGTCGCAGGTCTCGGCCTTGCCTTGATGGGCTGGACCAAGACCGCCGGCGGTGCGTTCTCGGTGCCCTGGCCGGCCCTGGTCCTTTTGATGCTTGCCGCGTTCATGTGGGCCGCCGCCAACATCACCGCCAAGAAAATGGGCAAGGTTGATACCTTGGGGCTGATGGTTTGGTCCAGTCTGGTCCCCCCCATCCCGCTGTTTCTCCTGTCGTGGTTTTTGGAGGGCGGCGATGCGGTGAGCTTCGCCCTGGGCCACCTCAGCTGGCTCAGCCTGGGGTCCATCGCCTACCTGGCCTTTTTATCGACGTTGCTGGGTTACGGCTTGTGGAACTGGCTGATTGTCAAAAAAGGCGCCTCGGGGGTGGCTCCCTTTTCGATGCTTGTTCCGGTGTTTGGTGTGAGTTCCGCCTGGCTGGTGCTGGGCGAGGACCTGACCCCGGGGCATTTTGCGGCGGCCGGGCTGATTCTCGCCGGCTTGGGCATCCATGTTTTCGGCCAGTATTTCCGTTTCCCCCGGGGCTCCCTGTGATCCGCCTCCTGCCGATGAAGAAGCCTCGCTGGCGGCAGGACTGACTCAGCTCGACGAGGCAGCCGAAGCCGGTGCCGACCTGGTCCTGTTCCCTGAGCTGTTCAACAATGGCTACCACCTCCACGGCAACTGGACCCGTCACGAACTGGCCAGCGATGACCCGTGGATCCGGAGCCTGGTGGACCATGCCACAGCCCTGGGTATCGCCGTTGCCGTCCCGTTTCTGGAGCGCAACCCCAGCGGCGGACCCTACAACGCCGTGAGCGTTTTCAACCGCAAGGGGGAACGCATTTTGCATTACCGCAAGGTGCACACCTGCGCCTTCGACGCCGAGGGCGCCATGACCCCCGGTGACAGCTATCCCACCGCTGTTCTCGAGACGGTAAGGGGCTCGGTGTGCCTCGGGGCCATGATCTGCTTCGACCGGGAATTTCCGGAAAGTGCCCGCATGCTGATGCTGGAGGGGGCCGAACTGGTTTTAGTGCCCAACGCCTGCGTGATGGAGCGCCACCGTCAGGGGCTGCTCGAGGCCCGTGCCTTTGAAAACAGCATTACCCTGGCCCTGGTCAACTACGCCGGTCCTGAATACCGGGGAGGTTCGTCGGTGGTAGGGCCCATCGTGTTCGGTGAAGAAGGCCAGTCTCTCGACATCGTGCTGGGCAGGGCGGGGGAGGAACCCCTGCTGCTGGTGGTCGACGTTGACCTCGATGCCCAGCGGAAGTGGACCCAGGCCGAGGTTTGGGGACGAAAGTGGCGGCGGCCCGACACCTATACGGGAATGGACTTGGGTCCCTAG
>JFJP01012201.1_pt1 | contig 23802 bp, 24 predicted proteins | sample 431651 | NCBI WGS metagenome assembly JFJP01 (sample SAMN02602958, study PRJNA72255) | Microbial mat metagenome, whole genome shotgun sequencing project. | biome: fresh water; feature: sink hole; material: water; isolation source: purple microbial (photo- and chemosynthetic) mats found in...
TGCAGCGAAGTTTCAATGAGTCACCGCATATATTTGAAGCCATTGAAGCGGATATTTCGCAGCTCGAAATTCTGAGAAAGCGGTTGAACCAATATTCTGAACGGAATGGATCTGTCAAAATATCGATGACTGCCATTCTGGTGAAGATCATCGCCTGGGCGTTGGAGCGCAACCCTTATATCAACTCATCACTGGATGGAGAGAACATCCATTTGTGGAAGAACATCAATGTGGGCGTTGCCACCGCAATTGACAGCGGTTTGATCGTTCCTGTTGTGCATGATGCCAACTTACATTCCATCAGCCAGATCGCAGCCCGCATTCAGGACACGAGCGCGCGTGCCAAATCGGGAAGCCTGGGGTTGTCAGATGTGACACACGGCACGTTCACGGTTTCCAATTTGGGAATGTTCGGCATTCACCAGTTCAGGGCGATCATCAACCCGCCGGAAAGCGCGATCCTGGCGGTTGGCACCGTGATCCGCAAACCGGTGGTCGTGGACGAAAAGGATACAGTGGAAGTACGCCCCATGATGAACTTCACACTCTCGGCAGACCATCGAGTGATCGATGGGGTGGTTGCCGCTAAATTCCTGACTGACCTGGCGGCCGGGATCGAAGCACCAAGCCTGCTCTTGTTCTAGGGACGATCGACATGAATATTCTTGATTTTCTAGCTCCCGATCTGGTCAGTCTGCACTATACCGCCAAAGATCCAGCGGACGTGATCACACATCTTGGCGGACTGCTCTTTGAAGCAGGCTATGTCCATGAGACTTTTGTAGCAGCCGCACTGGATCGTGAAAGCAGACTGCCGACAGGACTGCCCTTGAGCGGCGAGATCAACGCGGCCATCCCCCACACCGAAGTGGAACATGTCAAAAAACCCGGACTGGCGATGGCGACCTTGACCGCTCCGGTCGTTTTCCAAAACATGGTATCGCCGGAGGAAGCCGTTCCCTGTCAACTGGTCTTTGTCATGGCGCTCGACCAGCCCAAGGCGCAGATCGAGATGCTGCAGGAGATCGCCGGTGTATTGCAGGAACCAGCCATGCTAAACAGCCTGATGGCCGCCGTGACGTTTGAGGATATTCGAGCGATCTTTCCAAAAGACCGCTCCTGATCACACAGTCCAATTCGGTACTTAACAGATCGAAAAACAAGGAGATCAAAATGTCCATACGGAAAACAATCCTGGTTGCCTGTGGCACAGCCATCGCCACATCCACAGTCGTTGCCAAAACCCTCGAGGAGGTACTGCGCGAACGCGGGATCGATGTTGTCACCCGCCAGTGTAAAGCCACCGAAGTGGGGAGCATGACATCCGGTGTTGACCTGATCGTCACCACCACACCGCTCCAGGGAGAGTTTGATGTGCCGGTGATCAAAACACTGGCATTTCTGACCGGGATCGGAAAGGAGGCGGTTATTGAGCAAATAATCAAAGCACTAAAAGTTTAACGTGTCGTACTCATCATATATTCATTAGGAGAATAAAAAATGGATGGATTTCTTGCAGCACTAAAAGCAGTGGTCGACAGTCTGGGCGCAACGATCGCCCTGCCGATCATCATCTTCATCATCGCCATGGTCCTGGGCGCCAAACCCGGCAAAGCATTCCGCGCCGGTGTGTATGTTGGGATCGCCTTTATCGGCATCAACCTGGTGATCGGACTGATGTGGGGCGCCCTCTCCGCAGTGGGACAGGCGCTGGTGACCAACCTGGGGATCACGCGCGATGTCATGGATGTGGGCTGGCCCTCAGCGGCCGCGATCGCGTTCGGATCCAATGTCGGCTTGTGGGTCATCCCGATCGCCATCCTGGTCAACATCGTATTTCTGAGTCTGCGTCTGACCAAGACCCTCAACGTCGATGTCTGGAACTTCTGGCACTTTGCCTTCATCGGCTCGATGGTGGCAGCCGCCAGTGACAACCTGACCTACGGCCTGATCGCCACCGCGATCGCCGCGGCGCTGGCGTTATTCCTGGCAGACTGGACAGCCAAAGCGGTGCAGTCCTTCTACGAACTGCCGGGAATATCGATCCCGCATTTGACCACGGCACCGAGCGTACCCTTTGCCATGCTGACCAACTGGATCGTGGACCGCATCCCCGGCTTGAACAAAGTCAACGCGGATCCTGAATCCATTCGCAAACGATTTGGCATCTGGGGCGAGCCGGTCATTCTGGGCTTTGTCATCGGGCTGGTATTGGGCATTCTTGGTTTCTACAACGCCGGTGATTTCAACACCGTACTGGTCAAGGTCCTGGGACTGGCCATGAACCTCGCAGCGGTCATGCTGATCCTGCCGCGCATGGTCTCGATCCTGATGGAAGGCCTGATGCCGGTCTCGGAAGCAGCGCGTGAATTCATGCAGAAGCGGGCAGGCAGCCGCGAGATCTACATTGGCCTGGACTCCGCCATCCTGATCGGACACCCGGCCACCATCTCCGCCTCGCTGGTGCTGGTGCCGATCGCAATTTTGCTTTCCCTGATCCTGCCCGGCAATCGCGTCATTTTGTTCGCAGATCTGGCCATCATCCCCTTCGTCGTGGCCATGTTCGCCCCCCTGATGCGCGGCAATATCGTCCGCATGATCATTGCGGGCACATTGGAACTGCTGGTGGGCTTCTATCTGGCCACCTGGATGGCGCCCCTGTTCACCTCTTCGGCGGTGGCCTCCGGTTTCGCCATGCCTGAAAATGCCATCCTGATCACAAGCATTGGTGATGGCTTCCTCTGGCCGCCAGCCCTCTTTGCACAGCTGGTGCAGTATGCCGGCGCCTTTGGTCTGGTGATCCTGGCCGCCATGCTGGGTGTGGCGATGTTCTTCTATTTGAAGAACAGCAAAGCCTGGGAAGTCGCCGCGGGCGCACCCGAAGAATAGGCAAATTCGAATTAGCAGCAGGTGCGGCAGCCGCCGCACCTGCCTGGATGGGATGCATGATCGATGCGCTCGTTCGCAAGTTCCTGGGAACAGCCGGCAGCGGTCTGCTGGATTTTTATATGCAGTTCAGCATCTGGATCAATGCGTTATTAATGACTTATGCGCTATTGGTCTTCCTGGCACGCCGGAATTCAGCACAGATCGTCCGGCATATTCTTGCTGATCTCATGGATCAATACGGTGAGACCCTGACCCAAAAGAGCCCGAAGCAGATTCGCGCTCTTTTATTAAAATGGGAAATTCCCTGGGAAACCGGGCTGCAGGCGGGCTGGTTCCCATTCATTGCAGCCCCGCAGGGATTTTTGCTGCGGATAAAAAGTGACAGGAATTTCCGGGAGATCTTTTCCATGGAAGTATTGGTTGAAACCATTGTTCGACAAACATCCTCAAGGAGTAAATAGAAACTCATGGCTGAAGCAACGATCCAGGTCCGGAACAAGGTCGGGCTGCATGCGCGTCCCGCCTCACTCTTCGTTCAAACGGCCGCAAAATTCTCGTCCAGGGTCAAGGTCAAAAACCTGACGACGAACGGNCCGAAGGTGAGGATGCGGATGCCGCCCTCGCCGCATTGCGCTCACTGATCGACAGTGATTTTGGCGAGTCATAATTCAAGGGCAGCATATGTCAGAATACAACTATAAGGGCATCGCAGCCAGCGATGGTATTGCGTTCGGTCCCACCTTTTGCTATATCCCAGCCGAATTGAACATCCCGGTTTGTGCCGCGGGCACAGTGGCTGAAGAGATGGCGCGTTTTGAAACAGCCCGGCAGCAAGCCCGCCTTGAACTGCAGGGATTATATGAGGTCATTGAGAAACGGGCAGGCAAAGCAGAGGCTGCCATTTTCGAAGCACATCAGGAGATGTTGTCTGACCCCGCGCTCGAAGGCAGGGTCCGGGAATTGGTGGAGATCGGACAAACAGCAGAACAGGCCCTGCTCAGGGCAACGGAAGAGCTCGCCGGGTTGTTGGCGGGTATGAATGATGAACTTTTTTCTGCGCGCGCGCTGGATGTAAAAGATGTAGGACGCCGCATCCTGCGCATTCTGCTGGGACTGCCGGATACGGCGTTGAGTGCCGTGATGGAACCCTCCATCATCATCGCCGAGGATCTGACCCCTTCGGATACAGCCAGTCTTGACCCTGAGCTTACACTTGGTTTTATCACCGCCCAGGGCGGTCTCACATCACATAGCGCCATTCTTGCGCGCACCCTTGGCTTGCCTGCGATCGTGGGGATGGGCAGCGAGCTGCTTGGCAGGGTTTCCAACGGCACGATCATTGTGATGGATGGACGCACCGGCGAAATGATCATTGAGCCTGACCCGGAAACCGTTTTGCGCTACCAGCAGATCAAGAACCAGCGTCAGTCGCGGTTGCAGATCCTGAAGGTGGCTGCGGAACAGAATGCCTATACCGCCAATGGCCGTCGGGTGGAGGTGGCCGCGAACGTGGGTGAAGTGATATCCACAAGGGATGCCATGGAACATGGCGCCGAGGGCATCGGTTTGTTGCGCACAGAATTCCTCTACTTGGAAGATTCCCAGCCGCCAAGTGAGGTAAGGCAGTATCAGATCTATCGTGAAATATTTGAGGTGATGGCCGGTCGTCCGGTGATCGTCCGCACGCTCGACATCGGCGGGGATAAGCCGCCGTCCTATCTGGCATTTCCCGAGGAGATGAATCCATTCCTGGGCTGGCGTGCGATCCGCATCAGTCTGGATGAGCCGGAGCTTTTTAAGACCCAGCTGCGGGCCATTTTACGTGCGGCAGTGGGGCATCAGGCCCGCATCATGTTTCCCATGGTTTCCGATCTGGATGAATTGCGGCGTGCGCGCGCGATCATTGAATCGGTGAAGCGCGACCTTGAACTGGCTTCGATCGAGTTTGCCGCTGACGTTCCAGTGGGTATCATGGTCGAGACCCCCGCCGCGGCTGTTTTGGTCGATGTGCTGGCCGAAGCCTCCGACTTTTTTAGTCTGGGTACCAACGACCTGACCCAATATACAATGGCAGTGGATCGCGGCAATGCGAGAGTATCCGGGCTGTACCAACCCTTGCATCCTGCCGTGCTGAGGCTCATCAGGCAGACGATCGATGCCGGACATGCGAAAGGCAAGTGGGTGGGCATGTGCGGCGAGCTGGCGGGCATGACCAAAGCCATCCCGATCCTGCTTGGTTTTGGCCTGGATGAATTCAGCATGAATGCGCGTGCCATTCCGGAAGCCAAACACCTGATCGGAAAATTGACGGATGAACGATCACGCGAGATCGCCAGCCGGGTCATGTCCTTTGGCACTGCCGCAGAAATTGAAAATTATATGGAACAAATTTTGGATACCATATAGTATGGCAATATTTCTGGATTCGGCAAAACTTGATGAAGCACGTCAGGCGAAGAATTTTGGCTGGGTTTATGGTGTCACAACTAATCCATCCCTGATGGCTAAGGCTGGTGTTGAACCTGAAATTGTTTTGAAAGGGCTGGCAGAACTTCAATTTCATCAGGTTTATTACCAACTTGTCTCACAAGACATGGATGGCATGATGATCGAGGCGCGCAAAGCAGCTGAGCTGGTCAAAAATGGATTGATACTTAAGATTGCGCCGACAGAAAATGGATTTCGTTTTGTTGCTAAACATGGAAAAGATTTTCCTTGTTGTATAACTGCTATTTTTGATCCTGCCCAGGCGTTGATCGCGCGTGAGGCGGGCGCAAAATATATTGCTGTCTATGTCAATCGTACGACGAAACAATTGGGGAATGGCCTTGCCCTGGTGGGAGAATTGGCTAAAGTCCTTGCTGGGAGTCAGACTGAGATCGTTGCGGCAAGCTTGAAATCCAGGAAAGAGGCTGTGGATGCTTTTCTGGCTGGTGCACAGCATATCACGGTTCCTTGTGACCTGCTGGCGAATCTCTCAATTCACCCGCTGTCTGTACAGACTGTCGACCAGTTCAATGCGGAAGGCATTGGGATTTGTATGAATTCATAAGGAGAAGAATATGGAAGAAGTGCTCAACAAATTATTTGAAGCAGTGTTGGAGGGAGACTTTGAAGGTGTGAAGTCAAATGTGCAGACTGCTTTGGATGCAAATCTTGACCCAACCAACATATTGAATGACGGTATGATCGCGGCAATGCGCGAGGTCGGGAACCGGTTTGAGGCGGGTGATTATTATGTGCCTGAGATGTTGATTGCAGCTCGTGCCATGCAAAGCGGGATGGCGATCTTGAAACCTCATTTGCTGCAAGCAGACAGAAAATCGAGCGGCAAGGTTTTGATCGGGACGGTCAAAGGCGATTTGCATGATATTGGAAAAAACCTGGTCGCGTTGATGCTCGAAGGTGCGGGTTTTGAGATCACTGACCTGGGTGTGGATGTGCCGATCGAAGATTTTGTACGCGTGGCACAGGAACAAAAACCCGATATTGTGGCAATGTCTGCGTTGCTGACCACTACAATGCCGATGATGAAGCAGACAATCAATGCTTTCGAAACCGCCGGTTTGCGCGACAAGGTAAAATTCATTGTTGGTGGGGCACCGGTAACAGAAACATATGCCAAACAGATCGGCGCGGATGGCTTCTCCTCTGATGCGAGCCGCGCAGTCAATGTGGCGAAATCATTGGTCTCATAATAAGGTTTTTTATAACCTGGGTACTGGCTTTGAGATTCATCTCAAAGCCAGTACTTGTTTAAATGCCATTGCACATTTCACGATCTTTTTTTTATCTTTTTGGACAAATCCGTCTTTTTTACCATGAATTAGATTGTGTTAGAATAATATTCATACTGCTTTATTATGAGGAATATCGTGTCTACACCATCCAAATCTGTTCAATCAACACCATTAAATCCAAGACGGCGCGGCATCATTATTGGCGCGTCTGATGGCATTGGCGCTGCCCTTGCCCATAAATTGGCAAAGGAAGGCTATACGCTTGCTTTGATCGCTCGCCGTAACGATAAACTTAATACAATTTGTGCAGAAATAAATTCTGCTGAAAGGGAAGCCCGGGTATTTCCGTATGCGCATGATGTGGCAAATTATCAGGAAGTTCCAGGCTTGCTCCGCAAGATCATTGCAGAACTTGGCGGTCTTGACCTGCTGATTTTCATGGCAGGCGTAAACTTTCCGCCTGGCTTGACCACATATAACTTTGAAGGCGACCGTAAGATGGTCGAAGTGAACCTGATCGGTGCCATGGCATGGCTCAGCCCGGTGGCAGAAATGTTCCAACATGCAAAAGCGGGACAGATCGTGGGTATATCCTCTGTCGCAGGTGACCGCGGGCGCATTGGCAACCCAGGTTACAACACATCCAAGGCGGGATTAACCACCTACCTTGAGGCGCTTCGTAATCGTCTCACCCGCCATGGTGTAAATGTGCTGACTGTAAAACCCGGTTTTGTGAATACTGAAATGGTCAAAGCTGCGCAGGGTAGTACGCCTTTTATCATATCCCCCGAACAGGCAGCGGATGATATTTACAAAGCCATACGCAAACGCAAACAGGTAATTTATACTGCGCCCATCTGGCGCTGGATCATGCTTATCATTCAGCATGTGCCTTCGGTTATTTTTCGCCGGATGTCGTTTTAGCCAACCCAGACCCTAAAGGTTTTCCTATTTGAGACCGATGAAAAAATTGGGGTCTCCACAGAGAAATATAATGCAAAAAAACTTCACTCAACTCGAAAATTTCGGGCACTCGCTGAGTGCTCCATCCTATCTTATTAAACCCACTACTACAGATGAAATTAGTGAGGCATTTTCCATCGCTAAAAAATTAGAGCTTACCATAACTGCTCGCGGGGCTGGGCGCAGTTACAATGATGCCGCATTGGTTGGTGGCGGCATTGTTTTAGATATGTGCGGCATGAATGCCATTACCGAATGGGACCCATCCATCGGGCTCATCACTGCGCAGCCTGGAACCACGCTGGAACAGGTCTGGCAAAAAGTGGTGGCAGATGGTTGGTGGCCCCCTGTCGTTTCCGGTACAATGACGACGACTTTGGGCGGCTGTCTTGCCGCAAATATTCACGGAAAAAATAATTATAAAATGGGACCCATCGGTGAGCATGTTGTTGAGTTTACAGCTCTGCTGCCCACAGGCGCAGAAATCACCTGCTCTCCCCAAAGAAATGGCGACTTGTTTTACGCCATGATCAGCGGCTTGGGCATGCTTGGGATCTTTACCTCCGTCACGATGCAAATGAAACGCATCCACTCCGGGCTTTTGTCTGTGGATGCGTTTCCTGTGAGAAATTTACACGAGCATCTTACCAGTTTGCTTGATGGAGCTCCCAATTATAACTATATCGTCGGTTGGCTGGATGGGACTGCGCGCGGCAAGTCACTTGGGCGCGGACAAATCCATGCGACCCGTTATTTGAATGAAGGTGAAGATCCAAATCCGCAGGAAACCATGAAGGTATCCAATCAGGTGTTGCCCCCGAGAATATTTGGCGTGTTTCCCAAATCACTGCTCCATTATTTCATGTCGCCCTTTATGAACAACCTTGGTGCATGGGGTATTAATACTGCAAAATATATCGCCTCATTGCGAAAACATACCTTCCGCCAATCTCATGCGGCTTTTCACTTTTTACTTGACTATGTCCCCAATTGGGAATATTCCTATGGACGTGGCGGCTTGATCCAATATCAATCTTTTCTGCCAAAGGAGACTGCGGAAGATGCCTGGCAGGAGATGCTCCAACTCTCCCATCGCAATGGCTTGCCGACCTATCTTGGCGTAACCAAACGTCACCGCCCTGATAAATTCCTGTTAACTCATGCAGTGGATGGTTTCTCACTTGCAATGGACTTCAAAGTAATCGATAAAAGACGCGCAGAACTTGGTGTGATGTTACAGGAATTTGATAAGATCGTTATTCAGGCAGGCGGCAGGTTCTATTTTGCGAAGAACAGCGAAACCACCGCCGAAACCGCGCAGAAGTTTTATGGAGAAGAAACCATCGCAAAGTTCAAGAAACTCAAGAAACGCTGCGATCCAAAAGGGTTGTTGGAGTCTGACCTTTATCGAAGAATTTTTGAGTAGACTACTAATAACAAAGACATCCCGCTCAATGATGGGCGGGATGTCTTTGTTCATGCAACCTATTGGCTGATGTCGTTAACATAATCAACTGCTCCAAAGCAGGCACCCTTCAGGAAGGGTGATATATTTCCCCAGTTCAATTCCAGATCTTCGCCCAGGGCGTGTGTAATTCCTTCCGCAAGACAGCCCCCGCCAGCGTTGTAGTTTACCAATGTGAATTTCCATAGATCTTCGTATGAAGCGACAGTCCCCGGTGTTTCATCGGTATAATTTTGAACAACCTGCCCCGCCTGTTTGCAATTGGCGATCATTGTATGTGCAAATACTGTCACCGAGAAACCAGCTTGTTCCAGGTCAAATCCCAGCGGACAATCTTCGCATGTTGCATTGACACTTTCTACCAGCGCCCGCCGCAATTCGATCTGTGCCTCTTCATCCAGGCTCATATAGCCATCCCCGCAAGCATCTTCAGGATATACCATTGGACAAAATTGTTCGTAAAACGCATCGTTCCAGAACAGGGTTGTGTCTGCACCATTTTCTGTGAGTTGCCCCAGCCCCACATCCTGTGCGCCCCGGTATACACCAGGCCAGAATTGGCTTTCACGGGCAAAAAGGTTCTTTAACAGTCGCGCCGGAATGGCAGTTTCCAGGGCAGTGGTGAGGATCAATTCATCAAACTGGTTCTGCCATTCAATAACGGCGGGGCGTGATTTTTCGAGACCACACTGATTAACTCCGCCGCCGGGGGGCAGACCGCCGTCGGGACAGGCGCTTGCATCTGCCAGCCCTTGCTGAATCATGTTTGCCGCAAGATAGGTGTAGGGAATGTCACTGCTTAGTTCTTCGCTTTGTGTCGGTGTCGTCAGCCATTCGGCCGGGCCGCCAACAGTTGGAAATATATCCCAGGAGTCTGCGCAGGTGGCAACGCTTTGACCCTGCCACTGCGAGGATAAAATATCTGCATACCAGTAAAGCTGATCGGGGTCGCCCTCGTCCACTTTTTGTACGCGCACTCGTGCGCTGTAAACAATGCTGCTGTCGCCGTAAGTGGAATATGACCAAAACTCAACAGGAATGCCTTCTTCACCTGTTTCAATGATTTGGAATTTACAGGTGTCTCCACTGCAGTCAAATGGTTCGCCGTTGTATGTTCCTTCAATGCGGATAATGGATTGATCCTCAAGTGGCTCCAGCCCCGTGATGACAAGTGTTGGCTTGTTTTCACAAATATTGGTAGAGGTACTTGCCACAGGTTCGCAATCTTCAAGGGATATCCATGCGCTGGCAGCCTCAAGTTCCAGGGGAATTTCTTTCTCCTCCATGTAGCTATCACTGGGATAAACATAATAACCTGTGCAGGTTGCTTTGTTTTTTGCAATGCACGGTTTTTGTACGATCCATTTTTTGAAGATGGCTTCGCCGCAATCCCTGTATACTTCCCCGGGGAGCGGCATACCTTCGTGGTCTATAATCAAGGTGCAGACTGGCTTTTGATATTTCCAGGTTGCCAACTGCCATTCGTATGCCTGATATTCAACGGTCAGGACAGTGAACCTATCTGGGCCTGGCGGCGGATTGGCTTCAAACGAAAATACAGGATCCGCGGTGGGGGCGGTTGAATTTTGGCGTGTAAATGCCACTCCGTTAAGAGCGACGATGATTGAGAGCAGTCCAAATATCCAGTGGCGTCTCATGCTAATAAAAAAAGAGTCCGCTTATTATTATAAGCGGACTCTTTCATTTAGGGTTATTTTTTTGACTTTGGTTTCTCAGCTTGCAGGGATTCGAGAGTGTCAACATCCCGCTTAAGATTTTGGTTCCGAATGTATAAACTAAGGACATAAATGCCCATGGTAACAAAGGTGACGATGAAGCCGGCGGTCATATAGCTTGAGGTATCAGGGATGGTATCCATAAAATTCTCCATTTTTTACATTGAGACTTTGAGTTTAAGCTGTTCGACCTTTTCTTCCAAACCACTGAGGCGAACGCGGTGCCAGATGAGGTCAATAAAGATGATGGTGAATGCAAACAGTGCAAAGAAGAACGCGATCTTCATGTCGCCCGTCATGCTAAGTTTATCTTGATTGGCGTTTGCTGCGCCGACGACCACGGGATGGATGGAACGGAACAGGCGGATGACCATGAAGGTGATCGGGGCGCTGATCCCTCCCAAAAGGGTGTAGACTGCGCCAAAGCGGGCGCGCTTTTCTGGATCATCAATTCCCTGACGCAACATGAAGTAGGCAATGTAGATTAATTCAGTGACAGCGGCGGTGGTAAGGCGTGGGTCCCATGTCCACCAGGTATTCCAGGCGGGGCGAGCCCAGATGGAGCCAAGTACGATGGTCAGGAAGAAGAACATGGTGCTGACTTCTACTGCAGCAACTTCAAATCGATCCCATTTCATATCCTTGGTAACAAGGTAAATGACCCCTGAAACTGCTGCGAGAACAAAGCCAAGCAAGCCGACCCAGGCGGTGCCAATGTGGAAATAGAAGACACGCTGTACCTGCCCCATCACCAATTCTGTGGGGGCAAAGAAAAGTGCCAGATAAGTAGATATTGCCAAAACAATAATAGATACAACATCAAGTATTTTTAGTGCTGTTGGTTTGGGTTGCATGGTTACTCCTGAATAAAGTTTTCAAATTTCAGTTTCTATTTGCAAGTTTTAGTTTTGCGTCACGTCCTTATGTCTCAATTAAATCTTTACTCTTCAACCACATGATCAAAAAGCATGAAAGCAACGGAAATAAAGACAATATCGTACACGATTAGGATGTTGAGCGGCGTAAGGATTTCAGAAAATTCCGCGCCCGCCAGTAAACTCCCGCTGGCTTTAACGGATGCCAGCAGTACCGGGATTGCAACGGGGAACAACAGGATTGGAAGCAGTACCTCGCGGGTGCGGGTTTGGACTGACATGGCAGAGAGCAGTGTGCCGACGGCGGTGTAGCCAATCGATCCGAGCAGGATGACGCCGATCAGGTCAAGGCGGAAAAGGTTCACATTGTATAAAATGCTGTAAACTGGCAGGACAATTGCTTCGACGATCAGCATGAAGGCAAGGTTGCTGATTGCTTTCCCAAAATAAATGGCGGAGCGGTCCACGGGCGCAAGCAGCAGACCATCCATACAGCCTCGATCCTTTTCGGTGGACATGGAGCGGTTCAGTCCGAGAGTACCTGCAAAGGCGAAGGTCGTCCATAAGACACCTGCGGTGACGGATTGCCGCACTTTCACATCCAATTCAAGCGCAAAGTTGAAGATGATGATGACCAGCAATGAAAAAACCAGCATGGCGGAGATCAATTCAAAAGAGCGTAGTTCGGCGGCCAGGTCCTTACGCACAATTGCAAATGTGGCTTTAAGCAAGGATGGGGAGGCGTTACGGGTCACGGGTTGCTTGTTTGTAACCATAATTAATTAATTCACTAATGCCTGTTTGTAGAATGTGAGCAAGTTCGAGTTTTGTAATTCCTTTTGTGTAGCACAAGCTGCGATCACACCGCGCGAGAGGATATCAAAGCGGGTCGCGAGGTCTTCCGCGCGTGCGAGGTCGTGCGAGGTCATAACCACAGTCCGTCCTTCGGCGGCGACGGAGCGCAGGACTTCATCCAGCATTTCAGAAGCGTCCTGATCCAACCCTGTGTAGGGTTCGTCGAACAACATCACCTCGGGGTTATGAATGACGGCGCGCCCAATGGCAAGTCTTTGCTGCATTCCACGGGAGAAGGTGCGGACTAAATCTTTCCGGCGGTTTTCCAGGCCAACCATGTCCAACACTTCTGTGATTCGTGGTCCTGGATCAGCTATGCCGTACATGCTGGCGTAGAACTTCATATTTTCCTCAGCGGTCAGGTCGGGGTAAAGCAGAGGCATATGCGAGACAACACCCAGTTTGGCACGGACTTGTGCGGCTTCATCTGGCAGTTGATGACCTGCCACTTGTACTTGGCCCAGCGAGGGTCGTGAAAGCGAGGCAAGAATGCGCAGGAAAGTGGTCTTACCCGCCCCATTGGGTCCAAGCAATGCTACAAACTCACCCTGCTGGACTGAAAAATCCAGTCCACGCAGGATGACTTTAAGCCCAAAACGTTTAACGAGTTTTTTTACAATGATCATCGAAAATTCCATATGTCATTAAAGGGGGGGACCTTTTTTTGACCGAATCAATCTTCACGTGACAAGTGCTGGTACTTTGTCGGAGACGATTGTCCTCCTTGTAATGACATTTAATTATTTCTCTTCAAGGCATCCTTTAATTCTCTGCGGCGTTGATGGTAGGCTTCATCCGGGATTTTTCCTGCGCGGTGCAGGTCGTCAAGGGCAATGATGGCGTCCATGAGGGATTCGGGATCTTCAAATTCGCCATCCTCTTCCTCCTCTTTGTCCTCCACACTTTCCTCACGCTTGCGGTCACGCCAGAACATCCAGCCGCCGGCAAGGATAAGTGCCACGCCAAGCGCGCCGATTCCAATCAATAAATTCTTGTTCTGTGTTACATCAGCGTTGACGGCAGTTGTCTCTTGCGGCTGTCCCTTCATGGTGAAGTCAAGGGTTTCGCCTTCCGCCAATCCGCTCGACGTATAGATGTGGAAGACCATCGAATCCATCATTGGCTGGGTCCCTCCATCAGTCAGAGAGTCACCTTCCACTTTAATGCCTTCGGGTACCAGCAGGGTGATTTCGCCAATCGGTAACAGCGCAGGCTGGGAGATGGAAATTTCATCTCCATTTGGAAGGGAGGAATAGGCGATCAAGCCATAAGGTGTTGTGCTGGGTGGCATGGCAAAGCCCCCGTCAATGGGCATGAAGGGCGCAGTGTCCTGTGTGGCTTCGTAGCCCAGTCCTTCCGCGCCTGCCGGGAAGGAAAGGAAGGGCACTTCCTCTGCATTGCCCATTTTCACGACAACGGTCTTGTCACTCGCGTTGGTGATGGTGTAGACGCCAAAGACCTGCGCGGCGTCTGCGTTGGCAAGGTCGAAGAAGAGTTGCAGAGAATCGATTTTCAATACACTGAAATCATCAGTGGTGGCGTGGATGGTGATCGCAGGCAGGCTCAGATCTGTCATGCCTGCTTCGACAATTGCGAAATCTGATTGGTAAGTCTGCCCATCCATTGCAACTTCAGCAAGGAAGATGAGACCTTCGTAAGTCTCGACTTTTTCAAATACAAACGACCCATCGGAATTGACAACGCCTTCCAGCGTGACAATTTCCTCTGGAGCGGCACTCATGTCGGTGCCATGTGTGTAGCCGCGCAAGGTGACTTTGGTGTCGGATGGAAGGTCTGTGCCCGTTTGGTTTTCGATCGAGCCGCTTATGGTTCCCATGCCGGTGATTTCTGTCGCTTCTGGTGTGACCTTCGCCTGGGGTGTGGTTTCGACAGATGGAGTTCCATTCTCGTTGGTGTCTGAAGCCTGGGTCGCAGGAACCACTGTTGGAGCGGCGTGCTGTTGTGGGGCAAAGGTCAAACTGCGGAGGTAGGTGGCAACTGCCATTGCCTCGTCATCCGTAAAATCCTTCCCAAAGGCTGGTATGTCCCCTTCGCCGTTTTTCATCAGATTGACGAGATCGTTGTCAGAAAGTGCTGACATCATTTTTTGATCGTTAAAAAATTCCGTACAGTCGGCGCAGAGCGCTTTGCCCTCTTCGAGTTGTTCGGGTGTGGCGCGCAGTGAAATGGCGTACGCGACCACATCCCAGCGTTGTTGGTCGCTAAGACTGGTGAAAGGCGGCATGAAACGTTCAAGATTGCCTTGTGTGACGATTTGAAACCAGGCGGCTGGGGCTTTTGCTTGTGCGAAATCGGGCGATCCGAGCGGGGGAACGGTTATATCCTGACCCTGTAACATGGCACTTTGTGGTCCATCACCCATGCCTGTTACTCCGTGACATGGCGCGCAGTTTTCAATGTAGAGGGCTTCGCCGTTTTCCGCGTCAGGTGCACTGGATGGGTAAAGAGGACCCATCGTTGGCGCTGGCGTTGGCGGCACATAATTTGGGGGTGGGGTGACATCTTCCGCAAGGGTAAAGTTGCAGGAGGTTAGCAGGAACAGGATTGTAAACAAAAAAAGTGTATGACGGATTTTCATTAATTCCTCAAGTACGTGCTTCAACTCAGTGATTTCCCGCACGCAGGACAGAATTTATCTGACACCAAAACAGGCTTGCCGCACTTTGGGCAAAAGCCGGCGGATTTGCTTGTTTGTCCCCTGCGGCGGGCGGCAATCATGACTTCGAGATCATCGTCAGAGTCATTAGGGATGGTTGTCTTTGCGCCTGAGTCAGCGCGGCCTGCGGCGGTGGCTTTTTCAATGCGTGCCTCAGCGTTGACTGCGGATGATGCGGCAGGAGCTAATTCATCCAGTCGGCGCAGGATATCTGCGCCTTTTTGCAGCAGAGAGGTGCGTTGACCGGGATACTCCCCTTCGGGAATTTTTCCGAGATTAAAGTCGAAGTCGAGTTCCTGCAATGAGTTGATCACGCGGTCGCGTTCTGCTTTGAGGGCCGATACTTCGTGGGATTCGTTTGGACGTGCGCGGCGTGCGCGTGCCATAAAGGGCAGGTATACATACGCGCCGACCATGACAAATACGGCGAGGATAAGAAGGATTGAACTAATTTCCATTGTTAATTACTCGATGCTTTGAATGATGGAGGTAATTTCTTTGACCGATGTGAACGGACCCACCTTTACATGGCGCAGAATTCCTTCACGGTCAATGAAGTACGTTTCAGGCACTCCCATCTGGCGGTTGAGGATGCTTGAAATATTGGATTTCAAATCGGGTGCATTGGGAAAACTGATGTCGAATTTCGTCAGGTATCCCTCGGCCCCTTTGGGGGTGTCCACATAATCCACACCAAGTAAGACCACATCTCCGCCATCCTTGTAAAGCTGCCAGGTTTCCTCAAGATCGGGGGCCTCCTGTTCGCATGGTTTGCACCATGAAGCCCAAATATTGACGACGACGATCTTGCCGCGCAGGTCAGAGAGCTTCATTTTTTTGACGCCGTTGTATTCGTAACCAGGATAATATTCAAGTTCAAAATCAGGCACGGGCTTGCCAATTTCCGCCATTGGGTTTTGTGCGCGGCGCAAACCAAAACCGACGAGAAGCAGCAGTCCTGCAAGTGCTGCCCAAATGATAACCTGCGCCCAAATCGGCACACCCCGTTTTTTATTTATTATTTCTTCTGTCATAAATTTCTCCAGAATAAAGCCTGCCAGATTTTCACCTGTGCCCGGTTTATTTTTGTTTCTTTAATTCCTCTTCGAAACGTGAAACGTAGTCATCTTTTTTAACGGATAATTCGCTGCGATTCCCGTCCAGGGCGGATGAGGCAGTTTTGGGCTTTGTCCACTCTTTGAGTGAACGGAAGAGTACGACTGCCCCCAGTAAAATTATGGCAGGCGGCAGGAGGTAGATCAGCCAAAAAAAGCCTTCTTTTGGAGGCTCCGCTAAAACCCGCGCCCCGTACTGGTCTACAAAATGCCGGGTAATTTCCTCTTCGGTTTTACCCTCTGCCAGCATGCTGCGAATCAATTCACGCCATTCCTTGCAGGCTTGGGTGGGGCACACGTCCAAAGGCGTGCTCTCACATACCGGACAGTATAGCTTGTGCGCAATGGCGTTCACTTCATCGTCGGTTGGGACGTTATTTTGCGCGAAGGCAGTGGTTGTGAACGGGCTGCCCAGTAAAAATAAAAGAGCAAGAATAAATAAAAATTTTCTCATGCATACTCCGATGGGTCGAAGGGTAAAAGTCGAAGGCCATCAGACCTTCGACTTTTACCCTTTTTATCAATCTGCTGCGCTGGATTGGTGTGCCTTGCGTGCCGCGCGTACAGGCTCTTCAGCGGGGTCACGGTCAGGCCAGGCGGCAAAGATAACACCGATGAAGAAGAGCAGGCTGCCAATCCACATCCAATTCACCAGCGGATTGACATAGATTTTAAAGGTCGCGCCCGCGTTAGATACGGGCTCCCAATCCACCAACAGAACGTACAAATCATCTTTGAGCGTCGAGCGGTTGCCGGGAATGGTCATATTTTGCTGCGAGTCGAAGTAGTAATCAATACGCGGGGTGAGTTCACCAAGATAAATGCCGTTCTCATACACGTCCACCACAGCGCGTGTGTAGTTCACACCCTCGCCTTCATCAGGCCACGAAGCCAGTTCGCGGTATTCAACGGTGTAGCCCTCAATGTTCAGTTGCTCACCTTGAGCCAGGGCACCCTGCGTTTCGGTCTGGAAAATTTCGATGCCGAGAATGCCGATCGCCATCAACATCATGCTGATGTGGATGATGTATCCGCCGTAGCGGCGGCGGTTACGCCCCATGAGACGGGTGAGCGCGGTGAAAAAGTTTTCACTCTGTGCCCGTTGACGTGCACGGGCTGCGCGCCAGAACTCCTGTAAAGTGACCAACAAAACAAGCGCAATCAGGAAGAACCCGATCAGGGCGATATAGTTCTGGGTGTAGGTAATAAATAAGATCACAGTCAACACCAGAGCCGCAAGCGCAGATTTCCATATGGCGCGTCCCAAAGTCTGGATGGTGGAATGACCCCAGGCCGAGAGGGGAGCTACACCCATCAGGAACATCAATGCTGCGAAGATTGGAGCCGTGGCGCGCTCATAAAAGGGCGGACCGAGAGTTACTTTTTGGTTGGTAAATAATTCAGAAGCCAGCGGGGAGACCACACCCCAGAAACACACCACCAGCACACTCATGAAGAGCAGGTTATTCAGCAGGAACAAAGCTTCACGCGAAAGCATGGAATTCATTTCGGTCTCGCCTTGAAGAATGGGCCAGCGCCAGATGACCAGGGCGATCGAAACCACTAACGTGAGCGAGACAAATGCCATAAAGAAGGGCCCGATCGGGCTGTTTGCAAATGCGTGGACAGAGGATAACACGCCTGAGCGGGTGAGGAATGTACCGAAGATCACAAGGGAATAAGTCAGAATGACAAGGATCATGTTCCAATGTTTGAACAAGCCACGCTTTTCCTGAATCATCACAGAATGGAGGAAGGCGGTCCCCGTCAACCAGGGCATGAACGCTGCAATTTCAACAGGATCCCAGCCCCAGTAACCACCCCATCCCAGCACGTCGTACGCCCAGCGTCCGCCAAGCACAAGCCCGAAAGATAGAAAAAGCCAGGCCCACAAAGACCAGCGGCGAGTCAGGCGGATCCAGCGGTCATCGGTGCGCCCTGTGATCAGTGCCGCCATGGCAAAGGAATATGGAATGACGTAGGCGACAAAGCCGAGATATAGCATGGGTGGGTGAATGACCATGCCAGGATGGCGCAGGAGTGGGTTTAATCCATTTCCATCTGGAGCAGCGAAGAGAGTTGCATTTAATGGCGCGAACATATGAGGTTCCACACTTCCACCGACAAGCCAGAAACGTGTGAATGGATTTTCATAAAAGACGACCATGCCGAGGAAAAAGAGGAGTGTGATGGAATTAACCACGATCACCCAGGGCAGGAACTCAATATCCCGCTCCCATTTACGGATGGTGACAGCAGAGGTGAATGCCGCTAGCAGCCATGCCCAAAACAAAAGCGAGCCTGCCTGCCCGCCCCACCATGCCGTAACTTTGAGGTAGGTGGGCATGCTGCGGCTGGTGACTTCGTACACAAAGGCAACTTCAAAATGATTGTTGACCAATAAATAAACCAGCGCCGCCGCTGAAAGTGAGAGCAGTGGAAAGGTCAACAGCATGGCGCGCCGCGAACTTTCCACCATGGCAGCAGATTTTTCTATTGCACCGTATACTGCCGCAATCAGACTGTACATTGCGACAAGAAAACTTACCACTAAGATTCCATATCCAAATTCTGCAAACATATTTTTTCCTTGTGATGAGACCCTAAAGATTTCTTTTTTAACTACCGTATTACTTTAGATAAGATCTTTCGGACCTTTGAAATTCATTTCAGAAATAAAACCTGACAGGGGATAACCTGTCAGGCTGCTTCCTTATTTTATTTTGCAGCGGCTTGTTCTGGAACCGCTTCTTCGTACTTGGTTGGACACTTGAGCAGGATTTCATCTGCATAGAAAACACCGTCTTCGCTGAGTTTTCCTGTCAAGATTGCCTGTGCTTCACTACGGAGCAGGTCGGGTTTGGCACCAACATAGTGGATGGTGATCCGTTCACGGGTGGGATCGTTGACCGCCTGGTACAACACCTCGGCCAGCCCGCCCTGCGCTTCTATATCGGCGTTATCACCAGAAACGTGGGCGATGTCGAAGGTTAACTCAAGGGTTTCAGAATCATATTGAATTGTGTCGCCAAGAACCGCGCCCGAAAGACGCAGGCTCTTGCCAACAACAGAGTCGCCTTTGGCTTTCACTTCATCCACAGTCATGAAATATTCGGCGCTTGCCTGTGTGGATGAGACGAGCAGGTAAACTACTGCCGCCAGAATCAGCGCTCCGCCGAGAAAGAATTTTGTACGTTGCATGGGTTCCTCCAAAAAAAAATTCTCTAAAATCCCTAAAGGTTTTCGTTCATAAAAAACTTATTTGTCAAAAAGCCTCCAGGGTCAGCCAATTGAATGTGCTAAAAGTAACAATGTATATCCATTTTACATGGATAGATTAATTATCCCTTAGTTTTACGGGTGGCTGGATGTCACACAATTTTTTAGATCATGCATCATTTATATGTTATAGCCCGCTGCCAAGGTTTTAAGTGGGGGGAGATCTTTGCGGCTTGTTTGAAGTTGTTAATAAAACGGAGGCTCTGGTTTTTATTACCGGGGAAAATCCTGGCAGCAACACCCTGGAAGAATTAACTGCCATCTTTTAAACATGCGTTTTCAGTATTCCTGTTTAACAGGAATACTGAAAACCGTCATGTCTTCAATTCAATATCTGTTACGCGGACCTTCGACGCATGTAATTTGTAATGTCAGACAAAAGCAAGATCAACCCAAATGGATCTTCTTTAAAATTGGAATTGCATTCATTACTGCCTTGGCTCTGTGGCTGATCCGGTTTTTTTCTTCCATTTCCAATTCAGCCATTGTCCTGTTCAATTCAGGAAATAAAAAAATGGGGTCATATCCAAACCCGCCCGTGCCGCGTTCCTGGGGGATGATCTCGCCAAAGCAGTTGCCTTCCACAATATGAACATCCTGTTCGGGGATTGCGATCGCAATCGTGGCGTGAAAGTGGGCTGTCCATGGGCGTGGTTTGTCCATGAGATTTTCGATCAAGTAGGCGCGGCGATCTGCATCATTTGCGCCGGGCTTGGGGTGATAACGAGCCGAATATAACCCTGGTGCGCCGTTGAGTGCGTCTACTTCAAGGCCGGAGTCGTCAGCCAGTGAGATAAGTTTGCTGGCGCGGGCGAAAGCAATGGCTTTCTTGGCGGCGTTTTCTTTATACGTTTTCCCATCCTCCTCCACTTCGAGGTCGATGTTAATGCCGGCGGGGGTGACGAGTTCAATGCCCGTTTCTTTCAGAAGATCTTGCAGTTCTTTTACTTTGCCTTTGTTATTCGTGGCGATGAGAAGTTTATGCATTTTTACCTTGTATTTTTTCTTTTGCCCATCTTGCATGTTCGCGGATCACGTTTTCTTCTTGCTCTGCGTGCATGGCATGTTCGAGCAAGGGAAGATCGTTTTTGTTTCCTTTGTTTCCTATTGCTACTGCCAAATTGCGGAGAAAGCCGCGCCGTTTGGCACGTTTGATGGGACTACGCTTGAAGCGTTGATTAAACTCAACGGGTGATATGCTCAGGTCTGAGGATGAGATACCGCCCTGTGTGAGTTGTAGATTTGATTCGAGCGCAGAATCAGCCGGGGCGGAGAATCGATTCCACGGGCAGACCATCTGACAAATATCACATCCAAATATCCAATCCTGTATGGGGGAACGCAGGTCTGGGGGAATATCGCCCTTGAGTTCGATGGTGAGGTATGAGATACAGCGGTGTGCATCGAGTGTACGGTCGGGCAAGATGGCTTGTGTAGGGCAGGCGGTGATACAGCGTGTGCATGTACCACAATGATCGGTGATGTTGACTTCGTCGGGCTCGAGTTCGATACCGAGCAGGATTTCAGCCAGAAAAAATGTGGACCCCGTCCCCGGGTTGATGAGCATTGAATTTTTTCCGATCCAACCAAGACCTGCGCGCTGTGCTAATTCACGTTCAAGGGTGGGCCCTGTATCAGTGTAATAACGATTGGGGATCGAATGACCGACTTGCTCCTCGATGAAATCAACGATTTTTTTTAAGAGAGGTGGGATGATCTCGTGATAGTCGTCGCCGAGGGCATAGGATGCAACACGGAATGTGGCATCATCCTGATTACCCGAAAACCGCAGGAGCGGGGAGTAGGGCATTGCCAGCACTAAGATGGATTGACATTCCGGAAGGATTTGTTTCGGGTCGGCGCGGCGGGTGCGGCTTCGTTCTTCGGCAAGATAATTCATCGTGCCGTGCAATCCCTTCTTCAGCCATGATTCAAAAACGGGATAATGCTCCGGAGGCTGACAAGAAGTAACGCCAGCCAGGATAAATCCCAGCTGGCGCGCTTTTTCCTTGATGGACTGTCTGAGCGTGATGGTCAATTGTTATTGAACAACAATTTTTACAAACAAAATATGTTCTTTTTTACCGAATGATATGCCCTGGGGATTAACCATCTGCCATGAGCTGACATATTCGCCGATTTTGTCAGGTGCTTTGAAGTTGATGGAGACATTTATTTCCTGTCCAGGGGCAACTACTGTACCAAACGGAACAGGTTCCCCGCTCATTTTTTCTCCATAGGAGTATATGAGCCCATATCCATCACCCCAGGTACAATCACCGGTATTTTTTATTGTCCATGTTTTTACGTATTCCTGATTTGGGACCATGAGAGTTCCATCCGGAATGGTCACATCTGTAACATAAACATAATCGTCGCATAATGATGCCTGAGTACCAAGTGCGGCTTGGGTTGGGTCAGTGGTGAACACTTCTGTCGCAGTCGCGGTGGGTGGCTCAGGAATGGGTGTTTCCGTCGCAGGCAGCGGGGTGGGCGTAAAAGCCGCTGCGGTCAGAGTAAATTCCGCGACGACGGTGTTGGCGGCAGAAGTCCGGACTACCAGCACATCAGGGGTCGGCTCAGCGGGGGTTGCAGGCGCGCAGGCAGCCAGCATAAAAACGGTTATTAATGCGAAGATGATGAATTTATTTTTCATGGGTCCTCTTTTCGTTATTTCCTGACCTTGTACAGAACATCTACAGAGCAAACTAAAAGTTAAGGAGCTGCTGCTGTTTTTGCTGCTGCTGTTGCTGCTGCTTCCCTTTCCGCTTTTGTTCCAATTACATATTGGATATACACCATGGAACCAAAGAAATTTCCTGCGTCATCCCGCAATTTCCAGGCACCGATATGCTCCCCTGGTATATGGCTTGAAGTTAACTTCAATGTGAATGTAATGGTTGCCATTGGCTTGGTGTAATCTTCAGGTTTTTTGATCACAATGTCATAACCTTTAAAACCCGGGGTCGAAAAACTGGGCATAAAAACAAATGCATACCCTTCGTCCCATGCACAGGATCCCATATTTTTGTAGGTAAAGTTTTTCTCATAGTCTTTGCTGGGATCCAGGACTGCTCCATCATAGGGGGCGCTTTCGCTTATGAAAACCCCGTTATTGCAGCCGTTCTCGGTGGTTAAAGTGCTAACCATACCAGCCACGGTTGGTACAGGTGATAACGCTAATGGGGTTAGCCCAGGCAGGGGTGTGTTAAATGCAAAAGGTGTGTTCCCGCCTATGGGCGCAAAGGTGGCAGGAGCAGCCTGTGTGGCTGTTGGAGCCATTGTATTTGTGGGTAACGGAGTTGGTGAACTTGCCAATGCGACCTGGGTCAAGACCTGACCAAATGCCTGCGTTTGAATCGCGCCTATATCCTGTGTGGGAACAGGGGTGGCGCCCAAATTGCATGAACTTAAAATGACGGCTAACATTGTGTAGCCTATCAACCAATGTGCTTTGTGAAATTTCATATCAGGAACCTCCAAATATTATTAACTTTATTATAACGCACCTACGGCATAGCTGTATCGGTTGGGGTGGTTGTGGGGGTAAAGGTAAATGTGGCTGTGGAGGTATGGGTGGGTGTGGGAGTAGGTGTGGCAGGCGGAGTTCCCTGGCGGATAATATGCGGGTTAAGCCAGATGGCATTATCATTTTTTTGAGGTCCATTTGCGCTGACCACAAGGATGAATTTGACTGTTTCACCTGCCAGCCCGCTTAGGTCCAGGTCAACAGGGTGGGATTTGCCTTCGTATATTTCGTTCCAGCTTGCCAATGTTTTGATCTGTCCATTATTCTTGTAATCAAGCCGAAAGACCACATCGCATTTTTGGGAGTCATATTTGCAATTTACAATGGTGCGGAAGCGGTCTCCTGCCTGAATGGTGATGGCTGGATATTGGCCGCTGATGGAACCGTTGTTTTTATCCTCTGGCATGGTGAACAATCCCGGCTCATCTTCTGTTTCCCCATTTTCCATGACAGGCTTGTTTAGTTTTATAACAAAACCTTTTCCGTCGTTTACATCCCCGGGGCAGGGAAGGGATGTGGTCTTATTAGTCCATTCTGCTTTGCAGAAATTATTCGTAAAATTGTATGCCACATATTCAGCGCCGGTCACTTTGACATCCACCCAAAAGGCGTTATCAGCCTGTGCGCCAAACCCAAACAAAACACCGGACGCATTCCGTAATTTCCAGTAGCCGCGATA
>JFJP01005519.1_pt1 | contig 23797 bp, 23 predicted proteins | sample 431651 | NCBI WGS metagenome assembly JFJP01 (sample SAMN02602958, study PRJNA72255) | Microbial mat metagenome, whole genome shotgun sequencing project. | biome: fresh water; feature: sink hole; material: water; isolation source: purple microbial (photo- and chemosynthetic) mats found in...
TGCGGTGAGTGGGGCGGCGTTCGCGCTGATTCCCGCGCCAACCACGGCCATTGTGATTGGACTGTTGGCGCTGGTGATGGGGCTGGTGTTATTGCGTAGCGATTTAGCGCAATGGGGATTATTGGCTGGTTCCCAAGCTCCAAGCTTGGGAACCAGGCCTTGGAAGCTCAAGCTTCCTGTAAACAACGCCAAGCTAGAGCCTGGCGCATCTCGCTCCCAATCTGGAGATTGGGAAACGAGCAACGAGCAACGAGTAACTCGTAAGGCGGATAAGGCGCGTCTTTCTCGCCCTGAAGCCCTGTCGAAGCGTGCGCCATTATCTGCCGTCTTGGGACATCCAAATGTTGCATACTTCGATAAACTCAGCACAAGTGACGCTACCGCTTACGCGATCTACACGGCTGGAAATAATCCAAAATAAAGGAGAAATAGGGTATGTCTATAGCAAAACTACTTCCTTTAGTTGAAGCGCTACCGCATTCTGATAAATTTCAGCTAATGCAAGCTTTGCTAATCCAACTTGCAAGGGAAGAAGGGCTTTCTTTACAAGAATCAGCCACACCCAAAATAAATCAAGGCCAACGTATGGCTGCCATTCTTCAACGCATGGCAGACAGGAATGCTTTGTCTCATATTACTGATCCTGTAGCATGGCAAAGAGAAATCCGCAAAGATCGCCCTTTGCCCGGCAGGGAATAAATGATGTTATTGGACAGCAATTCAATCATTTATTCGATTAAACCCGAGTTCACCAAACTACGCGCACTGATAGCCGAACATAGCCCCGCCGTTTCCGCTATCAGTTATGTCGAAGTGCTTGGCTATCATCAATTGACGGAATCCGATGAACAGGATTTCATGGATTTTTTCGATATCGCACGAATTATTCCCGTTTCCCAAGCAGTATTAGAGCAAGCCGTAAAATTACGTCAAGAGCGTAAGATGTCATTGGGAGACTCAATTATTGCGGCGACAGCGATAGAAAATGATTTGACTTTGATTACAGCAAATACGGCTGATTTCAGGTGGATTCCAAACATAAAATTGCGAGACCCACTTACGGAAGAGTTAAACCCACAAGCCTAACGAACCGCTCCAGCCCGACGCCCTGCCGCCAGGCGGTTTTCTCTGGTGACACCGCTCCGTCGGTGTCACGCCTCTGTTAGCGCGCCGCGCCGCGAAACTACATTGAGCAACTCCCGTGGCGCAGAGCGCCTAAACATGGGCGACTCCGCAGGAGCAATGTCACCAGAAAGAGGGAAAAGAGAGATTGGTAACGGTGTTGCGTGTATCGTGACACTGGTGCGCCCTGACCGCGTGTAGCCCTGGGGAGCTACACGAGGGAAATAATCAGCTATGATTAGGCACCGGCTCCATCGTCCCTCGCATCCACCGCCCCGACACAGCGGGCACATCAGGAAATCTCAATGAAAGTCACCCTAGACCTAGACAAATTGCTCCATGAGGGGCTGATTACTCAGGATGAATATAAAAAATTCAGTGTGTTGGCGGCTAAATCAACCGGCACGCTTGCGTTTAATCTGTTGATTGGCTTTGGGGTGATTGCGGTGAGTGGGGCGGCGTTCGCGCTGATTCCCGCGCCGACCACGGCCATTGTGATTGGATTATTGGCGCTGGTGATGGGGCTGGTGTTATTGCGCAGCGGTTTAGCGCAATGGGGATTATTGGCGAATATTTTTGTCTTAGTCGGTGCTTTAATGTCTGGTGGGGGCATTGTGGGCGCTGCGGCGGGCAGTCTTTTATCCATTTTGGTCGTCACGTTACTCTTTGCGGCGGCAGGTGTTTTTGCAAGAAGCACCTTATTGGTGGTATTGGCGACCTTAACGTTGTCAGCCGCAGTGGGTGCGAGAACAGGTTATTTTCACGCCAGTTATTTTTTGGTGATTCAAGAACCGCTGATTACGATTATTTTATTCAGTTTCTTAGGAATTAGCCTGTATCTGTCATCAAAATCACTCTCACCCGAATTGGAAAGGTTGGCGATTGCCTCAGCGAGAACCAGCGTGTTTCTGGTTAATTTCGGATTCTGGGTGGGTTCTTTGTGGGGTGATGGTGCTGATACCCATACGGTGCTGATTACTGATACGATGTTTTCGATTTTATGGATGTTGGCTTTAATCGTCACCGCCATTTGGTCTTGGCAGAGTAATCGGAGATGGGTTTTAAATACGGTGGCGACTTTTGCGGGTATTCATTTCTACACGCAATGGTTTGAATATTTAGGAGCTTCTCCAGGTGCAGTGCTGATTGCGGGTCTGCTGGCGCTGATTTTCGCGGTAGCATTGAGTATGATTAATCATAGGATGAAAGAGAAAACTTAATGTTTTTTAATTGGTTGTTTTCCTGGGGAGTTTTCTATGTGTTATTTATTGCTGGATTTATTATAGTCACATTAAACCATAAGTACCTGACTCTAATTATCTTAACACCTAGATCACCACCCTTCGACTGCGCTCAGGACAGCCGAAGGGTGGTGAATGTTTTATGTTAAATAAGTTCTGCTTAGGCAGTTGCGCGGCTAGTCCACCCGATAATTGGGGGCTTCCTTGGTGATTTGTACGTCGTGGACATGGCTTTCGCGCATCCCGGCGTTGGTGACACGCACGAACTCGGTGCGTGTGCGCATAGCGTCCAGATCGGCGCAGCCGGTATAGCCCATGCTGGAACGCAAGCCGCCCAGTAACTGGTGAATCACGCCTAAGACGCTGCCTTTGTAGGGCACGCGGCCTTCGATGCCTTCGGGCACCAGTTTTTCCACTTCTTCAGTTTCCTGAAAATAACGGTCTTTGGAACCTTGTTTTTGCGCCATTGCGCCCAGCGAACCCATGCCGCGATAGGATTTGTACGAGCGGCCTTGATAAAGCTCGACTTCGCCTGGGGCTTCTTCGGTGCCTGCAAACAAGCCGCCGATCATGATCGAATAAGCGCCCGCTGCGATGGCTTTGGCTAAGTCACCGGAATAGCGAATGCCGCCATCTGCGATCAGCGGTACGCCGGTGCCTTGGAGCGCTTCGGCGATATTGGAGATCGCGCTGATTTGCGGCACGCCCACTCCGGCCACGATGCGGGTGGTGCAAATGGAACCAGGGCCGATGCCGACTTTCACGGCATCTGCCCCCGCCGCTACCAAAGCGGTGGCGGCAGCGGCGGTGGCGATATTGCCGCCGATCACTTGCACCAGCGGATAGCGTTGTTTGACGCGGCTTACCATGTCCAGCACGCCTTGCGAATGGCCGTGGGCGGTGTCTACCACTAACACATCCACGCCGGCTTCAACTAAGGCGGCGACGCGATCCAGGGTGTCTTCGCTGGTGCCGACGGCTGCTCCCACCCGCAAACGGCCTTGTAGGTCTTTGCAGGCAAAGGGTTTGTCGGTGGCTTTTTGGATGTCTTTCACGGTGATCAGGCCGCGTAACTCGAAATCTGCGGCCACCACTAAGATTTTTTCGATGCGATATTCGTGTAATAAACGCAAAATTTCATCGCGTTCTGCCCCTTCGCGCACGGTGACTAGGCGGTCTTGCGGGGTCATCACGGCGGAGACGGGGCTGTTAAGACGGGTTTCAAAACGCAAGTCGCGGTTCGTGACAATCCCCATTAAACGGCTGCCAGCCACCACCGGCACCCCGGAAATGCCGTGCGCACGGGTCAGCGTCAGCACATCGCGAATACTGGTGTCGGGCGTGACGGTGATGGGATCGCTGATGATGCCGCTTTCAAATTTTTTCACTCGCCGTACTTGGCGCGCTTGTTCCTCGATGCTCATGTTCTTGTGGACGATGCCGATACCGCCTTCTTGAGCCAGCGCAATAGCTAAGCGGGCTTCGGTCACGGTGTCCATCGCTGCCGCTACCAGCGGAATATTGAGGCGTATGTCGCGGGTTAATTGGGTCGCCAGATTCACTTGCTTGGGCAGCACATTGGAATAAGCAGGCAAGAGTAAGACATCATCGAAGGTGAGCGCTTCCTGTACAATACGCATAACGGAGAGATTCCTGTGGATGGATCGCTGGCTTGACATCCCGTTGCTTGATCAGGAAAATGCCGTGGCGATTGAGAGGTGAAGATAAAATCTTTCTATCATACACTATTCCAAGCCAAAAAATAAAATCACCCTTGGCTTAGACCCTGAAATCCTGCCCTGAGCGGTGACTGGACGAGCGGTCAGCATGATTTCCCTTCTCACCCACTTAGGATGGATGACTGATGTTAATTCGAGGAACACTCAGTGCGTTATTGCTGCTCGGTTATAGCCTGACAGTGCTGGCCGAACCGGTACTGGATAATGAACCGATTATGCTGTATCGCAGCAACGAGACTTTTGAAACGGTGAAAGAAAATCTAGAAACCGCGATTACTAATCAAGGTTTAAGCGTCAGCGGCACTCTGCATGTCAGCGAAATGCTGACTCGCACCGGCCCTGATCTCGGTTTTCCTAAACCAGTGTATCAACAAGCAGAATCTTTAGAGTTTTGCAGTGCGCTGATGTCGCATCGCATGACACAGGCCAGCCCGTTAAATGCGGCTATTTGTCCTTTCACCATCGCGCTGTATGTCAAAACCGAGGAACCTAACCAAGTTTACGTGGCGTTCCGCAAACCCCAACTGGCAGGCGATGCGCAGGCAGTCACCGAAGCGGTGAATACGCTGCTGACCACTGTCGTGCGCGAAGCTTTGGGTGAAGACTGAGATGTCCACAGAAATCTACGATCTGATCGTGGTCGGTGCTGGCATCAGCGGCCTGAGCCTGGCGCATTATGGCAAACGCCACGGACTCAACGTCCTGTTGCTAGAACAAAGTACGCGCCCTGGCGGTTTGATTCAATCGCAGCGTTTTACCGCTGACTTTTGGGTAGAACTCGGCGCACACAGTTGTTACAACTCTTACGGTCATCTAATCGAGATACTCAATGATCTGGGTTTGTTGTCGCAACTACAAGCCAAACAAAACAGCACCTTCCGCGTGTGGCAGCAAGGCGGTTTGCGCACCATTCCCAGTCAATTACACTGGCTCGAATTGCTGCGGTCTTTGCCTAAGCTGTTGTGGACAAAAAAAACTGGGCAAAGCGTGGCCAGTTACTACACGCGCTTGCTCGGCACACGAAACTATCAAAGTTTATTTAAACACGCTTTTAATGCGGTGATTTGCCAAGCGGCTGACGAGATGCCCGCCGACGCGCTGTTTCGCAAAAAACCACGCCATAAAACCGTGATGCGCAGTTTCACCCTGTCCGGTGGTTTGCAAACCCTGACCGACCGGCTCGCCAGCCAATTAGAGTGTCGCACTGGCGTCACCGTCTCCAGTTTGCACTACCACGCCGCGCAGTTTCAGGTACAAACCCAGGACGGTCATAGCTATCAAAGCCGCAAACTGTGCTTGGCGACTCCAGTCACCACCACCGCTCGCCTGCTACAAACGGCCTTTCCCGCGTTGGCAACTTTGTTGGCAGACATCCAATTAGCCCCCAGCGAAAACTTGGGCCTGTATTTACCCAAAGCGGCCTGTCCGCTGGAACCGCTGGCAGGCGTGATCGGCATCGATCAGCCTTTTTATTCGCTGGTTTCAAGAGACCCCATTCCACATCCAGATTGGCGCGGTTTTACCTGGCATTTCAAGCCGGGCTTGGCTCTGTCTGACAAAATTGCCCTGGCCTGTCAAGTGCTGGGCGTTGATGCCGCCCAGATCACCGGCAGCGTCAGCGGGCATAACGCACTACCCAGTTTGCGGATGGGTCACGCCGCCAAGATGGCGCAGCTAGATCAAGCGCTCGCTGGCTTGCCGCTGGGCATCACCGGCAATTATTTCCAAGGGGTGTCGATAGAGGATGCGGTGAGTCGTAGCTATAGCGAATATCAACGGCTCTACCAGAGTTAAAGGTACACAAAGACTGATTTAACAAATAACTGGCTATTAATGCTTAGTTTTATAACCCTTGTGTAACTTTGTGCCTTCGTGTCTTTGTGGTGAATATCTTGTGTTAAACAGTTATGCTCACGTACTTAGTGCAGACATCCGCAGATAAACGCCCATAAAATCAGCGGTTATCTGCGGATAATCAACCGGGAGTTTATCCCGGTTGATGGTTTTCTCGGCTTGGGCTGACGACACTCAGAGTTGGCATACTGTTGACCAGCGAGCTAACCAGCGCCGCCAGATAAGGGATCGATTGTACCAACAATAAACCGACCCAAATCAAGGCTTCCTGATTTTCCAGGCCATAGCGCAATAACACAGCGCTGGCTGCCAGCCACACCAGAATTAACATCTGCGTTTCTTCCCAGGCCATCAACAAGCCTTTGATAAAAGCGGGTTTGTCTTCGCCTTTGGGAGTACGCAAGAAAGGTTTGCTCTTGGTAAACAAGCCTTGAAAAATGGCTCTGGCAATGGTGTGCGTCAAGCCCATCCCGGCCACCGCCGCCCCAATGCGTTGCCACACGGTACACTGCACTTTGGCTTGATATAACCACAGGGCATGAGTCACCTTGAATAAAAACATGCCGAGAGTGGGAATCAAAAAGGCCGTCATCGGGAATTCAAAATACTTAGGCGACAGCACTAAACCTATCGTCCAGAGTACGCCAGCAAAGGTGAACAGCAAATGCAGCGCATCGGCGAACCACGGCAGCCAGCCAGTCAGGAAGTGAAAGCGTTGGCCCCGAGTAAGCTGGGTCGCTTGACTACCCCACAGGGCACCCCAGTGTTTGCGCAAAATCTGCACCGCACCGTAAGCCCAACGGAAACGCTGGCCCTTGTACGCCGCAAAGGAATCCGGGGTTAAACCGTGACCGAAATCATGATTGACGTACACGGATTCATAGCCTTTTTCAAAGAAACGCAATCCCAATTCGGCATCTTCACAAATACAGCCTTCATCCCAGCCGCCGAAATCAGCCAGCGCTTGCCGCCGAATCAGCGTCATCGTGCCGTGTTGAATGATCGCGTTGCGTTCATTGCGTTGCACCATGCCAATTTCAAAAAAGCCCTTGTATTCCCAGTTGCAAAGACTTTTGAAGGAATCCTGCTGCCATTCGCGGTTGTCTTGCGGGGCTTGCACAAAGCCCACTTGCGGTTTGGCAAAATAGGGCACGACGCTGCGTAGCCAATTCGCTTTGACCACATAATCGCTGTCAACTACTCCCACCACTTGGGCGTCGGGATGGGTTTCGCGCAAGCCAAAGTTCAAGGCACCTGCTTTGTAACCCGGCCAGTTTGCCAGATGGAAAAAGCGAAAACGGCTGCCCAACAGCGCACAATAGGCTTCTACCGGTTTCCAGACGGACTCATCGCGGGTGTTGTTGTCCAGTACCAGCACTTCAAAATCGGGATAATCCAAACGCGCTAAGCTATCCAACGTGCGCTTGACCATTTCCGGCGGTTCATTGTGGATAGCCAGATGCAAAGAAACTTTGGGCAATAAACTGGGGTCAGTCACGCGATCCAGCGGCTTGAAAAACCGCCGTAATTGCCGTGTCCACAGCATTTCTGTGAGTTCCAAGCCATTGACTAACATCACGATTAACAGCGCCAGTTGCGCGGGTAACAAAAATCCCCACACCAATTGGCCGACCAAACTGAGATGCTCGGTGAAAGGCACCAGCAACGTCCAGGCTAACACCGACATCACCGCTTGAATCAAGCCCGCATAGAACAACTGACCGCGTAAACGCAGGTTTTGCCAATACAGTAAAAACAGTGCCATCGGTAACAAGGCCAAGACGATGGCTAAACCGGCCTGCACAGGCCACAGGGGAGTTTCCACCAATTCGCCGGTCATCGGGAATTTAGCTTGACGAGAAACATCATAAACGCCCCAGTATTTACCGACCGCGCCTTCTGAAATGTCTTTCCAAGGCTGGTCAAAGGCTTCCATGATGAAGTAATCCAAGTTATTAGCTTGCGCGAGATTCAGGAAGCCCCGAACAAAACGCGCTTGGCTGACTTGGCTGGCTTTCGCATATTCAAAACGGTTGCCCGCACTGGGCCAGCCCACTTCGCCAAACACCACGGGTTTACCGGGAAAGGCTTTTTTGACGATTTCATAGCGTTCTAACGCCCAAGTGACCGCTTGATCGGCGGGCACGCCTTCCCAGTAAGGCAACACATGGATGGCGATATAATCGACTTCTTTGGCTAATTCGGGGTGTTTAATCCACACATGCCAAGGCTCAGCGGTGCTGACGGGAACAAAGCTCAGCGCACGCACCCGGCGCAGATAATCGGTTAATTGTTCAACGGTGACATCGCCACGCAAAATCGCTTCGTTGCCCACGATCAGGCGTTCGATGTTTTTGTATTTTTTAGCGTTGCGGATGAGATTGCGGATTTCCCGTTCGTTTTCGTCACGACGGGTATCAAGCCAAGCGCCTGCGGTCACGCGAATGCCGTATTTCTTGGCAATTTCTGGCACGGCTTCCAGCCCATTGGCTGAAGAATAGGTGCGCACACTGCGGGTTTTACCCTGCAAAAACTGTAGGTCGCTTTCAATATCGGCGGCACTGGGATGAATCTGTTCAAAAGGACTCTGGCCTTCTTGATAGGGGCTGAATGACATGCCCTCCATCACGCCCGTCCAGGCAATTTCTGACACCGGACGGTTAAACCAAGCCCAAAGGCTTAAATTACCGAGCACAACCAACACCAGGATGGCAATACCGGTTTTACGCATAGTTCTATCTACCTTGAAAGGATGTGGATGAAGCACAACGGGGAAGTGGACACTGACTCATGGCCTAGCCTGCTTGACAAGCAGGGACACAAAACCAAAAATCAGGTACCGTAAGCTGTCAAACTGCACAGCGAACTGGCACGGCTCTGATTAGGTGTTACCATTTTGCTAAGAAGAGTCAGCGATATGAGTGTAGCTTAATTACCACCTGTTGTAAATGTAACTTAGTGCAGCGCAGCAAATAAGTCTGTTACTCGTTTTATGACGCAGGGCAGACATCCTGTGTAAATTGACAATTAACTTTAAATCACTGTTAATAAAGACTTAAAAATTTTAAGCCGGATATTTTCTAGTCACCTTTCAAGAAAGTGCCCGTTTTTACCAGCAGGACTCAACTTGTCTCTTTTTTGAGACACTCAAACACCGAAGCGCTGTTGCGGACTGACGCAACGCGGCTTTTGTGGTTTATTCACCCAGGAGTTTTACCATGTACGATGAACAGTGTTTATCCCACACCCAAAAGGCTTGGTTAGAGATTGAAACCACGCTACAGCACGATCCGTCCCAAGCTGAGGCCGTGGCTTGCTTGAAACGGGTACAGCATTTACTCAACCATTGCATTCAAAGCGGCGCACAGGATGGGAAGCATTCTGCAAAAACGCGGCCTAAATCCTAATGCACCGCCTTAATCTCTGGTTGTTATTCTAATCAATTGATTATATTTTGATTTATGGGCCAGACAGTCGTGTGTGAGCTTGTTGATAAAACGCCCAAATCCACACGCAGCGGCGGGCAGTGAGTGAAAAGCCACAACGTTTGGCGAGGAGTCTGCGGGATGGATAGTCAGATTGACAACAAAGAGTCAGTTTCTCATCCCCTCGCACTCTTTTGAAAAGTAATTTGCTTTGCATAATGCAAAGCAAGGCGCACTCGCGCCGCGACCCAGTTCAGGGAGGCAAGCTGAGCGTGAATAAACCGAGGCAGTTACAAGTGGTGGCTGGCGTGATCAGCGACACCCAAGGGCGGATTTTCCTGGCGCAACGCCCTGATTATGGGGGGTTGTGGGAATTTCCGGGCGGTAAACGTGAACCAGGGGAAAGCGCTCTGGCCGCGTTGCGGCGCGAGTTAGACGAGGAATTGGATATAGCCGTCCAACAAGCACGCCCTTTGATACGCATCCAACATGAGTATCCAGACAAATCTATCTTGTTGGATGTTTGGCAGGTTGAAACGTGGCGCGGGCAACCGTGGGGCAAGGAGGGTCAGCCAGTCGCTTGGTGTCCAGTGCATGAATTGGGAAACTTGCGTTTTCTAGCCGCCAGCGAGCCGGTGGTGCGGGCGGTGCAATTACCCGCGCATTATTTGATTACGCCGCCACCAGACCATTTACCAACCTGGCTAACTGGGCTGGAGCAGGCGTTGGCGAGTGGGGCGCGATTGGTACAGTTGCGGGCTAAAACCTTGTCGGCAACGCAATATGCCGTTTGTGCGACGGCGGCTTTGCTGCGGTGTCGCGCTCACGGTGCGCGTTTATTGTTGAACGCTGAGCCGACACAAGTGCAACAGTTAGACGCTGACGGCATTCATCTGAGTAGCGCCCGTTTATATGACTTTCAACAGCGGCCCTTACCTACCGATAAACAGGTAGCCGCCTCTTGCCATACTTTGGCTGATCTTCAGCAGGCGATGCGCATCGGGGTGGATTTTGTGGTGCTGTCGCCAGTTCAGATCACGGCTTCACACCCAGACCTGCCGCGCTTGGGGTGGCAGCGCTTTGCGCAGTTGGCTGAACAGGTGCGACTGCCCGTCTATGCGCTGGGTGGGATGCGGCCTGCACACTTGCCGATTGCCTGGGCGCACGGTGCGCAAGGAATTGCCGGGATCAGCGGCTTATGGCCAGATAAGATCAAAATGGACTGATTTGCATGAAAATAAGTGCTGAGACTTGTGGATTCGGATCAGCCGGGTAGAATGCGTTTTTTTGTTTGTGAGTCACCCAACGCGGCGTTTATTATGAAACTGGCTATTTTTGATCTTGATAATACCCTACTTGGCGGCGACAGTGACGTGTTGTGGGGTGAATATCTGGTTGCCTTGGGCATCCGGGATGCGGCGACGCACGGTCGCGAAAACCAACGTTTTTATGAAGAGTATCAGGCAGGATGCCTGGATATTTTCGCTTTTCAGCGTTTTCAGTTACAGGTATTAACCGAATATCCGCTGGCTCAGGTGTTGGCTTGGCGCACTGACTATGTGAACCAATGGGTGCGGCCTCTCTTGCTGCCTAAAGCGCAGGCGCTGATCGAGACGCATCGGGCTGCGGGGGCACAGCTCCTGATTATCACCGCGACCAATCGTTTTATCACCGCTCCGATAGCCGAATTGTTGGGGATTGCTGAACTGATTGCCACGGAACCGGAAATGGTGGAGGGTGCCTACACTGGCCGTATCACCGGCACACCCAGCTATGCAGCCGGTAAAGTCACGCGCTTACAAGCCTGGTTGGCATTGCAGCACAGACAGTTGGATGACCCGGATTTAGAGATGTGGTTTTACAGCGATTCGCATAATGATTTACCCTTGTTGCGGGTGGTACAACATCCGGTTGCAGTGGATGCTGATCCGATTCTAAGCGCCGCCGCCACAGCAGCGGGTTGGCCTTTAATCAGTTTGCGCTAAGTGGGGGTAGATAGGTATCTTGAAAATCACTTTGATTTTATCCATTAAAGGCTTTACTTAACAATGATAAAACCTCTCACAGGCTCATACCCACCACCCTCAACAGGAGAACGCATGGAATTGACCACGCCAGCCGGTGAAGTATTCAATGCGTATGTCACCGGCCCAGCGGATGCCAAACGCGGTGTTCTGATTCTCCACGATTGGTGGGGGATGCTGGATTACAACCAAGAATGCGCGAACTATTTCAAAGGATTGGGTTATTACGCGATGGCCATCGACCTGTATGAAGGCTGTCATCCCAGCAATACCAAAGAAGCGGGCGAATTGATGCGCAGCATTGACCAAGAAACGGTTAATCGGAAATTGCACAGTGCGCTGAATTTTTTGAAAGCCCCAGATCGCAAGCTCGCCGTGTTAGGCTGGTCGTTTGGCGGCTTGCAAGCACAACATGCGGCAGTGAATCATCCTGAACTGGTGGATGCACTGGTGCTTTATTACTGCCGCATCGCTTTTGATAAGCAAAATGTCAAAAATTTACGCGCCCCAGTCTTGGGCATTTTTGCCGAGGCTGAACGTGCTTGGCCCGATAAACAGGTGGCTTTAGAAAATCTGATGGCTGGATTTGATAAGATACTGGAATGTCACAGCTACGACGCCGATCATGGTTTTGCTAACCCAGACAGTGCGCGTTATGACTTGGATGCGACTGAGGCCGCCCGCGAAGTGACGCTCGCTTTTCTCAATAAGTATTTGTGCTAATCGACCCCACAGAGGACGCAGCCGTGGATGAAACGGAATACAACTATGCCTACTCCGACTTTAACGAGCGTCCCTGTGTGTTTGCCAAAGCGGTGTTGTGCGGTTGTTGCGGCTGTCACCACAGCCAGCGTTTGCACATTGCCGAACGGGAAGTGATGGCCTGTCGCGACGCGGCGGCACAGCAGCGTTGCGCGGACTGGTTTGAACTGCTCCAAGACAAGTCCCGGTTTGCCTTGCACCTGTTATCCGGGCATGAGCAACTGCCCCACGCCAAAGCCATCAAAGTACAATGCGGCGGGCCGCGTGGTTTACTGGCCGCGTTGTCTGGCGAAACGCTGGCAGACACCCACAGCGTGCCCGATCTCGCTGCCCTCTTAAATGAAGCGCTCTCAACCTACGCCAGCCTAGATGCGTTTCCCTACCAAGATATTGTGCGTTACATCAGCCACCATCCGATCAAAAAACGCAGCCGCCGCGATTAACTGTCACAATCCCCGTGGGAGAGCGATTTACCACCGCGATGCTCGCCGCACCTGTCATAGAGTTGACCTAAATTTGTCACGGTGCAGTCATCTAGTGTGCCCACAATCGTCGCTGATTGACTCGAATCGAGTCCTTGTTGCCCGCCATCCGGGCAGTTATTCAGCGGAGAAGCAAATTGATGCGAGCAAGATTGCGACACAGCACGGCAGCAGCCACGGTTTCCAGCGAAAACGTGGGATTGGTGGTCAGCTTAGCGACCCGTGCCACGGAAGTACGAGCGGCCCAAGCTTTGCGGTTTCGAGTCTTTGCCGAAGAAATGGGGGCACAATTACACGGCCCGGAAGTCGGCATTGATTGTGATTATTTTGATGCTTATTGCCACCATTTACTGGTACACGACCAAGCCACCGGGGAAGTGGTGGCCTACACCCGCATTCTCACTGACACCCAGGCTAAACGGGCGGGCGGTTTTTATTCAGAATCCGAATTTGATTTATGTAATATTCGCCGTCTGCCTGGACGTGTGATGGAAATTGGTCGCACCTGTGTCCATCCCGATTATCGCAACGGTGCGGCAATTGCGGTGTTATGGTCGGGACTGGCGCAGTTTATGGAGAGTAACCGCTTTGATTATTTGATTGGTTGCGCCAGCATTCCGCTCACTCAGGATCACACTGGCATCGGCACGCTTTATCAACAACTTGCCAGCAAACATCTCAGTGCAGACTCTTGGCGTGTCGCACCCAAACGGCCTTTGCCGTCGCATTGGAGTGCCACGGAAGAGGAAGAGACCGCGAAAACCGCCAGTTCGCCTAGCTTACCGCCCTTGCTCAAAGCCTATATGCGTCTGGGTGCCGAGATTTGCGGCGCACCCTGCTGGGATCCCGATTTCAAAGTGGCAGACCTGTTTATTTTGATGGCGAAAGACCGCATGAATCCACGCTATGCCCGTCATTTCTTGGCGCGTAGCGAGGCACAACCTGACCAAGCGTTTAAAGTGCGTCACTTTCCCAGAGCTTATCCGGGTTATCCGGGGCGTCCGCGTTGGAATATGTTCGCCGCCCTGAAATCTAGCTTTTCTCACCTCAAACCGAAGACAAATCCCACTCAACTGGACGGACGCTGAACTTGCTGAGGTTGCGCGTATTGCTAAAAGCTGGGGGGCTGGTGCTGTTGTTTGGCGCAGGCTTGTTGCTGTCTGCGCTGTTGGTTCACCCCTTGTTGTGGCTTGGGGGTGTCCGGGCGCAAGGTCTGCGTGATCGTGTCGTGCGTACTTGGTTTCGTGGGTTTTTGTGGATTTGCCGAGTACAGGTGTCTATAACCGGCACGGCGACCCAGGCTCCCGCGTTATTTGTAGCCAATCACATGGGCTGGCTTGACATCCTGGTACTCGGTGCCTGTTTGCCGGTCAGTTTTGTGGCTAAGGCAGAAGTAAAACGCTGGCCCGTCGTCGGTTGGCTGTGTGCCAGTGCCGACACCTTATTTGTCGAGCGCGGCAATCTCCATTCCACCGCACAAATCAGCCGCTCCATCCTGCGCACTTTGCAACGGGGCCGGAGTGTGCTGCTCTTTCCCGAAGGCACTTCCACCGATGGCAGTGTCGTCAAACCCTTCCGGCGGCGCTTATTCCGCCCGGCCTTAGAAGCCGCTTGTCCAACCCAAGCCGTGACTCTGCTCTACCCCAAAGCGGGCTACCGTTGCAATCCCGCCGTGCGCTATGCAGGCGACGACACGCTGTGGCACAGTGTGTTGTCGATCTTGAGCGCACCGCGCATTGAAGCCCAGTTGGTGTTCGCACCGCCGCTCATCACCCAAACGCTGACTGTCGAAGATGACATGATCCTCGCACGTCAAGCACATGCCCAAGTTTGGGAAAACTTACAACACGCTCACAACCACGCGGCTTGAATCCTAAAACGACCAGTAACGGCGCGTTAGTCTGCGTTTTTGTCTTTGGCAAATCTAAACGAAGGTTCTCGGACGGGGCACAGCTTGCAGTGTCCCAGCAGGATGCTTTGGGGAATTTCAGTCACAAAGGCAGTGGCGCGTGGTCGCTGGTCGCGATCTCTGACGTGAACACGCGCTACACTTCTGAGTTTTCAGTAGGTTGGGGACTACTTAAAGGGGTGCAGAGTCAGTCTCTGTCAAGCGGCGGGCATTAACGACCCCGGTAAGTGATGCGGCCTTTGCTCAAATCGTAAGGTGTCAATTGCACAGTCACCTTGTCACCCGTCAAAATGCGAATGTAATTTTTGCGCATACGCCCAGAAATATGGGCTGTCACGACATGGCCGTTTTCCAGCTCGACGCGGAACGTGGTATTAGGCAGGGTTTCCATCACCGTCCCTTCCATTTCAATATGATCTTCTTTCGCCATACAGACTCATTTAACTCCTGATATTTCAATTTACTCTCGGTTTTTAAGTCGGGAGAAGTCCTGTCATTACCCCCTCACTTTCTGTGTTGCAGGGGCAAGTCCTTAATCCGGCATTATGCACCACAATTGAGTCACTGACAAATAAAGACCCGCGTTAATCCCAGAATTTACCAGGAAAAATAGCAGACCAGCCATTGTCTGGCGATGCATTGAGGCGAGACTGGATCGGTATTGAAACAAGAGTGTGATATTGTGGGTCGGCTTGGTCGTGCTGACACCCGCAGGTGTGGCATTGTCCTGGCGTTTGAATCGGTGAACCGGGCGGCGAATGCAGTCCTGTCTCTGGTTTAACACACGTTGAACAACTATTTTCTGGAAAATCCCGATGATCCCATTAAAAAACACAGAAGAACGTTATGGCTTAGTGGCCAGCGTATTACATTGGCTGATTGCTTTGTTGATGATTGGCTTGGTGATTGTTGGCCTGCGCATGACCGGTTTGCCCGACGGCGACCCCAAATGGGCGATGTATGGGCTACACAAAGCGATTGGCTCGCTGACGGCGCTGCTGATTATTGTCCGTCTGGTCTGGCGATTCACCAATCCGACGCCCCGGCCTGTGCCCGGCTCAGCAGCCGAACATCTGATCGGTCACGCCGTACACTGGGGACTGTATGCGGTGATGATCATCATGCCAGTGTCTGGCTACATTGATTCCAGTGCAGGCGGATACGCGCTGAGTTTCTTTGGCTTATTTGAGATACCCAGCTTAATTGCTAAAAACCAGGAACTCGCAGAACTGGCAGGAACCGTACATCGCTACAGCGCTTATGTACTGTTTGGCTTATTTGCACTGCATGTGGCGGGGGCTTTGAAGCACCATTTCATTTTGAAAGACAACACACTGCGCAGAATCTTACCGCATTAACTAAAAATTCCAGGCTTTCCTACTCGGTCTAAATATCCATGTAGGAAACGCCTGGAAATCTTTTAGTCTTCTTTTATCCCAATGCCGCACTACAAATTTGCAACAAGACTTGCGGCGCTAAACCCAAGGCTAGAATCACTAAACCGTTCAAACCAATCGCAATCTGCATGTCTCCTTTGACAACGATGGGGGTATGATCCAGCGCCTTATCAAAGTACATCAGTTTGATGATACGCAGATAATAAAATGCGCCAATCACCGAGAACAACACCGCCAGTATTGCCAACCAAATCAGCCCAGCATTCACAATCTGTTGCAACACTGCCCATTTCGCCCAGAAACCGAGCATAGGCGGCACACCAGCCATAGACAGCATCAGAATTAACATCAAAAAAGCGTACCAGGGACTGCGTTCGTTCAAACCTTTGAAATCCTCCAATTGATCGGATTCAAAGCCAACGCGACTGAGTAATATAATCATCGCAAAACCGCCCATGCTCATTAGGGCGTAGACGATGGTATAAAACATTGAAGCCGCATATCCCTCAGCAGTCGCAGTCAACACACCCAGCATCAGAAAACCCACATGAGAAATGGTCGAATAGGCTAACATCCGCTTAAGATTAGTTTGCGCAATGGCAACAATATTCCCCAAACCCATGGATAACACAGACAGGATAATCAGGATATTTTGCCAATCCGCGTGTAAGCCGCTCAAACCATCCACCAATAGCCGCATTAACATGGCAAAAGCCGCTAATTTGGGAGCCGTGCCAAGAAACAGAGTAATCGCAGTGGGCGAACCTTGATACACATCGGGTAGCCACATATGAAAGGGCACTGCCCCCAATTTAAACGCCAGACCCACCAGTATAAACACCAAGCCAAAGGCCAGCAGACGAGGTTCGATGTCACCCTTGGCGATTGCCGCAGAGATTTCACCGAGGTCTAGTGAACCGGTGATGCCATAAAGCATCGACATGCCATATAACAACATGCCAGAAGCCAATGCGCCCAACACAAAATATTTCATCGCAGCTTCAGTGGCTTGCTGAGAATCTCGTTGCATCGCAATCATTGCATACAACGACAACGACAACAGTTCCAATCCCAGATACAGCACCAGCAAATGGTGTGCAGAAATCATGATCATCATGCCCAACATCGCATTCAAGGACAATACAAAGTATTCCCCTTTGAACATATCTCTTGCTCGTAAGTAAGCACGAGAATACAAAAATGCCATGAAAGTAAGTAAATAGACAAAGCTTTTTAACACCACCGCCATGCTATCTAAAATGAACATATTATTCATTAATAACGCCGGTACACTGACTGGGTGCGCCAAGGTCAGTAAAGCCGTCACCACTATCGTGCCTTGCGATAACTGGTAGGTGAGTTCTCTAAACCGTTCAGGTATATAAACATCCACCAGTAAAATAACGCAAATCATCACCAGAACGAAGATCTCTGGCAGCATCAGAGAGAGATTGGTCTGCATGAAATTCATTCCCTTTGCTTATAAGAGTTTCGACTGAACGATATGATTGAGTAGGTGTTCCACCGAACTGTGCATCACTTCCAGTAACGGTGCTGGCCAAATCCCAAACAAGAGAACCACCATAGCCAGTGTGACTAAGATAGTGATTTCACGCCCATCAATGTCAGTGAGAGTGCCCACGGTATCCATTTTATTGGCAGCCACCCGACCATAAATAACCCGTTTAATCATCCACAAGGTATAGGCCGCCCCCAAAACCAGCGTAGTTGCCGCCAAGAAAGCAATCCAGAAATTCGCTTTGAAACTGCTGAGGATCACCAAGAATTCACCGACGAAACCGGAAGTGCCAGGTAATCCCGCATTGGCCATGGCAAAAAACACCGCAAATAAGGCAAAGCGCGGCATGGTATTACCGACCCCGCCGTAATCACCAATTTCACGGCTATGCAGGCGGTCATAAAGTACACCCACACAAAGAAACATCGCAGCGGAAATGAAACCATGTGAAATCATTTGCACGAGCGCGCCCTCGATGCCCATAGCTGCGCCATCCAATGAGCCGGTTTTATCGTAAATCTGAAACACAATGAAGAAACCGAGCGTCACAAATCCCATGTGTGAAATTGAGGAATAGGCAATCAATTTCTTCATATCGCGTTGTACTAAAGCCACAAACCCGATATAAACCACCGCAACCAGCGACAGAAAAATAATCAACCCAGCAAATTCACGACTGGCATCTGGCACTATCGGCAGCGTGAAACGCAAAAAGCCATAAGTACCCATTTTCAACATAATCGCGGCCAGTACCACCGAGCCACCGGTCGGCGCTTCCACATGCGCATCAGGCAACCAGGTATGCACTGGCCACATCGGCACCTTAACCGCAAAAGCCGCCAAGAACGCGAAGAAAATCAAGGTTTGCGCCTGCATACTTAAGGCTTGCGTGTGGAAATCCAGGATTGAGAAGCTATTGGCTTGGCTATACAAATACAACAAGGCAATCAGCATTAATACCGAACCCACAAAGGTATAGAGGAAAAACTTAACCGCTGCATAAACACGGTTAGGGCCGCCCCAGACACCGATAATAATAAACATCGGAATTAACATCGCTTCCCACAGCACGTAGAACAACATGCCATCCAGCGCTGCAAATACCCCATTCATTAAACCTTCCATGATTAGAAAGGCCGCCATATATTGCGACACTTTATAGGTGATGCATTTCCAGGCAGCCAAAATAACCAGCAAGGTGGTGAAGGTTGTGAGAATAATCAGAGGCATAGAAATGCCATCTACCCCTAAATGGTAGTTGGCATGTAATGCACTAATCCAGGAAAATTTTTCCTGAAACTGCATGGTTGCAGTGGTAGTATCAAATTCAAAATAAAGTGGCAATGATAAGAAGAAAGTTGCCAAGGCAACTGCCAATGTGATGGGTCTGACTGTGGGAACATCCGCTTCATGCCCTTGCATCAACACCCAAATACCACCCGCGATGGGTAGCCATATCAACAGACTTAATAGTGGTAACTCAGCAAACATGCTCTTTCCTTAAGTTCGCATAGTCTTATTGCAGGTGGACAAACCAGCCCAACAGGAGCATCAGGCCAATGATCATTGCAAAAGCGTACTGATAGAGAAAGCCGCTTTGCAAGTGTCGTAACACTTGTGAAAACCAGCCGACTAAACGGGCGGAGCCATTGACCATGAAACCATCGATCAATTTCACATCCCCAACTCGCCAGAAGAATCCACCAATCCCGCGAGAACCGCCCGCAAAAAACCAATCGTTGAAACGATCAAAGCCATATTTGTCAGCCAATATCTGATACACCAGACTCAATTTGGTTTGAATTAATGCAGGGACTTGCGGCCAAACCAAGTACAACAAATAAGCAGCAATCACACCTCCCATCGCCAAATAAAAAGGTGGCTGCGTCAAGCCGTGAATGACGAAACTGACTAGGCCATGATAGTGCATTTGTCCCAGTACATCGTGAGCCGGTGCAACCTGGATAGCCGTTCCAAAATAATCGCCAAACAACAGCGGCCCAATTCCAATTGCTCCTGCAAATACTGAAGGAATTGCCAACAAAATAAGCGGTAAAGTAATTACCCAAGGAGATTCATGCAGGTGTTCTTGGGTATGGTGATCCATGCGTTCTTTACCATGAAAAACCAGAAAGAACATGCGGAAAGAATACAGTGCGGTAATAAATACCCCGGACAGCACAGCTAGATAAGCAAAAGTGGCCCCCGGACGACCTGCTTCACTGGCAAGATGCACTGCTTCAATCACCGCGTCTTTAGAGAAAAAGCCTGCAAATCCAGGAAAACCGATTAATGCCAAAGAACCAATCAGCGCAGTCACATAGGTAATTGGCATATATTTATATAGACCGCCCATTTTGCGTATATCTTGCTCATGGTGCATCGCGATAATCACTGAACCCGCTGCCAAGAACAGTAACGCTTTGAAAAAGGCATGGGTCATCAGGTGAAAAATGCCAGCCGCATAAGCTGAAGCGCCTAAGGCAACCGTCATATAACCCAATTGCGATAAAGTCGAGTAAGCCACAACCCGTTTAATATCATTTTGTATTAAACCGAGCAGCCCCATAAAGAAGGCTGTGATGGCACCAATCACTAAAATAAAACTCAGTGCCGTGGTACTGAGTTCATAGAGCGGCGACATCCGGGCTACCATAAATATCCCGGCAGTGACCATCGTCGCAGCATGGATTAGCGCTGAAATGGGCGTAGGGCCTTCCATCGAATCAGGCAACCAAACATGTAAAGGGACTTGCGCAGATTTACCCATCGCCCCAATAAATAATAAAATCCCGATCACACTCATCAGCGACCAATCGGTGTTTGGCAAAACCTGGATGGTGACTTGTGCGAGATTAGGTGCATTGGCAAATACATCCAGATAATTAAGGCTGTTGAAGTACATCAACACCGCTGCAATGCCAAGCAAGAAACCAAAATCCCCTACCCGATTAACCAAAAAAGCTTTTAAGTTGGCATAAACCGCAGTTTCACGTTGAAACCAAAAGCCAATCAATAAATAGGACACTAATCCAACCGCTTCCCAACCAAAAAATAGCTGAAGAAAGTTGTTAGCCATGACTAGCATCAACATGGAAAAAGTGAACAGGGAGATATAGGAAAAAAACCGCTGATAACTGGATTTGCCAGCAAGTGTGGGAGCTTCCCAGTTATGTTCATCATCCGCCATATAACCAATGGTATAAATATGTACCATCAGCGAGACAAAAGTCACCGTCACCATCATTAAAGTCGTTAATGCGTCAACTAAGAAACCGATTTCAAAGCGCACATTGCCGCTGAGTAGCCAAGTATAAAGGGTGAAACTGTGACTGGCCTGCGCACCTGTGCCAAAGGGTACAACCCCTTCTATAGCAACCATTTTTAGCACATACAGCGATAACACAAAAGCCAAACCGACACCGAGTATAGTGACACGGTGCGCGACTTTGCGGCTGACATCCAATAAACCGGCAACCACAGCGCCAAACAAAGGCGCAAAAACAATAAGAAGACAAATAGATTCCATGCTAACCCTTCATGCTGTCGAGGTCTTCCACATTGATAGTGCGTTTATTACGAAATAACACCACCAAGATTGCGAGGCCAATAGCCGCTTCCGCAGCCGCCACAGTAAGAATGAAAAATACAAAGACTTGTCCGGCAATATCTCCATTGAAGTGAGAGAAAGCAATGAAATTCATGTTCACTGCTAATAACATCAATTCAATACACATCAACAAAATGATCACATTCTTCCGGTTAAGAAAAATCCCGGTTACACTGAGACAAAACAAAACAGCGCCCAGTATTAAAAAATCAGACAAGGCAAGCATATCATTTCCTTTGAAACAACCTCAGAACACCAAGCCGCTTTTTGCTTATAGCCGACCTGCTTTATCATTAAAACTGCTCACTACTGACAAGACGCCGAGTTATTCAGCCTTTTCAGCCGGAATTTTCAATAGGCGAACTCGGTCACGACGCTGTACACGTACCTGTTCGCTGGGATTTTGTGTCTTGCTCTGACGCGGTGCCCGCATCGTCAACACGATTGCAGCAACCATAGCCACCAACAGAATCATCGCGGCAATTTCAAACGGGTAAAGATAAACGCTATACAACACGCGCCCCAAAGCCACCGTGTTTGGTACAGTTTCTATAGGATTGGCTGCCAAAGTCGCGGGTGCTTGAATCTGGTTGAAAGTTCCAGAACCCACAACCAAGATCATTTCTAGCAAAATGAGGCCGCCCACCACCAAACCTGCGGGTAAATAACGTGCAAATCCTTCGCGTAACACGGAAAGATTAATATCTAACATCATTACCACAAACAAGAACAGCACCATGACCGCGCCCACATAGACCAGCACCAGGGTAATGGCCAAAAATTCTGCTTCCAACAGTAACCAAATCGCTGCCGAAGAGAAGAAGGCCAATACCAAAAAGAGTGCGGCATGTACTGGATTGCGAACACTGATAACGCGCACGGCAGCAAACACCAAAATGGCAGCAAATAAATAAAAGATAAAGGTGATCATCATAGCGATTAGTCCAATAAGTGCCTTAAATCGGTTGCTTCGTTATTCCTGGGTAATCTGCTGGTCAGTGTTCATAACAGATTACGATAAATCAGTTTCACTGCTTTCTATCACTGTCGCAAAATCGCTGCGGTTGAACACCCAAGCAAACTGCTATTCACGGACGCGCTTTACCAACTTATCATCTTCGTAATAACGTTTCGCAATGAGCTTTCCGGTTTTGTCATATTCCAAGGTAGCACCGTTAATTCTGCCATCCTTAAAACCATGCACCAAGTGTCTTTCACCACTGGGATAAAAAATAGTGGCGGCAACCGGTACGCCGTTTTTAAATTCCCAGTCACCTTGAACCTTACCCGTTTTATAATAACCTTTAGCGCTGCCTTGCTTTTTACCGTTTTTATAATTGCGCTCCGCTTTGACATTGCCGTCCGGGTAGTAATCGCGCTCCAATCCTTCTTGTGTACCATCAATCAATTGTCTTTCACGAAACAATTTACCGCTGGGATGAAATTCACGCAATGCTTCGTATTTTTTATTCCCCTTGAGTAGAAATTCATATTCTATTTGTGCATCTGCCCGATATTTCTTTTGAGATTCCAGCACATTTCGGTTGTAATAAGATTCCACCTTGATATTGCCATTTTCATAATACTCCTTGCTAGGGCCATGCAACTGGGTGCCTTCGTAAGTGCGCAAGGTTTGTGTTTTACCGGAAGGGTACAGGGTTTTTTCTTCCTTCGCACAAACCTGAACAGTAATAGCCAACAGCAAAATTGAAACAAGCATTTTTATAGCGTACATGAGTCCCTCACTTCTGACAGCAGAAGAGTTTAACGATAGGGCGCATCCATACCCCGATCTGCGGCAATTTGAGGCTCTAACTGATCACCTAGCAGCAGCAGTTTTTCTTTAGTCAGTAATAAGTCAGTCCGATTTTCGCCATGATACTCAAAATGGCGCGTCTCAACGATGGCATCTACCGGACAGGCTTCTTCACAGAAACCACAAAAAATGCACTTATAGAGGTCGATGTCATAACGTGTGGTGCGGCGACTCCCATCACTACGTGGCTCAGCCTCAATAGTAATCGCCAGCGCCGGGCACACGGCCTCACAAAGTTTGCAGGCAATACAGCGCTCTTCCCCATTTGGATAACGTCGCAGCGCGTGGTGTCCACGGAAACGCGGTGACAGCGGTGTTTTTTCCTCGGGGTATTGTACGGTGATTTTAGGTTTGAACAAATATTTTCCGGTCAGCCCCATGCCTTTAAGCAGTTCGGGCAGCGCCAGACTCTTGAAATAGTCAGCAAATTTTGACATGTCTTTACTCTCCTTAAGCTGTAAACCAAGGTGGAACTTCCGCGAGTATCAGCAGACCCACCACCAGTAACCAAACGATAGTGATCGGAATAAACACCTTCCAACCTAAGCGCATAATTTGGTCATAGCGATAACGTGGGAAGGTCGCACGGAACCAAAGGAATAACAACAAGAAGAAGCATACTTTCAGGAAAAACCAAGCGACTCCGGGCACCCAGCTAAACAGGAATTCCAAGCTGGTTCCTTGGAAAGGCGATAACCAACCGCCAAGAAACATCGTAGTAGTCAAGGCCGCAATCATGATCATATTCAGGTATTCTGCCAGGAAAAACACGGCAAATAACATCCCTGAATACTCCACATGAAAGCCCGCGACAATCTCAGATTCCCCTTCGGCGACATCGAACGGGGCGCGGTTAGTTTCGGCTACGCCAGAGATAAAGTACACGATAAACAGGGG
>JFJP01038219.1_pt1 | contig 23794 bp, 17 predicted proteins | sample 431651 | NCBI WGS metagenome assembly JFJP01 (sample SAMN02602958, study PRJNA72255) | Microbial mat metagenome, whole genome shotgun sequencing project. | biome: fresh water; feature: sink hole; material: water; isolation source: purple microbial (photo- and chemosynthetic) mats found in...
GAAACAAGATCCCCTCCTATTGCAGATGAAGCTGCTGTGTAGTTTGCAAGATTCAGGTTGTTCTCGTTATAAGGATATGGCATCCTCATCGGAATATCATCAATTGTTTTATTCCTTGCAATGTTAAATACAGGTGTATCGAATCTGCGCCATTCAGCCCAGCCTTCCAATCCCCTGTTATATAGAGCTATCCATTTCTGCAATCCGATCTTTTTTCTGAAATCTCCGGCAGTACTTCCTGTGGAATACCCTATCTCATCCTGTGCAAGATAGGTCAATGCCTCAGCATCAGTACCTCCCCATGCTAAAATACTTTCAGTAACGGCTGCATTATAATGAGTCTCCTCTGAGTCGCCTCCCACATCATAACCCCGTGCTGCTGCCTCGGCCAATAGAAACTCAACTTCCACATAATCCATAAGAATTGCCGGATAGTCCGGTTCGAGCATTGCAGGAGAAAAGTGCGAACATTGACCATAAACATTCCTGTACCCATACAAACCACCAATATATTCACCATCAACGGTAGTGAAATAATAAGGCCTCCTCGGATCATTTATGGCATTCATTGTATCAATGATTGTGTTGGATGCTACAAAATCCCTTCTTCCAGCTTCAATCATGTTCCCGTATACAGAATTCACATGAGGAGTGATCCCAAAATATTCCAGAAAAGCCGATTCAGCCTGATCTGTAAATACTCCTTGTGAAACAGCTTCCTCTGCTGCTGTTTGCGACAAAACCGGATCAACATCAGCCAGACGCATTGCCAGACGCAACTTTATGGAATTTGCAAACCTTATCCATGAGTCAATATCTCCATGATAAATCACATCAGCATCACCAAATGCCTCAACACTATTATCAAAAGCTGCTGCATCAGCTGTAAGCCTGGCAATCAGGTCTTCATAGATTGTTGCGGCATCATCATATAGCGGAGTGGGATCATCTCTGCCATCCAACGCTTCTGTATAAGGCACATCACCATTAACATCCACCAGAACATGATAAGTATATACTTCAAGTATATCTATTATTGTTTTCTGGTTTGTTTTGACAGCCTGGGTAAGTGCCAGGTCAAGATCAATTAACCTCCTGGCTTCTTTAAAATCGAGCAATACATCCCTGTAAAGAGTTTCCCACATTTCATCAGGAAGACTTCTGTCGTAAAAATTCCACTGACTTTCACCATAATAGGTCGTCTGTGCGTTATATTGAGCAAGCAGTCTCGAAATATTCTGATTCTGGTCAAGACTGTTAACCTGTTCAACAAGCTGAACCTCAGCCATTGTAAATACTGATGATGCAGGTACTACAGCAGCCATCTTTGGATTCATATTATCCGGAAGCTCACATGAATAGAGCCCTCCGAAAACCAACAATACTATTATAAATTTTAAGTAATTCATAGCTCTGAATTTTTTTACTGATTAATTAAAATGCTATTTTAAGATCAACACCATATGTACGTGCTGTGGGATAGGTACCATTCTCAATTCCCTGCTGATTGCCTGAACTAAGGGCGGCCTCAGGATCAAAATGGTAAGTGTTTTTGTGTATAATCCACAGATTACGCCCTACAAATGAAACAGATGCGCTCTTTATAAATGACTTGGCCAGAATTGCTTTTGGAATACTGTATGACAGAGCCAACTCACGTAATTTAACATAGGATGCATCGAGGATGTACCTGGCTGTCGGTGAAGCATCATAATCAAAGGCTGTCCCCCACTCATTACATTCATAATATGTTGTGTTAGGAGTTCCATCCTCATATACAGTTTCAGGGAACAATATACCACCACCCTCACTTACAGGGTCACGCTTAGGATTTCCTTTATCATTCAGGCCTGCTGTCTCCTCATAAAGGCCGGTAGATAAGCCATGTTTTGTATTAACAGAAAAAATATCCCCTCCCTGCTGTATGTCAATCAAACCACTGAATGAGAGCCCTTTGTATCTTAGTGTGTTTTTTATACCTGCATTCCAGTCAGGATTGATATTTCCAATAACCTCCTCATTCTCGGTTTTCAGATAAAATCCATCTTCATTAACCACTTTCTTACCATTAAGATAGACGAAATTGGTCCCTTTTATTGCACCGTAAGGCTGTCCTGCCGTTGCGTTAATAGAGACATCCCAGGCACTGAAAATAAGTATATTATCGATATCTTCTCCCAGGCTGATAACCTCGTTCTGATTTCTGAACCAGTTAAAATCAATACTCCAGGAAAAATCTCTTGTTTGTACTGGTACTGCATTCAGCGAAACTTCAATCCCCTTATTCTGAATTTCACCGGCATTAATATACATTGCACTGTAACCGGAGGCTCTTGATACTTCAATAGGCATGATCTGGTCGAAAGTATTGTTCTTATAAAAAGAAAAGTCGAATCCGACACGGTCTTTCAGAAACCTGGCTTCAAGTCCAGCCTCAATACTCTTTGTTCTTTCCGGTAACAGGTCAGGATTGTACAGAGCAGGATTAATATTAGTATTATAGAAATTATTCTGCAGTGAAAATAATCCGAGGCTCCCCCACGGTTTTCCTGAAATGTATGACGATTTCGTGTTGTAAGCCGGAGCATCTGCACCAACCTCTGCATAGTTAATCCTGGCTTTTAAGAATGAGAGGAAATTCAGTTCTTTCAGTGGTCCTAATTCTGACAAAATGAAACTTGTTGAAACTGATGGATAGAAGTAAGAGTTATTTGCCTTAGGTAATGTTGAGGATATATCATACCGTGCAGTAAAATCAAGATAGACAAACCTTTTATATCCTGTCGATAAACTACCATAATAGCTGTTTATTTTTTGTAAAATCTCAGCCTCCTCGTTAAATAATGGAGCAATTGAATTATCAAGTGCGAAAAAATTCGGTATGGATAGTCCTCCTACTGTACTGGCAAGAGTAGACCTGATAGTATTCGATCTTGTACTTGAACCCAGCAATCCGTTTAATGATATGTCATCAAGCTCTTTTCTAAACCTCAGCATCAGGTCAGCATTGAATTCATTAAAGGTACGGACGTACTTTGTATAATCAGGAAGGTTTCCGGCTTCACAACTGCTTATAGCTATCCTTCTCTCCTGATATTCAGAGTAATAATCATTGGCAACCCTGCCCTCAATATTTAACCAGTCATTTAGTTTATAATTCAGTTTGCCATAGCCATAGAACCTGTCACGTCCGTCATTATTATAATTTTCATAACGCACCCAACTCGGGTTATTGGCATAATAGGCACGGGGCAGGGCAGAAAGGGTAGGAATGTCTGTGTAGTTCCATGTCCTCTGGCTTCCATCAATAGGAGATTTATAATTTTCCATAAGATCTTTGACATCGACATTTGTCTGAAACCACTGGGAAAACACCTGCATTGGGTTTTGATCATCATACCCGGTACCAAATCTTCCTACTGCTTCGAGGTTAATATAATTAGCATTAGCTTCAACAGTTAATTTATCAGACAGATCATATGAGCCTGAAAGGTTCAAAGTATTCCTCTTGATAGAACTGTTTGCCATAATGCCTTTCTCATCAACATTGGTGTATGATAACCTGAAGTTACCCAAATCATTACCGCCATCGAATGCAATATTATTAGTATACTTTATTCCTGTCTCAAATAAAGACTCAATACTGTGCTCGGGGAATACCCATGGTCTTTTCTCGCCATAGTTGGATGCCAGCGGGTCTAATGCATCCCAGTGAACCACATTAAGGTTCGGGTCAAATTTTGCGCCCCATGAGGCATCGTCGAAAATAGGTACAACCATATCATCGGTCCCGTCTCCGTCAATATCGCTTAACAGGAAATAGCCACTGGCATCATCATAGTAAGGTCCGTATGCTCCACCATATTCTTTCTGATATTTTGGGAGGGTGGAATTATCAACCTTGCTCACCATAATGCTTGAATTTAGTGTCACTCCAAGACCTTTGTTCCTTACTCCTTTTTTTGTTGTCACAAGTACTACCCCGTTTGCAGCTCTCGAACCATATAAGGCGCTCGCAGCTGCTCCTTTCAATACTGATATTGATTCTATATCGTCGGGATTTATATCCATAGCAGCGTTTCCATAGTCAAAACCGCCGTTCCCTATCTTCTGATTCTCAGTATTTGTGTTGCTATTATCAACCGGAATACCATCAACAACGAACAATGCCTGGTTATTTCCAAGTAAAGAGGCATTCCCTCGGATCACAATATTTGCAGAGCCACCCATTGTATTAGGTTGCTTGATTGTGACCCCTGAAATTTTTCCTGACATTGATGAGACAAAGTTTGTTTCCCTGGCAGTATTCAGTTCTTCACCTCCGATCTGCTGGACCGAATAGCCTAAACTTTTCTTTTCACGCGAGATGCCCAGAGCAGTTACAACAACCTCGCTTAATCCCAGTATATCTGGTTCCAGAACTACATCAATAATATTTCGTCCTGATATCGAAACCTCCTGGGTTTTCATTCCAATATATGAAAATACAAGAGTCGTGGCATTCTGAGGAACTGCCAGAGAGTACTTTCCGTCAATACCAGTAGCGATACCAACAGACATCCCTTTCACTGACACAGTTACTCCCGGAAGAGCCCCTTCTCCTTCGACAGAGGAGGTTACTGTACCTGAAACAGGAATTGTTTGTGCAAATAGTGTTGAAACACACATGAACACAAACAAAACAATCAACAAAAATAGTTTTTTCATAAGCATTTGGTTTTATTTAGGTTATTAAAGAATTGTGAAGCACATATAATAAGTGAGTTATCCAAAATGTTATCCGTTTTCCAGTTAAATGAATTATAAGCCCTAAAAATATTTGTCAAAAAACGCCAATTACTCCGACTCGTGTAACGCTTATTTTACTTCTGCTACAGGCAATTATGATTCAGAAATCTCAAAACTTTTCTTGCTTATTCCGGGCCCACTCCTTAAACCCTTGATATAACCAGTTCTTCAATCCCCAAAAGGCCACAGTAACCCAAGAAAACAAATAGCCTTTTTTCATAATTCCTGATATGCATAAATATTTTTAAGAATTTCCTAAGAATAAATACCAAATCGAAATTATACCATTTGAATATTTTAATAAATATCAACTTGACAAATGGCTTGTTCAGATTTACAAAATGATAAAAGCAGTCAACAGAATGCCAGATGAGTGAACAAATGACATCTGAGCACCATTATTAAACAGACTTTCAGAGAATATTTTTGAATATTAAATTCAATATATTGATATTCAATATATTATATGAACTATGGATTAAGAAATATTGGTATTTAATACCAGAATACCGGGCATAATACTATCATTGAGCATAATAATACGCACAGTTCCAAAACTTTAACAACGGTTTAGATTTCCTGCCTATGACAAAATGTAACCATGAATTTATTTACATGGTAATTTCATCACCCTCAGAGAGATATTTTCGTCAGAAAATAAGGAGATCAGTTTCACTAAGAACTGTGAACTGGACAGATTATGAATTTAAATATTCAGATACTGATGATCTTTTATTTTAACAGTTTTACATTTAATGCAGTTGGTCCCTTTGGTCCTTTTCCGATCTCAAAAGTTACCATATTGTTCTCTTTTATAGTATCCTGGGTGTTATTTACATGAACAAAAACATCCTGCTTGGTCTCCATATCGCGAATAAACCCAAATCCTTTTGATTCGTTAAAAAAAGTTACAACACCTTTCCGGATAAAATCAGCTTTGTCTAATGGTTCGTTTTTTGTTGCCCCGAGTTCGATGTCAGCAACATCTACAACAAGTTTTTTCTTTGGATCAGGGGGTGTAGAAGTGATCATTCCAAATTCATCAACATAGGCAATCATGTCGTCGAAGTTAGTTGTCTTTCCGCTCTCTTTCTTCAACAACCTTTTCTTGGCTTTTTCCTTTCTCTTTTTATCCTGTTTATTCTTAACTTCCTTCTTATTCGATGTTTCCTGCGATCTGCCCATAAATTGATATATACTTTGTTTATAATTTACCCCGGTAATCCGGATTTTTATTTATTAGTGTGAATGAATTAGTTTTCAGAGATGAAGGAAACATTTAAACAAATACAAAATGAATTCACAAAATCACTTAACATATTCTTTTCAAAGATACAGATTATTTTTGATGATTACCACCATATTCACAGAGGATGAAATACGAAAGCCTGTCTGTTCAGCATTAATGATCAGAAATACAGGCTTCAGGGACAAATACTCTGGACATTAACCGGCATTTTATGGTTCACATATGCCTGTAAGACCAGTGAAACTAAATTACCCCAAATTTCAGAGCAATAAAATAAGTAATGACAGAAACAGATGCTGATAATACCATACCCCAAACAAGGTCAACTATTGTAACAACCAGGGGCCAGTCTTTAAGTGTAGCAAGATTTGTCAGATCGTAGGTTGCATAGGTGATCAATCCGAATAATGCACCATATAATATTGCCTGAACCCATGAATGTTTCTCAATGGCAGGGATAATAACAAATACGAGCATACCAACTATAAAAAGCAAATAAAAAGTAATAGCAGCATACCAGTTTATGTCAGGTTTCATCAGAAACCCAATCTGCTCATTGTAGAATTTTTTTGCAACCAATACAAGCCACACCATGTCTATTACAAAAAAGACCGGTAACGCAATGAAAAATAGTTTAATAAACATTTTAATAAGTTTTTTTGATTATTAACTGATATGAACTAATTAATTTTCAAGTAACTATTTATCAATAAAGTCTTACTAACCGTTACGGATATCAGAAATCTGATACTTTCATCCAGGTTATACAGCTAAAGGAGATAAATGTCTGTTAAGTTACAGGTATTTTCTGACCTGCTTCCAATAGTTTATTGTCATTTTACCTGAACCATTCCAGTTTTTGGCTATTTTTTCATAATCATACGGACCAATTTCGGACGCATAATACAAAAATATCTTTTCAGAAATTTTGTAATTATACATATCATTCAATGTATAACTACTTCCGGTCCTGATATTATAATCCTTCACCCTGATTGGGCGAATCTGGAAGAATCCTACAGCCTCCTCCACTGGATTATAAGCCAGTGTATCATATTTTGTTTCAACCATTCCTATAGCATTAATCAGATCACCGAATGGTTTTACAGGTGAAGAATTTACTATTGCTATCGAATCACTTGTGGGTGCGAATAATTCAAAAGTAAACAGCAATAAAAAGGTAATAGATACTATCTTTTTTAATAATGTCATCATAATAAAATCATAAAAATTTTGAGAAACAAGGAATTGTCCCTGACAGCGACTCTGAGATGAGCTGCGAGCCTAAAAACTCCTTTGAATTAAAGGGAAAATCATAATAATCCATACTTCGAAACAATTCATTCATAAGACTAATAACGTCTAGTTCCCGAAATTGTTCGAATTCCTATTCTGAAACAGTCTGAAAAAAAAGAATTAATGTTATATAATTCTGAATATGAAGCAACTATTACTTATTTACCGAGGCATAGGAAAGGCAAAATGCCTTAGAATGAATTGCAACTGACTTCTAAAGAAATCTGTTTATTGCCATTAACACCAGGGGCAAAGAAAGTATACTCAGAATTGTCGATACGAAAACATTACCTACTGCCAGATGGTCATCAGCTCCCAGCTCCTTAGCCATAATAACGACACTTGCCATACATGGCATCGAGGCTTCAAGAATTATAACAGATATAACCAGTTTATCGGGAGTTAAACCCGACATGCCGGCAATAACTGCGAACAAGACTATAAGGATTGAAGGAACAATTATGAGCCTGTTTATGCTTAAAATGTAAAGGCTTTTCTTTCCCAATAATCCGCCGACATTTGAAAAAAACAACATAGATCCTATATATAGCATTGATAACCATGTGTTTGCTGAGCCAATCTCAAAAAGTGGCTTTATCATAAGAGCAGGAAGCTTTATAGAAAAAATGAAGAAGACGAATCCTGTTATTGTGGCAACAGTATTAGGATTTAATACTTTACTAAGACTCTTTTTCCATGATGTGCCATCACCATGAGTCAGGACAACGACTCCTACTGTCCACATGATCAGATTTGATACCAGCTGAAAAATGCTTGCATAAAGAAGCCCTTCAACGCCATAAAGGGCTGTAATGAGAGGAAATCCAAGAAATATAGTATTCCCAAACATTGAATGAGTCCGGAATACGGCAGCTTCCCTGTCTCTGATCTTAAAAATAACTGTAGCAAGCCAGCCTGCAATCAGCATGAACAATATTACCAATCCAGTGATTGAAAGTACTATCAGACTATTTGAAAGTAATCTCGGAGTTACCTCAAGTCGCAGGAAATTTGTAAAGAGCATAAGAGGAAGGGAGATGTTGAAAATTAATTTTGACAACATATCCTTCGACTGGAGAGTCAATATCCTGAATTTTCCTGCAATAACACCGATGAGTACTACTACTGAAAGAATGAAAATCTGAGAAATAATTATTCTGGTCTCCATTTATTTGCAGGATTGTCGTAATTGGTTTCAAATGTAATGAATATAAGAATCAGCTAAATGCTATTATGCCGTATTTTAATTACATGTCTGTTAACAGTAAGCATAATTGCATCCTGCTCAATATTCAGTATTTCAGGGTATTTCAAGCAGCGAAGGGTTGTGTTCGGTATTTATCTTTGCTACTTTTCGCCGATATTCATATATTTGAACTGCAAATCTATAGCTATTTTGTACCAGAAAGATTATATATTGAGAATGATTGAGATGATCGGTGATCTTATCGCAGCTATACTGGGTAAAATAGAGGAAGGTGATTATAAAAATGCTTCTGAACAGCTCAGCAGGATTTATTATGATGTTCTTAAGGAAGATGCCTCATATTTCAGGTCATTACCTGAAGCCGACCTTACAAAAAAAATATTACAGGATCATAATTATACAAATGGGCATTTAAGCATACTTGCTGAACTGTTTAATGCTGAGGCAGAACTAAGCCTGGCTGAAGGAAATATCTCCGGAAGCATTGAATACTCAACGAAGGCACTAATATTGTTCGAATTTATCGATGAGGAACAAAAAACCTACTCCCTCGACAGAATAAATAAAATGGAATCGATCAGAAAGAGGATAGAGACACTGAGCAATAAACCTTAACAATTACGTTGCAAATATTGTACAGCATAATTCACTGATATTCCTATTCAATTTTAACGACAAATAATAGATTATAAACCAAAAAAAATATTGGCATAACATAATAATTCACTCAAAATACTGATAGTATCCCTGACAATATAAAAACAGGTTTCTCATTCCTGATTATCCTTAAATAATGAGATTATTGGTTAAAATTTCATAGATTAGCAGATACAAAAACCACAAATTATGAAAAAGAATATTTTATTTCTGATTATTGGCTTAAGCCTTCTTTCCTCATCATGCATGAAGAATGAATGGCGTCAGCTATTCAATGGGAAGGATCTTACTGGCTGGGAGCAGGTAGGGCCTGGTGAATTTGTTGTTGAAGAGGGAGTGCTTAAAACAGTTGGCGGAATGGGTATGATTTTGTATCCATCCGAAAAATTCAGTAACGTAATTATAAGGGTTGTCTACAAGGTTCAGGACAATGATTGCAATGGTGGAGTGTTTATACGAATACCTGAAAAACCTGCCGACGAGTGGGTAGCTGTAAATAAAGGTTATGAAGTACAGATTGACAACGGCACAAGGCATGTAGGAGGCGAATATCATTGTTCAGGAGTTTTATACTCGCTAACAAAAGCTATGGCTCATCCGCAAAAAGCTGCTGGAGAATGGAATACGATGGAGATAACCCTTGATGGGTTAAGGACAATCGTTCACATTAACGGAGAGATGGTAACTGATTTCAATGAGGGTGATCCTGTACCTGAAAAGACGAGAGATTTCGAGCCAGACAGGGGGCCCAGACCAGAATCAGGATTTATAGGCTTGCAAAACCATGATGCCAAATCAACTGTATATTACAGGGAATGTTCAGTTAAATCCCTGAAATAAAAGAAAGAAAAAAATCCGCAAATATCTGTGATATTGGAATATCAGCTGCTGCAATGGTGCCTGACACTGCATGTTTCTGATATATTCCGACAGCCAGTAATTATTACAGGTACATACAGCACATTTAACATGTAGCAGGATCTTTAAATTCACGTAAATCATTTGCAGAATAATTAATTTATTATATAACAACAGTAAAATAATGGAACGCAGGAAATTTTTAAAAACAAACAGCATGGCTTTGGCCGGTTTAACGATGATACCTACAGGCAACCTGTTATCAGCATCCCTGTTTCAGGGTAAAGAATTTATATCCAATCGTCCGTCGAAAGATAAGAGAACATTTGTGAGTGATGAGGTTGAAAAAAATATTCTCGAGATCAAATCATCCATAGCTGATAAAGAAATTGCCTGGATGTTTGAAAACTGCTACCCGAATACTCTCGATACAACTGTTGATTATGAAGTAATTGATGGTAAGCCTGATACGTTTATTATTACCGGTGATATTGATGCAATGTGGCTTAGGGATTCAACAGCTCAGGTATGGCCATATACCCCGCTGATTGTGAAGGATAACAAAGTAAAAAATCTTGTACTCGGACTTATAAACAGACAGGTAAAATGTGTTCTAACTGATCCTTATGCCAATGCATTTTACAAAGATCTTACAAAGGAATCAGAATGGAAGAGTGACAGACCTTCTCCAGGTGCCGGGGTACACGAAAGAAAATGGGAGATTGATTCATTATGCTATGTTGTCAGATTATCGCACAGGTATTATACCCTTACTAATGACAGGAGCCTTTTTGACAGCAACTGGGACAAAGCCATGAGGCTCATTGTAAAAACACTAAGAACAGAACAACGTAAGGATGGCACTTCTCCATACTTTTTTGTAAGGAGGACTAATGCCATGATCGATGCGCCTGTTTTTGGGACTGGAAGACCAGTAAAACCCTCAGGACTAATCTGTTCAATGTTCCGGCCATCTGATGATGCGACATTGTATCCATACCTTATACCATCAAATATCTTTGCTGTTCTGTCACTGCGGCAGCTTTCTGAAATATATTCTAAAGTACTAAATGAACCTCAGTTTGCTGCAGAATGTTCAAGCTTTGCTGCTGAAGTTGATGAAGCAGTTAAAAAGTTCGGGGTGTCAGAGCATCTCGGATTTGGAGAAATTTATGCCTATGAGGCAGATGGATTTGGCAATCAGGTTTTTATGGATGATGCTAACGTTCCTTCACTAATGTCGCTTACCTATCTCGGAGCACATAAACCAGATGATAGTATATATGTGAATACCAGGCGGTTTCTTTTAAGTGATTCGAATCCCTATTATTTAAAAGGAAGTGCAGCAGAAGGGCAGGCAAGTCCACATACTGGAAAGGAAAAAATATGGCCAATGGGCATCATTCTCCGGGCTATGACCAGCCAGGATCCGGGAGAGATCACTTATTGTCTGAAAATGCTTAAAGAGACCCATGCAGGCACAGGATTTATGCATGAGGCTTTTCATAAAAATAATCCTTCCGATTATAACAGAAAATGGTTTGCCTGGGCAAATACTCTCTTCGGTGAATTAATAATTAAGATTAATCACGAACATAAAGAAATTCTCTCGGCTGAAATTATATGATCACCGGATGGATAAAAAGTAAAAAAGGAATGCAGTTAACAGGTCTGTTATTACTTCCTGTTTTCTGCATTCCTTATTCTTATTCTTGCGTTTTCCTTATAATCCTAGAAACCTTTGCGATAATTGCGACTAAGATATTTATCGGCTTCAGGGTAGTTAGGGAACTTCATTTTCTCTGAATCCCATTCAAGAAGTGTGTCGGGAACTCTAATAGCAACAGTACCAAGAAGTATTGCCTCAGTCATAGGTCCTGTCTGTGCGAAATGTGACTGGGTTTTCTCGCCACCAAGGCATGCCACCACAAAACTATTATAATGATTGCCTGGTTCAAGCTCTGGTGCTTTATGGTCCAAAAACTTACTCTCAGGCAGGAGTACAGGTGTTCCCCCGTGTGGTATGAGAAGTGCTCCTTCTGTACCAATCAGCATTGCTGATTCAGCCGGGTATTCTTTACCTGGTAATAAGTCCATAATCTCTTTTGGAGGATAAAACTCTCCGTCAAACCATTCAAGAGGCAATTCATTTTTTTCAGTGAAATCATTCCCGGGAAACATCCATGTAATATGCTGTCCCTGAGGCCAGTTATCAAATCTGCGTTCCGGTGACTCCAACCATGACTTCTGAACTTCAGCTATAACTGTCCGGGGTGCTTTTAAGCCAAGGCCTTTCCATACAGCATCAAAGATATGACAACCTATGTCGCCCGACCAGCCTGTACCAAAGTCCTGCCATGCTCTCCATGTAACCGGATGGTAAATTTCCGGAGAAAATGGACGAACAGGAGCAGTGCCAAGCCATAGATCCCAGTTCAAATGTGCAGGTGGCTCCTGCCCCTCAGCTGGACGAGGGCCCGGAATACGATATTTCTCTATTGCCCCGGGGCGGTTTGAACATAAGTAAGCATGTTTTACCTTACCTATAATACCATCTTTAATCCATTGAATTCCTACCCTGTCGCCAATGCTGGCAGCAATCTGAGTTCCAAGCTGAGTGATTACTCCGGCTTTAATAGCAGCTTCTGTTAGCTCGCGCACCTCAACAACATCGTGACATAAAGGTTTTTGACAATAGACGTGCTTCCCTTTTTTTATCGCCTGAAAAGCTATGGGGAAGTGATTATGATCAGGTACAGAAACATTAACAGAATCAATATTATCTCCCTCCTCTTTCAGCAAAACACGCCAGTCAGAGTATTTGCGGGCATCCGGCAGTGCTTTAGAAGCTTTTTCCAGATTTTTAGCGTCAACATCACATATGGCAACTATTTTCACATTAGGATGTGCTTTAAATTTCTGGAGGTCGGCCCATCCCATTCCTCCTACTCCGATGCAGGCATGATTGAGAGTGGTTTTTGGTGATGTTCCAGCCGATGAGCATCGGACGATAAACGGTGCGGCAATAGCAGCTGTAGCTGTTGTTACCAGAAACTTCCGACGTGATTCCGAAAAAGTATGATCTTTCATAAGTAAGTGGTTTATAGATTTATAATTACCTTCTGCCAGTCTTCAATGAAATCAAAGTTAACAAATTTATTATATAACTATAATTAATAAGGAATTAATAAAGGCAGGTGGATAAAACAAAATTACAGGGATATATTGCCCTTAGCCGGAACTGATAAATCCACTTAAAACAATAAGCCCGCTTTTAAGAGGAATTAAACCGAATAATCAATGAATAGAGGTTTCTGTCCCTGAGTCATGAACGCTTTACAGGTATTTTTCAGATAGTAACTTACTTAAGGTCATCCTGTCATAATATAAGTTATTCTTCGGTATTTCACTTACCTCCATTGTGCCCTTTCACACCTGATCTCCCTCTGTAACCTGAGAACCGGGGCTTTTCTGCTTCATTCCAATCAGGTACAGGGCCTATATCAGAAGGTGGCTGCAGCTTTGGTACACTGGCTTTTATTAAATGTTCAATCTTCTTCAGTTTATACTTCTCTTTCTGCGTTACCAGGGTAATTGCTTCACCTTTTGCATTAACCCTTGCCGTTCTTCCTACCCTGTGTACATAATCTTCAGCATCATGAGGTACATCATAGTTGATAACCATATTAATTTCTTTAACGTCTATACCCCTGCTCATCACATCGGTAGCAACTAATATACGTATCTGTTTAGATCTGAAATCTCTTAAAACTTCCTCCCTTTTATTCTGATCAAGATTTGAGGAGATTCCATGAGCAGGAAAACCATATTTTTGAAGCGATCTGACAATTTCAGATACCTTGCTTTTGGTAGATGTAAAGATTATGATACTGTCATAATGCGCGCGCTCACTTAATATATGCTTTATCACTTTAACTTTCTGTTCTTCAAAAATCAAATAGGCTTTTTGATCAACTCCTTCAGCAGGCTTTGACATTGACAAAGATACTTCAACAGGATTGTTTAATATTTTCTGTGCAAGCTGACGGATACTTCCCGGCATTGTAGCACTAAACATTAAAGTTTGATGTTTCTTTGGCAGGTAGGAAATAATTGTATTTATATCATCTATGAAACCCATATCTAACATTCTGTCTGCCTCATCCAGTATCAGATGCTTCAAATATTTAAATTTTACATTCCCCAGTTTCAAATGAGACAATAGTTTACCAGGAGTTGCAATTATAATATCGGTTCCATTCCTGAAGGCTCCAATTTCTGATTCCCAGTCATTCCCGTCACCACCTCCATAAACGGCAATTGACCCCACCGGAATAAAATATGAAAATCCCTGAATCTGTTGCTCTATCTGAATAGCTAATTCCCTGGTAGGTACAATTATCAAAGTATCGATATTTAATTCTTCTTTGCCCACCAGCTTATTTAGGACCGGCAATACAAATGCCCCGGTTTTACCTGTACCTGTTTGCGCGCATGCAATTAAATCGCGGTTATCCAAAATAATCGGAATGACTTTTTCCTGAATCGGTGTTGCCGTTTCAAAGCCCATGTATGATATGGCCTCTAATAATTTATCTTCGAGTTTGAGTTCTGTGAATTTCATCTGATCTGGAAAATTAACTAATCTAATGTAATACTGTCATTTGCTTACCCCTTTGCTTAAATGCCAACAACCGCCAAAATTACCATAATTTAGTTGGTGTAGCTCATAAAGTGAAGATTTTATGAAATTCTTCATGCCATAAATCAATTAAACCTTAACGGATACCATTTAAAAAACCAGGCATAAGATTATTAATGAAGAAACTAATATTTTAGCCAGTGGCAGTTATTGTGCAATTAAATTTCTGCATCAATATTTTTAATAACCGAATATCTTGTATTTTTATATCAGCAACAACTCTGAAGACAATGAATGAAAAAGGTAAATCAATAATAATTATAGGAGGCGGATTTGCCGGTCTGGCAACTGGTATTTACGCCAGATTAAACGGTTACAACACACAGATATTTGAAATGCACTCCCAGCCTGGTGGTCTCTGTACTTCATGGAAACGAAAGGGCTATACCTTTGACGGATGCATTCACTGGCTCGTGGGATCCTCTGACAAAAGTGGTATGCACGACATGTGGGAAGAGACTGGCATTGCCCGTGACAGAAAGTTCATTAATATGGATGAGTATATCCGTATTGAAGATAACTCAGGAAGAACTCTAATTTTCTATACTGATATTGATCGTCTTGAAAAACACCTCCTCGAATTTTCCCCTCAGGATGAAAAGCCTATCAGAGAGTTCATCGAGGGTGTGAAAATTTGCATTCCGTTTGACACTCCATTAAAAAATGATTCGTTTTTTGTACGGTTGAAGAAGCAAATCAGAACTGTATCAAACTTCATAATCAATGGCAAAAAAATGCAATACTGGATGCAGACCAGTGCTGAGAGTTTTTCACAACAGTTCAAAGATCCGCTCCTCAGGGAAGCTTTTAGAGAGATATGGATACCCGAATTTTCAGTATTCTTTATGCTTTTTACTTTTGCATACCTCAATAATAAAAATGCCGGTTATCCAATAGGCGGTTCCAAACCAATGTCTGAAGCTCTTGAGTCAAGATACAAAGAACTGGGAGGTATTATCAAATATAAAAGCAGGGTGAATAAAATCCTCACCTCCGAAGGAAATGCTGTCGGTATCAGGCTGGAAGACGGGACAGAATACCTGTCTGACAGGATTATCTCTGCAGCCGACGGACATTCAACCCTCTTCGATATGCTGGAAGATAAATATGGAAATGAAAAAACTCGTGAACCTTATGAGAAATGGCCATTATTCCCATCTCTGATATTTGTTTCTCTGGGAGTTAAACGCACATTCGATGATTTACCCCATTCTGTTTCAGGACTTACATTCATTCTGAAACAACCGGTAGTGATCGGTGATACAGTTCGCGATAAATTATCAGTTCACATATATAACCACGATCCCTCAATGGCACCAGAAGGTAGTACGGCCATCACAGTAATGCTTAATTCAGATTATGATTACTGGAAAAAACTTTCGGCAGACAGGATATTGTATGATAAGAAAAAAGAAGAAATCAGTAATATTATTATCGATTTGCTCAATCAACGCTTTCCAGGACTCTCCTCCCTTGTTGACGTTACCGATGTGGCTACACCTCTTACCTTTGAACGCTATACTGCAAACTGGAAAGGCACATTTGAAGGATGGCTCATCACACCTCAAAATGCTGGTGTACTTATGAAACCAATGCCGCAGATAATACCTGGCCTGAATAATTTTTATATGTGCGGCCAATGGGTTGAACCGGGTGGTGGACTTCCAACTGCTGTTATGTCAGCTCGCAGACTTATGAAAAAGATTTGCAGGGAGGATCGAAGGAAGTTCATGTCTAACGGCTGAAAATAACCTTAAACATTTTTAAAGGCTCAATGTCCCTTCCTTAATTGCTCCATGCCACATTCTCTCACTGATTAACAGAGAATAACATCGCTTCGTCAGATTATGCTACCTCCTCTTTCGGTTGTGCTCCCTTTGTTCCTTTCTTTTGAGGATAGGTACCAGGTAAAATAACGTTTATCAGCTTTTTACCCCATAAACCAAGCTGGACACCTGCAGCCAGAGATAAAATACTGATTACAACTGTCAGAATAAAATATTTCTCGTTCGGTGCTAGAAAGAACAATGCGATTGATAATGAAAGAATTATTATACTGAAAATAATTTTTACCCTCAGCAACGGAGTAGCCAGTGTCTTGAATCGAGTGAGTCCGTCTATTACGCCGGTAATAATTGCAAGTACCAGAGTAAAAGGGAAGACAAAAACTGAAAAAACAAGTACGCTATTGAGAACTTCCGGCTGAAAGACCGGAAAAAGTTTTGTAATAATCACAAGTAGAGGTATGGCAATGACAAGAGCCTGTGAAAGATGAATGACTATAGGATGAAGATCAAGATTAAGCAACATTAATCTGTTCCGTGAAACTCTTTCCCTGTAAGGTTCAAACACCTTCCTGGGTAAACCGCAGGCAGGACAAACATCTCCCAGCTTATCTGCTTCCATCACAAAACCGCATGGACGGCAACGTACAAGTTCTTTCATATTTTTAAGATTTAGTTCCGATTCACAAAATTAAAAATTTAGGTTGTAATTCCTAATTCAATTTCTTATTGAGATAAACAAAGTCACAAAAACAGAGATGACAGGCAATCTCAATCAAAACACAATTATTAGGGATCAGTCTTAAATGTAATCATTTATAATGAGGGCTTATTGCAGAAAAATAATTGGTATGGCTTTTGCAATGGATAAAATATATTAACTTGTTCTTTTAATTTTAATCATTATGAAAAAGTTTTTTATCACTTCGGTTCTCATTGCAATGTTTGCCACCTGTATTAATATCCAGGCGCAGAATAGTAAGGAGGAGTATCTTGGTCTGCCAGGAGATAACCTCAATCTATATGCAGTGATGAAATTATTCCAGGAATCAGAAACTCTTGAAGGATTTGAGAGAAGCCTGAATGACCAGAATTCAAATATAAATAATCTCGATTTAAACGGGGATAATTTTGTAGACTACATAAGAGTCATTGATTATGTTGATGGTGACGTACATACTATAGTTTTGCAGGTTGCAATAGATCCGAAAGAAAACCAGGATGTTGCAGCATTTACAGTTCAGAAATTCAACAACGGACAGGTTCAGATACAACTTATCGGTGATGAAGATCTTTATGGAAGAAATTATATAATAGAACCTATTTTCGATGATGCAATTGCCGGACAGACTCCTAATCCCGGATATTCGGGGAATAATGGAATGGTCAATGGCAGAAATGTCACAATCGTCAGGACTACACCTGTGGTGATAGCCAGCTGGCCTGTGATAAGATTTATTTATCTTCCCTCCTATTCAGGCTGGCGCTCTTCGTGGTACTGGGGATATTATCCTTCTTACTGGCATGCCTGGCAGCCGTATTACTGGCACTACTATTACGGGTATCATTATAACTGGTATAATGATTACTACGGACATTACCGTCGCTGGGACCATCACAGATATACACGATGGAATGATTTTTATTACAGTGGCCGACGAGCCTATTCACCTAATGTGAGTGTCAGAATAAATTCCGGAAGTTATAAAAGCACTTATTCACGTCCCGAACAAAGAAGGGATGGGGAAGCATTATATTCAAGGACACGTTCATCCCAAACCACAAGACCATCTGACAGATCTTCAGGCAACAGCGATGTAAGAAGATCAGAGTCACAGTCAGATAGGAAAAGACGTTCTGATGGTACAACTACAACTACAACACGGAGGACAAGAACTACTGTAACGAACGGATCAGTACAGAGCCCCTCAGCAGGACAGAAAGTTACCACAGGAAGGAGATCAAATACAACTGTCAACAGAAAATCGGAGGCAGGTGCTCAAAGAAGTCAGAGTACGACCACTAAACGTACAACACGTGAATCTACTTCAAAAGTGAACTCTTCCAAACAAACCAGAAGTGAGAAAAACAGAGCTCCATCAAATGTTAAGAAGGAAGAAAGAAGTAAAACGAGTGAGACAAAAAGCGATTCCAGGAGGAAGTAAATATTAAAATACAGAAAGCGAATTCTTGCATTGGCAGGGATTCGCTTTTTTTTTTCAATAATCCGGAAATAGTCAGATAGCAATAAAGTTTTTTACTCCCGGTCAGCTTCCGATATTTTACAAAGAGCTATCTAATACACTCTTCACTCAGATCTTCATGAAGTGAAGAAACATTCTTTACCACAGAATCTATCTGCCTGTGGTAGAAATTCATGATTCCTGTATTCTTCAGGACAGAGGGAGACATATTTTTTACTTTTCTGCAAAAATATATCAGGAGGTCAACTTCAGTTTTTTTCTTCTGAGAATATCTTATGTACTTCCTGGTATTCAGCAAAATCTTCCGAAGACCTTTCTTAATAAAATAAGGGCTTTTCCAGTTTATTTGCTCAAATTGTTCATCAATCCCACTTTTAACACTTTCAACATATGATGCTTGGTCAGATGATTCAAACAGGAGATAGGTTAATAGTTCCTTATTCTCCTTCTTAAACCTTGAAAGACGCAGACAAAGCTCCCTGATTTCCTTTGGTGAATGCAAACTTAATTCAAGGCTTAGCTCTTTTACAGTAACAGCCTTCATAGTGAAATATTTGTATTACTAAAACCTGTACTAATGAGAAACAAAGATATCATTTTTAGTAGTGAATAATTTCCTGAAGTCAATTATGAATTATTCAGGAAAGATATCAGGAAGTGTTTCAAAATTTGATACAAACATTCATTAACTATTGAACCATTGTTAATGATTTTTAAGAATTTCAGAATTCAGTTTATAAGAGTCATTATCGGTATAAATAAACAGGCAGGTTCCACCTGAAATAATATCAATAACATCTTTCGAAATCCCGACAGGTAATGCCGGACAACCCCAGCTTCTGCCAAGTCTGCCATACAATTTTATATAATCTTCATTTACATACTCAGCACCATGAATAACAATATCTCTGATCCTTGCATTGTCGTTGATCCCTTTTTCAAGCCCGATCAGACTCATCGAATAACCATGCCTGCCGGAATAGGTTTCACCTGTTAAATAAAACCCAGGAGAACTTTTAAGTGACTGGAGATCATTTGAAAAATCGATTGCATATTTTTCACCTGAGTTTTTCCCATGAGCAACATATGTTTTAAATAAGAGTTTCCTGCCCGTGAGATCAATAACAAAAAATCTTTTTTCAGTCGAAGGTTTTGAAAAATCTATTATAGTAATAATACTTTTATTCTTAACTTCCTCTATTTTATTTAAGCCTTTCATTGCTGTATTGAAGATATCGTATGATACAACTTCCTCAAGATCGCATGAGAGCCATAATTTCCTGATATCATTCTCCTTTACTGCTCCAGAAATATTCAGGCTAATCAGAATTGAAATTAAGATAAATATGATCCTGGAAGAACACGACATTTATTTCAAATATTTAAATAAAAGTTGCTGTCAAAATTACATTTTCCGGGATGCCTTAGGAATTAATCTTGTACTTCGCTTTTACTTTTATGGTTTATCGGTCAGTACCGCTGAATTGGATTTCAATAAAGATAATTTCATAAAATTATACTCCTTTTTAGAATCTCTCAGGATCCAGAAAATTACACCACTTATTAAAGCTGCAAAGAAACACCAGACAGATGTCAGGAATTGAGTAAAAAATATTGCAGTAACCACACATGACAAGAACATTAAGATCCCTAAAAGATGGGTTCTTTTTATTCCTGAAATAAAGAGGGGAGTTATTGTAACAATAAGGTAAATAATAAATGCCACCATTGCCAGTGATTCAGGGAAATCAGTATTGTACTTTATATGATATCCCATGATTTGCGGATTTACATGGAAAGACAGCAAACAATATGCATAATAGACAGATAATGAAACACCTGCTAACATTAAAACTTTAAGTATTCTTCTTTTTCCAGGGTTCTTTTCCATTAAAAGAACTGATATGGGAATCATTGCAGGCCACAGCACGTCAGCCATTATTAAAAACCAGTATGTACTTATTTTTTGTATAACTACCTGATCAGGATCTGGTAATGTTAACCACAATGTACCTTCAACTATCTGCTGAACACCAAAAAATAATGGAACCGAGGCAAATACAAGCTGGGATGGTTTATGTACTTTCAGCACTGTTGCAATGCCTACTGCTGAAATTATGACTCCTCCTGCAAAACTGGCTTCCGCTGAAAAACACATTCTATTATCCTTTCTGATTGTAAATATGTACCTTAGGTTAAAATACCTGAAAATTAAATAATTATCACACAATTATACAACAAATAATCGATATATGAGGTTTTTCAGGAAGCAGCTAAATAATAAATCATGAAACGGACAATGAAGACATTAGCCAGGCATCAACAATCACTCTTCAAAAATAAATACAATGTTACTTGTTTATCCTTCTAAAGCTAGCGGAATTCAGGAATTCAATTTTCTGGAATACCATTCCATAATGGCTGCCCGGAGGATTTGCCAGTATCTTTTCTCCATTCCAATCTGTTGCAAAATTACCTGAATATAATAACCAGGCTGTTTTTCCATCCTTACTGATAAATTTTGATGGGATATTTACAAAATACGCCTGTTCACCAAAATCTTTCATATATGTTACAATTCTCCATTTACCCGTCAGATTATCTGATTCAAGGATATATGTATTCATTTTCGAACACGTATTGCCTCCATCAGTTATACACATCAGGTATTTTTTCAGGGGCGCATTATATGTCATTGTAACACAACCCATATTATTATTCCATTCCAGAAGGGGTTTTATCTTTCCGAAATCTGATGTCCACACTGCATTACCCCTGTCATCGATGCCAGCATAAAATTCATATTTAGAAGGATCATTCATATTCTCTATTGTCGGGGAAATCCTTAAGAGGTATATCTGGTCACCGGTTATCCAGCTATCATTCCAGAATCGCCACTTTTTATCATCAGCATCAGCTCCATGTGCAACCAGATATGCTTTCCCATCAGGTGAATGCTGCATATTTTTTCCAAAATCAACAAAATGAGGTGAGCCTATTTTAACAGGATAACCATTCTTACCTGTCTCCCCAAATATAGGATTCGCGGGAGTGAATGGTGATTTCTTCCATGTCCGGCCATAATTTTCAGAGTATCGAAAACCTACAAAAGGCCCCATCCATGGCCAGTTAATAACTTTATCACCATATTGAGCTGCAGCAGCCGGGTCGAGGCAATATGTGCCATAATACCAAACTCCGTTATATATCAGGGAGCCACATGGATAATGTCCCATATATGGTGATGATTGAGCTTTGTAAGTACCTATGCTGTAAGCGACCAGTTCAAGTGGATTATCTCCCGCAATTACTCCCTGGGCAGTAGTATTGTGCAAAGGTCCATCCCACGATGATGATTCCTCATTGAATCCATCTGAACGTTTAGACACTCCATCCGTCCAGGGAGAATATAATGTATCATTTGATGCCCAGGAAGGATACCATGTATCGCCATAATGAAACCCGCTCTTTAATCCCAGGAACCTTATTCCTGCATAGTCTTCGGATTGTTCAAACGGGCAATCATCAGGTACTTCTGACTTCCATACAAATGCCTTAAAAGTCAGCGTATCAGGCTTTTGATTAAACTTTTGTGATTGCAAATTCAGGCAGACTGTCATAATTATTATTGCTGACAGGAAAATTCTTTTAATTGGCATAATATTGAGATTAATATTTAACAAAGTTACCTGTTTTCATGCAGATATATAGCCTTTTACAAATTTGACACAGCTTAAATATTCATGAAGTATAGTCCTGTTCAATAAATATAACGCAACAGCTTTTTTGTTCTCCTCTTATATTCCTCATATTCAATATATTGAGCTTTCAGAAAATATTCCTCTTCCCTGATACGGACCAATATTCCTATTAATGTAAAAAGTACGAACATCCACATAATACGACATGAAAATATAAAAGCACTTGACATTGAGAACAAAATAACTGTCAGGTTTCAAAGATTTCCACTCTGGCGATTTTCTTTGAAGAACAATTTCCGAAATTACATTGACGCCAAGTGAAAGAAAATATATCAGGTATAACAAGTTGTCTCTGTCCATAATTCTTGCCGGCTTCTTTTAAGCTATCGAATATCTGGAATGAGATATCTGTTTAGCATAATCATTTTATCCATTAAAGAACTTTCTGCTCAGTAACGCTTTCGGTCATTTTACTACTCTGCATTCATCAAGGCCCATTTCAGTTAATTTCAAAACGCAGTAAACTATTCTTGTATATTATTTGTATACAGAATATTACATAGCATTTGAATATAAATAAATGTCTAATAAATGTTAAGATCAGTTGATGTTATAAGCCGCGAACTACTGTTTTTGTCCCATATGGTCCATACACAATGCAGGGGATTTTTAAATTCTGTACCGGTAAGTATAAAGTTAGACGAGACATGCGTATTGAAATCTATAACGTTTAATCCTTTCTCTCCATATTCTGCGAACATGTCCTCATAATCCAATATTACGGCACCTGTATTATCTGTTCCTTTTAAACTTAATCCGGGATAAACCAATCCATCTTTCTCTTTAAACCCATTCAGCCCCTCAAATATAATATAGCTATGCTCATTAAACCTGATCTTATTGTCAGTTATGACACACTCCCTCTCCTCTGAATAGAGATAGATTTCATTATAGGTTACATTAGAAGGTTCTATGAGTAACTGGTCGTTCGGTTTTACCTTAAAATTTAATCTGGCGGAAAAATGCCCGTCTCCCTTCTTATCCCATATCCTGACATTCAAAATATATTCTCCGTTCGATTTTATTGGTGCTGCCACAGTAATATCAGAGGTCAGCAAAAGAGGAGATAGATTAATTCCGTCAGTATAATCGCTGTACAGATCATCTGCATTCAGAACTGTATCTCCCAGAGTACTTACAACCACAAGTTTCATTCCGGGAAAGACATTACCGTTTTCTTTCATAAATCCCTCAATATTCTCAAAGTTTACAAGGAACTGTTCACCATAAATAAAAGTACTCCTGTTAATCTTTTCCTGGTTAATAGAGAGGTAAACCTCCTCACAGG
>JFJP01037735.1_pt1 | contig 23790 bp, 24 predicted proteins | sample 431651 | NCBI WGS metagenome assembly JFJP01 (sample SAMN02602958, study PRJNA72255) | Microbial mat metagenome, whole genome shotgun sequencing project. | biome: fresh water; feature: sink hole; material: water; isolation source: purple microbial (photo- and chemosynthetic) mats found in...
GAATGGTCCCAAATGCTTGCCCTGCATTTAAGATCCATTCTGGTTCAAGAAGAAAAAGATACCCCCATTTTTGAGCTGGCCGGATTCCATCTTACTTTCACCACTCGCCACAAGGTCGAGCAGCTTCTTAAAAAAATAAGTCTTCGGGATGAACTTCCACTACAGGAAGTTCTGAATTCATTACCCCTAGAGCAGTTGAGAAATGAAGAAATCACCTCCAAAGAAAGAACCAGAATATTGCTCGATGTTTTAGAACAAAGACTTGATCCCCTGAAAGAGAAGCTTCAGGCAGCGCTTACAAGCTGGAAAGAAAGTTTCGAGAAAAATGGGATATCTCTCCAAACTGATCAAAGCTGGGAGAGCCCAGAAGTTAAAATCAGTTTTACCGTGGCCAGCGATGAAGAACTTCACAAAAAAATAAAATCATTAAGCGAACTCAAGCTGAGGCCTTCATCTTATCCAAAGTAAAAAAAGACGCCATCCCACTTAAGAGCTTTGATGAGATCTGGGGACAAAGTAAAAAACCTTATCTGCACAAACGAGACTCCCTCAATCTTTTTCTGGCCCATAAAAAAGGTCAACTCTTAAAGCTTGCGCCCGATGCTTACGGGCAAGCGGGTGAGCCTCACTATTATTTTATTCATGCCTATAACTGCATCTATGAATGTCAGTACTGCTATCTTCAAGGCTACTTCAACACCCCTGATATTGTGTTATTTGTGAATCATGAAGAAATTATCGAAGAGATGCAAAAGACCCTGGATAATCATCCGGACACTAAAGTCTGGTTTCATGCCGGTGAGTTTTCCGACTCACTCGCCTTAACTCATTTAACCGGGGAACTGGAACTCTACCACGAGTTCTGCCTAAAAAATCCCAGAGCGATCATTGAACTCAGAACAAAATCAGTTAACGTTAAAGAACTCATTCAGCTAAAGCCGCTTAAGAATTTTATTGTGAGTTTCTCTCTCTCCCCTCAAAAAATGGGAAAAACCATCGATCTTAAAACTCCTTCAACCCAAAGTCGCTTAAAGACGATGGATGATCTGCATAAAAAAGGCTTCACCCTTGCGGCCCATTTTGATCCCATTATTTATCAGGATCAATTTAAGTCTCAATACGAAGGACTCCTGATCTCTATGCAAGAACTCGGTTTAACCAATGTCCTTTCCTATCTTTCTATGGGAGTGGTTCGTTTTACCAAAGACGTCTACCGTGAAGTCGAAAGAAATTACCCCGACTCCCCTCTGCACTCAACTCCCATGATTAAAAGCTTTGATAATAAAGTCCGCTACAACCATCCCATGCGCATGTGGATGATGAACACTGTCAAAGAGCTCGCCCTGAAATACGGAGTCCAGGATTCGGCGATCTATTTTTGTATGGAAGAACATGCTTAAGCGCCCCGAACTTTTTCAATCAGGCTATCATCTCTCCCATTTTCCTCTCTCAGATGAAATAAAGCATCTAGTAGAGACTGAAAACTGGACGGAGCTGGATAACGAGTTCAAAAAACTGACCGCCAAAGATGGACGCTTGTACCAGTTTCTGAATGCCTATCATGATTTCGAAAACATTGAATTCATCATCAGCATCAGGGACGCCTCAAATGAATGGGAAGAAGACGGGATTTGGCACGATGACGGATCAAGAGTTTTTGCCTGCTCACTCTCCCTGACTTTAGGGGAAGTCAAAGGAGGCAGGCTCGGTCTTCGCCGCCGGGGTGAAGAAGCCTTCGTTCAAATACCGACCCCGTCCTTTGGGGGCATTATCCTGTTTTTGACTGGAATCTATGGGTTTGAACACAAAATCCACCAGGTTATGGAAGGAAAACGCATTATCATTGCTGGCTGGTGCAGCTAGTGTCTAAGAACTAGACGGCCGAAAGCAAAATTTCATGGTTCCCCCGTTCTCTCGACTAAATTTGATATCATGCCGAAATGAAAAAAATACTCCTCATTCTCTCATTTCTCCTATCTCTTTCAGCTCTGGCCCAGGACGACAGTTTGGCCTCTGGAATGATGCCAAAACTTTATAGAAAACGCGCTCAACCTATTTTAAATATTGGACTTGTTTATTACGGTGACTATTACAAATTAGCAGACCTAGAAAGAGTTCAAAAACTATTTGAAAAACGTTTTTTTGCCGCCACTGGTGGAACCTTAAGTATCAATACGGTTGTTAAGGCCGTTATCCCTTTTAAACACAAAATTGAAAATTACCCTGACTATCGTCAAGAACATGTGACGGAACTCGAGCGTCTTCAGCGCCTTTGGTATTACGACAACGTCGGAATCAATATCCTTAACGAAGTTTATCAACAGTCAAAAGCGACTCCTGAAATCGATATGGATCAGTTAGATGCACTGGTGGTAATAACAGGCGCACAGTTTGATGCTCTTGGTTTTGCCAGCGGCCGAGTGGCCGTCACTGAAAACCCTATGGAAATTGCCTGGGGTCTCCCTGATGGAGGTCGAGTTGAACTGGTAACTGATGCTCGAGTAGTAGATGAACTTATTCATGAAGTCGGGCACACACTTTATCTTGGTCACGCAACTGAACAATGCCAACAGGCCGGGATGAGCTACGCCGAACAACAAGCATGTTGTGCGACTTCCCCTTCAAAAGACGATGCCATGAGCTATTGCCGTCAGAGAGAAAAAGTAAATGAGAATTTCTTCTACGGGTTTAGAGATTGCAATCGCAGAATCATTAAAGAAAAAATTATACCCGCAATGCTTTCAGGTGGGCAGTGGAGTATTGAAAGTCGGGAAGTGTGTGAATAATTAAGCTTCAGGCGCCTCAAACAATCCAGGAATTGAGAGATATCTCTCCCCAGTGTCATAACAAAACGTCAAAACTTTCGCGTTCGCTGGAACTTTTGAAAGATACTTATTCACTGCCGCTAGCGACGCTCCAGAAGAAATTCCAATAAAAATTCCTTCTTCCTTGGCCGACCGCTGGGCCATTTCAAAAGCCTCTGCCTTAGTCACCGTTACGACTTCGTCAATGATTGATCGGTCCACAATGCTTGGAACGAAGCCAGCACCAATTCCTTGAATCGCGTGAGGTCCAGGATTTCCTCCCGACAACACTGGAGAATCCGAAGGCTCGACTGCTATCACTTTAGTGCCAAATTTTTCTTTGAGAATTTTACCCACGGCAGTGAGGTGCCCACCAGTACCAATACCTGTGATGAGGTAATCAAGTCCCTGAGGAAAATCTTTAATAATTTCCTGGGCCGTCGTTTCAGCGTGAGCTTTGAGATTATCTTTATTATCAAACTGCATCGGCATCCATGAGTTAGAATTGGCCGCAACTAGTTCACGGGCCTTTTCAATGGCGCCCTTCATGCCTTTTTCTTTAGCCGTCAATTCCAGGTTCGCCCCGTAGGCGGCCATAATTTTTCGGCGCTCAATGGACATGGATTCCGGCATCACGAGAATAAGTTTGTATCCCTTAACTGCACAAACCAAGGCCAAACCAATTCCTGTATTCCCAGAAGTTGGCTCAACAATCGTCATGCCTTTTTTAAGGTCGCCTCTTTTCTCGGCTTCTTCAACCATGCAAAGAGCGATTCTATCCTTAATGCTGGCACCTGGGTTCTGCCTTTCAAGCTTCATCCAGATCTCACCATGAAAATGAGAGAATAATTTATTCACTCTAACGTGGGGAGTATTACCAATAGCGCCAAGGATAGATTCTATTTTCATAATTATTTTTTCTTCATTTTGTCTTTAACAACATCAAACAAAACATTGGCAGTTTCTAAAACCTTTCCAGCAGTGGCTTCGGCTTTTGCTTTAAGATCATGTTGATTGATTTTGCCCAAAAGTTCTTCAACTTTTTTCTGAGCATCCTCTCTTGAAACTCCCAACTTCTCTTCAACCAGGCTAACCATCATGTTGACGTTGCCCTTTACTTTCTCAAGATCTGCCGCAGAAATTTTTTCATTAAAAGTTTTCTGAGCTAATGCTGAGACTTCTTTCCATTTTCCGAGAAGTGCTTCTTTGTCTAAATTCATCATAAAACCATTCCTTATTTAAGAAGTGACTGAACTGCTTTTATGATAGCAGATGAATCCACATGGTGCTTAGCATACAATTCATCGGCGCTATAAGCACTTTGACCAAACTCACCTTTAACAGCAAGGCTGACCGCTTTGAACTCGCTACCCAAAAGTTTGAGTTGATGAATCAACTGTGCGCCCATCCCGCCAATAAGCTGGTGATCTTCCACTGTCACGAGCTTGGCACCTGACTCCTGAACCCATTTTGCAATCTGCGCAAAGTCCGAGTGATTAACAAAACTATGATTGATGACTGTGACGTCACCAAGGGCTTCGGCAGCTTTTAGACCATGGGCCACCATTGAACCAGAAACCACGATGGCAGCTTTTTTGCCTTCAGTTAGTTTTTGAGGTTTATGGAGGTCATAGTTTAGGTTTTCTTTCACTTCAAGAGCAAAATTCTCGCGTCCTACAAAGAAGATATAAGACTCACCATCTTTGCCGGCCTCACGCTCTTGGGCGGTCTTTTTAATCGCACCATAAATATATTCTTCAGCTTCTTTGGCCGAAGCTACGTTCACAATATTCAAATGAGGAATACTGGCCAGGGCACTCATGTAAGTCAAAGACTGATGGCTTGCTCCATCGGCAGCATCTTGAAAACCAGTGTGAGAAAAGATCGCCATCACTGGAGCTTGAGATAGAGAGGCCATGATGAGTGGAAGGTTCCCCTTCGTTACACCGAAAGCCGCGAAGGTATCAACAAAAGGAATGTACCCCAGTTTTGATAAACCCACTGCTGTTGAAACCATGTTCGCTTCAGCAACACCTACATCAAGATACTGATCAGGAAATTCTGTTTGAAATGCCTTAACACCCGTTGACCCCCCTAGATCTGAAGTCACAGAGAAAACCGGGTATCCGTCTTTGGCTGCTTTGATTAGTGCTTTAGCAACACCAACTTGAATTTTATCTTTTTTAGGACCTGTTGATTCTTTAGCTGCTGGTTTAACCGTTAACTCTTTGGCCCAAGTTTGAAGCTCGGCCGGTACGTCATCGTTGCCCCAGATTTCTTTTAAGAAAGCATGAATGCCTTCATCATGGGCCTTAAGTGGGAAACCGTGACCACCTGATGAGCTATCAGCAGTCGCCTTCACACCGAAACCTTTAATCGTTTTAAGCCAAAGACAAACAGGCTTAGTGGGATCGGCCTTGGCCTTCGCAATTGCTTCTTCAATTTGGTTATAAACGGCATTGAGATCATGCCCATTCTCTACTTTAATTACATTCCATCCCATTGGGGCAAAGGACTCAAAACTTCCCTGCATAGAAAAGGAATCTTTATCAATGCGACCACCAAGCTTGGTATTATTATCTGAAACCATCATCACGAAAGGATTAAGTTTTCCTTTAAGCGCCAAACCAGGAATCGCGGCAAAAGCCTCTTTGGCTTCCCCTTCCATCGCCGCACCATCAGAAACCGAAACCACCGTCACTCTGTTATTGCCGGTAAGCTTGTCTGCTAAGGCCACACCCTGGGCCTGAGGGAGTGCTGAACCAAGAGGTCCGTTAGAGAGCAATACACCTTCAGGGTACAGGTGAGATTCACCGTGACCCGTCAGCTTAGAATTCATCGAACGGAAGCCTTTAAGGGAATCCATAGTTAAATCGCCGTAACCAAGAACTGCTCTTAAAGCATAGATCCCGTTTTCAGCATGGCCGATATCATTAACGAAGTTGAAATTCTCAAACCAATTTTTCTCTTTAAACATAATGGCGTGCAAAGAAGTCCAGGCCTCAGTCATGGCAGATGGTCCACCCCAGTGACAAGCGGCCCCACCGTTGACGGCCGCCAGATCCATTAAGGCGATCAGGGAACGGGTAGCCTTAGGATTAGCGACCTTAACTTCATTTTGCTTCGCGTCTTTAATGCTTACGGCATATTTAGGCGCCGAACTAGGTGCTGGCAAAAGTTTTGATTTAATATTCAAGGGTTTAAGTGCCATGAAGACCACCTTTATGAGAGGAGAAATAAATGAAAAGAGTATGAAACTAATTGTGCGCTTTATCCACAAGAATCCAGAGAATATAAGACTTTAGTCTTGCCAAGGTGCTTAAAATTCAATAAAGTTTCGGAACTTAATTTTGATTATCACCACAAGGGAATTTTTTATGGCACGTCAATGTGATCTAACTGGTAAGAGCCGTCAGGCAAACCATAAAGTGTCTCACGCTAACAACAAGACACGCGTTTTCAAGCAACCAAATCTTAAAACGAAAAAAGTTTTTGATCCTGAATCAGGTCAGACTATCCGTCTTAAACTTGCTACTTCAACAATCAAGACTTTGGATAAACTAGGTCTTTCTAAATTCTTACGTAAATACTACAAATAATTGTAGTATATTTTTTCAATAAAAAGCTTACGAGCCCCCGAATGGGGGCTCTTTTTATTTGTATTTATGTTTGATTTTTATCCGGCCCGACACTCGATCAACTGACTGGCCCAAATGACATGCTCAGGGTTTCCATCCAAATTCTGCATCACGATGATGCCTTTACTCTCAAAACTTAGATACTTCGATTCATTATTTTTTAAGCGAAAGAAAAACGTGTCTTGTTCTTGAACACCCGAAAGGTGGCTTTCGAGTTGATAAAGAACAATCGGTAAATCTTCTGGATGAATGCGGGAACTCAGCCATTTGCCAGAGCGGCCACTTTCCTCATTTTCCATTTCTAGGGACTCTGACCAGTTGGGAGAAAGCGCGATGGCACCGGTTTGTAGATTCCAATCCCAAACATAAAAGCTTTCATTGTTCATAGGCAAACCCTCCGTCTCCTCTAAAGCATAAAGGAAATACGGATGTATGGTGGAAGTTTACTCTAAAGATTGCGTTTCAGGTGCTGATATTGAGGAAGTAGAAAGGGTTTCATAAGAGAAATGAGGGGCCCAAACGGGCCCCTATCGTGAACAACTTAGTAAATTACTTTTACATTTTTGATTACAGCTCCAAAGCGAGCCTCTGATGAATCAGAGGTAAATTCAACTGTAATCGATTCTGTTTCTGCGTAGTCTGATTCGTAATTTGTCCCTGCACCAGAAACCTTCTCAATCACGGCACCTTTGCCATCTTTAATAATCACGAAATCATAATTGGCCTCAGTCTCATATTTCTCAATAATAACCTTCACGTACTTCGCACCAGGAAATGTATAAGTCTTAGAAATTTTTGCGTTGTTAGCATATGGGTGGGCCGTTTCAAAAATTTCACCCAAAGACTCAGTTCTCCATGCACCTTCATCAGGACCCTGACGTGGAATACGAGTATCAGTTAAAAAGTTATAAGCATCAACTCGTCCGCCAGCAATGGTTGTTTTACGGTAAGCACCGGCCGGGACAGCTGTGGCCATCAAACGGTCACGCACGACTTTAACATCTTGTCTGCCTTCTTCAGCAATGAAGAGTCCAAGCACACCTGAAACGTGCGGAGTTGCCATAGAAGTTCCTGAATATACTTTATAAGTATTATTCGGGGTTGTTGAAAGAATGTTGTGTCCTGGGGCCGCAACGTGAACTGTGCGTTTACCAAAACAGCTGAAAGTTGCCATAGTATCTTGATTGGTATGAGCTGCAACACTCACAACGTTATCTACCTGGTAGTTAGATGGATAATGAGGAGCAGAGTCATTGTTTGTCCCATCATTACCAGCAGCTGCAACAAAGAGAATCCCTTTATTTTTTGCTGCCTTAATAGAGTCTTCAAGCGCTTGTGAAAATCCACCGCCGCCCCAAGAGTTACTCATGATATCCACGTTCATTTTTGTCGCGTAATCAATGGCCACAATCGCATCAGCGAGTGAGCCAGATCCCTCGTCCGAGAGAAATTTAACGGCCATTAGAGAAACACTATCCATAACTCCAGCTACACCAACACCATTTGAGTGTTTAGCGCCAATAGTACCTGAACAGTGAGTTCCGTGAGAGTTCCCATCCATTGGATTGCCGTTTTTAGCATTGGCATTCCAACCATGGATATCATCAACGTAACCGTTACCATCATCATCTTTATTATTACCTGCGATCTCTTTGGTATTGACCCAAATATTATCTTTCAAATCAGGATGGTTATAATCAATCCCTGTATCGATAACAGCGATCACAACATTTTTTGAACCTTTGGTAATGTCCCATGCTTTCTCAGCATTGATATCAGCACCACTTACGCCCACTGAACCAGAACTGCCGCCATTTCTGTCCGGCTCGTTATTACCCGTATTAGTCAGACCCCATAGCTTTGTGAAAAGTGGGTCGGCCCCGGCACCAGCATCGATGGCCTTATAGATGAAGTTTGGTTCAGCATAAACCACTTCAGGAAGTCTCTTGAGTTCAGTAATCAGAGAGAGAGTTGATTTTGAAGTTGTTTTCAAAACCGCGTAGTCTCCTGAAAGGAGCAGCATGTTTTGTTTAAGATCAGCTCCTAAAAGCGATTTTTTGCCCAGGAACTTACCCATGAAGCCTTTTCTCACTTTAACGACAACCTCACCCGGAACAGAGGGGATTTCAGTCGATACAGAGTGAGCGTGTGCCACTGCCATCATACTGAAACTCACGAAAACGGGACCGATCAATTTTTTCATTAGCTCTCCTAGCTGCATCCGGCGAATCCTTCGCCTTGAATAATGATGTGATCTTTAAATCATAGGCCGAGCTTAAAGATTTCTCTCGGGGGTAAAAATGGCTAACGCAGTCAGTTATTTAAACAGGATTAGTCGGCCAATATTTGCCTAGAGTTTCAAATTTTCCGCAACTGAGTGACAATGCTAAAGAGGAGAATTTTCTACATGATTTATAATAAAAGCGGCCACCCTATTGAAGTGAAAAAAATCTCAATTCGTGTCTGGACCTTGCGAGATGAAATCGAAGCCGCCATTGGAAGACGCATGAAAGAATGTGAAGCCGCCGGCATTCCCCTTTTCATTGATGATATTAAACGCTTTTATAACATGAATCTTCAAACCTCACTTACCGATCAAAGTAATGTCTTGCAGCTCCATAACAAAAGCGATGAAGCAGAAAGCATGGCAAACCTGATGGAATCTTTAAACGAAGAAGTGGCCGCTACCATCGATGGAGAAGCTCCAACCGAAGGTGCTGAAAATAAAACTTTCAACCAGGCCGAAGAAATACTGGCCGAGCAGACCAAACAAGGAATGGAGACTAAAAAACCGAATCCAATTCTTGAGCGCCCTTACCAGCGTCAGGCCCCGGACTTAGATAAAATTTCTTACGGATTTACCCTACTCTCAGACATCAATATGGAAAACATTCTGAGCTTCAATAAGGATAAATTTTTGCAGGGACAATCAGTGGTTGTGGAGTTTTTAATTCCTCAGGCATTTACGATGTCTGCAACTGTCGCCTACTGCCACTTTTATGCTCTCAGGAGCCGGATCATTTCCTCCACTAAGCCCGATTACCGCCTTCAGTGCAAGTTCAGCTTTTCCATCCCAACGGAAAGAGATACTCTGCGCAGCTTTTTGAAGTCGATTGAGCCAAACATTCCCCAGCCGATAAAAAAGGGCAAGGTAGAAGCTGAAGATGATTCCCTAGGAATCTAATTTCAGTGTAATCTATTCTTTATGAAGGCTTACCTCAGACCAACTTTTTCAACTTTTTTAGTGATCCTCTTCGCGATGATCCTGGTGTTTCTGGGATTATTTGCCGAAGTCTTTGAATCCCAAACTCCCGAAGTTGATTTAGCGCAAATTTACGCGAACCCGGTTCCGGTGGCAGAGCTCCAACATCTCAAGTCCTTAAGAATTACCAACAAACAAGGGACTTTTCTTTTAGAGAACACTCATCTTGAAGGTAGCGCCCAGGGCCCGTGGCAAATGGTGGAGCCTCAAGCGCTCAAAGTTAAAGATGATGTAATTCAAAAGATTCTGGATGCTCTGAATGTAATTAGAGTGAGAAATTTTCACCGCCTGGAGCCAATCAACATAACCAGTTTCTCTCTGGATAACCCAACCTTAACTCTGAATTTCACGACCACCAAAGATAAAGCCTTTGAGATTAAAATGGGTCTTATCAATCCTATTGATAACTCTGCCTATCTCAGCCTTTCCTCTCAAAATCAAATTTATCAAATTGACCCCATCGAAATTACGCTTGAGAGCTACGACATTTCTCAATTAGTGGAATCAAGAGTTCTCGCTGTGAATTCAGAATCTCTCGTTTCCTTGGAGATTTATTCCAGCGCCGGCCTAGAGATCAAACTTCTTAAAAAAGATGACCAATGGCTGGATCAGAACGGACTCTCGCTTGATGGGACAAAAGTAAAAAGATATTTTGATAAACTTGAAGAGCTTAAAAGTTTCTCTATTCTCAGCAATCTGACTGGCCCACAACAAGAGTTCATGGAAACGGCGATGGCGACACCCATCTACACTCTTAAGCTGATTTCAGCTCAAGGGGTGAGATCCTATTTTGTGAGTGAAATCAAAAATGGCATCCCAGGCATGAATCTCGCACGCAGCAATTTCTACGCACTGAGTGCGGAAGAGAAAAAGTCATTTGTGTTGCTTGAGAAAGATCAGGCGAAGGCTTTTAATCAGAAAAGTAACGATCTGAAATAGCATCTCAATATGCTTTTGGTTTTACGAGTAGTTGCTCCGGCAATGCTAATCCTCTCAGAACTTAAGTTCACGCACCTTATCCAGCATTCCTAGATATTTTGAAAACGGCAGGATAGATGATTGCTTTAATCTCACCGGCGGCTATTAATTCCTTTGCCGTCACAGGGCCTGGATCCCATGAATCCTCCCTTTCTGGACGTGGGGAAAATGGACGAGACATCTCTTGGGGAAGATAAGTACTCATCAATTTTTTTCAATCTTTCAATACCACTGACATTTTAAAAATATGGAACTCTGATAGCTCTATTGAGTACAGCTCGCAGGCTTTTCTTAGTGAGTGCCTTAGAGCTAGTATTGTGTGGTTCAAATCGTAATGTACTGGCATGTGGTCCTCAAAATGTTTATAGAGGCATTCTCTAATGGGAGGTGGACAAATAGTTTCTAGGTAGTTAACGGAGCAATTATAATAAATTTAGAAGAGAGAGAGTACTGTTTTTATTGATATGTACTATCGTCAAACTCAAGGGTAAGCATTTCAGGAGAAGAATTAGAAAACAACTCCGCCATATATTCCCCGTAATGATCAAGGTAAAGTATGTCACCAATATGCGTAGGATACATAATTGAAATAGGAACCCCATTTTCTGTTGCGGTGATATGCACCTTTCGTTCTAAAACACAGTGAGCAAGCTCATGATAAATAACCTCTTCTCTATTTTCTACGGTCATTTGCTCCCAGATACTCTTTGAAATCAAGATAGATGAAATTGTCCCGCCATTTTTTGATGTTAGAGTGCATCTCCCGACCTCTCCTGGTAAAAGACTTTCGCTAAAGTTCGCCTGTAAATGCTTTGTGGATCTGCTAACTCCCGCAAGGAGCATTTTTTCTTTAAAAGTTTCAACATAAGGTTGAAGTTCAGTATGAACATTATAAGCGGGGGGCTTAAACACTCCACTTTCACTTTTGGGCTTACAAGACGTAATAATTAATAAAATAAAAATCAAAAAATAATTAAACATACTATTCACGAGACCTCATTTCGCCAAAAACAAACTCATGTTCTGAAATTGGACTCTCAAATAACTCATAAATTAATTCATTGTACCGCTGGATATATATGTAATCCGGGAACAGGCTTGGATTTAAAATGCTCTCTGGATTTAAAAAGTTATTGCCTTTATGAGGTCTTCCTAAAACACAGTGAGCGGCTTCGTGAAAGATGAGTTGTTCTCGGTAGGTATTATTCAATCCTTGCCACATATCATTATTGATTTTTATAAGCTTGTTTTGATTGCTATTAATAGATGAACATTGGCCGACATATGCTCCTCCAACATTGTTTTCTAAAGTAATAATAAGATTTGAATAGTCTAAACTCCTTCCAAACATATTCCCAAAAAAAACAAAAAGCGAAATATATGGCAAAACTTCGCCCGGAATAGAGGTAGAAATTATTAATGGATATGTTGTATCGTTGGGCAAGTTCTCATTGTTGGCAACGTCCGCATCGTCTACATTATCTTCATTTTCATTGCCAACTTCACCACTTTTTTTGTTTTCGATTTTCTTGTCCGATTTAAAATCGGGGATTGTAACATTCATACAGGATGTAATAAGAAGTGTTATCAAAAACCAAAAAGGGGCCTTCATGTTTTCCTCAGTTATTTCATTTTCCATAGACCGTTTATATTGAATCGGCTTAAATCTTCAGGAAATTGAATCAAGATATCTTTTTAAATTGCGTAGAAACCAAGATAAAGAAATCTTTACTTTCAGTTATTATAAAATGCAATCATGCGTTAAGGGATTAGGCACTTTGCATACTAAAGCTTCGTGTATAGATTAATTCGATATGAATAGCTCAAAAACTTTTGCAAAGATTTGCTGGTACACCGCAGGTTTAATGATCCTTGTGTTATTTTGGGATCATTTCACTCTCAAGGTAGACACAACCACCCTGGACTATATCCTGGTCAAGGGCATTATTATAAGCTCATACATTTTGATGGGGTTTTATTCACACTACTATCAGAAAGCAAACTGGCAGCAAGTTGCTTATGGGGTGCTATTTTATTTATATTCATTTTACGGCATGGCCTATCTAGATATGACTTACTCATTCTCGTTTATTGAAGCCTTCTTGGTCATGGCGATAGGAATTAAAACTTCTTCACGCAATTTCATCCTGGTTAGCATGCTTGGGTTAATTGGATTGATTGCAGGTCATTATTATGCTCCAGAGCCTACCTTTGTGGCAGTTGGACAATCTTATAGACCACACTCATTTACCGTGTCGTTTATTCTTTGGACCTTGGCCTTTGTGATTCATTTTTTAATAACCCGACAACAAGCAACTATTAATGAACTAAATGAAAAGTTTGCGATCATTGGAAAACAAAGCTATTTTTTGATGCATGAAATAAAAAACCCTCTGGGTAGAGTTGTGGCCAATGCTGAAGCTGGACTGACTGAAGACATTATTCAAGATATAAGGAGAGATTCCCAGAAGATTTCGGCAATAGTGAATAGTGTCGATATTCTTATAAATGATCCAAAATCACTTTCAAAGACGTTCACCAGCTTTGACTGGAGTGAGATTAGTGAAAGCCTAGCTCTTGATTTTAATTCCTACCTTAATTCAATGAATATTAAGTACGATTTTTCTGGTCTCAAAGGAAGATTTTATGGAAATAAATCACTTTTGTACCAACTTTTAAAAAATCATATAGTAAACGCCATTGAGGCAATAGGTTTTAGAAAAGATGAGACCAGTGAGATTCGTGTTAACCTGGAATCTGTAGGTCAGAATCTTCATCTGATTATTACTAATACGAACAGTTTCATACCTCCCAAAGACCTAGAGAAAATATTTGAACCACATTTTACGACAAAAAAAAGTGGAACTAATAAAGGTCTGGGTCTAGCGCTCTCAAAAAGTATTGTCGAAGCGCATGAGGGAAAAATAAAAGCATCTTCAATTGAGAATAAGACCTCATTTTTGATTACCTTTAGGTGTTAGGAAGCTTAAGGGCTTATCCTTAAGACAAACTCAAGCTTATTAATTTCTTCTTAATACTTTTGTTGGCCTTGTATATTCTATACAGAATAAATGAATCTTTATACTCTAAGAGAATGATTACTTTGCCCAAGGTCTTTTTATTCGATGACGACGAGTCAAATCTCAAGCTTTATAGCAAAAACTTTGATGATAGTTTCTTGGTAAAATGTCTACAGAATCCACATCATTTCAAAGAGGCCCTTCAAGACGATGCCTGCGCTATTTTAGTCGATGTTATTATGCCAATTATGGGCGGAGTAGAATTATACGAAATAATCAAAGCAGACCCTAATTATAATGGATGTCCAATAATCTTTATTTCAGGATCAAGTAGTGAAGAGACCAAACTGAATGCAATAAATATTGGGGCCCAGGATTTTTTAACGAGGACGATGAGCAAAGACGAGATGATTTCGAGGATCAATAATAAAATTGATTTTTTTCGAAACAATCGACAAGTTTTTAAATTGGGTAGTGTTAAAGTGAACACTTCTGAACTTAAGGTCTACTTTTCAAATGAGAAGATGGAGCTTACTTTGACAGAACTAAAAGTCATGAAGTTTCTTATTAAAGAATTTCCAAAACTTTCAAGTAGAGAAGAAATCAATCAGGAAGTTTGGCCTGATCAGATTGTTTTACCTACGACACTCAACACTCATTTATCAAACTTGAGAAATAAATTTCCCAAATGGGAATATGACATCCTGATGGTCAAATCAAAAGGTGTTGGGCTAGCACTTAAAGAACAAAGTCTAGTTTAGAAAGCAAAACACCTAGGTTTATTGAATGTCACTTGTCCTAATTCTTATTTTTTTTCCAATCCTTAGTTACGCAGCAGGTGGGTTTGAAAAACCTGTTTTATGGTCTGCCAAAGCGGCACAGCATGGCGGGGCGTATGCATCGGCAGTAAGTGGAGCCGAGGCGCTGCTGTTTAATCCCGCAGCTTTGATATCTGAAGAAAAAAAAGAGTTTCATTTTGGTATAAGTGCTGCTTCAGGAACCACAGAATCACCTATCGTTGAAAACAATAAAACTGTTAAAACTTTCAGTGGCCCCGTAACTCCTTTAGGGGTGATGTATGCTCAAAAGCTTGATGAGAAACAATCCATAGGAATTGGGATCTATTCTATTGGTGGCCTTGATGTTGGTTTTAATAAAGTTGATCTCTCGTCCCAAGGGGCAGAATTCAATAATTATAAACCTGATGTTTTTGGACGATTAAGTGTGCTGGAATTGGGACTAGGCTATGCTAGAAAAATAAATAGCAACTTGAGTCTCGGGGCAACTCTGAGGCAGCACTACGCGAGCGGTGGGTTCTCTCAATTACAAGTCAGTCAAGCGAAAGGTCTAGGGGGAATGGGTATCCCTGATGGGACTGTATTGGCGATTTCAAAGGGTGAATTTGATGACCTGAAAGGTTATTCACTTGGCTCCTACTTTCTGGGAGCGAAGTATATTTCAGATGATCAAAAAACTGGCGTAGCACTCACCTACCGGAGTCAGGTTGATTTTGATTTGAAAACCAAGGGATCTGGCGAGATTGTCTATTCTGGAACGGGTGCTGCTGTTTCAGGTGCAACCGCCGGACAAGTGAACCAAATGACGGGAAATCAAACGACGATTTCAAGTTCAATTCCTGAGGCCTGGACAATTTCTGGGTTTCATAATGTCACTCAAAATAATACGGCACATTTTGAATATACCTGGACCGAGTATTCGCATAATAAAAAACTCGCTATCGACGGAAAGCTAACAAACCCAGTGGATAATACAACGAGCGCAGTATCGGACGTGAACCTCAACTGGCACGATATGCACGACTTTAAATTCGGTTGGACGAATACTTCAATTGAGTCTTGGATCTTTGGAGGCGGATATTCGCTTACTTTGCCGGTTACCAATGAAGATTATGCTGGTCCAACGTTCGCAGCACCTGGAAATTACCAGCACTTTTATGCCGGACTTGGAAAGGCATTTACGAATTTCAGAGTGGACGCTGCCTATGAGTATTATTTTGGGTCTGGTTCAGGGAAAACAGAAAGGATTGAAACTGCCAATACAGTAAGTCCTTCAGTAGAAGGTCAGCATGCAACGAGGGCCTATGCATTTTTCTTGTCGATGTCTTATTACTTGTAGGAATCGATTTTAATTAAAGCCTCGACGTAATTCGTTTTCACCTTGGCCCCCACTGGGTGAGGGCCTTCGGCAAATTAATCTTTGATGTAGTAGATATTAAGATCGAGAAAGGCGGCATTATTGTAATCATCGTATTCATAAGCCTCACCAAAATAAACCTTGAGATCTAGAGTGTTATCGTATCGGTTATTGAAAAAGTCACCACTGCGCTTTACACTCGCTGCTGTCCTCCAGTAATCAGTCGATGGGCCATAAACATTAGCGAGAGTTATTGTACCTGTAATTGCAGCAACGCGAGTTCCAGGATTGAAATCATAGCTATTGAGCATATCAAGTCCTGTTTGTAAGGTATTTGATCCTAGTGGAAGATCTGCATTACCTTGAGGAGATACCCTTCCGACAAGCTGATCGATATCACCATAGACGCCACCAGCTGCATCACAATCAGACTGCGTACTTGGTGTTCTGCTGCAAGAATAGGCAGTTGTAGCAGCGGTCACTATTTCCCAAGACCCACCAGCTGCAGAACATGTTCCAGACGTTGTGGGGGTAATAGATCCACCAAAAATCTCACATACACTGACTGCCTCGTCTGTGTATGGGGTCGATGTAAGTGCAGTAAATTTTTTACTTCCAATATTGCAAGTTCCAACACGAGCATTTGTGGCCCCGACACATCCATAAACATCCGGTACAGCGACTGAGTTCCAGCTACCTGCGATATTTTGACACTTAGTAGAGTCTAGATCATACCCCATGCAACTTATTCCAACGTGAGCACCTTGAGAAACGTAAATGGTTCCTGTTCCACCACCACTATTAGATGAAGAGCCGCCACCACCTCCCCCCTTGCAACCAATGACAACAACTGAAATCGCTAAAATTGCTAAAATACTTTTTCTATTTTTCATTCGAAACTCCAATGTTTAATCTCTCGTGTTTGTTATCGAAGAAATGATTAAAATAGTGAGTAAAGAATTCTTTATGAAAGGGCATTTACGAATTGCAGAGAGGATGCGGCCAATGAGCAGTATTTTGGATCGCATTCTGGATAACGAAAAGAATAGAAACCGAAAATACAGTAAGTCCTTCATTACAAGGGAAGCATGCAATTAGGGCATAAGCATTTTTCTTGTAGATGTCTTACTACTTATGATTTTAAAATGGATTCATTTAAAAAAATGTTCTATTTTAATGCCAAAAACATGGTACCCGATTTCTTCTCATCTTTTAAAGTTGTCATGTGGACTAGCTCTCCCCTCGCTGAAAAAGTTTCCCCTGCCTTAATTAGCTTTCCATTTTCATACATTGGAATCTGTTTGAATCCCATGTTCTTATAACTATGGACATACTTCAGGTTAGGTATCTCTCCAAGCTTTATGGACCGACAAGAAACTTTCTTCTCTTTGGATAGGACATCATTTTTTATTGCCTCTGCAAAAGCTACGCAATTTTCTTTGGCCTTAAAGGTGACAGTAATGGGAAAACCATGGGTATCTTTCAAACCAAAAAGCATTAAAGTTTTCTTCTGTTCAGGCGTTGAAAAGACCTCATCACCAAATTCGATTTTAACAACTTCCAGATTGCTCGTTGGGATATTCATTGATTTATCTAGATGTTCTCTGACTAGTTTATCACTACTGTTTTCACAAGAAGACAAAATAAAGATTATAGGCAAGAGATAGAGTTTCATTTGAGGTCCTTTGAAAAATATTTTAAAAAAATGAATCGAACCCTCTTAAAGCGAGAGTATTAAAATTTTAATAAATAATCCCCCAAAGGTGTCTTTCGTTCTCTGGGGGACTATAATCTAGAAAAAAGCATCGAGTTTAAGTAGATTGACTCTGAGATCGTTAACCTTATCAGGAGAGCCAGCCCCAATTGAAGTAAATGAACCAGCAATCTCTTCATCATATTTAGTCATGCTATAAGTGATTGATGGGCTCCATGTGAATGTCATGCTAGAAATCGATCCCAGTTTATATCGCTTCCCTGCCTCAAGAATGAAGGTAGTAACATTACCTGTCTCATCTATATCTTGATTGAGGGCCGGGGTATCTTCTTTAAGATAATCAATTTTCTGATTAATATACGTAACACCTGCAAACCAACTATTCGTTAAATCATCCGAAAAATTATAAATTAGACCTAGCCCGTAAGTAAGCGTCTCAACTTCTTCATAGGAGTCATTCGTAGTATCAAATAATTCTTCAGAGCCTGCGTAGCCCAAAATGAATCTTAACTGGAGTTGAGATACCACTTCCCTTGAGTAATTCAATAGAAGAGATTTATTATCCCCCTCTTTATCACTATGATCTTTATAACTACCAACGACAAAATTGGTATTAAAGTTTCCCTCTTGATTGACAATGTCACCAACATCAAAAGTAATATTGTTCTTTGTTTGCGCAAACGCTGATGACATAATTAAAGACGCTGCAAAAAGACACACAAATTTCATTAAAGACTCCTTTCTTTATTTTGAATTTTAATTAAGGCCATATTTTCTTATTCTATTAATTGTTCCATATTCTCCGGCGCATCCCATTTGGTCCATAAATGACGACTGGTACTTGAAATCATCAGAATTTCTTTTTCGTAGATCAATAATGAAACAGCCAAGTTCTGATTTGTTTGCCATGCTTAGAGCAAAAGAGTAACGGGGAATTGTTTTATTTAAATAAACCAACTGCATAACTTCTTCGGCTCCACATTCTCGGCAGATTCCTTCTGCAACGGGCTCACCAAGGAGGGCCTTTACTTCCTGCAAAGATTTACCCTCTAAAGAAGAGAGCTTTTTTATCCTTTCACTTCCAGAATAACCGTTAACATCACCTTTCATTGAGGCACAAGAAACAAAAGAAATCGCAAGAATCATTAAACAGACTTTCATATAAGCTCCTAATTATAAGTAGACTAACTCGTTCTTTTACCTTTTAACCTTAAGCAAAAAAAGTATTCTCCGCTTTCCACTTTTGAATTGCTGGAACAACCCAGAAAGAATAGATTCCAAAAGTGATGCAGCAAAAAAAGAACCACTTGATCCAGTTGCCGAAAAGGCCCACTGCTGATCCTTCAAACTTAAGTCTCTTTCCGTCAATAAGTGTGTGCTCAATAACCCATCTCTCTTTCATGACGAGTGCCCATGGGTAGCAGATTCCAAAAGTGCAAACTGTTACCAGAAAAGCGAGAATACCAGTGACAAGGAAATCCCCTGCTCCACCATCGAAAACGACGTCATTTTTTTGAAGTTTAATTTTAGGGGCGCGGATTGCAACTGCTTCCATGAGATACTCCTTTAAGTTAATTTGTTACGAACAAGTATCGATCGAGACGTAGAGTCTAGGTAATAAAGATTTCTTTATTCAACTTGTGGCAAGAATTTCACGAATAAAGATTAACGGAGGAAATAATTTATGAAAAATAAGTCAACGACCACGCTTCTTTGCTTTTTTCTTGGGGGCATAGGAGCTCACCACTACTATTTAGGAAATACGGGAAAAGGAATACTGTATAGTATTTTTGCAATTACTCTTATTCCAGGTTTGATCTCATTTATTGAATTTATTATGCTGGCAACGATGAGTAGTAATGAATTTAATTTAAAATATAACGCGGCATATATCGATCACTCGGAAGAAGAATCAAAAAACCTGGATCAGCTCTCAAAACTTCATGATTTGAAGGTGAAGGGTGCAATTTCAGAAGATGAATTCAAAAAAAGAAAAGAAAAACTTATTGCTTAGGCCAATTAGAACTTCAAGCAAGGTCATTTACCAGCCTTGCTTGATTCCCAGAACACCCGACCACCCATTGAGAGATGATTCGTTATCACCGAAATTTTGAGTCCAGCGCTGGTATTCTGCGCCAACATAAAAAGCTCTGAGGGCCGTGGAGTATTTCAGTAATCGTACTTGCCCGCGGATCCATCCAAAAGGGTCTGCGCTACCGCTAGGTGAGGATAAAATTATAGGATGGTAGGCATAGGCAAGGTTCGCATTGAGATGCCAAGAAGGAGTTAGTGGATCGATAATTCCCAAACTGACTTCGGGCCCTATACTGGAAGACTGCTCAGATGTGACAGAATCATCTGTTCTGTCGCCAAAAAATGAAGGAAGTCCCAAATAGGAAGCACCCAAACCAAAGGCCCAGCTCTTTGATTCAGTCACAAATGGAAGAATGAAGTTGTAAGAGAATCGACTCTGGAAACCGGACTGATCTCCAGAAGTTAGGCGCAAGGCTGAAGTTTCGAATTTGTGGACAAAGCTTTGAGGTCTGTTTTGAAAGAGCCAATCAATATTGAATCCAATTCCATTAAGGTCACTTTGTTCGAGACTGGTATCAGTTTGTTGATTTTTACTTAAATAGGAAAAGCGGGCAAAAGAGAGACTATAAAAAAACTGATGCCTCCAAAAGAGCTGAGTCAGAGTTTTTTTGATTGTGGCCGATTTGCCTGAAATCACCTCCAGAGTAGAAACGGATTCATCATTTTTTATAATTTTAACGATGGTCTTTGGTGAATCTAGGTAGCCAGGTGCCAATGCTTTGATCATGATTGTTGTAATACCATCTTTTAAATCTTCTTTAGGGAAAATGTAGTTGTTTTCGTGAAGGATAAAACGAAGATTCTTTGACTCTGCACCTTGAGGTTGAATGACATCAACATCGAACTTTTCTGCGTTGTCTATTTTTTTCCATTCAAGAACAACTTGCTTAGAAAAGTTGACCTTGACTTCAGGGGCATCAAGCTCCCCTCCCACTCGCTCAAAACTTCGAAAAATGTTTTCTGGGATTTCATTAATTTTTCTCATTTCATCTCCGACCCCATGAGCGAAAACGGCGAAAGAATAGGTTCCCAATTCTTTTAAATAAACATTTTCCTTATTCAATGAAGTTGAGGAGTCGTACAAGACTGCTTTGTTAGCATCTCTAACGATCACTTGGTAAGATATCGCATCGGGAACCTCACTCCACTCAAACCCAACAAGTGACTCAATGACTTTTTCACCTTTTGCAGGTCGATTCATTGTTGGGTTAACAATCTTAACCTTTAGCTCAATATCCTCACTCCATTCCCCTGGCACACCACGGTCATCAATTGATCTTATTTTTAATGAATATTTTCCGGGTGCAACTGCATATGACCAATTAGGATTTGAAGTTTTAAATTTTCCTCTCGAAAAAACTTGATCATCTTGAATTTGAAATAATTCGACTTCATATTCTTTTGCTTCTGGAATTTCTTCCCAGTCAAGGTCAATCCAGCGGTTGTCTTGAGTAAAGGCAGACAAAGAAACTAATAAGAGGATGGTAAATAGAATAATCTTCATCTAACTTTAATACCTTTAATCTTTGGTGCTAGAACCTTACTCTTTTCTGGAACGATGATTTCTTTAATAGATGGGGCCGAACTTTTACGCTGGTATTGATCTTCAAAAATAGTTTGAAGTGAATAGATACCAGGGAGAAGACCGCTAAATTTTATCTCACTTTCCATAAATTTCCTCTCATCAAGAAGAATACCCTTGGCGTTAATGATGCGAGAAATAATTGTCCAGTTCTGTTTATGATTTTTAACATCCATGACAAGTTCTCCTCTGGAGCTAGCAAGTAGTGAATCGTCTCCAGCGAATTGAGGCGTTGGAGGTAAAGGCGCCTTTTCAACTTTGAATTCATAGACTTCTGATTCACCGGAAATATGGCCCGACTCATCAACACTAGAGACCTGGGCATAGTGAAATCCGTCTCTCGATGGACGATAGGGGGAATTGCTCGTGGCAAGTTGGAAAACTTCACCATCACTCATGTCGGCCTTTCTAGATATCTTTAGAATATAGGCTTGTCCAGGTATTGGCGTCCAGTCCATGATTACAATCGGGAAACTATCGAGATAATGATGAAACTGGCCTTGAGTCTTCCATTGGATGGTATGAAAATCTTTAACTTCGAAAATTCTCTCAATAGGAAAAGAAGAAGTCTTACCATCTTTGGACTCTGAAGTTACTTGCCAAGTGTACTTACCAGATCTAGAGATATTGACCTGGGCCTTCTGGGTAGTTTGCTGAATTTTTTTATTAAGGCCAGGTCCATTAACTATTAGCTCATAACTTATGGCCTCTTCCTGTGGGGCCCACTCTAGCATGACTTTAGAAAGCCCAGTAGATCCCCGATAAAATATGAATCCATTTGCTGGAGCAACTGGCCGTGGGGAAAGGAGATTTGACCCATGAACGACTTTAAATGAAAGAGTTTTTGATTCAATCCAAGCGTCCGTTCCCTCAATTTGAGTTTTAAGCCTCCAGAAGTAATCACCCTGATCATATATCCTAGAAGTTGTGTAAAAAGTTTGATTATTGATTTCAATTTTATCAATGAAAGATTTAAATTTGGGTTCACGGGAAACTTCTAGAATAATTTGATCCCCAGCACTACCAAGGGCCCATTTGAAATCAAATGCTTTATCCTTCAAATTTATAACTTCCCCTTCTGCAGGGTAAATTTGATTTGCCGGGATTGGTTTGGAGACATTAATTCGCATCACAGATGAGGCGATTTCTTTGGATCCGTCTTTTGTTATCAGGCGCCAGTAATTAATTCCCGGTTTCATTGAAACGTTAATCTTACCGTCCTTTATTGAGCCTTTTTGTAGAATTCTATTTAAAAGGCCAGAAGATTCCCCTATTTCAACAAAAACTTCTTCATCTCGGTTAACCCTCTGCCATTTTAGTTCTATCGTATTATCCAATGTTTTAACTTCCTGCCCGTAATTGGGGGTTAAATCTTGAAAAATATTTCCTGAAGGATTTTTTAGATTTTCAACTTTACTTGTTCCATCGAGGTTTATTGAAACGATTACGTCACCCTCTGTATTAACTTTTTTGCCACCACTAAAAAGTGCAACCGAGTTTTCATCATCAACTTGATCTTGCTTTAAGAAAACCCGGCCCTCTAACATGTTCATTTTAAGTTTTTCGCCAATTCCTTCCATTTTAATGGTTGAATTCTCTTCGATTTCAACCCTAGAAGAAGAACCAAAAAGCTCAAGCGAGGTGGATGAGAGGCCAGAGGTTTTAATTTTATCACCCAAGTAGATCTGATCCCCTGCGCGCAGTGGGTTCCATAAAAGTCTTCCCTCGTTTTGCCGGGTAACCTCGTTAAAGATCTCAACAACATGAGCGACTGCCTTACGGTTACTAATTCCAGTATTGGTCCATTCTTTTGGGCGCAAGAAGATCCAGGAAGCAGTAATCCCGACGATACTGATCAGGAAGGCGGCAAGTATTCGTTTCATGCCAATAGTTTAACTTAGTCGGCCGTTAATAAATAAATATTTATTCCATTTCTACTACAGAAATCCGATAGAACCCTTATGAGGCTACTCAAGTTAAAAGTTTTGATGCCAATTGTGTTTAAGTTAGTGTTTCTGACTTCGGGCCTTGTTGCGTCAGTTGCCCTCATTATTGCCTGGAAGAATGCCAACCTTTTTCAGCAAATCTCAACCGACCGAGAAGAGACCACGGCAGAACTCCTAACCTCGAGTAGGGCCAAGGAAATCGAAGCTATATTTGGCGCCTACGTTGATAAACTAACTAGTCTGGCCCAAAGTTCACAGTCAGATATTGCTATCTACGGGGAGCTCTTGTATTTCAAGCTTGAAACAATTGATAAGAAAGCTCCAATTGTTGAGAAAATCAACTTAGATGATAAATCTTTTACAATCTCAGATTATCACAAATTAATTGATAAGTTTCAGTCACGACTCTTTAAAATTGAAGAGGGTAAAGTTTTAATTGTAAGCTCCGGAAATATTCTTCGCGAACCTCTACTTATCATGGCCACTCCAGTCGGAAAAGATAAGGGAATAATCTCACACTGGGCCTGGGGATTTTTCCGATTGAACAAACTACAAGCTTCCTTTCAGGCGTCAAAAAGTCATATGGTGTATCTGATAG
>JFJP01037711.1_pt1 | contig 23759 bp, 18 predicted proteins | sample 431651 | NCBI WGS metagenome assembly JFJP01 (sample SAMN02602958, study PRJNA72255) | Microbial mat metagenome, whole genome shotgun sequencing project. | biome: fresh water; feature: sink hole; material: water; isolation source: purple microbial (photo- and chemosynthetic) mats found in...
AATAGCGGCGGGCTTCAGCCCGCCGAACGCGATATGGATCATCAAGGCAAGCCCCGAAGGGGCGAAACCGCCGCGGAACATCAATAGCGGCGGGCTTCAGCCCGCCGAACGCGATATGGATCATCAAGGCAAGCCCTGAAAGGGCGAAACCGCCGAGAAAAAATCAATAGCGGCGGGCTTCAGCCCGCCGCTGCGAAGGGAATGGCAAAATCAATAGCGGCGGGCTTCAGCCCGCCGCCGCCGAGCGATCATTTCACGTGCTTGGTCTCCACGACGATGGCCACGACCGATGCTCCCTGGCTCTTGGCCTGGAATCCGATGCTGGTCTGCGAGAAGCTGATGTTGGCCAGGGCCACGCGCTTGGCGCCCAGGGCGGCGTCCACGCGGGTGTGGAAGTTGCCCGAAGCCCGCCCGATGGCCGCCTTGATGGCCTCGATGTCAAGCGGTTCCTTCGAGTAGAGCACGCAGAGGAAGTCCGTGCCCACGGTGTTGTCCATCTCGATGTAGTGGTCCTCGTCCGGAATGGCCACGTCGTTTTGCGAGTAGGTCAGCGCCGGGCTGATGTTGGGCGCGTGGGGGAAGATGTCGAAGATCTGCTGGGTGGCGTCCGAGCCGAAGGCATAGACGTAGGCCGGCTCGTTGTTCGAGAGCATCAGGCGGAAGCGCGTGCCCGAGGGGTAGGGCTGGCGCATCTGGTAGCGGCCTTCGCGGTAGATGGCGCCCATCTCGCCGCCGCCGGGCATGACGAAGCGCACCTGCCCGGCCAGGTCGTTCTCCTGGTCGTCCGTGGGGCGGTCGAACTGCTCGATGATCTCGTAGGCGTACTTGGTGTAGGCGGCGTAGTCGTCGTAGCGCACCCAGATGTATCCGTCGTTGCCCCAGTCGTCGCCCCAACTGTTCATGATTTCGAAGGCTCCGCCGTACTTGTCGTCGTCGTAGCCGATGACGCACATGGCGTGGCCGCCGTGGTTGGTGTTGGGGTTGGCGTTGGGTTCCCAGACGCCCTCGGCTTCGTAGAAGGAGTTGGGGCAGTTCATGCCGATGACCACGGGCTTTCCTTCGGCCAGGCTCTTCTTGGTCGCGCTGATCTTGAAGGCTTTGGCGTCGTTGATGCTGAAGAGCTTGGCGTAGTCGCGGATGGTGTGCTGGAGGGCGCGGCTGGTGATGTCTCGGGGGATGCTGCTGGGGCAGTCTTGGCTGTAGTCGCGCAGCAGGGGCACTCCCATCTGCTCCATGGTGGTCATGGCGTCGTCGATGTTGGAGCCGAACTCGCAGTTGCGGTCGGTGTCGTCCTTGATGTAGTGGTAGAGGAATCCGGGCGAGTAGGCGTTCTCGGTGATGGTGGTCCGGTTGGTCCAGCCCTGCTTCTGGGCCTCGATGATGGTGCGGGCGGCGTAGGCCGAGGCCCAGCCCACGCAGGTTCCGTAGTCGCCCTGGCTCTTGGGGATGGGCGAGAAGTCCTTGAGCGATGCGCTCCGGGGCAGGTTGTAGAGGCTGCGCACCAGCGGGGCCTTGAGGGGCGCCTGCTCGTAGGCCTCGTCGTCGAAGTTCAGGCCGGTGCCAAAGGGCTGGGCCAGGAGCGCGGAAGGCAGGGACAAGGCCAGGGCCGCGGCCCAGAAAAACTTATTGATGTTCATCTCGAAAGGGTGTTGGTGGTTGGTGGGCCGTCTGCCGCGTCAGGGTTTGAAGTAGAAGTCGCCGAAGATGGAGGAGTTCTCCCAGGGCACCTGGGTCTTGCCCGAAAGGTTGTAAACGTTCATGCGGACCTTCTTGAACACGTCCTCGATCTTCACGCCTGGTTCGCGCATGGCGGCGATCAGCTCCTGGGTGTAGAGGCCGTTGCTGCCCGTGCCGTCGGCCGCGACCTGGCCGGGGGCCGTGGCGAAGGCGATGAAGGTACCCTGCGGGGCGGTTGTGGTGGCCAGGCCGCTGCCTCCGCCCGAGCGGAAGCTGCTGGCGTAGGGGTTGTTGCGGCAGGCGTCCAGCACCACGATGTTCAGGTTGTTGCCCGCGAACTCCATCTCGCCCAGCACCCGCTGGAGGTCAACGGCCTCCAGCTCCACGTCCTGCTCCTTCTGGATGTTGGCGTCCACCGGCACCAGGTAGTTGCGGCCCTGCACTTGCAGGCCGTGCCCGGCGAAGTAGAACAGGCCCACGCCCTGGTTGGTCTTGAGCTTGGCCCCGAAGTCGCGGATGCTCACCAGCATCTCGTCCTTGCTGGCGTTGGTGCCCAGCATCACCTCGAAGCCCAGGGCCTCCAGCTCGGCGGCCATGGAAGAGGCGTCGTTCTCGGGGTTGCGCAGCGGCGAGCTGTCGTACTCGCTGTTGCCTATGATCAGCGCCAGGCGCTTCTGGTCGGTGATGGCCACCTCCGAGGGCGTGTAGTTGATGTTGCGCACCGTGGTGAAGGCCGTGCCGCCGGAGTTCGTAACCTCGACTTTCACCCGGTTCGCGCCCCGGTTCAGGTTCACGGCCCGCTCGACCGTGAAGTCGCACTCGGCGCTCACGATGGTGTAGCCCCGGGCCGCGTCCGAGACCTGCAACTGGTCGTTCACGTAGATCTTCACGGCCGTCAGGGGCACGGCCGATTTCACGCAGACCTTGAGCGTTACCTGCTCGACGCTGGAGGTGCTGGTCTCCTGGCTGGGGAAGGTCCAGCTCAGGGCCGGCGCGCTCGCGGGCGTGTTCGGGTTGACGGGCACCACGTTGTTGTTGGGGCCGTCGCTCGTGATGTTGGGCCGGTCGAAGCTCAGCGTCTGTGTGCGCCGGTCGTTCTCCCAGACGCCCGCCACGGCCTCGCCCGCGGCGTCGATGGCCATGCCCACGCCGTGCCGCAGGTCGTTGCGCCAGAGGCCCTTGTGGATGGCTCCCGTGGGCCACTCGTTGCGGCCCGCGCCGCTGCGCTTCGAGTTCACCCAGTTGCCCGTGTAGGTCTCGCCGTCGGCCCAGACGTAGGTTCCGTAGCCGTTCGTGCAGTTGCCCTCCACGCAGCCCGAGGACGTGCTGCCGCTGTTGGGGCGGTTGTTGTTGTTCTCCGGCTCGCGGTCCGTCCGGAAGGGGTTGGTCGTGCCTTGAGACTGGGCGGACGAAACCCAGAGCATGGCGCTCAACAAGAAGAGTATCTTTTTCATGGATGGTTTGGTTTGGTTTTCATCATGGAGGTTCCCAAAGCGGGAACGCCTGCAAGAATTGGACATTTTGACGACATTCTGGTTTAATGAGTCGTTAAGGTCGCGATCCCATTTTCATAATATTTCAAAAGTCCCCGGAACGAAGCCCCCCGGCGGGGCACGAAAAACGGGCCTGCCAGGTGGCGAACTTTTGGCAAAATGGACAAGAAAATCCGCCCACCCGCGCCGCCGACGGCGAAACGGATTTATTGGGCGGTTTTTTCAAAGTGTTGGTTTTTAATGATATGACCTCAACCCGACAAAAAGAAATGCGTAATTTCCGACAGTCCACCAGGGCGATTCCGCCAAGAGAAATGCGTGTAAAATCAAAAGTAATTGGGTGTAACTGCGGTCAAATCCGGGCTGGCCAAGGCCTACTTTTGTATCGTTGGCCAAGGGCATCGAAACCCACCCGCCGCCGACGCAACAACGAAACATCAACCCCTAAAACCTCAACGCCATGCGATTCGTCAGCAAACTCAACTTCAAACAAAAAGTCGAACTTTCCGAAATGATGCGGCTCAGCCCCAACTTCAAAGTTCGCCAGCGCGCCCACGCCATTCTCCTGAGCGACAAGCAGTACAAGATCGACGACATATCGGCCATTTTCGATGTCGATCGCGACACGGTCTCCGCCTGGCTCGGCCGCTGGGAAAAGAGCGGATTCGACGGCCTCGAAGACGCTCCCCGCTCGGGCCGCCCCCGCAAGTCGGTCAGCTCCAGCCCTCGCCGCCAAAGCTCCATCGAGGCATGAGCGCCCCCAGGAGGCGGTCCGCACAAAGCCCTGGGCCTGCCGACCGCCTCCCTCTTTCTTCTTTTTGGCACCGGGGCGATGCCTGGCCCCGCTTTACTCTACTGGCTTGAAAGGCGAGCGCCTGTCGTGCGCGCGCATCCGGCGGAAGCCCAGCACCCAAAGCAGGATGATGTAGGGAATGAAGAGCAGCAGCAGCCATTCCTCGCCCGCCATCAGCATGAAGTCGTAGATGCCATGCAGCAGGATGGGAACCAGCAGCGCCTTGAACAACTGCGCCGTCCGCTCCTCGGGCAAGAAGCGCGCCAGGCCCAGGTGGTAGCCCATCGCGACGCCGAAGAGCGCATGACCCGGAACGGCAGTGAACGCCCGCAGGATAGCCGTCTCCTGCCCGCCGTCGAGCACGTACAGCACGTTCTCGACCCCCGCGAAGCCCAGCGAGACGAACACCGCGTAAACGATGCCGTCGAACTTCTCGTTGAAGTTCTGGTTCGACCAGACCACGAACAGGAAGGCCAGGTACTTGAAGACTTCCTCGGTGGTCGAGGCCACCACGAAGGCGTCGTAGGCGCCCTGCGCCACGCCGTCGGGGCTGTGGTAGAGGCCTTGCAGAAAGACCTCGATGAAATAGACGGGCAAGGTCGTCAGGCCGCCCGCCAGCAGGGCCCACAGCAGCAGCGAGAGGGGCTCCCGCTCGTAGCGGTCGCGCAGGTAGATGAAAAGGCCGACAATCAGCACGGGGGCCAAGGCCATCGCTAGGATTTCCATGTCTTTGGTTTTTGGGTGTCTATTGCCCCACAAGATAAAAAAAAGCGGCATCCCGGAAAAGGACGCCGCCCGAAAAAATCGTCATTCCACCTGGAGGACCAAGCCCTTGAGGTACTCGTTCTCGGGGTGGTAGATGTTGATGGGATGGTCCGGCGGCTGGGTCGTCTGGTGCAGGATGCGCACGTCGCGCCCTGCGTCGGCCGCCGCCGAGAAGACGATCTTGCGGAACAGGTCGCGGTCGATCTTCTGCGAACACGAGAAGGTGAAGACGATGCCACCCGGCTTGATCTTGCGGAAGGCCCTCATGTTCAGGTCCTTGTAGCCCCGCGAGGCCTGCGCCACGGCCTTGGCCGTCTTGGCGAAGGCCGGAGGGTCCAGGATGATCAGGTCGTAGTCCTCGCGCATCTGGCCCATGAACTGGAACACGTCCTGGCAGAAGGACTGGTGGCGGTCGGCGTTGGGGTTCAGGGCCACGTTGCGCTCGCACAGCTCGATGGCCTGGGCCGACGAATCGACCGAGTGGACCAGCTCCGCCCCGGCGCGCAGGGCGTGGACGCTGAACCCGCCGCTGTAGCTGAAGGTGTTCAGTACCTTCTTGCCCCTGGCCATGCGGGCGGCCAGCATCCGGCTGTCGCGCTGGTCCAGGAAGAAGCCCGTCTTCTGCCCGCCCTCGATGTCGGCCACGAAGCGGCATCCGTCCTCGACGAACTCCACCAGCGCCTGGCCCGGCTCGCCCAGCCAGCCCTCCAGCTCCACCTTTTCGATGCGCTGGCTCACGCTCTTGGTTTTCAGGAAGATGTGCTCGATGCCCAGCGCCCGCAGCCCATCGGCGATGGCCGGCGCCAGCTCCTCGGTGCCGCGGATCAGCAGTTGCAGCACGGCCGTCTTGCCGTAAACGTCGGCGATCAGCCCCGGGAAGAAGTCGCCCTCGGCGTTCACCAGCCGGAACGCGTCGGTGCCCTGGTCGGCCACGAGCTGCTGGCGCAGCCTCCAGGCCGAGGCCAGCTTGGCGTGCCAGTATTCCGGGGCCAGCACGTCCAGGTTCTGGTCGGTGTAGTGGAACACCCGGCAGGTGATCTGGCTCTCGGGCGAGAAGAAGCCGTAGCCGAGGCGGCGGCCCGAGTGGTCGCGGACGTCCACGACCTGCCCCTCGCGGGCTTCGGGCATCCGCCCGACGGCCCCCGAGTAGATCCAAGGATGCCGGTTGTGCAGCGAGCGCTCGCGCCCTTTCTGGATGGTCAGGATGGGTAGGCTCATGGGTAGATCAGTTGCAAGATGGTGGCCAGGCCCCGCGCGTCCTCTTCGTCGAAGTGCGCCAGCTCGCGGCTGTCCACGTCCAGCACGCCCCCCAGCTCGAAGCCGCGCCAGAACGGCACGACCACTTCGGAGCGGCTCTGGCTGTTGCAGGCGATGTGCCCAGGGAACTGGTGGACGTCATCGACGATCACCGGCCCGCGGCGCTTGACGCTGGCCCAGCAGACGCCCTTGTCCCGCGGGAGCTCCAGGCAGGCCAGCGGACCCTGGTAGGGCCCCACCAGCAGCCTGCTGTCAGGGCCGGGGCTGAGCACGTAAAATCCGGTCCAGAAGAAGCCGGGCATCTTGTGGTGCAGCACCGCGCAGATCGTGGACATGGTCGATAGCGGGTTGTACACCGGATCCGTCAGTTGGCGGATCTGCTCGCGCAGCCGCGCGTATTTTTCCAATTTCTTGCTCATGGTTCCATTGACGTTTAAAGGGTTTGGGCGGCAGGGGTGGTTCCCGCGCCAGCCAGGCCCAAATTAAGCGATTTTGGCGGATATGCCAAAGCCCCGCGCCACGATGCTTCCGCCACGGCCCCCCGACGGCGCGGGAGCTTCGCTCGGCCCATGCCAACCTGCCTTCAAAAACACTGGGAAATTTTTTTGCCCGATCGCGTTCAACGGTGGAATCCCCGAGCGCGACTTGGCATGAGATGGCAGGGCTACGCCCCTTTCGATCGCGCAGGCTTCGCCGCGAAAGCCCCGAAGGGGCGGCATATCCTAGCGATCTATTATGTTTGATGGCGACAGGGCATCAAAAGCGGAATCCGTAGCTCAGCGAAGGCAGGAAGGGGAAGCTGGTCTGTCCCATCAGCCTCGTGCCCTCGGGTGTTTCCTTGAGGAAGTAGTAGCTGGCGTTCTGGCGGTTGTAGGCGTTGAAGATGCTGAAGTTCCACTCGGCCAAGCCACGTTTCTTGGTGTTGCGGAAAGTGGCCCCGACGTCGAGCCGGTGGTAGGCGGGCAGCCTTTGGCGGTTGTAGGCCTCGTAGTAGTGCGCGGTGGTCGCCGGATGCCCCAAGGGGGAGACCGGGAAGGTCGCCGCGGGCAGTGTGATGGCCTCTCCCGACCGCAAGACCCACGACAGGCTGAAGCTCCACCGTCCGCCGCCGCCGTGCGATAGGTTCAGGTCGATGTCCCACGGCCGCGCGAAGGCGTGCGGGAAGGCGCGGCCTGCGTCGAAGCCGGGAAAAGACCGCCACGCCTGGGTGTAGGCCAGGCCGAGCCAGCCCGTGAAGGCCCCGTGCTCCTTGCGAAGCAAAAACTCCAGGCCATAGGCCTGGCCGCTTCCCTGGGCCAGGATGCGCTTCTCCCAGTCGATTCCGGCGAAGAAGCTCTGGGCGCTTTCTAGGCGAGCGATGTTCTCGGTTTTCTTGTAGAACGATTCGAATTGCCAATCCAGCCCCCAGCTTTCCCAATAGCCCATCACCCCGATGGCCACTTGGTCGGCGCCCCGCACTGGCGCGACATGCGTGGCGGGAACCCAGGCCTTCAGGGGCGAGGCATCCGCGCCTCCCAACTGGTGCAGCATCTGGTGGTTGCGCGCGTAGGAAAGTTTGACGGAAAGCTGCGGCCGCGCCTGCCACGAGAGGCCGACCCGCGGCTCGGGCGCCGCCCAGCGGTAGGTTCCGTGCCCGAAGGCGGTCCATCGGGTCCCGACGCGGGCCGACCATCGGCTTTCCCAACGCAGCGAAAGCTCAGCGAAAGCAGCGACAGACAAGGCGGGAGCCTGGTCGCGCGTCTGCCGTATCCGCAGGTTGGCATTCTCGAAGCGGTAGTCGTAAGGAACGAATCCGAAGAGGCTCGACTCGTGCCCATAGTTCAGCTCGAGGCCTTCCGCGAGGGACCGCTCGAAGAGGCTCGCCCAGCGGAGTTCGCGCACCTGCGAGACGAACTCCGAGAGCGACTCCGCCTGGTCGGGGTCGGACCACTGGTCGCGCGTGCCCATGCGAAACTGCGTGAACGAGACTGGGCTCTGGAAATAGGTCCGCCCCCAGATTCCGGAGAGGCGGACCGCGGCGCCCTGGTTGGTCCAGTAGGTCCTCCCTTTCGAGGACAGCCCAGCCGCTTGTCGAGGCAGGGTTTGCTCGGTGATGGCGTCGAGGCCCTGGTAAACGCTCCAGTCGAGGCGGAGGCCATCGGCAAGGGCCATGCCGTATTTCATGTAAATGTCATGGAAGCCAGTCCCGAAGGTGGGCCTGTCGGCCCAACGCTGGTAGCCCTTCTGCGCCAGGTCGGCCAGGGACTTTCGGGCGGAGACCATGTAGCTGTGCCCTTGGGCAAGCCCCGGACCGTCGAGCGTGGCTTGCGCCGAGAGCAGGCCCAGCCCAAACACGCCAGAATGCTTGTCGAGGCCACCTTGTTTCATTCGGACATCGAGCAGCGAGGAGACACGCCCGCCCGTTCGGGCTTTGAAGTCTCCCTTGGTCAGGCGGGCGCTCGAAATGGCCTCTTCGTTGAATACCGAGAAGAAGCCGCCAAGGTGCGAACTGTGGTACAGGGGGATGTCATCCAGCAGCACAAGGTTTTCATCGCCATTTCCACCTCTTACCAGCATTTCGCTCGAGGTCTCGGTCGCGCCTTGCACGCCAGGCAGTCCCTGCAAGACTTTTTGCAAGTTGGCCGTTCCCAGCAGCATGGGCGTCGCCCGGATGTTCGCCGGGGCGATTTCCATGACGCCCATCTCAGGGTCCCGCATCCGAACAAGGCGCTCGCTGACCACTACTTCCCCGATGTTGACCTCAAGGCTCAACTCGATTCGCAGCATCGTGTCTTTGGACATTGGGAAGCTGATCGCTTGACCTTGGCTGCCCAGGAACGAGACGCGCAACTCCATGCTGCACGCCGAGGGCAAAGACATGGAAAAATAGCCCCGGGAGTTGGTGGTGGTACCCACTCCCCGGCCCATGTCCCAAATCGTGGCCCCTGCCAGGGGTTCCTCGCTCTGTGCCTCAACCACGATTCCTTGCAGCAAAAGCGGCGACGACTGGGCGCTAAGGCCAGCGGTCAGCCCCAAAAAACAGGACATGGCCAGGAGCCAGGGAAATACTTTAGCTTTCATTTTGTTTTATTCGGGCGTGAAATGAACCTCGACCATCTGGTAGGCGGCGAAGATGCCAAGGCCGCCCTCGATGTTGCCTTGCAGTTGGTGAGGCTCGTTCCATAAAATGGTCAGTCTGTCATTGAAACCCGACTGTTGGTCAAGGTGCCGGATGAAACTTTTCTGAAAGTTGAAAAGCCCCTCGCTGAGCGTCGAAAGCTGGAGGCGGGGGGAGGAGCTCGGATCGCGGTGGTAGGTTGGGATGTCCATGCTGTACACCCTGCCATCAATGCTGCGATCCCGAAACACCAGGTACGAAAAGCTGAAGTAGTCGAGCATTCCTTCCTCCTGCAAGATAGGGTCATTCAGCGCGTAGGGGTTGATGCCGCCATAATTCGTCAACATCGAGTCTTGGCCCTCGAAGGGAGCCAAGATGCCTACCTGGAAGTATTCTTCTACTCCAGCTTCATTTCTAAAACTAATTCTTACAATGTTGGTGAAAGTTCCCCATTCGTCAACCGTGGCATTTTTGTGGAATGTCAGGCTGTCCAAAAGGGGAGGGAGTGGAACGCTGTCTTCGGCAAAAATGGGATCGAATCCTGTTGCCAGACCTGACAAGGAGTATCTGTGGCCGGTCTTGGGCACGAGTCCAGAACGGTACTCCCCGTTTCCGACGCTTTCCATATGCCCCTGGAACAGGCCATCTTCAAAAAGCGACAGGGTGGCGTTGTCGATGGGCACAGCACCTGCTCCTTGAGGCTGGCCCGCCGAATGCAGGCTAAGGCGAATCGGGCCGTCCGGGCTGAAAAGCGCGTTCACGACAAGTTTCGGAGACGATGCCGGATACTCAAGGTCTATGGGGAAGGAGCAGGAGGAACAAGCGGACAGGAGGAGAAGTAACTTCCAGATTTTCAGTGTGCTATTGCCTACCATGGCCTGAAGAAGATTTTGAGACTCCCTCCCCAGCCCTGGAAGTTTCCCTGGAGGGGCTGCGCGAAAGAGGACTGCCTGCAGTACACCAAGCCAGCCGAGGCTGTCCATCGGTCCCCTAGCGCGTATTGCCCCGACAATTCCATTTGCCCAATCCAAGCGTTCGGGCTGGCGCTTCTGCTGCTGAGTCCGTTCTGCGTGGTCATGACTTTATCCCGGAATGTCGCGAAGAGGCCGGCGCTCGCCCAGACGGACAGCTTCGGCGAGGCCTGCCACAATCGGACGCCCAGGTTAGCTCCGGCGTCGAAACCGTCAACGCCCCAAGGGCCGTCTTGAAGGGCTTGGCCATCAGCGCTTTCCTGACGGAACGAAGCGCGCCAGGAGTTCCGGTGGGCTGCCAAGCCAAACTTCAGATTTTCGTTGCCATAACGCAGCAAAAAACCAGTTCTTGTCGAAAACCCTGGGGTGAATCCCGAAACAGGGTAGCTTTCGTACAACCGGATCGAAACGGCCATTGACTCGATACCCAATTCCACCTTTGGGAAATCCTGGGCGGCGGCATGGAAACAGGAAATGACCAGCAAAAACAGTGTGTGAATCGTCCTTTTCATGTCAATCGATTGAAAATGGGGTGTTCGTGGAAACGGAGGCCGTCTGCCGAATGGGGAATAAGGGACATTTTTGATTTTGTTTGAGCAAATGAATGCGAAGAAATTTGAAACCGAAGGAATTGCGGCCGTTCATTGCCCAAGGGTTCGGGGGCATCCCATCCTTGGGTCTGGCGGTGCGCGAATGTAGATTACATTTGGGAATATGCAAATTATTTTTTACTTCTTCCGTCATTTTTTTTTACTGAACGTCAATTGCATCAAAATAGCGCATTTTGGACATCTTTTCCTGCAAATGGTCTTCAAAACGCGGTTTTTCCACGCGTGCGCAGGCAACCCGACCTTTGGAGCTTGGTCATTGGAAATAAAAGCAGAAAGCTAATCAGTAAGACGTCAAAATTAACTTGTAGTAAATTTCAAATTAATTTAAAAATGAATATGTGCTTATTCTTCATCACATTGAATTAAAACACATAAGCAAATAGTTTGAAACCAAATAGTTACATAAAAAAATATGTGCCTATGTGTTTAAAGGCGCCAAAACGATGATAAAAGTAATTTTAGACACTTACGTCTCGCCATCAAAAGCCACTAGCAATCCATCGCCAAGGCCCACCCCAGGCGAACGCGGCAGGGGTGGGCCTTGGTCTAAGGCAGGGTGATTCTGTTGCCGGGCCGTCAGCGCCCAAAGTCGTACTCCAGGCCCAGGATCAGGGGGCCGTTGAAGGCGGCCGTGGCTGGCGCGTCGCCAAGGCTGAGGTAGGGGCCGTAGCTCCAAAACAGGCTGAAATTTTCCTCGACGGTAAGCACGAAGCCCACGTGCGGCTGGAGGTCCAGGTAGCGCCACTGCTGCCCGGCGAGCTCCGGCTCTTCCCATGAAAAACTGGTGAAATGGAACTCGACGCCAAAGGTCGGCGAAAACTGCAGGCCTTGGCCGCTGCCGACTTTCAAGGCCCGAAACTGGCTGGGATCCCGGAACGAGAGCGGATAGAACCGCGCCTGCGCGCCCACGCCCAGCCCGGTGGCGCTTTCGGCGGGTATGTCCACCGTGTTGGAGTAGCGGAAGAAGCCTGCTTGCGCGCCCACCATCACGGCCTGGTTGAGCCAGCGGTTCAGCCGAGGAAATACCGAAAACACCGTGTGGCGCCCCTCGAACCCGCCATCCTCCGGCCCGCTCCACGACGCGCCGCTCGAAGAGACCCCAAAGTTCCAGGTCCGCCTCTTGGCGCTGGTCCAGTAGGGATTCCAGCTTTCCCGCTGCGGACTTTCCGGGCTTTCAGGGCTTTCGCCAAATTTGGAATGGAAGGGCAGGCGGTACTTCTGGCCGAAATAGACGTTCAGGCCCACGAAAGGCTGCGTGAAGTTGTAAACATCCTCCGGCCCTTTGAGCGGGTGGTAGTTCGTGAAACCCGCCTTGAGCCGGGCCCGCTCCAGCAGCGGATAATCCAGGCCGAAGCCCATGGGCAGGAAATGGATGAGCTCCTGGCTCGAATAGGACTCCTCGCTGCCGCAGGTGCAGTGGTTGCTCAGCGCGTAGCCCGTCTCCAGGTAGAACCCGAGCCGGCGCCGGGGGGTGAGGTTGTATTGCAGCACCGCCGCGCCCAGCAACGCCCGATCGACAGGGTCGCCCTGGGCGCGTATCGAGATCAGGTTGGCCAGCAAGCCCACCCGAAGCCGCTCGTTCAGCGGGACGGTAAGGCCCAGATGTGCCGTGTTTTCTCCGTATTTTTCATTGCCTGCCGCGCCCGTGGCGTCCGGGTAGCGGTCAAAGCGCAGGGGCGTGAAATGCGCGTTGGCCGAAGGCATGGACGACCAGGGGCCGAATTGGGCGAAGGCATGGCTTTGCAACACCATAGCCCCGAGAATCATCAAGGACAACTTCTTGCTTCGCATGGCATAAGGGATTGAGGTTTAGTTCTTCGTTTAAAATGCTTTAGAAGGGTGCTTGTCCTATCTCTTATTGGGTTTGGCAAAGCTATTTTTTTTTTTTGAGAATTCAAAATTAAATCGTGCGGGGGTAAATTTTTTTCCAGCCCCCCGCTCGGGGCTGCCGTTGAGGGTTGGGCCGAACCGGGCCTTCCGTCTTATGTCCTTGGTTTGCAAGGGCTTGTCGGACAAGCGGATGCGTGCGGAGGCGAAGCTCGGGTTACGCTTGCTCGGTCGGTGGCGCGAAAATGGCTTCGAGGGCCAGCTCCAAGCCCTCCTGCTGGGGCAGGCGCGCGGCCAGCCTTTCGAGCTTCGCGGCTACGGTCCGCGGGTCCATGCCCAGGTTTTGGGCCATCTTGGCCTTCGAGACGCCAAGCTGGGCCAGCCGCATCAGGGCCAGCTCCACCTTGTCGAGCAGGAACAGCGTGCCCTCGGGCATGAGCAGGGCGGCCTGGTCGGTCATGCTGTCGCGCAAGTGCGGCGGCACCCTGCGCGAGGGGTGCCTGACCCTCAGGCGGGCCTGCGTGGCCCAGACCTTGCCGCGCAGGTCGAAGCCGAACGGAAGCGCCTCCAGGCTGGCCCAATGGCCAAGCCCCGTGCAATCGAGGATTTCCAGCCATAGCTCGGATTTCCAGCGCTTTGCCTCCTTGGGGGAAAGCTCGTCCCAGAAGGCCAGGCTGGCCCGCTTCATGCGTTCGAGCAGGGGGCGGCTTCGCGGAACCACCATCTCGGTGAAGCTGTCGAAGCGCCTTCCGCTATCGCTGGCCCTGCCTAGCCAGAGGTGGGGCAGTACCAGGCTGCTGTCGCGCGCGTGGTCGTGCAGCATCATGTGCTCGCGCCAGTCTTCCTCAAGCATCGGCTGGCGGCTCAGCATGGCGACGCCCAGGCGTTCCATGTCGAACTTGGCCTTTTGGCTTTCAAACAGATAGCCACCTTCCTCAAAAGCGTTCTTAAACTTTTTCTCCATCTTGTGAAACTTTGTTTTTATGTTTTCAAACATCACGCGTGAAAAACCTGCGTTTTGAAGCCGAATTTCCGAAAAAGCATCCGAAAACGCGCTATTTTGACGCGCTTCACCCAATCCGCCACCTGCATCCATGACCAACGCCCACCCGACCCATTGGGGGATAGGTGCGCGAATCCTTTATCTTCGCGCACTGCCGAAGCGGGTCTGGGCGAAGGCCTCCGGAATCTCCGGAGCCACTCGCATCGAACGTTTCTAGCCATTTTCAAGCTCAATGTTTTGGTTTTCAACGCAAGGCAAATGTAATGCAATACGCAACGATAGCTACTCCCTGCCCGACAAAGCGCACTTCATCTTGGCTTTTATGAAAACGATGTTGAAACGCTTTTCTTCTGCTGCGCCGAATATTGCAAGGGCCTTCCTCGCCCTCCCGGTTTTGGCCTTTTCATGCAGCTTTCCCATCGAGATGGAATTTCCGGATGCGGAGCCTAAGCTGGTGGTCAACGGCCTCTTCAGCCCCGCGGAGGCGATTTCGCTGCGGCTCCACGTATCGGGCAGTGTCCAAGAGCCGCCGCGCCCTGTCGATGGCGCGGCGGTGGCCCTTTACGCCGATGGCGAACTATGGGGCATGATGGAAGGCCTTGGCCAGGGGCGTTACGCGTCGGGCTTGGTTCCCGAGCATGGGGTGCTGTACTCCGTTCGCGCGACCGCGGCCGGGCTTCCTCCGGTCTTCGCCGAAGACAGCCTGCCGCATCCGCCTCGGCTGGACAGCCTGACATTCCACAAAGCGGAAGCCTTGACTTCCTGGGGCGAACTTTTCAACGTGTTGCAGGTTTCTTTTCGCAACGTTCCCGGCGTCCATGAGTTCTTCCAAATCGACATACAGAACGTCTCGACACAGGCCACGCCTGGCCAGGCACCGGGCGACACGAGCCTGACCACCGACACTTCCTACTATTGCATCGTTCAGGATGCCCTGGATGACCCACTTTTGCGCGACGAGGGCATGATGGACCGACCGATTTTCTCATACGTGGTTTTCAAGGACCAGATCATCGACGGAAGCCACTACACCATGAGGATTCCCATCTCGATCGACGATCCGCAGGACATGCCGACTTTCCGCTTCGCGACGCTAAGCCCACAGCTTTTCGCCTTCCAGAAGAGCCTTGTCGAACATCTTGATGAGCAGAGCGCTGACGCGGACCTCTTGTTCATCTTCTGGAACTTTCCGACCCATTTGCGGGGAAATGTCCAGGGCGGGTACGGCATCTTCGGAGGTTTCCAGCGGCTCGAAATGCCGTTTTCAATTCCGTGACAGCCTTCAAAAAACATTGTTCCGAAATTTGAAATTTTCTTCATCATCATTAACAAAAACAACAAGAAAACGACCAATGAAAGCTCTTCGTCTTTTCGCCAGCTTGCTTTTGGCAAGCCTTGGCCTGATCGCGGACCTGCAAGCCCAAGGCATCCGCCTGGGGGCTGGCCTCTCGCCCTACGCGCTGCAAGTCTATGACTTTGTCCAGGAAAAACAAGACAAATGGCGGCCATGCTTTGAAGGGGGAGCGCATTTCAGCTACGCCACACCCAACCACCTGTTTTGGATGCTCGACCTTACGCTAGGCCGCGAAACCCAAAGCACCACTATCGGTGGCCTGGCCGGAGCGCCTCTGGTCAGCAGCAATTTCTGGTCTGCGGCCCCGGCCTTCGGTTTTTGGCTGGGCAAGCAGGATAGTCCGTTCTCGGCTTTCGCAGCGCTCGGCCCCAGATACAGCAACTTCTTCAACACCAAGGCCGAAATTGACGGACAGCAACAGTCTGTTTTGATTTACAATCGCCTCTACGGCCAGGTCCTGTTCGGCGCGACCTGGGACTTTTCGGAAAGGCTTTCCGCGACGGCCACCCTCGCGCACCGGCAGTCCGAGCTGGAAGACTTTTTCCAGCTCCAAAGGCGGGCTGTCGTGGAGTGGGGCCTGGGGCTTCGGCTTGCCTACAAATGGTAGCCCAACACGCCCAAGTTTGAGGTCAAGGTTTCTGCGCAACAAAGATTCCAGGGCTACGCCCCTGGGGTCTGTTTTCATCGGTCGTGCGACATTTTTTTTATTTCTAGCATGTTGAAACGCATTTTCTCCATCGTTCTGGCCATGAGCCTTTCCGCTGTTGGATTGGCGCAGCCGATCAGCGTCTGTGGCTATGTCCGCGAGGCGGCCAGCAACGAGAACCTCATCGGCGCCACGGTCTGGGAAAGCGCGACGGGCATCGGCACGACCACCAACGCGCAGGGCTTTTTCAGCCTGATGCTGCCCAAGGGCGAGGATTTGGAGCTGAAAGTCGCCTTCGTGGGATACGAGCCGGGCGCGCTAAGTTTCAGCCCTACGACCGACACGGTGCTCATCTTCAAGCTCTTGTCGGGCATCGACTTGCGCGAGGTCGTCGTGAGCGCGCGGCAGTTCGCCCTGCGGCAGCCCGACATGGGCCAGGTCAGCATCCCGATGATGAACCTCCGCCAAACGCCCATGCTGCTGGGCGTGGTCAACTTGCAGAAGGTGCTCCAGGCCCTGCCCGGCGTGCAAGGCTCGACCGAAACCTCCAGCGACCTGCTGGTGCGCGGGGGCGAGGCCGACGAAAACCTGGTTTTGCTCGACGGCATACCGCTGTACCACAGTTCGCATTTTGGCGGTTTTTTCTCTGTTTTCAACGAAGATGCCCTCAACAGCGTCCAGCTCATCAAAGGCGACTTGCCAGCGCGTTTGGGCGGGAGACTCTCTTCGGCCCTCGACGTGCGCATGAAGGAGGGAGGGCTTGACCGCTTGTCGGGCTCCTTCGCGGTGGGGCTGCTGAGCGGGCAGTTGGCCTTGGACGGCCCCGGTTTTGGCCCTGGGCAAAGTTTCATGTTCTCGGCTCGGAAATCGTTCGTGGACATTGCCCAGAAATCATTCCAAAGGCTTGCCGGAAAGGCGGAGTCCGGGATGGGTTTCCATGATGTTTATTTCAAGTATGGCGCCCTGACGCCCCGCGGCGACCGTTTGGGTCTGAGTCTTTACAACGGCAACGACCTGATCGCGTTCCGAAGCGCGGACTTCAAAAAACAGGATTCCACTTTTCCGAAACATGACAGCCGCACAACATGGGGAAACTTCGGAATCGCGCTGCGAGCCTCGGGGCGGCGCGGCAATGTCCACTTCGAGTCGCCGCTGGCTTTTTCGCGCTACCAGGCGTCCGTCTCGCAAGACGCATTTTTCCCAAATGGCCAGCAAAGTCTATCCTACTATGGTACAGCCGTGAACGAGTGGCGCTGGTCAATCCTCTTGCAACGCCAGCTCAGCGCCGAGCTATCGCTGGAAGCCGGGCATGAGCTTTCGTTTTACGCCTTCGAGCCTTACCAATCGTCCGTCGAGACCCAGGGGTTCAGCCAGCGGACGGAAGCCACGGAGCGAGCCGCCTTTTCCGTGGCAGCCTTCGCCGAAACACGCTGGACGCCAACCCGAAACATGAATCTGCGGACGGGCCTCCGGCTGGTCGAGTTTTGGCACCAGGGGCAGGTGCTACTGGCTCCGGAACCGCGGCTGGGCCTCGCGGTGCTGTTGGGGCCCAACGTCTCGGCCAAGGCATCCTACACGCGGGTATTCCAGCATCTGCACCAGTTGGGAGGCGGGTTCTCGTTTCCGCTCAAGGCCTGGGTTCCGGCCACTGGCGCGACGCCGCCCAAATCGGCCCGGCAAGTGGCGGCGGGCCTTGACGGGACATGGCACAGCCTGGGCTGGCAGTTCGAGCTCTATCACAAGCGTTCGCGCGGGCTTGTCCGGCTCGAGAACGCCCTGGGCTTTTTCGACGCGGGCCCTTGGGAGGAGCGGGTGCTGCGCGAGGGCGAGGCGGAAGCCTACGGCGTAGAGGTGTTTGTGCAGAAAAAACATGGCGTCTTGACGGGCTGGCTGGGCCTGGCTCGCAACTTCGCCAACCGGCGCTACCCCGACTACAACGACGGCCAGGCCTATCTGGACGCCTTCACGCGGCCTTGGGACATCAGCCTGAACTTGAGCTGGTCCATCGACAACTGGGTGCTGGGCGCCAACTGGCAGTTCCAGTCGGGCGAGGCCATAACGCTTCCCGCGGCGGTTTACCCGGTGGGGCCGCTCGGCTACTGGGACGTCGAGGCCCACCACTACGCGGGCATCAACCAGCAGCGCCTGCCCGACTACCATCGCCTGGACCTGGGCGCGACGCTCAACAAGGTGAAAAAGCGGGGCACGGCGCAATGGAATTTCAGCCTTTACAATGCCTACAACCGGATGAATGCCAGCTTCTACTCCTTCGGCCAGGACGAGGACGGACGCCCGGTGCTCATGGGCCAGACGCTTTTCCCGGTGATGCCTTCGTTGAGCTACGGCTTTCGTTTTTGATTGTCGTGCCAGCGCAAAAATGACGGCGGGCCGCTGTCCCATTTTGGGATGCGGCCCGCCGTTCGTTTGGCGCGGTGGGTGCGGTGTTTCAGGCTCCCGCTTGGGCCATGGTCTGGATGTCGCGGTCGAAGAGGTACATGCGGGCGGGATCGTCGCCCAGGAGCTCGAGCTTGTCGAGGATGGTGCGGGCCAGGCTTTCTTCCTCAATCTGCTCGTTGACGTACCACTGAAGGAAGTTGTTGGTGGTGAAGTCCTTCTCTTCGAGGCAGATGCCTACCAGTTCGTTGATGGATTCGGAGACCTTGATCTCGTGGCTGAGCAGGTCCTTGAAGAGGGTCTTGATGGAGGAGTAGTCGCTCTTGGGCGCGGCCAGGGCGGGGACGGCGGCATGTCCTCCGCGGTCGTTGATGTAGTGGAAGAGCTTGAGCATGTGCTGGCGCTCCTCGTCGGAATGGACGAAGAGGAATTTGGCGGTTCCGTTGTAACCGTTGGCTTCGGCCCAGGAGGCCATCGCGAGGTAAACTTGCGAGGCCATGGCTTCTTTGGCCAGTTGCGCGTTGAGGGCCGCTTCTACTTTTTCTTTGAGCATGGGTGTTGGAATTATTTGCGTTTGGGGCAAAGATACAAAGGATTTTCTTTTAACTTTAATGGGCCAAGCCGATATTTTCTGGCCTTGGCCTTTGGCATTCACCCCCAAAAAAACAAACATGGAAGAGCGGATAGTTTTGTGGGCCTACGACAACGGCACGGCCTTGAAGGACTTTTTCTGGGAGGCCGTTACGGGCCTGGGCGAGCCTTTCCTGCTGATAGGCATTGTCTGCTGGGTCTATTGGAACCACTCGCGCAAGGCGGGCATGGTGCTGGCTTTCACCTACTTGTTCTCGATGTGCGTGAACAACCTGGTGAAGCTGGGCGTGGAAAGGCCGCGCCCGTTCGAGACCATCGAGGGGCTGGAGGGCAAGCGTGAGCACACGGCCACGGGCAGTTCGTTCCCGAGCGGGCACAGCCAGGGCGCGGCGAGCTTGTTCTTCGCCGGGGCGCGGCTGGCGCGGAGCTTCTGGTTCTGGCTGGCGGCGGCGGTCTTGTCGCTGGCGGTGGCCTGGTCGCGGGTCTATCTGGGGGCGCACTGGCCCACGGACGCGCTGGCGGGCCTGTTGCTGGGCCTGCTGGTGGCCCTGCCCGTGGCGCGGCACCTCGACCTGGTCTTCCACCGTCGGCGGCGCCTGCTGCTGTTCGTCTGGGGCGTCAACCTGGTGGTGGCCCTGCTCGGCCTGGGCCTGGTTTGGCTCGACCGCGCGCAGGAGCTGGGCCTGTTCCTCGACGACTACCTCATGGCGGCCACTACCCTGCTGGGCGTGAGCCTGGGCCACAGCCTCCAGACGCTGTTTTTTCCGTTTTCGGCGCAGGCGGGCGGGCTCTGGCTCAAGCTGGGGCGCTACCTGCTGGGCCTGGCGCTGGCCGGGGGCATCTATTGGGCTTTCGGGCACTTCCTGCCCGAGTGGCCGCACTGGGTCGGCTATTCGGTCGTGGGGCTCTGGACCATGTGGCTTTTCCCCATGCTGGGCCGCTGGGTGGGCCTTTTCGCGAAGCCCTTGCCGGGCGAGCTGGGCTGAGGCCGGGCTGGGCATCGGCCTGCAACATTTCAAAACCCTCGGAAATCGCTGTGGCATTTTACAATCACCTCATCAAACAAACAAGAGAAATGAAGAAAAAAGGACTACTCGGAGGCCTGATGGCGGCCTTCGCGCTTTTGCCGCTGGCTTCGGCGGCCCAAAGTACCCCGGCGCAAGAACCGGCATCGCCTCCCGCGGTCGATTCGAGCGAGGTCAAGACGGGGTTCAACTTCGGCGTGCTGCCCGTGGTGGCCTACGACGCCGACACGGGCTTCAAGTACGGCGGGCTGACCAACCTCTATTTCTACGGCGATGGCAGCAGCTACCCGCTCTACCGCCACTCGCTCTACCTGGAGTGGTCGCGCACGACAAGGGGCAGTGGCGTCAACATGATTACCTACGATTCGCCCTTCTTCCTGCCGGGCGTCCGCCTGATGGCCGAGGCCAGCCTGCTCACCGAGAAGGCCTTGGACTTCTACGGCTTCAACGGCGCCGAGGCCTACTTCAACACCGACTTCTTCACGCAGGGCACCGACGACTACCTCTCGCGGGTCTATTACCGCCACGACCGCAGCCTGCTGCGCCTGCGCCTGGACCTCCAGGGCGACATCATCGGCAAGAAACTGCGCTGGTTCGGTGGCGTGGACTTCTTCGGCAACACCGTCGCGCCCGTTGACGTGGCGCCGCTCAACGAGGACGCGGCCCCGGAGGACATCCTGCCCGAGGGCGTAGGCCTGTTCCAGGATTACCTGGACTGGGGCGTCATCCCTGCCGACCAGGCCGAGGGCGGCAACACCACTTTCTTGAAGGCGGGCGCCATTTGGGACACCCGCGACAACGAGCCCAACCCCATGAGCGGGATCTGGACCGAGGCCTTCGTGGCCGTCTCTGCCTTCGGGCCGTACAAGTTTGGCAAGTTCGTACTGACGCATCGGCAGTTCTTGACAGTGGTTCCCAAGCGGGTCAGCTTCGCCTACCGCCTGAGCTTCCAGCCGCGGATCTTTGGCGAGATGCCCTTCTACATGCTGCCCTTCGTGCTCAACAGCACCATGACCCGCGACGGACTGGGCGGCGGCCGCAACATCCGCGGCGTGCTCCGCAACCGCGTGGTGGGAGAGGGCTTCGCCTATGCCAACGCCGAGCTGCGCTGGAAGGCCATCAAGTTCGACGTGGGCAACCAGAACTTCTACATCGCGCTGGTGGGTTTCACCGACGCGGGCCAGGTTACGGACGCCTACGAGTTCGACACCAACCTCCTGCCCGAGGCCTACCGGATGCCCGAGGGCGACGTGTTGCACTTTAGCTACGGCGGCGGACTGCGCATCGCCATGAACGAGAACTTCATGGTGGCGGTGGACTATGGCATTTCGGGCCGGCCCGAGGATGGCACCAGCGGCTTCTACATCAGCCTGAACAACTTGTTCTGAAACGGCGTTCGCTGCCCCGGTGTTATGCCCCGCCCGGGGCTTCACCCCGGGCTATGCTGTTTCGCCCCTTCGGGGCTTGTTCCCCTCGCGGGGCTTGTTCCCCTCCCGGGGCTTCACCCCGGGCTATGTTGTTTCGCCCCTTCGGGGCTTGTTCTCCTCGCGGGGCTTTGCCCCGGGCTATGTTGTTTCGCCCCTTCGGGGCTTGTTCCCCTCCCGGGGCTTTGCCCCGGGCTATGTTGTTTCGCCCCTTTGGGGCTTGTTCCCCTCCCGGGGCTTTGCCCCGGGCTATGTTGTTTCGCCCCTTTGGGGCTTGTTCCCCTCCCTTCACCCCGGGCTATGTTGTTTCGCCCCTTTGGGGCTTGTTCTTCTCCCGGGGCTTCACCCCGGGCTATGTTGTTTCGCCCCTTCGGGGCTTGGGTTTGTTCCACATTGTGCATAAAAAAACCTCAAGGCCAGCAAGGCCTTGAGGTTTTTTTATGGGCGGAATCCGCTTCGCGGTCTTGCTCAGTCGAGGAAGAAGCGGTGGTCGAGGACGCGGCCGTCGGCGAGGGTGAAGCGGGCCAGGTGGACGCCGCTGGCCAGGGCCGACAGGGACAGGGTGGCCGAGCTGGCGGCCGGATTGCTGGCGAATACCTTGGCTCCGAGCATGTTGAAGATTTCCACGCCGCGGATTTCGGCGGGCATCTCGACCCAGAACTGGCCTTGGCCCAGGGCGCGGAACTGCCACGTGCCGTCCAGTTCGGCCAGGGAGGTGGCCGTGAAGTTGAAATCGGCGCTGGCGTCGATCAGCTCGACCTGCTCGGTGGAGAGAATTCCGTTGACTTCGACGGTGTGTGTGCCCGAGCCCATGCCTTGGACGGTCAGCAGGACACGGCTTTTCTGGGCGAAGTGGCGGCTGGCGGCCGTCACGGTGATGCCGTTGTTGATGCTGTAGTTGGAGATGGTCGAGGCGGAAGCCGCGTCGACCTCGCGCGTGAAGACCAGTGCCACGGTGGTGGCGCTCAGGGCCTCGGCGCTCATGAGGGCGAAGTCGCCGACGGTGGCGTCCTGGGGCCCGCGCAGCTCGATCTTGAACTCGCTGAAATCGTAGTTCAGCGGTCCGGTGATGTTGTAAACGCTGCCTTGGGTCTGTCCGGCGTCGTGGATGTACGAGTTGTGGACGATGCACTCGCCGGTCCCGTCGTTGACCTTCCACATGCCGTAGCCGTGGTCGGCCACGGTGCAGGTGGCGTTGCGGAGGGTTACCAGCACGCCTTCGTAATCCTCCTGGGGCACTTGTCCGGTGCCAAGCTCGACGGGCGCGGGCAGTTCGTTTCCTTGGCTGATGAGATAGACCTTGGAGATTTCGGCCATTTCGGTGAGGTTGTAGTACTCCTTGACCTTGGCGGTGATGATCAGGCTGTCGCCGATTTCGGGGTTGCGTCCTGGGTCATAGACCATGACGCCGTTCCAGGCGCCGGTTCCGTCTTGCAGGAAGTAGAAGGTGCCGAAGTTGGCCGTGACGATGCCGGAGGTGGAGACGGTCTGGTCGGCGTAGGGCGACGCGGCGGCCTGTCCTTGTATGGCGCTGATGCTGACCAGCGTGCCTTCGAAGACTTCCTGCACGGCGAACTCGCCGCGGCGGGTGGCGGTGTTGTCGAGCTCGTCGAGGGCCTCGATTTGGAAGTAGATTCGCCCGGCGGGAAGGTTGGTGAAGGTGAAGGACTCCTGTCCGCTGATGTCGGCCTCGTTCTCGAGCTGGTCGTGGGCGCTTCCCCAGTAGATCTTCGAGTACTGGATGAGGCTTTCGGAGGAGATGTTGAAGGATAGGGTAACGCTCTGGCCGGCCACGGGGATGTCCTGTGAAAGCTCGAGGTCCTCGATCGTGAGCGGGTTGGCGGGGGCTTCCTGCCAGATGCGGGCCACGAACTCGGGGTGGTCGATGAAGGGGTTCCGGTTTTTCTGCCAGAGGAAGATGCGGTCGTTGCGCTGGCGTTCGAAGGCGTCGGGCGGGTCTTGCTCGTGCCATTGGAGCAGGGTGGAGAGCTTGCCGTGAAGGGCCTGCGGGTAGGTGTTGACGGCGTCAGCGGGCTCGAGGTCGATCTCGCCGGCCACGTCGCCCTCGTAGCGGGTGGCCATGTAGAGGATGATGCGGGCCACGTCGCCCTTGACGGCGTCGCGGGGCTCCCACGAGTCGGCGTCGTAGAAGTTGCCTGCCGCGCCGGGCACGGGGTTGCCGCCGTTGTCGAAGTCGCGGTTGCTGCGCAGGGTGTTGACCGCGGCGATGGAGGGCTTGAGGTTGTGGACGTCGCTGCCGGTGGGCTTTTCGGTGCCGAAGTCTCCGTGCGACTTGGCCCAGACGTGCTCGCGGTTCCAGACGCTGCCGAAGGTGCTGGCGGCCACGGACTGCGGGGCGTAGATCGTCAGGACGTTGGCCGGGTTGGCCGGATCCTGGTCGGAGTGCTTGAGCATGGCCTCGGCGCCGCCGACATACTGGAAGGCGACGTGTTCGTCGATGATGTCATGCAAGGCGGCCTTGAGGTCTTGCCCGGCCAGGCCTTGGGTGCCGTTGTAGTAGCCTACCGGCTGGGCAAGGGTGGCCGTGGCCGTGGCCAGCAGGCCCAGGCCGAGCGCCAGCGTCCGCTTGCGGGGGGAGTGGAGTGTTTCCATTTGCAGAAGAAGGATTGGTTAGGGAAAGCATTGTTGGCCCAAAGGTAGCGATTTGGCGGCAATCGGGCCGCGTGCGCCGCGGCTGCGCGAAGGGCTGCGCGCGAAAGTTTCGCAGGGCTTAAATTTTTTTTTGTTCTATTCCTTAATAGTGGGACAAAAAGAAATGCTTACATTGCACCATGAAAAAATACGAAGCAATATTGGCCAAGATCGCGGGG
>JFJP01042398.1_pt1 | contig 23750 bp, 16 predicted proteins | sample 431651 | NCBI WGS metagenome assembly JFJP01 (sample SAMN02602958, study PRJNA72255) | Microbial mat metagenome, whole genome shotgun sequencing project. | biome: fresh water; feature: sink hole; material: water; isolation source: purple microbial (photo- and chemosynthetic) mats found in...
AATTATATAAAACAAAACTTAAAGAACATTTTTTATCTGAAGAAACTTATATGCTCAGTATAGAATATCCTTATTTTCTTTATCATAAAGAAAAACATTTATCTTTATTAAAAAATTTAGAAAATATAATGTCTCTAACTGTTAACTGTGAAAAATATAATTATATACTGGAGTGTTATATAGTTAAAGAATTAGATTCTATATTTTTACAACATGTAGATAGTATGGATTTACAAATAGCCGAATTTGTGAAAAATAAAAAATAAGAAGAAGAAACACCACCTACTGACTAAACATCAGTAGGTGGTGTTTCTTCTAATAGGTATACCTTAGAATTTGATATCCTCTCTGGCCTACTCGAAGAGCAATGAGTGAAACGAATTAAAGGCCGGGGTTTTAGCTAAATTTAGTATAAATTTTCACTAAAAAGTTCAACATCTTCTCTTGTTTTACTATCTTCAGTCTGGTTACCAACTAAACGATATATTTGATTGGCTTTAACAGCAATGATCCAAGACTCACGCCTCGTTAAAAAATTACCAAATTGATCTACAAATCCTTGATCACAACCATCCCAATTCTCATATGGGTCTATTTCTCTCCTTAGAATGATGGTGTCAAACATAATACCGTCAAAATGACGTATACCAATGACAATAGCACCATCTTTGTGCTGACAAGCAGCACAAACTATTCTCTGTGGTGTTACAGAGTAGTCAGGTTTCCAATTCACAGTCATAGCTTTAAACCTTTAAGAGGAAGAAACTCTACATGAGATTTAATATATTTAAGTCCCGGATACTTGGTTAAGAAAGATTTATACCTTTGCATTTTATCAGGTTCAATTAATAGAGCGCAAGTATCTATTTCAGACTGATCTTCAAACATCCTAGCGAACTTAGGTTTATCCTCTGTTTCTTTCCCCTTAAACAGAGAGATAATTTTTGGTGGTTCTTCTATCATAGTTCTCCTTTAAACAAAATAGGAAGTTGCTCTGGTATAAGACCAAAGCCTGCGGCATGAAAATGCCCACCGCCTTTAAATACCTTAGCAATAGCGGACACATCTACCTCTGACTTAGTGTTACTTCTGAGTGAACAATATACCTTAGTTGTGCTTAAACAATACATTAGAGCAAATGGATACTGCTCGGCTAAAATCTCACCAACTCTACTAGCAAAGTTAGATGGACAGTTCACAACAGGAATTTCATATCCTTGGAACTTGATTAACTGAAACAACTTAGCATAGGTTTGTGCTAAATGTTCTTTAAGTTTAAGAAAAGCTTGAAGAGACTGTCTAGGTATCTTCTTAATGAGTTCTATTTGGGCTTTAGGTATAGCGATAGTGATAGGATTGTTAGTTTTATACTTGGGTGGTTTTTTGTTGAGCTTGATGATTTTCAAAAGCATAGGACTCCTTTTGTGAAAAATGAAAAAGAACACACATAGAAAGTGGTGAGCTTTCTATGTGTGGGTTTGGTGTAAAAGAGGTAGTCCACTTAAAGTGAATAGATATATGAAGTGCTGTACGATGCCAGCGTAGGGAGACAACTGAAGAACGATGATTACTTGCACTAACTACGGAGTAGAAATCCGCTGCTTATCCAGTTAAGCTTCACGCATAAAATGAACACTATTATGGTACATGTAGTATATATGCAATTAGTTTTATCTAAGATTTAGCTAAAACCATTAGGCAAGTATATCTTTCACTCACCTAATGGCATTTATATTAAAAAACTATTCTTGAACTTCTAAGATTTTAGACGTCTCTTTAGAAAGCTTTTTTGGATCTATGCGTTTAAGCCAAATCCCTGGGATATCACACTTAGAGGTAAGCTCATACGTTCCGTTATCTTTCAGCACACTTAAGTCTTTTCCGATACAAGAAAATACAGCACCATATTTGCGATGGTCCATCCCAAAGTTTCCATAGACTCTCTTATCTATAGTGACAAGTTTGCCAATGTTAGGACTATCTTTACCACCTAATCCTTCAATTACAATACAAATATCACCGGCTCCTAGTGGCTTTTGCATGACTTTATTCTCCTTTTAAGTTTAATCTGTTTTAGGTCCTAACTCCATAATTTTACGATATGACTCTGCGTTGGTGTAAACTTGTCCACCATATCTTAATTCATTTTCTTCGCTAGAAATTACTTCTAAAAGAGCATTTTCTAACGCGATAATATATCTTTTTATATTGTCGCTATTCATAGAGTCATCTAATGACTTTGTTAACTCTAATGCTTTTTTAGTTATAAACATTTTAACCTCTTGTTTTGATATTCAATCCTTTTGTTGAGTTCAGACAATTGCTCTGTTGTTAAAACTTTAAGTTCAAGCTCTTGTGGTTCTTCTTCTTTCTTAGAGAAGATTCTATCCCAATTAAACTTATACTCTTCACGACTCACGCTTAGTGGTCTTGACTTACTACCTTTTCCACCGTGATTCATATTTAATCCTTTTTAATTAATGAGGATGAAATTATACCAAAAATCTAAGTCTTTAATAACTTCAATCACTAAAGGTAGAAGCGGTATAAATATAGCAACAAGAACCATAATAACAAAAGCAATGACTATTTTATCCTTTTTTTCTTTTTCTTGTATGTCGTCAGCTAACAACAAATATCCACTTAAATTATTACTTGTCATACGTGTTGTTATCACATGTATTCTTTTGTTTAATTCAGTGTTTTGATTTTTATTTAAAATTTTATTTTTAAATTCCGATATTTCTTCTTTTTTAGGAAAGCTTAAATTTAGATTAGATTCCTTAAGGAAATAATCTTGATTAGAAAAATTTTTATTATCATTTTTATTCGTATTCATACTAAACTCCTAATTAACAACAACTGCTTACACCTACAACAGATGTAATACAAACAGTGATTGTTTACAATAACTATATATGTGATTAAAAGAATTTCCACAACAACCTAGTATTAATAGGTTGTTGTGGTTCTTATGTTAATTAACCACACTCTCCCAGAGCATGACAATTAGTACAGTATGTACATCCATCTTTTTTTATTACCGCGTTAGCACCACACTCTGTGCATAGTTTACCAGGAATAAACCCTGATTGAATTGTACTTACCTGAGTTGATTTATGTAGAATAGCATAAGCCATACAAGCTACCTCACTGGTATGGTAACGTGGAACTTTACTACCATCTGACTTAGTATACCATCCATAACGGATTTGCCCTTTGTCAGACTTAATCCTTCGATCAGCTCTTAAAGCTTTACAGAAAAGATCTAATCCACCCCGAGCAAGTAGCGATAAGTTAATAGCGTATGAGTCTAACCATTCTTGTGATACACCATCTGGACACACTGTAAAGAATACTTCAATAGGTCTCTTAATATCATTTAGAAAAGACACACCTACGTAGAAATCATCCTTAACAAAAGAAGACGAGAGGTATTCAACCTTCTTAGTTCTAGAACTTAAAGTACCATTTGGTCTTTTAATAATAAAAGTATTGAAAGGATCTTCTTCTTTAACGATAGTAGTTACTGTCGTAGTAGTGGTATCAGTTTCTACCTTTACTTTAACTTCTTCTTTAACTTCTACACCTACACTTAAAACTGAGCCTAGTGTATCGTTAGGTCTATAGGTAGCTACACCTTTGAGTTTACCTACCCACGCTTGATCATATACTGTTTTAAAGTCATCAAAAGGATAATCTGCTGGTATATTAACAGTGTTATGTGACACAACACCATCAATAAGATAGTCATGACTATCTTTAACCTCTATATCATAAATTTCATTAGCCGTATTAGTGATTTCTGTTATTTTATAGTATATAAAATTTTTATCATAATAATTATTAAAATTATTTATGTAGTGACTTTCTTTACATATTGTATTATTTCTTTGCCGCCAATTTCTATGAGTAGAATAATTAGGATCTTTACATAGAAGTTTTCCATTTAAAACTTCTTCAGGTATTTTAATAAACTCAACAGCTAAACTATCTTCAGTGTTTTTTCTTTGCTCTATACAAAAATCAACACCTTTAGCAGAAACTCCGTGAGCTATATAGTCATATCCAATAACTTTTTTACTAGTAAGTCTTGGATTATATCCAATAGCTTTAAGTAAACTAAAACCACCTAAAGCTAACTGTTTAGATTTACCAAAATAAATGTATGTAGCATCTGTACCTTTATCCGGTCTTGCTCTATAGCCGTCTAAACTAAGTCCCGATAAAAACATTCTCATTTCATCATAAGAACCTGATAAAATTTCAGTTGGTACATGTTTATCACCAGCTCTATATCCGATAAGATTTGTAAGCCATCTACAGACTGACCTTGATGTAAAATACCACGAATTAACACCGTTTCTTGGATCTACTAAATGTTTAACATCTTTAGCGTTAAACAACTCTACAGAAAGATTGTTAAATAAAACACCAACTAAAGGTTCATTTTTAGTTATATTTACCATACCTGTATTTAGTTCTAGATGACCGTCTGCTGCCATCATTCCTAAAAATAAAGCTAAAGATGGAGTCATGTGTGTAGGTATATTGTAATCTTTGCTATTACAATAAAAATCAATAGTTGGTAACAAAGCACCACCCTTGTAATTAACTTTAACTTCTCGTCTTACTTTTATACAGTCACCCACACTAAGATCAGGCATTTTAACCCAACCTTTATCTGTCATTAGCATGTGTGTTTCAGATGCTTCTATAGTCTGACCGTTATTTAAACTAATAGTTATTGTAGGTTTAAATCCACCGTAATAGTGAGAAGTAACTTCACGCCATTCACCATCTGGACAAAGTACTAATAGATCATTTAATGGTTTATCAAACTTATCGGGAATATTAGCATAACCTAAACTTTCAATAGGTAATATACCTTTATTAGTGATAATAGGTGTTCCTTTTGCTACACATTTACTTAGCGATGAATCTATATAGGGCTGTACCACTTTCATCATCGCAATGTGTTCACTAGGAGTTAACTCTAAAGCGGTCACAATACTCTTAGGAATTGCTTCTTTAACAGAGAGACTCTTACCATTATGTTCAAATGTAGTCTTATAATTAACAATAGCATTTAAGAGTTTATCAGAGTAGTCTTTCTCTAGTGTGTTTAAGTAAACTCTTAGAGAGTGGTCAATAACAGCATACTCTTGTTTAGTACCATCTTGCATACGTTTTTTACGTGTATAAGCAAGACTAAACGGTGGCTCAATGCCATTACTTGCATTGTCAGCAAAAGCTAAAGAAATAGTGTTATGGCTAACAAAACTGTTAGCAATATAAGTAACATTGTCAGGAACAGAAATATCTACAGTTAATGTTGGTTCTAAATCCTCAATGTTAATAATTTCTGTAAACATTATTTCTTCTGTTACACCTAATTCTTTTAATTTAGTATAAACTTTGTTTTTATAATCTATACAACCAAAAGCTTTAGTTAGGGTTTTTCGCACTGACTGATAATAAGTTCTGTAATCTAATTCTTCATTGTAGTTAACTAAAATTTGACTACCCTTATCTGACATAAAACCAATATTTTTATAGTATTTAAATTTATCTTTTCTGTTACCTATCGATAATCTGTAAACGTCGTTGTTTCCAAATCTCCCAACAGCTCCTCCATATCCTGAAATGTCTTTTCTAGTTACAATGCCGATAGAAGCTAAAACCTGTTGTAATTTATTAATAAAAAGTTTATCTATAGAAGTGTATGTTACACTAGTTAAACCACCAGAACCATCACCCTCATATAACCCACGTAAAAACGAATATACAATTTCCCTGCTGCTATTTAATACCCATTTTGGTATTTTTAAGTAAGAAGCACCTTTTTTAATGGAGTCGTTTATAGTTAACCATGTAACTAACTCTTTAGAATATATATTTAATTCAGCTAAATTAGGATTATTAACTCTAGCTGATACAAAAATTTTAGAATTTACTATACCTAAATCTTCTTCTAAGGTTTTAATAATTTTACTAAATGTTTTTTCTGCGTAATCGATGTGGTGATAAAGTCTAATATGTCTTTCTGTTTTAACATTTCCGTTAGACATTAAAAATCCAACAAGTTCAGCTATCCCTTTAGTATAAACAATATTTTCTTTCAGCTTGTTAATAGATTTATGATTTACATTAGTTTCATTATTCGGAATAGGTAATGTGTTAATGTTAGGATATGTGTTAACACATTTAACCAATATATCACCAATTTTTAATTGATCCAACCTTTTCCAAATATAGTCACCTGTTTCTGTGATGACTCTTAATTGATGGTTGTCTGTAGCAGTTATATTATAACCATAGTTATCTGTTATTCTTTTAACTGGTTTAACACCGTTGTTAAAAAACTTATCAGAGGTTTTAAAACCTTCGTCCGTCATGACCTGGATGTTTATATCTTGCCACTGATCTTTATTATTCTTTCCCATTTCAGATATTTCATGTAAACCATTTTCTGTAATTACCAAAGTGTCTGGTGTGACGCAACCTACTGGGGCTATCGAGAGAATATGAGAGTTACGAATACCATGTACACGAATATCAGCCTTAATGTCTTCAGGTAGCCTTGATGCAAAGGTTCCTTCTTCTAAATACTTATCGGTATCAAGTAAAGGAAAAGGTCCTTTTTCTTTAGCTAATTCGATAGAAGCCTTGTAAGCAGTATCTCTCATAGTTTTCATAAGAGCTTCTGTAAACAACAAAGTTTCTGGTGTGTTGTAAGCATAACCCATCATAGACAACATATTAGCTAAACCAGTAAAACCCACACCAATGCGTCTTTTACTAGCAGACTCTTGTCTTTGTTTTTCTAAAGGCCATAGAGTTACATCTAACACATTATCTAAAAATCTAACTTGAGTACTGACTGACTCTTTAAATTTATCAAATTGAAATTGTGGTAAAGGCTGCTCACCACCAAATCTGTTACTTTTATGACCATTAAATATTTAATGGCGGGAGATCTCTTCATATCTCCTCTCTTGCTTCTTTTGTTATACAAGAGTTCAGACTATCGCACCATCCTTATTACAGGATGTCTAATCACTTAGTCGTTCACGGTCTTAGTTAAAAGTTCCGCCCTGTAATCCTCTTCAGGATTTCCAAGTCAATCAGATTAGATTTTCTATATTGATTGTTCAATATAGCCGCATGGATTTTACGGATTGGTTGTCCTAATATATTCACAGTACCTAAGGTTGTTATCGTTGTTAATATTATCAGCAAATAAAATACCAGGCTCAGCAAAGTCATAAGTTGACTTCATGATGATATCCCAGAGATACTTAGCTTTTACTTTTTTATAGACCCATAAACCGTCAGAGCGTTTATATGCTCCTTGATCAACTAAAGATTTTCCTGGCTCAGCTTTATGAGTAAGTTCCAACTCTAAGTCTTGATCTTTAGCGAGCATGAATTCATCTGTGACAAAAACAGACACATTAAAGTTGTTCCACCTACCGGGTGTACGTTTAGCTGTAATGAATTCTTCAATGTCTGGGTGTGTGATAGACAAAGCACCCAATTGAGCTCCGCGACGAGAATTACTTGTATATATACCATTACCACTTAAAAGATGAACATCTTCTACTTCTAGATCGTATGTCTCTTCTTCTGGTAGTTCTTTAATATATAAGATAGTATCAGACACGGTGTTTACTAACTCAGGAATGGTTACTCCAGAATTAATTATAGCATTCATTGAAATATTTGGATTCCGTAGTTCGTTACCTGGCCAATATCTAGAGAATGTAGATTTAGAAATACCAAATTCTTTTATGTCTTTCCATTTATGAGAATAACCTACACCATCTTTACTAGCTACATTTAAAAGAGTTTGTGTGGTAAACATACCAACAGTTCTTAAAAATGCATCTTGAGCATATTTTCCATAGATATTGAGTGCATATAATGTTTGCCAATTGTTTATAGTTTCTCTTTCTAAAAACAATTTAGTCATGACCCCAAGACTTGTCAACATTGTTTGTACTTCTTGTAACAATTTATACGTAATTAAACGTAACCTAATATTACTTTTACCCTCAGAAAAATAACCATCTGCATCAAATAAACCAGCTAAATAAGCTGCTCTTATTTCTTTAGAACCTTCCAAAATAAAAAAAGGAATAGACATATCTCCTTTAGTTACACCATATGTTTCTAATTTTCTAAAAAAATCTGAATCATACCAATCAAGTGTTATTGTATTTTCATTAGGCACTTTAGTCAGAGTCCCTTTAAACCCAAGCCCTGCCATTTTAAAAGCTATATCTTCTACTATGTTGAATTTAGTTACGTTATTACTAATTGTAATACCTTTAATTAAACCTTTTTCATTTTTTATCCAACTACCATTACCATGAAAAGCTCCGATTACATAAGCAAACATTTCTTCTTCTGTTTGCTTAGGTACTAATTTTTCATTTAAAGGTACAGAAATTAGTAGTGAGTTATTGTCTGTTTTAATTATTTCACAAAGTTCTTTTGTTACTATTTTACCATTTTCAAATTGTGCAAACTTGTGATTAGGTGTAACTTTAACACTAAACCCATATTTAGTAATTATTTTCCATACAGTTTTAACACCGTTATTAAACTTAGCTGTAATTTTCTTAGGACCAAGATGTGTAATGGCTTGATAGTCTTTATCGGATTCAACTATGTCTTTAATTCTTAAGAGACCATCTGTCGTGTTGATAAGAGTATCACCTGTAAAACAACCAGCTGATTCAATAGTTTCACAACTGGCATTAAAGATATTCATGTAGCTACAAGGTCCTGAAGCCATAGCTCCCACTTTACCTACCTTAGCACCTTTAGGTCTAATGTAAGAGAAGTCATAACCAACACCCCCACCCCTACGTAGAGTTTCAGCTGACTCAGCCAAAGCACCATAAATACTAATATGTCCATCTTTATCATCAAAGGTGATGGAGTCACCTACAGGTTGAGTAAAACAGTTGATAAGTGTAGCATCAACATTTGTGCCAGCTGCTGACATGATACGACCAGCACCAACAGCACCATCTTTCATATTCTCGTAAAACTTACTTTCCCAATAATCTTTATTTGATACATTCTTTCTAACAATAATATCATCTAATAGAAATTCATACTCTTTGTAAACTTCACTCTCAGCTTGAGCAATACCTTTAGCTACTCGCTTAAAAATCTCATCTTCTGTTTGTTCATTACCTTTAGCATATTTTTCTAAAAGTACGTCTGTTGTAATGCCTTGTGGTTCCATGCTTTAAAGTGTCCTATTTAAAAGTTACTATTTACTCGCAAAACATTTGCCTAAAAATTAAAATCCAATAACCTACTATTAGCTGTAGGTTATTGGATTTGTCTTATTAACTTTTTAATATACATTAATCTTGTGAACTATCTATCTATCTATCCCCCACCAGGGCTTATGGTGGTTGTGTTCTTACTTGTTTAATGTATTGTTTTCTTTTCTTTAGGTTGTGTTTGTTTCTTTTTCTTTTTTAGTAGTTGTGTTACGGTTTAGGTTAATATAGGGATAGAGGGATTGCCTGGGGAAAAATTGGCAGTTTTTCCAAAAGATATATAGTAGTAAAAAAGTTAATAGAGGTGAGAAAAACTAGATTGAAATATTTAGAGGAATGTGAAAGAAAGTATACAGAAGACCTACTCTACACTTGAATGCTTTTTCATTCAAGTGTAGATGCTTTGAGTGTTTTTAGAAACAGGTTAAAGTTAAAAGGAAAGATTATGGTGGACGTATCAGTTAAAACAGATCAAACAAGGAATGCTACTGATGGTGTTTATGATAGAGAATGGGTTAAATCTACTTTCATTATAGCTGATAAAGATATTGTACAAGGTACAGAGTATAAAAAATGGATTAGAAAGAATAGGTATCATTCTTCAGCTGACTATAAGTTTACATCTACAACACCAGGTATGAATATAGCTGTAAACCCTAAACCACAGTTTACGAGGTATGCTGATATAAGAAGTAAGGGTAAACTCCCTGGTAGACCTGATGTAAGTTTGAGTGGTAAAGGTGATCCTAATGGTCTAGGTATGGGTAGATACTACTCTGAAGCTATAGACGACAATGAACAAAGAATCTATTTAAGGTTTGGTGTACCTAAGTTTATGCCTTTACTTTTATGGATAACAAAGTCTTTTGATATCGATAAAACTATATTACAAAATAGAGGTGTTATCACAACCACATTCTTAGAAGCTGTTGGAGTTGTTTCTACCTTTTTTGCTGTTGCTGCTGCTCCATTATTAGCTTTAGGTATGTTTGTAGCAACAGCTTTAAGTGAGAGTAGTCGTTTCTATTCTGTTAAACCTACTATGTATATCTACTGGTCAACTGTAGAGAACATGTTAAACAACATGGTAGCAAGAAGAACAATGCTTCCAGGTGTATTTCAAGACTTTACCTTTAAACTAGATAACAAAATAGGTGAGACACAAAAACCTACATCTACTTATATATCAGAACTTAACACATTATTACCAGATGTTATAGACGCAGAAACTGGTAGAATAAGTGTTTTTGCTTTAGCATTAAAATCACAATCTGCTTTTAATAAAATGCAAAAAGCTGACTACGATAAAAACGCTAATGCTAAAGTCTCTGATGAAATGGCTAATAAAGACTTTTCAGGTTATCCTATAAATGAAGCTGGTGTACATGATACTTATTTTACTAATAGGGAAGGTAGAGCTAGTTTCTTTACAAAAAACTTATTTGATACAGCTTACAATTTATTAATTAAGGATGATAAGACCGAGCAGAAGAATTTAGATACCAAAGAAGGAACACAAAAATCTGTAGTTGCTTATGATCCTTTATATACTGATGAGAATGGTGAAATACTTACACTAGACCCAACATCTGATATTAAAGTAGATCAATTTTTAGAAGACAACGCTAAGAAAAAGAAACCAACGTTTGATAAGTATAAAGAATACTTATTAGCAGAACTATCAGAAGGTGCTGCTTTTGCTGTTTTTAATGTTGATTCAACTGGGTCTGTGGGTGAGTCTTTTTCTAGTTCATCAGGAAGCAATCCTATTGAATCTACCTTTAATTCGTTAAGTGCTAAGTCCAGAAACATAGGTAATATGCTTGAATCAGTTGCAAGTATTCCTGTTATCGGGGATGCTTTAAAGTTAGCTGCAGACACAGGAGCAACTATCTTAAGTAAATCTACTTTTGGTTTAGCTAATCCGTTATTAGCTTTAGCTTATGGTGTTAATGTATCTATGCCAAAAATATGGGAATCTAGCTCAGCGTCACTACCAAGATCTAGTTATAAAATAAAGTTAATATCTCCATATGGTAATGCTTACTCACAACTTTTTAATATCTATTTACCTTTATCTATGATATTAGCTGGAAGTTTACCTAGGTCAACAGGTAATTCTTCATACACATCTCCTTTTATGTGTCAGTTGTTTGATAGAGGTAGATCTAATATTCAACTAGGTATGATAGAGACTGTCTCTATTACAAGAGGTACTTCTAATCTAGGTTTTAGTAAGAGTGGTCATCCTAACGCTATTGATATAGATTTATCTATAGCTAATATGGATGAAGTTATTTCTGTGGATATAGCAAGCAGCGGTATTATTTCCAATATAGCTGCACAAATAAGTCCAAAATTTGCAGATACACCTTTTATTTCTTATTTAAACAGTGTTATGGCTGTTGATGTATACACAATGATTTATAGAGTTCCTATGATGAGATTAAAATTAGCAGAAAGATATATGGCATTAAAAGCAATTGCTAATCCAGACCCAGCTGCGTTTGCTGCTTTTACTGTTAATAAAGTTCCGTTTAGCGGACTACTACAAAATATATTAGGTAACAATCAAGCAGCTATCCAGGACGTCACAAATAGGTAGCCAAAAGCTCTTAAAATGCTCTAGGTACCTTTTAAAAATAGCAGGCAACAAACTTACACACAAAAAGAAAAGAATGGCTTAAAAGACGTTTTAAACCCTCTCTGGATTTTAGTCCAGAGAGGGTTTATTTATTTATTTTTAAACCGGAGCTACACATTGTTCTTCTAAGTCTTCAGCCTCAGACTGTTCTTGAACTTTAGTGACCGCTTTAGTTTCAGGATCTACTGAGTACACTACATCACTAATCTTTTCTTCTTCTTCTTTCATATGAATGAGACTAACGATATCAGTATAACTGACATTCTTCATTAAAGAGTTGATTTCTTTCTTAACAATAAAACTCATAGCTTTGCAGCTCCAGTCTTCAAGATTAAGTTTATAACTTAGTTCATTTTCAATTTTGTTTAAAGTAATTGTTACATCCATTTCTTCAATAATTGTGTTAATATTGATACCTAATACATCAATAGAAGAAATTTCATCCTTATTGATAACAACCTCTTTAATTAATATGTTTAGTTGTTCTTGTGTTAGTTTAACTGGAATCAATAAACCAAGATGAACTTTATTAACTTCTTCTTCAGGGTTACCCATAAAGAAAGCAGTGTTTTGCGCAATAACCTTAATACCTAAAGTTTCAAATAAATTAGAACCAAGCTCTTCTATAATTTCACGAACACCGCAACCGATAGTTGTTTCCACAATATCGTTCAAACTCATAGAGTAAGTAACAACACCATCTATGTCAGTTGAGCTACCAAATTTGAGTTCATCTGATGCATCGATGTGACCACCAAACCCAATACTAGTTTTAGACAGTAGACGGTCTTCACCACCTGTGGCAGCTCGAAGGTATTGTACAAAACGAACTTTACCTTCAGAAATATCTGTAGTGTAGAAAACAACGTAAGGAATAACTTGTAGATAACCATTTTCCACAATCTCACAAACAGCGCGGTCGACCATTTGTGAGTCAATGGTTTCACGTTCACCACTAACTAACTCACTCAACTCTTTCAAAGAACGAATACAAAGTGCCTCTTTCATACTAAACTCCTAAATTGATTAGACTAAAAACTATGTTGTGAAAATCCACATAATGACAATCCAATTAAAAAAGTGTACTCCTTATGTTCCAAAGACTTGTTGCTTGACATTGTCTACCTTTTTGTCCAAAGATATCTGAGAGTCCTTTGGCTTGTTTAACAACATCTTTGAGCTGAGGATTTTCTTCTAGATATTCTAACCAAAGTCTATTGTAGAAAACAATACAATCTGAGATATTAACTGGGGTTTTACCTTTAGCTTGCTTCCAAGACAAGTTAGTGCTACCATCTTCAAAGATCTTGAAAGCTTGGTAGAGTTCTTCTATAGACTTATTGTCTTTCGCTTTAATCCTAGCACAAAATGCACTAAAACGTTTGTCACCTTTTGAGCTACACTCTAGATAAGGCGGATCGCCGTGTTTTACCATGAGTTTCTCTTTTAAAGAAAAAAGAAAGACACTAGTGGTTAGTTAGTGTCTTTCTTGTTGTGTTTAAACCGACTTACTTGACATCCTTCCCGGCCTGAAGACCGTGGCCTTCACTAACCTTTACGTAAAATGTTAACATTCACAAGGTTATCAATAACTTCGTATGGATTAGTGTTAGCGTCAAATGTATCCCACTCTGGGTCCATTTCAGCTCTCACCCACAGAGCCAGCATGTGGACATTACGAGGATACCAATCATTGTCAGGTGTAAGCTCCTTGACACCGTTTTGGTGAACCCTATAACGAACCAGCGGAAGACTATCCCAGTCTTCTGGAAACTTTCTAAGTTCATTCACCATTGCTTTTAACTGGTGGTATTTACCCACAGTTAAAAGCATCTTGTAAGGAATGGTGATGTGACCTTTAACTCGGTCATTATACCTAGCCTCCTCACCAGCTCCAGCAATCCAGTTACAGAACCCGATAGCCGAATTGAAATTACCAATTTGAGGTATGAAAAATTTATATCTCCATTCCGGAGATAGAAACTTACCAACAATGCTAGAGCTCAAAGGAGAAAGCTGAAAGTGTTCAGTTCCTTCCTCTGAATACAGATTTACCATTTCTTTAAAATTCATGAAAATACTCCTTACCCCAAACGAAAGTTTTAGTAGCTGGGGAAAGTACTACTAAAACTGCTTACAACAAATATATATGTGTTTGAAATTAATTCCAAAACTAACAAACACCTAGACTTTTTTCTAGGTGTTTGTTTCAAACCAACATGAATGCTTCTAAGTATGGTATTGTTTCAGTTAAATTATCTTTATCATCGTACTTATTAATTGACCCAACAATATAAACCTTTTCTTCAGAACTATCAAGATTTATACTTATAGGTTCAACGTCACCTAGATCACTATATAATAGATAGTAAACCAAGAATTTATTACTCTCTATATCAACCACACCATAGGCATTTACTTTATTTATTGTATCAAACCCAATGATATATATTTTATTTTTACTTTGTATGTAAGTATCCACTTCTATATCATCTAAACAACTTATAATTGTAAAAAGTTTTCTATTATTTTTAACTGTAGTGGTAGACAGTTTTAGATTATTACTATTATCAATTTCAAACTTACTAGTAGTATTATTTATGTCGACTATACCAACATACTTATACACACCATCTGTACTTTCTATAGGTTTAAAAAATCTAATATCTAAGTTTTTATTGTACTCAAATGGTAGTGTTATTTCATCTACTTCTGTTACACAGAAATACTTATCACACGTTACTTTATATATAACGTGATCTGTAAAATCACTAAAAAATAAATATATATTAAACTTATCAGAGTAGCAATATAAATATTTTCCTAATGATGTTACATTAGAGAGTTTTACTAGATCTTTACTTTTTTTCACAATAAACTCCTTTTTAGAAAGTACCACCCTTTAGTGATTGAGGGTGGTACTTTTGTTGAAGAAGTTTACTTTTTAAACATACCAGCAAACTCCTCAGACATAGACTCACGAACAGCTTTAAGACCATAACCTTTAGCAGACTGTGATGTAACAGTTGTCTGCATAACAAGTTGCTTTGTGACTTCTTTATCAGCTTCTTCTTTAGCGAGATGATTCTGGTATGTCTTACTACGAACCACACTAACGTTAATAGAGTCAGCTTTACCAAAATAACCAACTTCTGCTTCTATTGTTTCAATTGACTTATTACCTATGAAAGTATCAGCAGCAAGTTCACCTAAAGCTACGTGTGTAGCTGTAACAAATTTGCTGTTATATTTAGCAAGTTCTTCTACTTGCTTTTTACTAATATCTTCTGGTAAGTTATTGTAATAAGCTGAATGTGGTTCTTTCTCTTTAATCGTAGCACCATTAACTTCTAAAGTATCTTTGATACTGTCCGAGAGTTCTTTATACTTAGCGATATTTTCAGATTTAAAATTGACTGACATGGTTTTCTCCTATTGAGGAATGTAAAAATTACAAGAAACATAAGGTTACTTGAATAGTATCCCAAAACAAGAGTAAGTACAGCTGGTGGATTTAGTCCACCAGCTGTACTTTTAGTATTTTATATAGATGTTATAATTAGGAACGTCAAAAATTGTGTTAGACAGATCAGGTAGTCTAAATTTAGACGGTGAGGTGTTAAAGGGGTTATTAAGATAATCATTCTTCCCACCTGGGAATTTTACAGAGTAAGTGTTTACACCAGTACCTGTTAAATATAATTTGCTATTTGTTAAGAAAGAAGATATATCTGCCATAGAGAATGGTAGAGTGATAGCATTGGTATAAACGCCTTGAATGTCATTGTTAGTGTCTACAGAAGAACCTAACATATTATCAAGTGTCACTGGAACAACATATATGTTGTTAGACAATACACCTGGAGCAGTATAACCACCTATTAAGAAAAGTTTATTATGTATAGAAATTAAGTCAAAGTTAGACAAAGCTATAGGTAAATAACCATACAAGCTAAATAACCCAATGCTACCATCATTATACATTTTAGCTTGGTATACTGTGTTTACTTGTTGATTATCAAAATTAACACCACCAATCACATATACATAATCATTAAGTAATATAGCTTTAAAAGCTTTTAAAGCAACTGGAAGTGGATTTGATAATGACCAATTACTTAGTGTGTTATCAGACGCAATATTAGCGCTATAGACTAATTGAGATACAACAGTGTTAGTTTCACCACCTAAGATATAAATTTTACTGGAAGTTACGATAACATCGTGGTCATCTAAAGCAACAGGTAGAGCTGAAGACGAATTCCAAGATACGTTTAGAGAACCATCTGAATTTAATTTATTATAACTAACGGTTGATACACTAGTGTTGGTAGAATTTAAACCACCAAATATATAGAGTTTATTACCTAGTAATGCTGACTGTGATTTCTGCAACGCTACAGGTAAGGTAGTTGACGATAGTGTAAAAGAAGATATATTACCAGTTGCGGAAATAGTTGATTGGTAAATAGATGAAACTGGTGTAGTGGTAAATCCACCTAAGGTATAAATAAAGTTAGAAGTAACTTGTAGATTGTGATTTTTTAAATTAACAGGTATAGTTGTATCTGTTACTAGTGTTGATATACTGTCAATATAAGATTCATTGAACTGATGTTGGTGTTTATGTTTACAAGGGGTTTGATAATTAGCCTCGTTGATTGGATAAATATCATATATATAGTTGTTTCTACCACCTTTAAAGTTTGAGACATATATGTCGTTATTAATGGATGTACCGTCATACCCACCTAATACATAGATATGATCACGAAGAATAATAGAGTTAGAATACATGTTAGCTTTTGGTAAGTTACCTATTAAGGACCATGTTGTTAAACTATCATCTTCATTAATATAAGCTTTCATAACTAAAGAGGTAGTGGATTCTAGGGCATATCCACCTATGATGTAAATAGCTTTATTACTATAAACAACATTAAAATAAGAAAGACTCGTTGGTAAATCTATATAAGTATTCCAGTTACCAATAGAGCCATCTTTATTAATGTATGAGTAGTAAACACGACTAGTTAAAACACCATCTATTTTACCACCAATTAAATAAATTCTAGTATTAGTTATAACCACATTAAAAGAAGTTAACCCTAATGGCGTAGTTCCGATTTTTATCCAAGAACCTAATACACCTAGACTGTTTATTTTTGAAACATAGATATTATTGTTATATGAAAGTGAACTTACCCCACCAACTAAATATAAGTTATTTCCAATTGTAAATGTCTGGTGATTATGAAGAGGTATCGGTAAAGCTGGACCTACAGTCCAACTACCCAATGTACCATTAGAGTTAACTATTGCGTAGTAAACGTTAGCAACAATTGTGGCGTTACTTAAGCCACCGAAAACATAAGCTCTGTTTTTAATAAGTGAAACAGACATATTAGCTAGAGGTATTGGTAACGATGTAGAATTGGAACCAGTATTAAGAACTCCATCTTCATTAACAGCATACTGTTTAACTGATGATAAATTTCCGTAATTTAATACGTTTGTTCCACCAATTAAATATACATTGTTATTTGTAACAAGAACTTTGGAATTAAATAACCCATTAGATAAAACTTCGGCACTACTCCAATTTAATACAGTAGTATTTTCTTCATTTAGATGGTATTGGTAACACCAAGGTTGTCCGTTACCAGGAATAGTAAACACAACATCAATTGCGTCACTGTAATTAGACGCAACAGACTGTAAGGTAGTATACTTAATGTTATTAGTGATCTGGGTGTCATTTTTCATACCACCAATTAAATATAGATTAGAACCAATTAAAGCTATATCATAATCAAATCTGTTAGCTGGACTATTAGCATTACTGTTAACAAATTCAGAAATATTACCACTATCATTTATATAAGCGTAATAAGTAGTTGATACACTGGTAGTTGTATACCCACCTAACAAAATTACAATATTTTTACTTGTAAAACAACTAGTCTTACATATAGCTATAGGAAGATTATTTTCAGCTCTCCATTCATTAAAATTAAAATCAGTAGAATAAACATTAGATACACTACTAAAGGAGTTAGGTGAGACGTTTCCACCAATTAAAAACACACGGCTGTTAATTATAGACACACTAAAGTTTTTATAAAGTAATGGTAATTTACCACTATTTACCCATGTACCCAATGTTCCATCTTCTTTTATATCAGCACTAATAATACTATCAGTTATAACTGTGTTTGAAGTATTACCACCCAATACGTATATTCGATTGTTAGTAATTATAACCTCATGGTTACTTACACCATAAGGCAATATGCTAACTAGATTCCATTCTGTTATTGTGTTAGTTGTTATATCAAAAGTAGAAGAATAAACAACATTAGAATAAGTAGTTGAGTTATTACCACCTATAACATAAATTGTATTATTAAAAACAACAACTTTATGATAAGCTAAACTTATAGGCAAAGCAATACTAGTATACCATGTACTAAATGTGTTATTTGTATTTAATTTAGATATATAGGTACTAGATATATAGTTAGTAGTAGAATTCATACCACCGACTACTAAACAGAAAGATTTATCAAAAACAGCTAAACTATGACCACGTATAGATATAGGAAAATTAGATACAGAAGACCAATAAACATTAGGAATATTATTAAGGTTATTAGTGTTATATTGATTACACCAAGGTCTACCTGCACCGTAGTTACCTATATTAAATTTATCATGAAGAATGTTATAAAGTTCAGTGTATTGTGACGTATTTACTAACGCACCGTTACATCTTAAATAACCATTTACAATGTGATCGTTAGTTGATACAAGTATAGAACCAGTAGGTGTTGTAACAGATATTCTAGAATCAACATAACCTTTAGTTGCAGCACCAAGAGCGACAATAGGGTCAGAATTAAGTAATAATTCTCCAGTTATATTACCACCTGTAACATTTAACTTGTTAAGATTGGTCGTATCCACATATGCTTTAGTAGCTGGATGCATTTCTAAAATTGGATTTGCATGTAAACCAATGTACCCTGACATTTGTCCACCTGACAAAGCTAAAGCGTCATTTATACCATACCCACTTAAAGTCGTAGGTTTACCAGTTTCTATCTTACTCCAATCTAAACTAGGAATATCGCTTGATACTAAATTACTACCAGCTATAATTCTACCTTTACTATCAACTGTTACGTTATTATAAGTAGAGGCAATAATTCCTGTATTTGATAAAGTTAGTGTGTTAGATCCAGCTGTACTATATACATCACCCACAAAACCAGGAATAGCTGAATTAGGTAAAACACCAGTTAAATTACTTACATTTATATTAGATACACTATTATCTACATATTGTTTACTGGCAGCACCAAGTGGTAAAGATGGGTCAGAGTTTAGAATCAACGAGCCTGTTAAAGTACCTCCAGCTTTATCTAACTTAGCGTTAAGTAAAATAGACGTATTTGTTACAACATTACTATAACTAGTATCAACATACTGTTTAGGTACAGCTTGTAAATTACTTACCGGATTACCACTAAGGACTAAAGGTCCTGTTAAGGTATCTCCAGTTTTATTAACTTTTAGATCTAAAGATGTTGATAGTGCCGTGCTATTTGTACTAGTTATAACATCAACATAAGTCTTAGTAACTGGATCAGTGTTTAGAGTATTTACTTTGCTTTGTATACTGGTAATTTGACTCTGAAGTGTAGAGTCTTGTGTGTTAATATAAGAGTTTAATTGTGTTTCAATTAAATCAACATAGCTCTTAGTAGCAGCTTGTAAGTTACTTACAGGATCACCGTTAAGAGTTAAATAACCCGTCAATGTTCCACCAGATACATTAAGTTTTAAAGAATCTTGGTTATCAACATAGGTCTTAGTAACTGAGTAACTATTTAATGTAGTAATATTAGACTGTAAGATATTAACCTGATCTTGTAAAAAAGCATCAGAAGTATCTACATATAACTTATTGGTTACATCTGTACCTGAAATTGGTATATCATTAACTTTAAGTTTCTTTGTAGCACTAAAAGTAACATTGGCGTCAATAACACTATCAATTGTTTTAGAAACACGATCAGTTATATCGCTTACAACACTAGGATTAATAGATAAACCACCAGGTGTTTTTACTAAAGTAGCTGAGTCAACTAAAATATCAATAGCGTTATTTGTATAAATAAGACCAGAATTATTTTCCAGTTTAGTAGAAATAGTATTACCAGTTACATCAATACCAAGACCAGGTGTTATTGTTCCCACACCTGTTTGTTGAGTAATACTAATATCACCTACACCAATCTCAAATGTTAAAGGATTGTCTACTAAAGCTAACCAGCCAGTTCCCTTAAGACTAGACCCTTCTGTAACAAAGAAATAGCTACCAGATATTTCTTGTGTTTGGTTAAAGTTATTATTTCTTTCTAAAATAAAAGGAGCTGTTAAACTACCTGTATTTATTACAGTGTAGACACCATTTTCTGTTTTATTTAGTTGATCTTTAATAAGCACGACATCACCGACAGTGACATCGACACCATCAATCACCAACGAAGTGTTAATATTAGATGTTAGTTTTGCACCTATTCCGTTTAATCCATTATCATAAGAACTATTTAGATCAGAGGTACTTATCAATCTTACAGAAGGACGAGTCGTAAGACTTGCGTTTAATGAATCAACGTAACTTTTAGTTACAGCCTCATTGGATGCAGTTGGTGTGTGTAATAAATACAAAGGCCCACTTATAGTGTCGCCTGCCTTATTAACTTTAAGAAGATCTTGTGTATCTGTATACGTCTTAGTAACATGATCAGTATTGAGTGTATTAACTGTGCCATGTAAAACACTTATCTGACCTTGTAAATCAGTATCAGATAAATCGATATAAGTTTTTAAAGTGTTTAACGATGAATCGATGTAACCTTTATTGGCTGCTTCTAATAAAACAGTTGGATTACCTTTAAGAATAAGTGGTCCTGTTAAAGTATCACCAGTTTTATTTACTTTTGTGGTATCCACATATGTTTTAGTAACAGCGTCAGTGTTGAGTGTTGAAACAGATAACTGTAGTGTTGTGAGTTGACTTTGTAGTCCAGCATCCTTACTGTCTGTGTAAGTTATTAACGTACTGTATCTATTATCAATATAGGTCTTAGTCGCGGGATCAGTGTTAAGAGAATTGACAATACCATGTATAGAGGTGAGTTCAGTTTGAATAACAACATCAGCATTGTCGATATATGTTTTTAATGTAGCTATAGAATTGTCTGTGTACTGTTTAGTAGACGCATGAAGTGCTGTTTGTGGATCAGCATTTAATGTTAAAAACCCAGTTAAAGTATCACCAGCGATATTAACTTTTAAGCTATTTTGTGTATCTGTATACGTCTTAGTAACTGGATCATTATTAAGTACATCTGACACAATTTTAAGAGCGTCAACTTGTGTTTGAATAAATGAGTCTTTATTATCAGAGTAAATTTTAGTTGTGTTAATGTTATCATCTACGTAACTCTTAGTGGCAGCATGTAGTGTTGCAGTTGGGTTTGCATTTAGTGTTAAAAACCCAGACATACTTGAACCAGTTATTTTAACACCATCTGTAATACCATAACCACTTAATGTTACAGGTAAACGACTTGTAATTTTACTCCAAGGTAAATCTGGAATATCATCGCGATTTAACAAATATCCATTTTTAACTCTGCCATAAGCATCCACACTAAGTTTACTATAAGTGCCAGCGACAACACCAGTTAAAGCTAAATCAACTGTATCAGCATTAACAACTAACCTAGTAGAACTAGCTGTGTTAATATTAAATGTATTACCATTTAAAGTAAGACCGTTACCAGCTAGTAGAATACCTCTACCAGAAAACTGAGTTACAGTGATAATATCAATGTCAATCACAAAACTAGCTGGATCGTTAACAATAAGTAACCATCCTGTTGCACTTAATTCAGTACCACTTGTTACAAAGAAATAACTACCAGCGATATCTGTAGATTCAAAAACTAAATTACTTCTATGTAGAATAAAACTAGTAGTATCACTACCAGGTTCAATAATAGTGTAACAACCATTTTGTCTTTTATCAGTTTGGTTAATTAGAAGAACTTTATCACCTGTAACTAACTCTAAACCATCAATAAACAAAACACCTGGATTAATACCAGTTATAGATAAGTTGTATTGTGTATAAATACCTTCAATGTTAGTGATGGAAGCAACCCTAACAGATGGTTTAGTTTTAATACCTATGGTTACTTGATCTACATATCTTTTAGTCGCTGCGTCAGAGTCACTAATAGGGTCTAGGGCAAGCGATAAAGCTCCAGACATACTATCACCCCCCTTACTCACTTTAAGAGCGTCTGAGGCGTCTACGTAGCTTATTTCACTATAGGTAGATTCAATTATTGTAACAACTTCTTCTAAAGCTGTTAAGTTAGTACTAGTGATATTTATTAAGTCCTCAACAAACTTTTTATTAACAAGATGGTTATCAGAAACTGGTTCTACCATTAAACTTAGATTACCTAGCACTATATCACCTAGTTTAGATAGTTTATCAAGTAGTTTAGTATCTGTATAAACTTTATCAGCATACCTTAAATAAACATCAGCAATAGATGTATCTAATTTCAAAAGTCTATATAAAACAGAAGTAGTGTCTGTTGGGTTAACCGAAGTAGTTGGTATATTATTATCACTAGTAATTGAGTTGGTAATGTCAATATTACCGTAACCACCTAACAATGTTTCTGTAGGAACTTCCTGTACACCTAAAGTCTCTTGTATTTTAACAATATTTTCAAACAGATCAGTTCTGTTGAAATAAAAACCTTTACTAATAGTAGCCATTTTAAATCTCCTTTAAATGTTCAAAAAATTAACATACCCCACAGTAAACTGTGGGGTATGTATAACTTAAATTGTTGTTGATACTTTTAAGAAAAATGCTTGAGTCAATGCATAAGTACTTCCAACTTGCCTATGGTCATTATAAACCTTTATATTATCATAACTAGTATTAGAAAATAAATGTTTATTATAGTAAGCGTCATTGACATAAACAGTGTATTTATTTTCTGTAGTTTTTCTTTTACTATATTCTGCTAGTTTACCATATCCTACCATAATTGGTAGTGTTGGTTCAAGCTCAGTTCTAAAGTTTCCTGGTATATTGCTATGCTCAAGATAGACTCTATCTACTGATAGGTTGTTAACAGGTAAGTCTACTAAAAATGAGTTAAACGTAGTTAAGAATTTAGTAATAGCTACCTCAGACCTAACTGTATTAGCATCTATCATGCTTACATTATTAGGTGAAACAGGAATATCTAACTCAGTGAAAATATCCCTACTCCTTTTTAACTCATAGAGTTTCTCTATATAATTGATTTTATCCATTCTAAGTACATATGCGTTAGGAGAAACTCTATAGAAAACTTCTGGGTTTTCAAATATAAGGTAACCACAAACAACAAGAATAGGACAATTAACAGGAGAGTTAAAGGTGATGACTGCTTTTTCATATAGGGTAAAAGGTGCCTCTGGTGTAATCATATCAGCAGTGATAGGAGTTTTAGTTAACACCCCAGGCAGACTGTTAAAACTAAAAATACCTATGTTATTTTCTCTAGACCTTAACATACTTTTAGTGGCGTTAGCGACATAAAGTCTATTTTCTATAACAGTTGTATTGTGTACGTAACCATTAACAGTTATTAAAGCTTTAGTATCAAGAGACTTCAAATCTGTATCTGTTGCTGGCCTAGTTATTTCAATATCAG
>JFJP01038553.1_pt1 | contig 23748 bp, 14 predicted proteins | sample 431651 | NCBI WGS metagenome assembly JFJP01 (sample SAMN02602958, study PRJNA72255) | Microbial mat metagenome, whole genome shotgun sequencing project. | biome: fresh water; feature: sink hole; material: water; isolation source: purple microbial (photo- and chemosynthetic) mats found in...
ACCCGAAGCTGCAATTACTGTAACTGCTTTTTTATCAGTCCATTGCAAATCATTTGCTTCCAATGTTCCATCAATTGTTTTTTCTATAATCGCAACTAAATCAGACTCTAAACGAGGAATTACCACTTCCGTTTCGGGGTCGCCAAAGCGCACATTGTATTCCAAAACTTTCACACCTTTGTTGGTGAACATCAAGCCAATAAACAAAATACCTCTAAAATCAATGTTTTCCGATAAAAGTCCATTTAAGCTTTTATCGAGAATTTCGGTTTTTATCTCGCTTTCGGTTTGTTGTGTAAAAATGTAATTTGGTGAAAAACAGCCCATTCCGCCAGTATTTAATCCCTCATCGTTGTCGAAGGCTCATTTCCGGCTACAAAGCAGAGCAACGAAGCTTCTATTCCTTCCAAAAACTCTTCTATAACTATTTGATTGCCAGCAGTTCCAAATTTTTTATCGAGCATCAAATCGTTCAAGGCAGTTTCTGCTTCGTGTTGGTTTTCACAAATCAAAACACCTTTTCCAGCAGCCAAACCATCAGCTTTTATTACCAGCGGAAACGAAAATAGCTCAATTCCGGCTTTTGCTTCTTGCAAATCCGAAAAACTTTTGTACGCGGCGGTTGGGATTTTATACTTTTGCATAAAATCTTTTGAATAAATTTTGCTGCCTTCCAAAATAGCTCCGTTTTTGCTAGGACCAAATATTTTTTTGCCTTGGGCTCTAAATTTATCGCCAATTCCGGCTACTAATGACGCTTCTGGACCCACAATTGTCAGGTCGATGCTATTTTTTTCGGCAAAGTCGAACAAAGCATCAACATTTTCTACGCCAATGTTCACATTTTCTGCCAAAAGGGCAGTTCCGGCATTGCCTGGAGCGCAATATATTTTTTCGGCTTTTGGGCTTTGTGCTAATTTCCAAATAATTGCATGTTCGCGTGCACCATTGCCTACCACTAATAGTTTCATTTTTTTAAAGGATAAAATCTTTTTATTTGAATAAGAATTTTATTTTTTTCTTAGAGGTTTTAAAAATTTAAAAAGTTCCGTAGGAACGAAATCTTTGTAGAAAAATAAATAAGTAATTTAAAGCAGCGTAGCTGCGAAATATCTATACGCCAAATATTTCGGTGCTTCGCACCTTGAAAAAAGCAATTGTATTTATTTCTACAAAGATTTCGCAACTATGTTGCTAATAAGCGTAAAATCTAAATTTTAAACAACCTCTAATTTATATAAAAAAAGAAGTTTTAAATTACGTTTAACCCTTCTTTTTCAAAAATTGTAAATAATAATTTATCGGAAGTTTTATAATAGTTTATCACTATTTTTTTTGAGACTGCTGATGCTAATTGTAGCGAATCTAATGTTCTTAACCCATCTGTACCATATTGGCTAATAAGGTCTTTAGCTAAATTTACAACATCAGAATCTAATTTTATCCATTCAAATTTTGAATAGTCATTTTGAAAAAAAGAAACAATAGATTCTGCTTTTTCTTTTGTAATTTCCTTTGTTCTTACTTTTTTATAAATTGCTGAATTGAACTCAATTTTTGCTAATTCAGATAAATAGATAACTTTTATATTTTTCCCAATAAAGCTAATTAATTCTACCGTTTCAGATTCTTTATGGTAAAGCTTTAATAATGAAGATGTATCTAAGAAAATTGTCATTAATCATTTCTCCTTTCATCAATTAAAGCTTCACAGAAAGAACCTGAAAAATCGTTAGTAGCTTCGATTGATTTAAAAAATGAAAAATCATTCAAATTAATTTTATTTTCTTGATTATCAGACTGTTCTAAATTCAAAAAATCATCATCTATAAATGTAATAATAACATTTGTAGGTTTTTGGGTTTTAATATTTTTCGACAGTTGAAAAATTCCATTATCATAAATGCCTCTAATTGCTAACATAATGTTTCGTTTTATACTAAAAAATTAATGCTTAAAATGACGTATTCCTGTGAAAATCATAGCAATACCGTATTTATTGGCAGCTTCAATTGAGTCAGCGTCTTTTATAGAGCCGCCGGGTTGAATAATGGCTGTAATGCCAGCAATTGCTGCTGCTTCCACCGAGTCGCTAAACGGAAAAAAGGCATCTGATGCAAGTGCTGCTCCTTTTACTTTTTCGCCGCCTTGGCGTATTGCATTTTCCAAAGCCCAAATGCTGGCTTTTAGCTATTGCAATACCATTCGATTTTGTATGTTTTACGGCTTTCCATGCAAACATCAAATCTTCTAATTCTTCTTGTGAAGGTTCTCTGTTTGTAACGCAATGATATTCATTTTCTAATAATTTATTATCACGTTCTTGTACTAAAATTCCGCCCATTACCGATTTTGCATTGAGCGAAAGATAGTCATTTTTGCCAATATTTGAAAGCTCTAAGATACGAATATTTTTTTTCTTTTTCAAAATTTCTAACGCTTTTTCTGAATACGAAGGAGCAATTACTACTTCTAAAAATATGTTATTTATCTCATTAGCAGTTAGTTCATCGATTTCTGTATTTGATGCAACAATGCCACCAAAAATAGAAACAGGGTCAGCTTCGTAGGCTTTTTTGTAAGCTTCCGAAATTGTTTTTGCGCTAGCAATGGCGCACGGATTGGCGTGTTTTACGGCAACTACGGTAGGCTCGGTAAATTCTTTTAGTGTTTCTAATGCACCGTTGGCATCGTTTATGTTATTGAACGAAAGCTCTTTACCATGCAATTGCACAGCATCGGAAAGACTTCCTTGTGTTTCTAAAATTTCGGAATAATAGGCTGCGTTTTGGTGTGGGTTTTCGCCGTAGCGCAGCGATTGTTTTTTCTCGAAAGTGAGAGTTAACTTATCAGGGAAAATATTTTCCTGCCTTTTATTGAAGTAATTTGCAATTAAAGCATCGTAAGCTGCTGTGTGTGTGAAAACTTTTGAAGCTAAATATTCTTTAGTTTCAGCAGTTGTTTTACCAGTTTCTTTTAATTGAGTAATTACTATTTTATAGTCTTCGGGGTCAGTAATAACGTTTACAAAATGGTAATTTTTGGCGGCAGCACGCAACATCGTAGGTCCTCCTATATCAATATTTTCGATAATTTCTTCGTGGCTAACTCCTTGTTTCATAATGGTTTGCTTGAATGGATACAAATTGCAAACTACTATGTCAATGGGTTCAATATTAAGTTGTTGCATGGTTTTAATGTGCTCTTGGTTGTTGCGCAAAGCGAGCAACCCCCCGTGAATGATTGGGTGCAAGGTTTTTACTCTGCCATCGAAACATTCAGGAAAATTGGTAACTTGGCTAATATCAGTTACTTTAATATTTTTTTCCGAAAGAGTTTTGAATGTTCCGCCAGTGGAAATTATTTCCCAGCCCATTTTTTGCAATTCTTCGGCAAATTCTACTATGCCTGTTTTGTCGAATACACTTAGCAATGCTTTCATTTTTTATAGAATTAGTTAGTTGTTTGCAATTATCTTAAACTATTAATTATTAAATATTTGTGTTTTGAAAAAGAATGTTTTTATAAAAAAAAATAAAATTAACTTATCTTTAGATTGTTTTTAATCTTCCGAAAAATATTTTAAAAATCGCCGATAAGTTGAAAAAACATTGGCTCTTGAAACAAAACCTATATATTTTCCATTATCGAGCACTACAATGTTAAAAAGCCCTGAACTTTGTATTTTACTTGCCACATCTTCCATCGAATCTTGGAGACTCACATATTCTATAGGTGTGAACATCAAATCGCGCACAAAAGTTTCGTCGTACATTTCAGGCTTGAACATGATGTTGCGAATGTCGTTTAGCGTTACAATGCCTAAAAAATTATTTTCGGAATCAGTAACCGGAAACACGTTTCGTTCGGAAGTGGCAACAATATCTACTAAATGTCTCAACGTGTAATAGGGTTGCACTTTTACAAAATTGGTTTCGAGTATTTTATCCACTTTCATGAGTGAAAGTATGGCTTTGTCTTTGTGGTGCGTAATGAGTTCTTTTCGGCGTGCTAACTCTATGGTATATACAGAGTTAGGTGCAAAAAAGCGTGAAATGGAATAGGCAATGGTCGAAACAATCATAAGCGGCATAATGAGCGCGTAACCACTTGTAATATCGGCAATTAGAAAAATTGCTGTGAGTGGCGCATGCAAAACTCCTGCAATAAGTCCGCTCATTCCTACCAATGCAAAATTACTTGTGGATAAGTTCTTGATTTCTAGCTCGTTTATTAACAGAGAAAATGCTAAACCTAAGCTTGAACCCATAAAAAGCGAAGGTGCAAAAATTCCGCCCACGCCACCTGCGCCAAAAGTGGCTGATGCTGCTATTATTTTGAAAAGCATTACAAGAACTAATAAAAAAATAACAATCCAAATGGAATATTCATATTGGTAGAACAAACTTTTATCGAATAAAAAGTCATATTTTCCTGATAATGTAGTATTTATAACCTCATAACCATCGCCATAAAGTGCTGGAAAAATAAAAATAAGTAAACCTAAAATACTGCTTCCAATGATTAATTTCACATACCATTTTTCAAATTTATCAAAGAATTTGGCTATTTTGAGATACATTTTACTAAAATAAACAGAAACTAAACCCGCAATTACACCCAAAAGTATATAATACGGTATTATTTCCAATTTAAAATCGGTTTTCAATGTAAAATGATATACTACTTCTTGACCTAAAAATAAGCTGGAAACGATAGCCGCAGAAAGTGCAGCTAACAGCAAAGGAACAATGGAAGTAACCGTCAAATCGAGCATCATCACTTCCAAAGCGAATACAACTCCGGCAATTGGTGCTTTGAAAATACCTCCCAAAGCGGCTGCCGAAGCGCAGCCAATGAGCAAAACGCGTTGCTTGTAATCTAAATGAAATAATCGCCCAATGTTTGCGCCTTGCGCTGCGCCAGTAGCTACCGTGGGACCTTCCAAGCCAACCGAGCCGCCAAAACCAATGGTTAATGCACTAGTAACTATTGAGGAAAACATATTATGCCTATTGAGAATGGCATTTTTCTTTGAAATACTATGCAAAACATTTGGAATTCCATGTCTAACCTGCTGATTTATAATGTATTTAGAGAATAAAACTGACAGCAGGATTCCAACACTTGGCAGTGCAAAATAAAGGTAATTGTGGTCGGTATTTGAAATCCCCCAATGAACTATTTTTTTTATGAAAACAACGGTGTAGTTTATCAAAATTGCACTTATTCCTGTTGTTATTCCTGTGAAAATGCTTAAAATGAGAATAAATTGATAGGTAGATATGTTTTTTATTCGCCAGATTAAAAAATTTTTGAGTAGTGATTTTTTTTTCATCGAAAGCTATTGAAATTTAGTCAAAATTAATTTTCGTAATTTGGCGCAAAATTAATGTTTATTTTAAAAAAAGGAATGGTTTTTGAATTTTATTTTTTAATCTGTTTGAAAGAAAGCTTTAGATTTGAGGCATTTTCAAATCTTAAAACCCTAGTTTGCTTCATTAAATGAGGATTTTAAAATTCTAAAATAACGCAAAAAGTATCTTTTTTTCATACACTTGGTAAAAAAAACAAATAGTTTAGTAATAATTTTTCTAATTTTTTATTTTTGTGAAAAATCAATTCTCTTGTTTTTGATGTCTTTTTTAATAAAATACTTTTTTTTGCAAATGTTCGTTATTAGATTTGTAAGTAAGCTTGTTTTTTTTATATTACATTTGTTTATAATTTTCTTTTTTAAATAAATCTTTTTTTATTTGAAAGAATCTTTATAAATTTGCCTTATTTTTAAAAAAAATTAAGAAACAATTAATTTATTTTTTCGTACAAGTAAATAATTTTTTAGGTGAATTATTAATATTTTGAAAAAAAACAATGAAAAATCTATATAATTTTCTCGTTTTAATACTATTTATAAGTCTTTCGGGAACGGTTAATTCTCAAACGAAACTCTCTGAAGTTGAAAAAAAAGATGGAAAGTATTATAAATCCGGAAGTTCTACTCCTTTTACTGGCGTTGTTGTAGATTATTATACGGGCACTAAGCTCAAAGCTAAGTTTACTGTTACTAGTGGCTTAATTGATGGCGAATACAAGGAGTGGTATGAAAATGGCAACTTAAAAAATGAAGCTGATTATCAAGACGGTAAAATGCATGGAAAATTTGTTTTTTATTTCTCGAATGGAAATCCAGAGCGTGAAGGCTACATGAAAAATGACAAAAAAGATGGTATTTTTACTGTTTGGTTCGAGAATAAAGTCAAAGAATCGGAAAAAACATTTGTAGATAATGTCAAAAATGGTGTTGAAACTGTTTGGTGGGAAAATGGAAAGGTTTCTTCGATAGAGCCTTACAAAAATGGAAAACAAGACGGATGGTTTCGCTACTGGACTGAAGAAGGCAAATTAGAATACGAAGAACTTTTTGATATGGGAGTTTCAAAAGAAGTCAAAGAGTATGATGTAAACTAAACAGTTATAAATTTTACCAATACCAACCTGCACACCATTTTTACTTCTTTTATAACTTGTTACTTTTATACTAAATGCTAAAATTAAAATTATTCGTAGCAACTTTATTTGTTGCATATAGTTCTTTTGTGTTTTCTCAAACACTCGATGAATTAAAACAAAAAAAGCAATTAACAGCTTTTTTTATCAATAACCCTCCTAAAATTGACGGTTTGCTCCTCGATTCTGCTTGGCAAAATGCTCAGTGGGGAACTGATTTTGTACAATTAAAACCCTATAATGACAGACTTGCTATAAATCAGACTGTTGTAAGTATATTGTATGACAATACAGCATTGTATTTGGCATTCAAACTTTACGACACTGCTCCCGACAGTATTGCTACGCAACTCACTGAGCGCGATGATACTGGGCAAGCCGATTTTGTAGCTTTTGTGGTAGATCCTTATAACAATTCACTTTCGATGTTTGGTTTTTTTATAACTGCTTCCGGAGTGCAAATCGACATAAAATTTTCGACAAACGGGGAAGATGAAACATGGGACGCAGTTTGGGAAAGCGAAGTAAAATTGACCGATTTTGGGTGGGTGGCAGAGTTAAAAATTCCTTTTTCGGCTATTCGTTTCCCAAAATTGGAAGAGCAAAAGCCTTGGGCAATTAACTTTTACAGAGAGCAAAAAAGAATTCGTGAAGAAAGCAATTGGAACTTTGTTGATATAAACAAAGAAGATTGGATGAGCCAATCGGGAGAATTAGTGGGCTTAAAAAATATACAACCTCCTTTGCGTCTTGCTTTTACACCCTATTTTTCGAGCTATGTAAATACAAATTCCGAAGCTCAAGGAGTTGGCTATTCATTTAAAGGAGGAATGGATTTAAAATACGGAATCAATGAAAGTTATACTCTTGATATGATGCTTATTCCAGATTTTGGACAAGTACAATCAGATGATAAGATTTTGAATTTAACGCCATTTGAAACTTTTTATTCCGAAAAAAGAAGTTTTTTTACCGAAGGCATGGAGCTTTTTAGCAAAGCCGGAATTTTCCATTCTAGGCGAATTGGGGATTCGCCAAAAGCGAACAATGCTTTGTCTGATAATCTGTTAGCTAATGAAATAATACACAAAAACCCCGAAAATACACAAATGCTCAATGCTACAAAAGTAACAGGAACAAATTCCTCTGGTTTGAGTGTGGGATTTTTGAATGCAATGACTTTGAATACTTTTGCCCAGCTTAAAGACACAATTACGCTCACCGAACGCAAAGTGAGTGTGCAACCGTTTACCAACTACAACGTGTTGGCATTAAACAAAGCTCTTGAAAATAATTCGTATATTAGCTTCATTAACACTAACTTAATGCGTTTTGACGATGACTATTCGGCAAATGTAACTGGTTTTGAAGCGCAGTTCAAAGACAAAAAACAAAATTACGCACTTACTACTCAAGGTGCTTTGAGTAACATCAAATTGCTTGAAACAGAACCCGAATTAGGTTATTACTATCAATTGGATTACGAAAAAATAAGCGGAAAATATCGATTTGAGCTCATGCACAGAGTTGAAAATCACAAATACAACCCCAATGATTTAGGCTATTTGCAAAACCCCAATGAAGTAAATTACAATGCAGAACTATCTTATAATCAAACAAATCCCAAAAATTACTATCTATTTTGGAATAATACATTTGAAATAGGTTATTCAACTCTTTTTTACCCAAGAGTTTACACAGATTTTGAGATTGAATACAAACATCGAATCATGTTCAAAAACTATGTTTTTTTAGGTCTTTTTGCTTCGGCAAGCCCCAAAGAATCGAATAATTATTTTGAATCGCGTGTAGATGGAAGAGTATTTAAAGAAGCCAAGCAATACCAATTAAGTTTTTGGTTATCAACTAACTATGCAAATAAATTTGCTTATGATTTGGGTGCTAATTTCAGGGAAAGTGCATTTAGCGAACGCGCTTACGGTGCATTTGTTGCGCCACGTTTTAGGCTCAACGATAAGTGGTTCACGCTTTTAAATATCAACTTGAACAAAACAGATAACGATTTGGGATTTGTCGATTTGACAGAAAATCAAGATACCATATTTTTTGGTTCTCGCAATTTGAAAACACTTTCAAATACTTTTCAACTTTCATTTACACCCAATAATAAAATGGGATTTAATTTTAGGCTTCGGCATTATTGGAGCACCGTAAAATATAACTCTTATTCGATACTCAACAACAGTGGCTATCTCGATTTATTTGACCAATATCAAGAAAATCACGATATTAGCTTCAATGCCTTTACCATTGATTTTGTATATAAATGGAATTTTGCACCAGGAAGCGAAATGAGTATAGTTTGGAAAAATGCCGTTTTTAATTCGAGTGAAATAATTATAAACGATTATTTTGAGAATACAAGCGATTTATTTCAAAATTCGCCTAAAAACAATAGTATTTCTTTCAAAATCTTATATTATTTAGACTATTTATATTTGAAAAAATCGTAAAATAAAACTTTATTTTTCTGAAATTTTAGAAAAGCGAAAACAGAAAATTCATTCATTTGAATTTTCTGTTTTTTTTATATCGAATTTTAATATTTTGACCCCACAGAAAAACTGCATTTTCTGTTTTTTTGCAAAAAAAAGGCAGATTATTTTAAGTATCTTCCATTTTAGTTTGAAATTAAATAGAAAAATGATATATTTGAAAAATATTGATAGCGTAACTTCATAGCGACCGGAATTTTTAAAAAGTGAAATTACCCTGCTTTTTTTAAATTCTAATAACAAAATATAAATTTATTAAAATGGTCTATTGTTATTTTATCACTAAGAAATTTAATTATATGCACTTTTTTTAAAGGCACCTTTTTGTTAGAGTATCAAAATATTAAGGCTAAACTTTAATAAGGAAGAGTTTTTATTAATTGAATTTATCAGAGCAAATAGATTTCAAAATCAACGATTTGCAGCCGATAAATGGAGTTTTTTTAATTAAAAACACTAGAATAGAATATCTTGCTATTTTAAAACAAATTCATGAAACTAAGCAACTATAATTTTTGTAGATAAAAAGAAATCTATCCTTGAAGAGTATTTAAAAATTGGGTTTTTAGAACTATTTTTTACTCTTTTACAAAATAACTAGCTATTTTCTGTGAAAAAGAAAATGCAAAAACAGATTCTAAAAAAATGTTAGAAAAGCAAACACTAGCTAAAGTACTTGGAGTTGATGAATTTAAGTGTGTGAACTGCCATGCTTGTATTTCAGTGTGTCCTGTAAAATATTGCAACAATGCCGAAGGTTCGTATGTAACTGTAAATAGCGATATGTGCATAGCTTGCGGCACTTGTATAGATGCTTGCACACACAAAGCACGCTATTATATCGATGATTTTGACCATTTTATGGCAAATCTAAAAAAAGGCAAAAAAATAATTGCAATTGTAGCTCCTTCGGTGGCTGCTAATTTTCACGACACTTATCTTCAGCTCAATACGTGGCTCAAAAATATTAACGTGGAAGCTATTTTTGACGTAAGTTTTGGCGCAGAACTTACGGTTAAATCGTATTTAAATTATATCGAAACAAAAAATCCACAAACCGTTATAGCACAGCCTTGTGCTGCTATTGTTACCTACATCGAACTCTATAAACCAGAGCTAATCAAATACTTAGCTCCTGTCGATAGTCCTATGCTTCATGCTATGAAAATGATATTGGAATATTATCCTCAGTATCGAAAGCACGAAATAGCTGTTATTTCGCCTTGTGGAGCAAAAAAGCGTGAGTTTGAAGCTACCAGATTGGGAAATTACAATGTTGCCTATCAATCTATTGCGCGATATTTAGAAAACAACAACATCAATTTAAGTTTTTTTGCAAAAACCGATTATGATAATCCCAAAGCCGAAAGAGCTGTTTTGTTCTCATCGCCAGGCGGTTTGTTAGAAACAGTAGCTCGTTATGTTCCAGATATTTACAGCAATTCGCGAAAAATTGAAGGAGTGCATACCATTTACAATTACCTCGATTCGCTGCCGCAAATGATTAAACAAGGTGCTGCACCTCTGTTAGTTGATTGTTTGAGTTGCGAAATGGGCTGCAATGCTGGACCTTTTACCATGAATAGAAAAAAATCGCCAGATGAAGTCGAGTTTTGGGTAAAAAAACGAACTCTAGAGCTAAAAGAATATTACAAATCGTTCGAAAGTACGAATGAAAGTATTAATGAAATAGTAGAGAAGTTTTGGAAGTATGATTTGTACAATCGTGAATATTCCAATCGTTGGGAAAACGTATTGGTTAATTACCCAAATGAAGTAGAAAGGCAAAAGATTTATGAAAATTTGCTTAAAAAAGATGAAAAAGATGTTTTAAACTGCAGCTCGTGCGGCTATTCATCGTGCGAAAAAATGGCAGTTGCTATTTTTAATAAGCTCAATAAGGTAGAAAATTGCCATTTGTATTTGCAAAAATCGGCTGAAATTTCGCACTTAGAAGAAGTAAAAAGCAAAAATAATTTCCAACGAATTTTAGAAACCTCAGTAGAAGGTTTTGTGCAAGTTGATACGAAAGGATTTATTGTAAATGCAAATCCGGCAATGCGCAAAATGCTGAAAAAGAATGATTTAATAGGGCGTAATTTGTCTGAGTTTTTGGACGACATTAACCAACGCATTTTGGAACAGCAAGATAAGCTTCGCGAGCAAAATATAAAAGCAACTTACGAACTAAATTTTACGCAATCCGATGGAGGGAATCTTTGCTGTTTGGTTAGCGGTGCGCCTTTAGTTGAAGAGGGAAAAAATATTGGCTCTTTTGCTTTAATTACCGACATTTCTAAACTCAAAATAGCCGAAGAAGAGTTGAAAAAAGCAAATGACGAACTGGAAGAGAAAGTAATTCAGCGAACACACGACTTGCAGGAAACCCTAGAAGAAGTGCGACAACAAGGCGAAGAATTGATGACCCAATCCGAAATGTTGTTTGAGCAAGAGCGAAAATTGAATGATATTTTGCAATTAATTCCAGACCCTATTTTGGTTATAAATCAAAGAGGAGAAGTTTTGTATTGGAACAAAGCGATTGAATTGCTCACGGGAGTTACTTCCGACGAAATACTTGGAAAAGGAAACTATCAATATTCAATTCCATTTTATGGTGAACGCCGCAAAATGCTGATTGATTGGGTTTTTGAAGGTGACGACGAAATTCAAAAAAACGATAAAATTACAAAGCAGGCAGGTATTTTGCGCACCGAAATTAGAATTGAAAATTTTAGAGAGCGAGAAGTATTCTTTTCTGTAACTGCCACATCTTTAGTTAATTCAGACGAGGAACTGATTGGAGCAATTGAAATAATTAGAGATGTAACCGAAGCTGTTATAGCTGAGCAAGAAATTAAAAAAGCGCACGAAGAAGTAATGCAAAAAACCTTGATTTTGGCTGATAATGTTGAAGAATTGAAAATAACAAATGAGGTTATTGCCGAAATTAACAGCGATTTGGAAGAAAAACAAAATGAACTTGCTCAATCGGAGCGAATTTTGCAAAAAAAGAACAAGCATATTACCGACAGCATTCAATACGCAAGTCGCATACAGCGAGCCGTTTTGCCTACCAAAAGCACGCTGGAAAAATATCTTACCGATTTTTTTGTACTTTTCATGCCCAAAGATATTGTTAGCGGCGATTTTTATTGGATTAACAAACGACAAAATAAGCTATTTTTGGCAGTGGCTGATTGCACCGGTCATGGAGTTCCGGGGGCATTTATGAGCATGTTGGGAGTTGCCTTTTTGAACGAAATTGTCAATAGTTACTCTGATTTAGAAAACATTACGGCTTCTTATGTATTAAATCAGCTCCGAACCTACATTAAAACTATGTTGCAGCAAGAAGCCAAAAAAAGTGAAGCAAACGATGGAATGGATATTGCTTTTATTATTATCGACAAAGAAAATATGGAGGTAGAATATGCTGGTGCGCACAATCCATTAGTAATTATTAGAAATGGCGAACTTACTGAACATAAAGCAGATAAAATGCCAATAGGTATATTTTATAGAGAAAAGGAATCTTTTACAAACAATGTTATTGATTTACAAAAAGAAGATATATTGTACTTATATTCAGATGGTTATGCAGATCAAGATGGAGAAGAAACAGGACGGAAATTTATGTCGTCAAGTTTAAAAACACTTTTTACTAAAATTTCGCATTTGCCTATGGATCAACAACGAGAAATTCTTGAAAATGAACATATTAAATGGCGTGGAACGCGCGAACAAGTTGATGATATTTTGATTTTAGGATTTAAAATATAATATTGTTGTTTTCAAAAAAAACATGTGAAAAAACAAGAAATCTAATATTCTCAAATTATTGATATACAGATATTCCAAATTTTTAAAATTTGGAATATCTAATTTTTCAGGTAATTTTTTTATCTTTATACAGAGAATTAATTTTCAGCTATGGAACAAAATTTACATTTACTAAGTTTCCAAATTGAAAGATTTTTAGCCGTTTACTTGCCTGAAAATCGTTGTTGCTTTCGATAATGAAGTTGCCATAATCAGGAATACGAACTACCGGATAATTAAACACAGTTTCCTCTTTTTTGTTTATCAATTTTGCAAGCTCGGCAGTGTTGTGCTCTAAGTTGAAGCGAATTGTAAATTGTTTGTCCGATGCAACTTCTGGGGCTTGAATGCCATTTTGCTCCGAAAAACTGAAAAGAATATATTTTCCTGAGGTTTTTGAAGGCGAATATTCATAATAATAGGTATATTCTTGAACTACCGTTTTGCCTTTGAACGAAGCTTCTATTTCGGTTTCAAGTTGTTCTAATTCTTTGAGCATTAAGTTTAAAGCTGCACCATCGGGGTATTCTTTTGCAAACTGGCGCACATCGTCGCCAATGCTATTTTTTTCAATCGATGCAATCAATTTGAAGCGGCGTTTGCGCAAGCGCGTGAGCAAATCAGCAGCTTCTTGAGCTTTTTCTTCTTCCGTTTTAGAAGTGAAAAGTTTCTGCTTGGTTTGAACAGTAAAAGCCGCTGAATCATTGCGAACAGTCTCATAAACAGTTTTTTCGCGCTCTACTAAATTTTCTTTGGTTAAAAAATCGGGAAATAAATCTTTTGATTCGGGTTCAACAATTTGTGGATTTGAAAACGTATGTGCATTAAAATTTGCCATCCCTTCTACTGGATAAATTAATCCTTTTTCTGTTAAATTTGAAAACGAGAAATTGGATTTTTTTTCGTCTTTAAAAATATAATACTGTGTTTTATCTTCTGTTTCATAAGTAGTTAAATCAAAATTGCATATTTTCCATTTTTCCGACTTTTTTGAAATTACATTTTTAGTTCCTAAAAATTTTCCGGCATATTGAGAATAAGGTCCGGGAATTTCTATTTTGCGTTGTACTGTAACTTTTATGCTTACAACTGTTTTGGGCAAAACGTATAAAACTGAATTTTTGTCAATTTTTTCAGTATTTAATACATTGGTTATTTGCATTTTAGGAGAACAAGAAAATACAAATAAGGCAATTACAATGAATAGAATTTTTCCGTTTTTCATAAATTGAATAATAAAATTTAATAAGCCGCAAATTTAGATAAAATTAATATAAAATTGAATTTTAAATTTAATTTCTCGTTAATTTTTCATTTTTTTTGTTTTTTGTAGCCAAGAAATGGAAGGCTTTGCCTAGATTTTCGGTTATGTCGCTAGCTATTAGCGATTCATAACTTTGCTCCGAAAGTGCCAAATCGCCTGCTTTTCCGTGAAGAAATACGCCTAAAATTGCGGCAATTTTGGGTTCGTAGGCTTGTGCCAAAAGTGCTAAAATAATGCCAGTGAGCACATCGCCACTTCCGGCGGTTGCCATACCCGAATTACCAGTCGAATTAAAATAACTTTCACCTTCTGGAGTGCAAATGCAGGTATTTGCACCTTTCAATACTACAAAAACTTGGTGTTGTTTTGCAAATTCCAACTGTTTTTTGTAGCGTGCAAAATAATTTTCCGATTTTCCGGCAAGGCGTTCGAACTCGAGTGGGTGAGGAGTGAGAATGCTATTTATGGGAATAGAATTGAGTAAATCGCTACTTTCGCTAATAATATTGAGTGCATCGGCATCAATTACCAGTGGCAAATGGCATTTTTCAAACAAAGAAGCAACTGCTTTTCGTGAATTGGGCTTTGTGCCCAACGCTGGACCTATTCCAACAGCCGAAAATTTGCTCAAATCTGGAATTTCTGACACTAAAATGTCCGAAGTATCTATACTCAACATTGCTTCGGGCAAACTCGTTTGCATTATTTGGTAACCAAAGCGAGGAATATGAGTTGTGAGCAAGCCCACACCCGAACGCAAGCACGCACGAGAAGCCAAAATAGCTGCGCCCATTTTTCCATAACAGCCAGAAACTAAGAGCGCGTGCCCGTAAGTTCCTTTGTGCGTAAATCGTTTTCTGTTTTTGAGAAGTTTTTCGGCAAATTGTGCGGTTACAAAATAATTGTTGCAGTCTATTTTGTTCAAAAAATCGGCATCAAGTCCGATAGGTACAATTTCCCAATTTCCAATATTTTGCTCCGAATCTGGAAAAAAGAACGATAAAAAAGGCAATTCGAGCGTTAAAGTCCAGTTGGCACAAACTGCTTGTGGATAAAAACCTAAATTTTTATCGAAAGTGAGCAATGAATTGTCTTCGGCAAAAAAACCTGACGGAATATCTATGGAAATAACAAATTGTTTGGCGTTGTTTATGGTTTCGATAGCTTTGAGTGCTATTCCACTTGCAGGTTTGTTCAATCCAGAGCCAAAAATGGCATCAACTATAACAGAATTATTTTCAAAAATAAATGAAATTGTTTCGACTGAAAATGCCTGAATTTTTACCTTTTTCTGTGCTTTTAAACGCTCTAAATTTATTTTTGAATTGGCGTTTAATTTTTCCGAAATAAGAAAAACTTCAACCTTAAAATCCTCATCAGCAAGCATTCGTGCAATAGCCAAACCATCGCCGCCATTGTTTCCTGTACCACAAAAAACATAGATTTTTTGAGTAGTCGAAATTTTTGTTTGTATTTTATTTGCACAAGCTTTTGCTGCCCTTTCCATTAAGTTTATGTCCAAAATGGGTTCATTTTCAATTGTATAGGCATCGAGTTTGCGTACATTTTCGGGCGAAAGAATTTTCATAGGAGCAAAATTCTAGGAGTATTTAATATTGTTGATAACTTTTGAAAATTAGCATAAAAAACCCGCAAACTTTTTAAATTCAGTCTGCGGGAATAAAAAAAAAAAAAATTATTTTTTGAGCAATTCTGCCATTTTTTTGCCTATATCGGCTGGAGAATCTACTACGTGAATGCCTGCATCGCGCAAAATTTCTTTTTTGGCTTGCGCTGTGTCGTTTGTACCGCCAATGATAGCTCCGGCGTGTCCCATGCGTTTGCCTTTGGGCGCAGTAACTCCGGCTATAAAACCTACTACTGGCTTGGTTCCGTGCTCTTTAATCCAAGCAGCGGCTTCGGCTTCCATGTTTCCACCTATTTCGCCAATCATCACAATTCCTTTTGTATCAGGGTCTTCCATGAGTAGTTGAACGGCTTCTTTGGTCGAAGTTCCAATAATTGGGTCGCCGCCAATTCCTATTGCTGTGGTTTGTCCGAGACCTTGTTTTGTGATTTGGTCAACTGCTTCGTAAGTCAAAGTACCTGATTTTGAAACAATTCCTACGCAACCTTCTTTGAAAATAAAGCCTGGCATAATACCAACTTTTGCTTGTCCGGCAGAAATAATTCCAGGGCAATTTGGACCAATCATGCGGCAGTCTTTGTCTTTCAAGTATTCTTTTACTTTCACCATATCGTTGGTAGGAATACCTTCGGTGATGGTTACAATTACTTTGATGCCAGCTTCGGCGGCTTCCATAATCGCATCGGCTGCAAATGCTGGTGGTACAAAAATAATGGTAACATCGGCTTTTGTTTGCTTTACGGCATCGGCTACGGTGTTGAAAACAGGCTTACCAAGATGTAATTGTCCACCTTTTCCGGGAGTTACGCCACCTACAACGTTGGTTCCAAACTCTATCATTTGAGAAGCGTGAAAAGTGCCTTCGCCACCGGTGAAGCCTTGCACGATAACTCTTGATTCTTTATTTACTAAAACACTCATTAATAATGTATTATAGATTGTGAATATAAATATTTTCTATTTTGTTAGTTTGTTCACTTAAATTTTAGGCTCTAAAATTCAAGAAGTCAATGGTTTATAATTTTTTTGCTTTTAAACATCAAAACACAAATTAAATAAAAATATTTCAAATAAAAGAGCTTTTTTGCGAATATTTTTATTTTTTTTAATAACTTTGTTTTAATTTGAAAATAATTGAATTTGGAATTTTTTTAAATCGACTCTTTGACTCATTTAAAATAAAATTCATTTATTGGATTTTTTTTTATTATTTTGTATGCTGCTTATTCATTTGGGCAGAGCTACAAAAAAAGAAATTATAAAAAATAAATTGATGGAAACCAAAGTATTATGTAAGCAAGTTAGTCAAAAAATTTTGGAAAAGGATATTTTGAAGTACTTGAAAATCGTTTCAAAACCCAAGTGCATTTGCAAAAAATGTGGACGTGTTGCCAAAAAAGCAAAATATTTATGTAAGGGCGAAAAAATTAAAACGGTAAAAGAAGATGCAAAATAATGATGCAATTTGTGCAATAGCTACTGCCGCCGGAAATGGAGCAATAGCTGTAATAAGAATTTCAGGTTCAGATAGTTACAGTGTTGTAGAAAAGATTTTTTTCCCTCAATCGAAAAAAAATATTCACACGCTTAAAGCCAATACAATACATTTTGGAACGGTTCAAGCCCAAGGCAAAATTATTGACGAAGTGCTTGTGAGTCTGTTTCGTGCGCCGCATTCATACACTGGCGAAGATTCGATTGAAATTTCGTGTCATGGTTCGGTTTTTATACAGCAACAAATTTTGCAGCTTTTGGTCGAAAATGGCGCACGTCTTGCTACTGCTGGCGAATTTACCATGCGTGCTTTTCTTGCCGGAAAAATGGATTTGTCGCAAGCTGAGGCGGTTGCCGATTTGATTGCTTCGCAAACAAAAGCCGAGCATAGCCTTGCCATTCAGCAGATGAAGGGTGGAGTAACCAATGAAATTCAGCATCTTAGAGATTTGCTTTTGAACTTTATTTCGCTTATAGAATTGGAACTCGATTTTTCGGAAGAAGACGTAGAATTTGCCGATCGCAAAGAACTTTTAACTTTAATAAATAGGGTTGATAAATACCTGAAAACTTTAATCGCCTCTTTTCAGCAAGGCAATGCTATTAAAAAAGGGATTCCGGTTGCTATCGTTGGCAGACCCAACGTTGGAAAGTCCACGCTTTTGAATGCTTTGCTCAACGAGGAACGTGCTATTGTTTCCGAAATACCTGGAACTACGCGCGATACGCTCGAAGATACAATGATTATTGAAGGAATGACCTTTCGTTTTATCGACACTGCCGGCATTCGACATACTACCGATGTGATTGAAAATCTGGGCATTGAACGCACACATCAAACCATTGCAAAAGCCGATATTGTTATTTTGGTAAGCGAACCCAATGCGCCCGGAATGGAATTGATGATGCAAATAGCTGATATTTTGAGCCTTAACAAAAAACTGATTGTGGCGTTTAACAAAATAGACGTTCAAGAATCACATCTGCTTGATAATGTGTTTGAAAGCGATTACAAAACCATTTACATTTCGGCTAAAAAGGGTGAAAACATAGACCAATTACGACAAAGTTTGCTCGATTTGAGTAGCTTTAATCAATTGGATACCAAGGATATAATTATTTCAAATGTGCGGCATTTCGATGCTTTGCAAAATGCACTGCAAGCGATAGAGCGCGTGCACGAAGGCTTACAAACGCGCATTTCGAGCGATTTTTTAGCGCAAGACATTCGCCAAGCTTTGCATTATTTCGGACTTATCACTGGGCAAATTACTACCGACGAAATTTTAGGTAATATTTTTAGCAAATTTTGTATCGGGAAGTAATTTGTATCTACATTGTCGGTTATTTGTAATTGATACGATAACTCCAAGTCATCGTATCAATAAACTATCAATTATTCATTATTTTTTCTTCTTCTTTCTTACCAAAAAGCTTTTTCCCTGCATAAGCTATGCCTGCGGCTGCAAGGAAACCTAAACCGCCATCAATGGGCACGCCAGTAGGTCCACCAATGGGTGCGCCGCCGCCTGTGTCGCCAGGAGGAATAATGGGCGGTGCATACATATTTGTTATTCCTACTGCTATTACAAAAGCTAACATTAAAAAAAGTTTTTTCATATCTGTTTATATTGTTGAATGGTTAAATTGTTCTATTGTTATCGCATTATTGATACGATGACAGTTTTATTGATACGATGACTTAAAGTCATCGTATTCTACTTTAATAATGTAAGTTCCTTGCTCAAAGCCAGATAATTGATTGGCTGTTTGAGTGGTTTTTACTTCGTGAAGTTTGCGTCCGCTGAGGTCGAATACCGAAATGTTTGTGTTTTTGGCGTAAGCCAAATTAATGTAAATTACGTTTGCGTTGGAATAGATGGTTGAAAGTTGATTTTCAATTTCATTAGAAATGCCAGTAGTTACGGCGTTCAAATGTAGAATGAAACGGTCGTTTATTTCGTTGCCATTCACTAAATCATTGGTTTCTACAGTAAAGCTGATGGTTGATTCTTTGCGTAAGTCATACATTTTTCCGGTTTTGGTATCTTCAAGCGTTAGTGTAACGCCTTTTTCGATATTTGCAAAATCGAATGCTTCTAATGTATAGCTGTCGGCTTTAGGAATGTACATACCTAGATTGAAATCAGGAACTCCTTCGGTAGAAGTTTCGTGGTTGATAACCAATTGTTTTTCGCCCGAAAGGGTATAAATAACAGGTGATTCTGCTACTAATGTACCCATAGTTTCCAAATCGCTTCCTTCAATTCCAAAATAAATCAAGTTTTCATTTTTATATTCGGAATTTGAAAGTTTGAAACGTATGCCACTTATTGGGCTTGAACTTGTGCTTTTTCCTCCACCTTCTTCAACATCTTCTTCACCTTCAACATCGGCATCTTGTGCACCAATATCTAATATAAACAGATTTGAAGGGTGTTTACGCATCGAATTATCAAAATTAATTGTACTTGTTCCGGGTAATTTTGCACCTACCGGATAAACATTACTTTGAACAAAGAAGGCTTGTCCAACAGGTATTTCGGCTGTCAAACCAACTGGAACAAAAGCGGTTCCATTGAAATAATTATACGCAACGGTAGCATTATTCCAATAAGCAAAATAATTATTTATGGTAGCACTATTTGCAATGTAAACATTGTTGAAATTAATAGAAGTAGGATATGGATTACCCACCAAATTGTAACCCAAACCGCCTGTTTCAATGGTATAAGGCAATAAGCCATTGTTTAGCTCGCCTGTAAATACAGCCGTTTTGGTTGTAGTGGGCGTATAAACCAAATAACCTTTGGTAGCTTCAAAAGTATTTCCATTTACAAGAGCTTCCCATGCGTTGGTTGGGTCGGTTCCGGTAACAAGGTATTTATACACAATGTCGCCATTGAATGTATTTTGCACGGCAAACGATTCCATTGGCGAAGACATCATATTCCAATAATGATCCACAGCTTTAACTAATGAGCCGCCTACCATTGCTTTTTTAACGGTTGCGGGTACATTAGCAGTATTGTGAATGAGCGAACCGCCATTTTCAATGATTAAACCACTTGCAGCTGCATTGTTGGTAAGAATACCGTTTACTGTTACTTCTATACCGTTGCCAATAGTTAGTACTTTACCTGAATTGATGGTTAAATCAGCACAAGTAAAATTAGCACTGGTATAATTACCGTCAATTACTGCATCGTCAGTTGAAGTTGGAGCTGAAGGCGACCAAGCGGTGCCGTTCCAAACATAATTTGCAGCAGCAGTAGTAACACTAATCGGCGTACTGTAATGCCATGCACCTACATCGCCTACGCTTGTTTTGTATGCACGAACTCGGTAATAATATTGAGTAGAAGCACTTAAATCTGTTACGGCTTTTGTTACAGCAGGAGAAGTAATATCGTAAAAAGTTAAACCTGTAGTGAATGTATTGTTTGTAGCTACATCTAATTTGTAAGTTTCAACGGTTCCGGTTACGGGTGCAGTCCAGTTGGCTGTGAAACCTGTTGATGTGATTGCACTTGCATCAGTTGGTTGGGGAGCTACCGAAGCGTAGCTTTCGCTCCATTCGCTGCCTGTCATACTTTGAAGTGTACCGTTGTTTCCACCCTTTAAATCAGGAAGGTTTATTCCGGTAGTTTGGTTAAAATTGTAATATGAAACAAGACCGGTTTCTGTTCTCCAGATGCGGAATTCGTCTATTTTCCCTGTAAATGGTTCATTAAAGCTTACTGATTTGCCAATGGACATTGCCTCCGAAGCTGTTGCAGAACCGCTTGTTGTTGAATAGGCAACTGATACTCCATTTACATATAACTGCATTACATCAGTAGCCGAATTCCAAGAAAAACTTAAATGTGTCCATTTATTTATAGGAATAGAAACAGAAGAGTATTGATTGAAAGCAGCTGTGCCATTTGGCCATATCTCAAGCTTTAAAGTGCCACTATTAATACACAATTTGTATGCACCTGTTTTACTAATAATTGTCTTAACTCCTGAATTGTTCGTAGGATATACCCAAGTTTCCATCGTAAAATCATTTACATTAGGGGTTACCAGGGAACTTGCAAATAATACATAATCATCTGTCCCATCAAAAGTAAGGGCATTGCCGGGGGCGGTCATTTTGGTTACGCCGATTGCAGCTACATTTTGGCTTGTGGCTCCGGTGTTGGAACAAACTATGTTTCCTTCGAAAGTTCCAACACTTGCACCGGTTAGGCGTACGTGTATCGTAGTTGAGGCTAATGTTCCACCTGTGTGCGGAAGTGTCAATGTTGTTGCAAAAGTATTATCGTCGGTTGAATACTCGTAACCGCTTAGTGCTTCAATGGTTACATCGGCTGTTAAATTGCTTCCCGAAACGGTAAACGACTGCGAAACCGAAGGTTGATTAAGTAATGCTGAAAAAGCATTTAGTGTTCCGGTTGTTGTGATAGCAGGTGGCGTTAATGTAATTGCGCTCATTGGCGTGCTGTAATGCCATGCACCTACATCGCCTACGCTGGTTTTGTATGCTCTAACTCTATAATAATACTGAGTAGAAGGAGTTAATCCTGCAACAGCTTTCAAAGTAGTTCCACTTGCAATAGTAAAAGGAGAACCAGTAACAGTGGCAGTAAATGCCATATCTGTTGCAACGTCTAAGTAGTAGCCTGTTAAAGTTGCACTTCCTGTTGAGGGTGCAGTCCAGTTAGCTGTAAATCCGGTTGAAGTAATAGCACTTGCAGCAGTTGGTACAGGTGCTACCAAAGCGTAGCTTTCGCTCCATTCGGTACCTGCCATATTGGTTAGTGTACCGTTGTTTCCACCCTTTAAATCAGGAAGGTTTATTCCGGTAGTTTGGTTAAAATTGTAATATGAAACAAGACCGGTTTCTGTTCGGGCAACATTCCAAATACGTACTTCGTCAATTTTACCATCGAAATAGCTGTAACCAATACCATTATGTATTCTACCAATTTCAACAACTGTATTTGTTGTACGTATTGGAACTGTTTTGGCAGCGATTCCTTTTTGAACGCCATTTACATATAAATAAACATTCGAACCATCGAATACACATGCTATATGTGTCCATTTTCCTGCTTGGATATTTGCGTCGGTTGATTTTACTCCCGTTTGATCTATTATTACGTTTACTTCATCACCTTCTAACCTTACTTGGTAAGGATGAACAGAACCGTCATAATCTTTTTGAACAATTCCTTGCTGTACTAAATTTACAACATCAGGATTAATCCATGCTTCTAAAGTAAGTGCAGTTGTAAAATCAAAATTGCTTTCGTTGGCAATTGTTACATAATCGGCTGTGCCATCAAGCGTAATGGCATTGCCGGGGGCAACTAATGGAGCTTCTGCGAATTTTTTTACTGTTACATAAGTTCCATCGTAGTAAGCTAAATAAGGCGTTGAGCCGTCAAATTTCAAAGTTGTATAATATGCAGATCCCGTAGAAATGCCTGTACCGACATTTTCCCATATAGTACCATTAAGTTTTTTCACAGTAGCTTTTTGACCTATTGAATGATCACTGTAAGCAACATAAGGGGTAGAACCGTCTAACGCAATGCTGACGTAATCTGCCTGACCAGCAGAAATGGCTCCGCCGCCCACAAGCTCCCAAGTAGTACCGTTCCATTTCTTCACATAAACTTTTTTGCTATCTCCGTTGTCAGAATATGCGACATAAGGTGTAGAGCCATTCATAGCTAAGTCTATATAAGAAGCTGCTCCGATACTGAAAGAGGAACCAAGTAAAGTACCATTTTTATAAACAGATACAAAACCGGATACATTGTGTGCTACATAGCAATCGCTTCCATCTACACCAATACCTATTGTACTATTCGAAGCATCAGGGGAAGAGTATATAGATGTCCAAGATGCTCCGTCATACTTTTGTACGAGTATCGACGAAGTACAAGATACATAAATAGGATTAGAAATTATGTTTGCCAAATCAATATCTTTGTATCCTCCGGCGACGGTGTTTACATTTTTTATTATATTCCATGAAGAACCATCCCTCTTTTTAACATAAAAATTTTTTGAGGAATAGTCCCAGTACGAAATGTAGGGTATTCCTCCTATAACTTTTATGGCATTATAATTTGTTTGTTCGGAGCTTGGCGAGGGGCTAATATTTATCCAAGAACTACCATCAAACATCATTACTCCCACACCAGATGGATATTTATAAGTAATATAAGGCGTGGAACCATACATGTCAAAATCTAAATAATCACTAATATTAACAAAGCCTTCTGTACCAACTGTTTGCCAGACTTGCGCAAAACCAATTGTACTCATTAGCAGAAGCACAATTAAAAAGCGTAGCTTTTTTAAATAAGAAATAAAAAATGTTTTCATAAATAAAATTATTGAATAATTGCCTACTTTTTTGATATAAGGATTTCGGCGTTTTCCTTTGTTTTGTGCGAAAGTAGTTTGCTTAAAAACATTTTCCAAATAAATGGGGT
>JFJP01005858.1_pt1 | contig 23740 bp, 22 predicted proteins | sample 431651 | NCBI WGS metagenome assembly JFJP01 (sample SAMN02602958, study PRJNA72255) | Microbial mat metagenome, whole genome shotgun sequencing project. | biome: fresh water; feature: sink hole; material: water; isolation source: purple microbial (photo- and chemosynthetic) mats found in...
GTGTCGTCGGTGTGGCCTTCAACCAGAATTTGTTGTTTGTCGTGGGCTAAGATAAAGCGCACTAATTGCGCTAATTTTTCATTGGCCTGCGGCATTAATTGGTCTTCATTGACCTGAAAATACACGGCTTCTTCCAGTGTGACCAATAATCCTCGGCTGGTTCTAATCATTTGTAAGCCTTCGGGTGGTGCGGTGGCACAAGCGCCCAGGATGGCGACTAAGCCCAGTAAGCAGCAGAATTTGATGGTTTTCATCTTGTTCTCCAAGCAGAAATATCAGGAATGGGCGCTCAAATAATCGAGTACCTGATTCAATAACCCGACCCGCGCTTCAAAATCGGGTAATTCGCGTTGAATGCGCAGGGTGTTATCGGCGGCGTCGAGTTTAAATAAGCGCGGTTGTTCACGCACTAATTGCAGCACGCGCAAGGGATCGAGGGGGGGCTTGGTAATAAACTGGATGCGTCCGCCTTGTTCTCCCAGTTCGATTTTACGCACGCCCAGCGGGTTTGCCTTGAGTTTTAAGCCGGTGACTTGGAATAGTTGTTTGGCTGGGAGCGGCAATAGGCCGAAGCGGTCGATCAGTTCGACGCGGATTTCGTCCAATTCGTCTTGATTGCGGGCGCTGGCAATGCGTTTGTATAGGATCAGGCGGTGGTGTACGTCGGGCAAATAGGTGTTGGGCAGGAGGGCTGAGCTGCGCAAATCAATTTCGGTGCCGTGGTCTAGCGGGCGATCTGGGCCGAGTTGTTGGCCGGCTTTCAGCGATTGCACCGCTCGTTCCAGCAGTTCGGTGTAGAGTCCGTAGCCGATTTCTTGCATGTGGCCGCTTTGATCGTCGCCCAATAATTCGCCTGCGCCGCGAATTTCTAGGTCGTGCGTCGCCAGGGTAAAGCCGACGCCGAGTTCTTCCAGGGCGCTCAGGGCATCTAGGCGTTTGATGGCGTCGGTGGTCATGGATTTCTTGGGCGGCGTGATCAAGTAGGCGTAGGCGCGGTGATGGGAGCGCCCGACGCGACCGCGCAACTGGTAAAGCTGCGCCAAGCCGAATTTGTCGGCGCGGTTGATGATGATGGTGTTAGCACTGGGCACGTCGATGCCGGTTTCGATGATCGTGGTGCAGACCAGCACGTTAAAACGGCGGTGATAAAAATCGCGCATCACCCGTTCTAGTTCGCGTTCTGGCATCTGGCCGTGTGCGATCTCAATGCGGGCTTCTGGAGCCAACGTCAGCACTTCTTGCGCGATTTTTTCGATGCTTTCGACTTCGTTGTGGAGAAAATACACCTGTCCGCGCGCCATTCTTGCACAAAGGTTTTAATCGCCAGGCGTTTGGAAGGCGGGGTGGCGATGATGGAGAGATCGCGCAAATCGGCCAGCGCCATGTTCAGCGAGCGTGGAATCGGGGTGGCGGTCAGGGTGAGGATGTCTACTTCGGCACGCAGGCGTTTGAAGCGCCAGTCCTAAGCGTTTGAAATGAATACCGTCTTGAAGCAGCTTGTGGGTGCCAATCACAATATCCAGTTTGCCGTCGGCGAGTTCTTGCAGCGCGGCAGCCTGTTGTTTGCTGCTGCGAAAACGGGACAGTTGTTCGATTTTGATTGGCCAGTCGGCGAAACGGTCACAAAAATTCTGGTAGTGTTGTTGGGCCAGCAAGGTGGTGGGCACCAGCACCGCCACTTGTTTGCCGTCTTGGGCGGCGATGAATGCAGCGCGCATCGCCACTTCGGTTTTACCAAAACCCACATCGCCGCAGACTAGGCGATCCATCGCGCGAGGGGCGTGCATGTCGTTTAGCACGGCGTCGATAGCGGCCTGTTGATCGGGGGTTTCCTCAAACGGAAAGCCTTGCACAAAGGCTTGATAAGCGTCTGGATCGTGTGCGAAAGCATGGCCTGGACGGGCGGCGCGGCGGGCGTGGAGTTCCAACAGTTCAGCCGCGACATCGCGTACCTGTTCGGCGGCTTTGGCTTTGGCTTTTAACCAGTGCGGATTGCCCAGTTTGTGCAAGGGTGCGTGTTCTGGATCGACGCCGGTGAAGCGGCTGATCAGACCCAGCGCCATGATCGGCACATAGAGCTTGTCGCCGCCTGCATATTCCAGTTGTAAAAATTCGGTGGCAATGCCGCCGACTTCCAGCGCCACCAAGCCCAAATAGCGCCCCACGCCGTGGTCTTCATGCACCACCGCCGCACCGATGGATAATTCGGTGAGATTGCGCACCACCGCGTCGGGATCGCGGGCGGCACCGCTTTGACGGCGGCGACGTTGCGCGACCCGTTCGCCGAACAACTGGGTTTCGCTGATCACGGCGAGGGCGGGGCTGTCGAGCAACGCGCCCTGTTCTAGCGCCGCGACGCTGACCCCTAAACGGGCGTCGCTGTCGAGAAACGCTTGCCAACTGTCGAACAAGCGGGGCTGTAATTGGTGACGTTGCAACAGTTCGAGTAAGGTTTCGCGCCGTCCGGTGGTTTCAGCGGCGATCAACACGCGCCCGTTAAACTGTTGCAGAAAGTGTTTTAAGTGGCTGAGCGGATCGGCGGCGCGGGCGTCGATGGGTAAAGTGGGCGGGAGCTGGGTGGCAAAATTGTAAATGCCCTTAGTCGGAACCGAATCCTGCACCGTCGAGGCGGGCAGCAAGTCCTCTGCTTCGTCTTGAATTTCATGTCGATAAAAAATTTGCGGGTAGGCTTTTAAGTGCCGAAACAGCGCGTCTACCGGCAAAAATAACTCGTTGGGCGGCAACAAGGGGCGTTCTATATCGTGGCGTAGCTGTTCGTAACGTTCGCTGATTTCCTCCCAAAAACGCTCGGCCACCGCTGCAAATTGTTCGGTCGCCACTAACAAACTGCCCGCTGGCAAATAGTCAAACAGGGTTTGAGTGCTGTGCGTCTTTGGCGGAGTGGCGGGGCTGAAAAACAGCGGCAAATAATATTCAACGCCGGGGGTCGCTAAGTCGTGGGTGATGTCGCGATACACCGGGCAGCGGTTGGGATCGCCTGGAAAACGGCTGCACCATTGCTCGCGAAACTGGGCTTGGGCGGCCTTATCCAGCGGGAATTCGCGGGCAGGCAATAACCAAATTTCCGAGACTTCGGCGCGGGAGCGTTGGGTTTCTGGATCGAAGCGGCGCAAGCTGTCGATGTCATCATCAAAAAAATCCAGGCGAAACGGGTGCTGGCTGCCCATCGGGAACAAGTCCAGCAAAGAACCCCGCACCGAAAACTCGCCGTGTTCCACCACTTGATTGACCCGCCGATAACCACTGCTTTCCAAGCGCCGACACAGGGCGTCGCGGGTTAAATACTGGCCTTTTTTGACAATCAGGCTGTTGGCTTGCACATAGGACTGCGGCGGCAAGCGTTGCATCAAGGTGGTGACTGGCAGAATCAACACGCCGCGCTGTACGCTGGGCAGTTGATAGAGCGTCGCGAGGCGCTCCGACACGATGTCTTGATGCGGCGAGAACACGTCGTAGGGCAGCGTTTCCCAGTCTGGGAAATTCAGCAAGGGCAAGTCAGCACCGGCGTAAAAGCGTAAATCTTCGGTCAAACGCTGGGCACTTAAGCTGTCAGCCGTGATCAAAACCACCGCCGCTTGGTGTTGCTGGGTCAAACGGCTGACCGCCAGACTTAAACTGCTGCCGTAAAGTTGGCCCCAGCGGTGGCGTTGACCGGCTTTGGTCGGATAAGTGGGGTTGAAGGGCGTGGGTGCGGATAGGCTCATGAGTGCATCACAATCTGTTGGCAACCGGGGGCGTTTGCATCGGCAAACTGACCCCCTAGCGCAGTGTTAGCAAGGTCTGATTTCCAGACATTCGATGGCATTGCCGTCTGGATCACGGCAAAACAGGGCGCGTCGCCCTGACTGGCTGAGGGTGTAGGCGACACCAGCGCTTTCTAGGGCTTGTTGGAGCGTCTGTAAGTCGGTGACAGCCAGGGCGAAATGGCGATCCTGGCCGCCGTGGGCAGGGCGTCCATGCACCGGATCGGGATTGGGTAATTGGAGTAAATGAATTTGCTGGGTGGGGTTGAGGTCTAACCAAGCACCGGGATAGCCCAGCGCAGGCCGCTGCGGATTGGAAGTCAGTCCCAACACGCCTTGGTAAAAAGCCAGGGCCGTGGGTAAATCAGCCACCAGTACGCTGACGTGTAAGAGTTGGGTGAAAACCACCATCACAGCCAGTAGGTGGTTTTAGTCATGAGTTTAGCCACTTGGCGCATCAGGAATTTGACTGGCATCGGCAGGGTCACGCCCCCGGCTTGGATGGCTTTGGTGGCGTGGTGCTTTTCGTCGATCCGCATCTGTTCGAGGACAGCGCGGCTTTTTTTATCGCTCAAGGGCAGGCGCTGTAAGTGTTCGTCGAGATGGCGCACCACTTGGTGTTCGGTTTCGGCGACAAATCCCAGGCTCCATTTGTCACCGAGTGCCCCTGCCGTGGCACCTATCGCAAACGAACCGGCATACCACCAGGGGTTGAGATAGCTTTTGTGATCATTGAGTTGGGTCAGGCGGGTTGCGCACCAGACGAGATGGTCGTTTTCTTCTTGGGCAGCTCGGTGCATGTTGTCGTATACCAAGCTGCTGCGAGCGGTCAAGGCTTGTCCTTGATACAAGGCTTGGGCACAGACTTCGCCCGTGTGATTGATGCGCATCAGGCGGGCGATTTGCCGTTTTTCATCGGCAGACAAATCGACAGCATCCGGCAGGGTTGCCGCCGGATCAGGGCGCTCGGTCACTTGCGGCGGACCAAACACCGTGCGCAAGCCCTGATCGAAATTGATCAGCAGTCTATCCAGGGGGCTGAGTTGTCGCATGGCAAACTCTCGGTTAGCGAACAATGCCACGTTTGGCGTTTTGTAGAAAAACAATGAGCTGCGCTACTTCTGGACATTCGAGGCTGAGAGGTATCAAGGCTTCTAATGCCGTTTTCACGGTTAAATTCTGGCGGTAAATAATTTTATAGGCTTGACGCAACAGAGTAAGGGTGTCTTGGCTAAAGCCGTGACGTTTTAAGCCTTCGCGATTGAGACCATTGGCGGTGGCGGTGTTGCCGGCCACCATCACAAAGGGCGGCACGTCTTTGAAAACAATCGAGCCTCCGGCGATAAAGCTGTAGGCTCCAATCGCACAAAATTGGTGTACGCCGGCAAAGCCGCCGAGAATCGCATAATCTTCAACCACCACATGCCCGGCCAGAGAAGCGCCATTGGCAAACACGGTGTGACTGCCCACTTGGCAATCGTGAGCGATATGGGTGTAGGCCATCAGCCAGTTGTCATCACCGACCCGCGTGACGCCACCGCCGCCTTCTGTGCCCCGGCCCATAGTGCAATATTCACGAATCTCGTTGCCGTCGCCAATTTCCAGGCTGGTCAGCTCGCCGCGATATTTTTTATCCTGCGGGTCTTCGCCGAGCGAGGCAAATTGGTAAATACGGTTATTGCGACCGATACGGGTGGGGCCTTTAATCACCACATGCGGGCCTACCCAAGTACCAGCGGCAATTTGCACGCTTGGCCCGATAATAGAGTAGGGGCCAACCGTGACATCGCTGTCTAACTCGGCCAGGGGATCGATGATGGCGCGTGGATCAATCAAGCTGGAATTTCCCTGTGGATACACATCAAGTCTGCGGTGGCCGCCACTTTATCGGCCACCTTTGCTTCTGCGGTATATTTCCAGACGCCACGCGCACTACGCACCAGATTCACGCTGATCACCAGTTGATCGCCTGGTTCTACGGGCTGCTTAAAGCGGGCATTGTCAATCCCTGCCAAATAATAAAGCGAAGTATTATTGGGCGTGGCTTGCGCAGTGATAAAGGATAATACGCCAGTTGCTTGAGCCATGGCTTCTACAACCAATACGCCAGGCATCACCGGACGCACGGGAAAATGGCCCTGAAAAAACGGTTCATTAAAGGACACGTTTTTAATGGCGATTAGAAACTCGCCGACTTTGTATTCTAATACCCGGTCGATCAGGAGAAAGGGATAGCGGTGCGGCAAGTGTTGTAATATCTGATGTATATCCATACTATTCATAGTCATCTCTGCTTTCAGGTCCTCATGCGCATTTCTAGTTGAGTAAGACGCCGCGCCAGCTTATCCAGCTCTTTAGAGCGCAGATAATTGCGATGCCACTGACGATTGGTTTGCAAAGGGGAACCCGAAGAATAAACACCCGGTGTCAGAATGGATTGCAACACAATCGAACCGCCGGTGATCTGCACGTCATCTACGATCTCAATATGACCCACAATGCCGACCCCACCCGCAATCATGCAGCGGGCACCGATCCGGGTACTGCCAGCGATACCCACACAACCGGCAATTGCCGTGTGAGCGCCGATGTGTACGTTATGGGCAATCTGGATCAAATTATCGAGTTTGACTCCGGTTTCGATCACAGTATCACCCAAAGCGCCTCGATCTATCGTGGTATTCGCCCCGACTTCCACATCATCACCCAGCACTACCCCGCCCAACTGGGGAATTTTAACCCAGGCACCGCGATCATTGGCTAAACCAAAGCCATCTGCCCCGATCACCGCACCTGGGTGTATCACCACCCGGCAACCCAGGCGGCTACCCCGACAAAGAGTGACACGCGCATGTAAATAGCTGTCATCACCAACCTGGACATTCGTTTCCAATACCGTGGCGGGGCCAACGACCACATTGCGTCCCAGCACCACACCGGCTTCAATCACCGCTTGAGGGCCGACCGACACGCCAGCCCCCAATTGCGCCGCCGGACTTACCCAAGCACTGGGATGTATACCCGGCTCTTTGGGGGTGGGCGGATTGAACAGGGCGGCGGCGCGGGCATAACCCAGATAAGGATTATCCATGAGCAGGGCCGGTACTCGGCAATGCTCCTGATCCCCGGCCATCAAAATGACTGCCGCTGCCTGGGTGTCTGCCAAGGCTTGCCGATAGGCGCGGTTCGTGTAGAAACTGACCTCTGTATCACCGGCATTCACTAAGGTTGCTACCCCCACGACCGGTTTGTCCGCATCTTGGGGGGTTAAGCCCGCTAAGGTAGCGCCGATCTGACAGGCCAACTCGGCCAATCCTATAGGCTTATTTAACATGACCAGTGACCTGCAACCGTCGCGTACATGGGTCAGGGCGGTTTAGCGCAAACGACCTAACACTTTCTGGGTAATATCGATCCGCTCACTGGCAAAAATGACGCCTTCTCCCACCACTAAGTCGTAACCCTCTTCTTTCGACAAAGAAACAATGGCATTGAAAATTTCTTTCTGCAATTTACTGATTTCTTCATTACGACGCAGATTAAAATCTTCACGGAAGGCATCTTGTTCGCGTTCTAAGTCACGGCGTTTGCCCCGAATATCTTGCGTTAAACGGGTCACTTCCTGGGGACTCATAATATCTTCTTCTTTGCGTATCCGTTCTTCTAAGCGTCTCAGGTCATCTTTGGATTTGACCAACTGTGAATCGCGCGGTGCAAACTCTTTTTTCAAACGCGCATCTGCATTTTTCGCCTGTGGCGCACTGTCGAGTATTTTCAAGATATTGACAAACCCGACTTTAAGCTCAGCCGCATAAGCCACTTGTGAAAAGGTAGGGATTAAGCTGAACAATAAACCAGCAATCAAAGAATAACGTGTATTTTTCAAGAGAGACTCCAAAATAAGGCCAAAAGATAAAGAATGATTGCCTGTTGATTGGTTGTTGTCAATCTCTAGTCATGCACCATTGATATGACAACAACCAGTCGATAATGTCGGTGCATACCTACTCACCGACCAAAAACTCAAGAACAGTGCGACTCGCTGTCCTGATTCAAAACTGCTACCGTGGAAAGCAAGTCTCTTGCTTAAAAGGTTGCGCCTAACGTGAATTGGAAAACCTGGGTATCATCGCCTTCTTCATCATTCAAAGGCTGAGCCAGACTGAAACTTAACGCCCCCAACGGAGACAACCAAATGGCAGAAACCCCCGTCGAATAACGCAGGGTATTGGCGTCAAAATCTGCCTGCGTTCTGTACACGTTACCAATATCGACAAACGCCGATAAGCGCACCGAACGACTTTCCTTCACGAAGGGCATCGGTAAGAAAAATTCTGCGCCTCCCACTAATTTGAAACCACCGCCTATAGGATTGCCATTAGAATCACGCGGCCCCAAGGTGTTTTCGCGAAAACCTCGCACTGAACGCGGGCCGCCTGCCGTGTAATTCTCAAAGAATGGGAAATCCGTGTTGCCGTAGCTTTCTCCATAACCCAATTCCGTGTCTAACATCAACACGTAATTTTTGAAAACTGGATAATACCAGGCTATTTTACCATTGAGCTTATAATATTCTAAGTTATCCCCAATCGGCACTGCCGCTTCAGCCCCCAGCGATTGCAACATGCCGCTTTCAGGAAATATCGCCCGATCCCGAGTGTCGTGAGACCAACTGGCGGTCAACTTAACCGTATTAAAAGTATCGCCGTATTTATCAATATAATCGAAAATTTCTTTAGCGCTGTTTTCGGTGGTTTTTACCTGTAAATGTTCAGGCTCTAATCCTAAGAACACCGAATTATTTTCACTGATGGGAATGCCATAAGTCAGACTGCCACCAAAAGCATCCAAGGCATAACGGCTTAAGTTAGCCTGTTCCGCATCGGTTTGCCGGTAATACAGCCCAATACTTTGGCTAATGCCATCAATCGTGTAATAAGGGTCTAAATAGTTAAAGCTGTACACCGTGTTCACTTGGCTGTTATTAAACGCCACACTCACCCGCTTACCAGAACCCAGGAAATTGTCCTGAGTCACACTGGTATTAAATAACATGCCTTGGGTTTGCGAATAACCAATGCCTGCCAGGAAATTACCAGAGGGTCTCTCAATCACCGCATAGTTCACATCAATTTGATCGGCAATATCGGGCACTGCGGGTGTTTCTACCGTCACTTCATCAAAAAAGCGTAACCGTTCAAGACGAGTGCGCGAGCGTTTGATTTTTGCGGTAGAGGCCCAGCCACCTTCCATTTGGCGCATTTCACGGCGCAACACTTCATCGCGGGTTTTGCTATTCCCCTCAAAATTAATACGCCGCACATAAACCCGTTGTCCAGGATCGACAAAAAAGCTGAGTACCAATTCATCGCCACCCGCTACCTTGGGTTCAGGCAGGGTATTGATATTGGCAAAAGCATAACCTTCATCCCCCAATGCCTCAGTCAACGCTTCGGTACTGGCAGTGATTTGTTTGCGAGAAAACACATCACCCGGTTTAATTTGCAGTTTTTTCTGTAAATCCGCTTCTGGCAAAATCAGATTGCCGAGAATTTTCACCTCAGCAACGGTGTATTTTTTACCTTCAGTCAAATTGATGGTCAGGTAAATATCTTGCTTATTGGGTGTAATCGAGACTTGGGTGGAGTCTATGCTGAAATTGAGATAGCCTCGATCCAAATAAAAAGCCCGCAAATTCTCAAGATCAGCGGTAAGCTTTTGTTTGGAATATTGATCGGCACTGCTAAAGAAAGAAAATAGGCCGCTAGGACTGAGTTCAAATTCATCCAACAACACGCCATCACTGAAGGCTTCATTACCCACTAAATTAATTTGATGAATCGTGGCTGGTTTGCCTTCAGAAATATCAATTTGAATATTAACCCGGTTTCTGGATTGCGGTGTAACAGTCGAGGTGAGGCGAGCGGCGTAATGACCCCGACTAAAATACAGGCGTTGCAGTTCTAATTCAACCCGTTCCAGTAAGGAACGATCAAAGACCCGACCTTCTGCAAAACCAATGGTTTTTAACGATTTATTCAACTCTTCAGTGTCAAGTTCTTTATTGCCATTAAAGGCGATCTTAGAAATAGCGGGGCGCTCTAACATCCGTATAATGAGAATGTCGCCCTCCTGCTCTAAGCGTATATCATTGAATAAACCGGTTTTGAACAGCGCTTCAATCGCCTTTTTTGAGGCTTTGCTATCAAACAGATCGCCGTTTTTAATCGGCAGATAGTTGAACACCGTGCCAGCAGAAATGCGTTGCAATCCTTCTAAGCGAATTTCCTGCACATGAAACTCGGTTGCGGCTTGTGCCGACAACAGGCCACAACACGCCGCGCACAGCGCAAACACCGCCTGTAACGCAGTACGGCGTATGCGATAACTGAGGGTTGGTGAATAGTGCGGCAATGAGATTAAACGGTCGTTCATTCAAACCTACCTGGTTGTCATTCCTGTCCACTTCGCAGGCATTATCCCAGCAGGCGGTTCAGGTCGTTGAAAATCGCCAGTCCCATCAGCATGAGTACCATTGTTAAACCAACCCGTTGCATAAAAAACAAAGCTTGCTCAGACAAAGGACTCCCTTTGATACCTTCTAAAAGGTAAACCAACAGGTGTCCACCGTCCAGCAACGGGATAGGCATAAGGTTAATGACGCCCAAACTGATGCTAACCAGTCCTAAAAAAAGTAAAAAGCGATCCCAGCCACTTTGAAAGGAAGCGCCTGCATATTCAGCAATACTGAGCGGGCCGCTGATGTTTTTAGGAGAAATCTCCAACATCAGCATCTTAGCCATCATCTGCACCGTCAAACGGGACAGTTCCCAGGTTTTCAGCAGCGCCTGCGCCAGGGCAGTGGGCACCGGATAGTGTTCTAGCACCAAGTAACGGCTCGGCGGCCAAGGCTCGGGCAGATGCGGACGCACGCCTAAAAAACCACGCCCGTCTCGGTTAACCGGCACCAAGGTCAGCGTCAGCGCTTGACCGGCCCGCAAAATCTCCGCTTCTAAGGGAACCCCAGGATGGGCGGCGACAATCGCGGTGAAAGCGTGCCAATCTGGGGTCGCTTGGTTCTGTAACCGCAGTATCTGATCACCCACTTGCAACCCCGCCCGCAAGCCCGCCCCGTCGGCCAGTACCTCGCCCAACACCGCCGGTAATGCGGGCTTAAGCGGCACAAAACCCAAGTGTTCAAACAAATTAGCTCGGCTGAAATCGTCCGGCGACAACTCGCTGACATCCAAGCGTAGCTGTCGTTCATCCTGGTGGCTATCGCGCACGGTATACTGTGCAGCCTGCTCATCCACCACGGCTTGCAAAGTGGCCTGTATCACGGCTTCCCAATGTACCGTGGCACGCTGATTGACCGCGATGATCTCATCGCCTTGTTGCAAACCCGCTCGCGCTGCTGGGGTGTTGGGGGTGATTTCACCCACCAGTGGACGACTGCCCTGCACGCCCATCAAAAACATCAGGGTGAACGCCAGTATCGCAAAGCCAAAATTGACCAGCGGCCCTGCGACAACAATGGCGGAACGCACCCACAACGGTTGCTGATTAAAAGCGCGATGCCGTTCTTCAGGGGCGACTGCGCCTTCCTGTTCGTCCAGCATTTTAACATAGCCGCCCAGCGGAATTGCAGCGATCACAAACTCGGTATTATCAGGCCCATAGCGACGGCTGTACAGCGCTTTTCCAAAACCAATCGAAAAACGTTCGATTTTGACGCCTAAACGCCGGGCCACCCAGTAGTGCCCCCATTCATGCACACTGATCAGCAGACCCAGCGTCAGTAAAAAAGCAAAAGCGGTCTGCAATAAATCAAACATACCCTAATGCCTCGGTGCGTTTAATTGCAAAATGGCTTCTTCTGCGATTTGGCGTGCCCGTGCGTCATCTTCTAAAATCACCGCTAAGCTGTCCGCCTCGCGCCCGGCCAAATGAGCCAGAGTGTCTTCAATCAGACGAGGAATTTGGGTAAAACGCAGGCGTTCAGCCAGAAAAGCAGCCACCGCGACTTCATTGGCCGCATTCAAAATGGTGGTGGTGGTGCCGCCAGCCAGCATCGCTTCATAGGCCAAACGCAGGCAAGGAAAGCGCACGGTATCGGCTTCTTCAAAATTAAGCTGAGCGACGGCTTTCAAATCCAGCGGTTTATAGGCTATCGGCGTGCGCATGTCGGGATTGCCAAGCTGTGCCAACACCGAGCCATCCACGTATCCCACTAAGGAATGCACCACGCTTTCAGGATGCACCACCACTTCGACCCGATCCGGTGTGGTGTCAAATAGCCAGCACGCTTCTATCACTTCCAAGCCTTTATTCATCAGGCTGGCCGAATCCACAGAAATCTTGCGGCCCATCACCCAATTGGGATGGGCGCAAGCTTGGGCTGGCGTCACTTGTTCAAGCGCTGCGGCACTGTAACGGCGAAAAGGCCCGCCGGAAGCGGTCAACAAAATCCGGCTGATGCTGCTTTGATCCGCACCCTGCAAACATTGAAAAATCGCATTATGTTCACTGTCGATTGGCAACAAACAGGCGTGATTGTCGCGTACCGCATTCATGAACACCTGACCAGACATCACCAGGCTTTCTTTATTAGCCAACAACACGCGCTTGCCCGCTCGTGCCGCCGCGAGTGCGGGCAGCAATCCAGCCGCGCCGACAATCGCAGCCATCACAATACCAACCTCGGCTGCACTGGCGACTTGGCACAACCCAGCACTGCCCCACAGCACCTCAATGTCGGTGTTGATAGGTTTTAACTGTTGACGCAACTGTTCAGCCGCGTTTTCATCCGCCATCACCGCATAACGCGGCGACCATTCTAAACAGAGTTCATACAGCGCATCCACTGCGGTATTGGCAGTCAACGCGAAAACTTTATACCGTGGACGGTGTTGACGAATCACCGCTAAGGTATTGGTGCCGATGGTACCAGTTGCGCCGAGTATCGTGACGGCAGTCATAGCTTGTCCTCTAGGTGCAACGCCAGCAAGCCCAGTAAAAAGAGGGGAGCAGCAGCGGTTAGACTGTCGATGCGATCCAAAATTCCCCCGTGTCCTGGCAAGAGTTGACTGCTGTCCTTCACGCCCATTTGGCGTTTGAATAAGCTTTCTAGCAAGTCACCCAGAATGGATGCCAGCACCGTCAACAGACACAGCAACACAAACAGCAGGCTGGATAGACCGCTTAAACCCTGCCACATCGCATAGCTCCCAGCCAGTAGCAGACTCATCAGCAAAGCCCCTAACACGCCTTCCTGGGTTTTACCGGGACTGACCTTATCGGCCAGCTTGGTTTTCCCCCAGCGCCGTCCGGCGAAAAAAGCCCCAGTGTCCGCAGTCCAGATTAAAACCAATAAAAACAGCAGCCAATCACTGCCATAGCGTAAATGAATCAAATACAAAGCCAGCCAAGCAGGCACCAGCAGCAGCAAGCCTACAAGGCTTTTTACTTCGCGTGTGACGGGCAACACCGCCACATGACCCTGCTGATAACGCCACACCCAAGACCAGGCGAGCAACCACCAGCCCAAAGCAGCCAGCGATACCAGCCAAGCCAGCGGCGGCCAGTTTGCCCCTTGATAAATCAGCAATAAACTTAAGCCTAGCACTAAAGCATAAGTCAGTTGTGTCGGCCAAGTCTGCCAGCCCGCCAGACGGCTCCACTCCCAAGCGCTGACCACAAGCACGACGGCTGTGATAAGGGCAAACCACGCGGGCGGAAGCCGGAGAATAGCCAGGATCATCAGCGTGGCCAGCACCACGGCAGTGAAGATGCGTGTTTTCAGCATGAGTTATCGCTGCTCAACTTGTTCACCCGTGCGACCGAAGCGCCGTTGGCGGGAGGCGAAGGAGGCGAGTGCTGCTTGAAAAGCGGCGTGATCAAAATCTGGCCACAGCGTGTCGGTGAAATACAGCTCGGTGTAGGCTAACTGCCACAGTAAGAAATTGCTGATACGTTGCTCGCCACCAGTGCGGATAAAGAGATCGGGTTCGGGTAAATCGGCTAAATTGAGCGCGGCAGTCAGGCGTTCCGCGTTGATGTCTGCCAAGCTCAAGCGACCGGCGACGACTTCAGCCGCCAAGTGTTTGGCGCTCTCTACGATGTCCCAACGCCCGCCGTAATTGGCGGCGACCACCAAAGTCAGACCGGTGTTGCTGTGGGTCAGCGCTTCTGCTTCACGCACCTGGAGTTGCAACTTTTCGGGGAAGGCTTCTCGCGCACCGACGATGCGCAAACGCACGTTGTTACGATGCAAACGCACCGTTTCTTTCTGCAAAGCAGACAGGAACAGTTCCATCAGCAGGCCCACTTCCTTGGCAGGGCGTCGCCAATTCTCACTGCTGAACGCGAACAAGGTCAGCACTTCTATTCCCAGTTCGCTGCACTGTTTGACCACTTGTCTGACCGTTTCCACGCCCGCACGATGCCCGACATAACGGGGCATAAAACGCTGCTTAGCCCAACGTCCATTGCCATCCATGATGATGGCAACATGACGTGGAATTTGGGAAAGAGTTTGGGTCATCACCACCAACCAAGGGCTGCCAGAGCAAAAAACTAAAGGCTGCGGGGGACACCCAATTCCGCCGCCGCCTTTAATCTGAGCCTCTCGGCCTTTTTAGACTTCCATCAGCTCGGCTTCTTTTTCACCGAGCAGCTTGTCTACCAATTCGATATATTTATCCGTCAGTTTCTGCACCAAGTCTTCAGCACGACGCTCGTCGTCTTCGCTGATTTCCTTGTCTTTCCCCATCTTTTTGAGATGGTGATTCACGTCCCGGCGGACATTACGAATGGCAACGCGCCCCAGTTCGGCTTCGCCGCGCACTACCTTAATCAGCTCACGACGACGTTCTTCGGTCATCATCGGCAAGGGGATGCGAATCAGGGTGCCATTCGTCGAGGGATTCAAGCCCAAATCAGATTCAAGAATCGCTTTTTCGATAGGCGACGCCATGCTTTTTTCCCAGGGGGTAATGCCCAGCGTGCGAGAATCTAGCACCGTGATATTGGCAACCTGACTAAGCGGCATCTCGCTACCGTAGTATGACACCTTGATATGATCCAGCAAACTGGTGTGCGCACGCCCGGTACGAATTTTATGGAAGTCATGGTTTAAGGCTTCCAAGCTCTTGTGCATCCGTTCTTCAGCATCTTGTCTGAGTGCTTCTAACATCTACCACTCCCCATAGCAGCAAAAAAGCAGACCGCAGCGGCCCGCTTCCAGGTCATTATTGAATCAGGGTGCCTTCATCTTGCCCCATCACCGCACGCATCAGCGCGTCGGGTTTGTTCATATCCAGCACCCGCAACGGCATCCGATGATCGCGGCACAACACCACGGCAGTGGTGTCCATCACGCCCAACTGACGGGCAATGACTTCAGCGTAACTCAGTTGGGTGTAACGCTGGGCATCGGGATATTTAACCGGATCAGCGCTGTATACACCGTCTACCTTGGTCGCTTTAATCATGAGTTGTGCATTGATTTCAATGGCACGCAAGCTGGCCGCAGAATCGGTGGTGAAAAAGGGATTGCCAGTGCCCGCTGCGAACACCACCACTCGGCCTTTTTCCAGATGACGCACCGCACGCCACCACACGTATTCTTCGCAGATTTCAGCGATGCGAATGGCAGACAGAACCCGCGCTTCTAAGCCGACCTGCTGGAGCGCATCCTGCATCGCCAGCGCGTTGATGGCAGTGGATAACATACCGATTTGATCGGCAGTGACTTTATTCATGCCAGCGGCAGTCAATTCATTGCCGCGAAAGATATTACCACCGCCCACCACCACCGCAGGCTGTACGCCGACTTCGATCAGTGCCTTAATCTCACGCGCCATGCGCTGGATGACACGCGGCTCAATGCCAAACTCGCCATCCCCCATGAGCGCTTCGCCGCTGAGTTTAAGCAGTACCCGTTGATAGGCGGGAGTAGGCATCATCTCATTACGCTCCTAGTGACTGGCACCGATTTGCTGCATGACTTCATCGGCAAAGTTTTCAGTCTTTTTCTCAATCCCTTCGCCCACTTCAAAGCGCACAAAGCTTATGACCGTGGCACCAGCCGCTTTCAGCAACTTTTCGACGCTCTGTTCGGGGTCTTTCACGAAAGGCTGACCCAACAGGGTGATTTCCTTGAGGTATTTACTGACCCGACCTTCCACCATTTTCTCAATGATGTTGGCAGGCTTGCCGCTTTCTTGCGCTTGCGCGCTGTAAATTTCACGTTCTTTTTCAATCAGTTCCGCAGAGACTTGCTCGCTGGATACACACACAGGCCGACTGGCCGCAACGTGCATCGCAATATCCTTAGCCAGGGCGTCGCTACCCCCCTGCATCGCCACCAGCACCCCAATGCGGCTGCCGTGCAGATACAAGCCCAGATTATCACCGCTGACTAGCGCGACGCGGCGCACATTGATGTTTTCGCCAATTTTGGCAATCAAGTCTTTGCGCAGTCCTTCAACCGTCTTACCCGCCGCCGGTGCTGCCAGCAATGCGTCTAAATCAGCGCTACGCTGAGTCAGCGCCGCTTGCGCCACGGTGTCGCAAAAAGCTTTGAAATCATCGCCTTTAGCCACGAAATCGGTTTCGCTGTTGATTTCCACCATCACGGCGGTGTTACCACTTTGCGCCACACTGATTAAGCCTTCCGCCGCGACGCGGCTGGCTTTTTTATCGGCTTTGGCTTGCCCGGAAATCCGCATGGCTTCAATCGCCGCGTCGATGTCGCCTTGGCTTTCTACCAACGCTTTTTTGCATTCCATCATGCCAGCGCCAGTGCGCTCGCGCAGATCCTTTACTAGGGCCGCAGTAATTTCCATTGCTAATTCAACCTCACAAAAATCTCTGATAATTCAGGTAAAATCCCCAACTGGGCAGAGTTAGCCCAGTCAGGTTCAAGTCACACGCAGCGGGGTTTAGGAGGCAGCGGGTGCCTGTGCAGCGGCGGCCTGAGCGGCCCCTTCTTCCATTTCCACAAAATCATCGCTGCTGGCACTGACTTGTGCCGAAGAACGAATGCCATCCAACACCGCGTCAGCCATGCCATCCAAATACAGACGAATCGCACGAATCGCGTCGTCATTACCGGGAATCACATAATCAATGTGTAACGGACTGTTGTTGGTATCGACCACGCCCACCACCGGAATGCCCAGCTTAGCCGCTTCGCTGACGGCAATTTTTTCATAGCCCACATCGATCACGAACAGCGCATCGGGCAGACCATTCATCTGCTTAATCCCGCCCAGCGTGCGTTCTAATTTTTCACGCTCGCGGCCCAGATCCAGCCCTTCTTTCTTGGTCAGGCGATGCAAGCTGCCGTCGGTTTCCATCGTTTCTAAATCTTTCAAACGCTTGATGGAAGATTTAACGGTTTTGTAGTTGGTCAGCATTCCGCCCAACCAACGGCGATTCACAAACGGCATCCCGCATTTATCAGCGGCTTCGCGGACTGCTTCTTGGGCGGCGCGTTTCGTGCCCACAAACAGGATTTTACCGCGCTTGGCGGCTAATTTACCCAGAAAATTGGCTGCATCGTTGTATAAAGGCAGGGTATTTTCAAGATTGATAATATGAATTTTATTGCGATCCCCGAAAATATAGGGGGCCATCTGCGGGTTCCAATAACGGGTCTGATGGCCGAAATGCACACCAGCTTCCAGCATTTGACGCATAGAAATTGCCATAACTACTCCTGATAAGGGTTATTCTTCCAAAGACCCCATGACTTTAACCCAGCCAAAGCGGGCACCCTAAAGCATGTGTCGATCTCTGTGTGAATTGTAAAAACCGAGGGTTTGCACGCTATTTTACCCAAATCCTGCCAGATAAATCTCCGCTCAGGATTGGAATACCGCGTCATCGGCATTATTATGCCTGCGACACCACACCAAGGCCGTTGTGCCTGAAGGCGTGCGCTTTATACCATAGAAGCGCATTTATCACAATCTGACCCCCCTGTTTTAAACGGCGCTTGCTTATGCCTGTCACAATCAAAACTCCTGAAGAAATTGAAAAAATGCGCGTTGCCGGTCGCCTTGCCGCCCAAGTGTTAGAGATGATAAAACCTTATATAAAAGAAGGAATTAGCACCGAAGAAATCGATCAAATTTGCCATGACTACATGGTTAATGTGCAGCGAGTGATTCCAGCGCCCCTCAACTACATGGGATTTCCCAAATCCATCTGCACCTCAGTCAACCATGTGGTGTGTCACGGCATCCCAAACGACAAACGCCTGAAAAAAGGCGATATTGTCAACATCGACATCACCGTGATCAAAGACGGCTATCATGGCGACACCAGCAAAATGTTTTGCATCGGCGAACCCGGCATTCGCGCCCGCCGCGTGGTGGACATCACTTACGAATGCTTACGTCGAGGCATCGCCGAAGTCAGACCCGGAGCCTATTTAGGCAGCGTCGGCCATGCGATTCAAGGCTATGCAGAATCCCACAACTGCACGGTGGTGCAAGAATATTGTGGTCATGGCATCGGGCGTCAGTTTCACGAAGAACCCCAAGTGCTGCACTATGGCGCACCCAACACCGGCTTGTTGTTACAAACTGGCATGACTTTCACCATTGAACCCATGATTAACGCCGGTAAACGCCACGTCAAACGCCTACCCGATGGCTGGACAGTCCACACCAAAGACCACAGTCTCTCCGCCCAGTGGGAACACACGATTTTAGTCACCGACCAAGGCGCAGAAATCCTCACCCAACGAACGGAAGAAGATTTTTCAGACTTAGCCAACATCACCCTGCCATTAAATTTAGAGAAAGGCTAAGAAAATTTCACACGGAGACACAAAGACACGAAGAAAAAAACTTTGTGACTCCGTGTCTCCGTGTGAGATTTATCTTTAACTTAATGGCAGTGTCCCTTCGGCTGCGCTGGGAATATTGGTTTATGCCAAGCGCAGCCGAAAGCAATAGGCGTTTTTTCTTAACGATAAAAGGCGCGCTGGGTTTCTACAACTCAGTGACGCTTGTTCTGGGATGAGTGTTGACCTTTGCTTTGGTGACTTCTTTTGCTTGTTTAATCACTAGCAGCGTGATGTCGTCTTGTAAGGTATCACTGTCAATGTGAGTACGTACATCGCTAATAATCGCCGCCAAGACTTCCTGTGCAGTTTTATGCCAATGTTGTTCGATAACCGTGCAGAGCCGTTCAACGGTATAGACTTTTCGAGTGTGATTAAAGGCTTCGGTAATTCCATCGGTATATAACACGATGCCTTCTCCCATCTTAAGTTCTACTTCTAGTTTGCCAAAAAATTGACTAATGTCTTTTTCTAACCCAACCATAAAGCCAAAATCAATGGTATCAATCCGTTGTACATGCCCATCTTTTTTCACCAGCAACACTTCTTCATGCTGGCCGGTCATGGATAATTTGCCGTGGTGGTAATCTAAAATAGATAAAGTGAGGTTTTTGTCTGAGCGCATCCGTTTAACATTATCATAAATAACACGGTTGAGGATGGACATAAAGGTTTGGGAGTCCGTGACATTATTCAGCAAGAGGGTACGCACGGCAGTTTGCACCATCAGCATTAACACACCGCTTTCTAAACCATGACCAGTGACATCACCAATGCTGATTTTAACCCGATCATTATGTTGTAATACGTCATAGTAATCTCCACCGACTTCAGTGGCTGGCTCCATGAAACAGGCAATATCCAGTTCAGTGATTTGTTCTAATTCGTATTCATGCGGTAAGACCATTTGCTGAAGTTTGCGGGTGACTTCTAATTCTGTTCCCATGCGGATGTTTTCTGAGCTGAGACGCTGATTGAGTGTTGTAATCTCTGCATAGGCTTGTTCTAAGGCGGCGGTGCGTTCTTCCACTTTGGCTTCAAGATTGCCAAATAATTCGCGTAATTGTCCGGTCATCCGCGCAAATGCTTGTCCTAACAGGCCCATTTCATCACTACGGGTAAGCGGGAGCCGGTGAGTATAGTCCCAGTCACCATTGGCTAAATGCTGTGCGGCGACACTGAGTTTGTCGAGTGGGAGAACTACCCAATAGGTGATAAAAAGCAGCATAATAATTGCGCTACATAGGATGACAAAAATCGCACCAATGCTTTTTTGTAATAACTCAGTTCTGACTTGTTGCTTGAGTATGCCAATATCTTGCCATAACAGCAAAATACCGATTTTATCTGGGCGTAAACTGCCTTCGCTGTTACCCAATACCACGGGGTAAATGCCTTCAAGCACATTACCCGCTTGACCCTGTTGTAATCTGCCGTTGTTTGAATGACGCACCAGCGCAAATTGTTCTTGTAAATGAGCGGGGTCGTGTGTATTGATATCCGACCGGTTTTGTAACACCTGCTCCCAAGGCTTGGCGATTTCGGCACGGCGGATTGAGGCGATGACTTGATTATTATGATCAAGCAACAAGCCCAGTTTGATATTAGGATCTAAGCCTAAGCTGACAAACTCTTTTTGGATTTGCAAATAGTCGCCCTGATCAATCAAATAGCGCAAACTATCTTGCATATGTTTCAGGTGAAAGCCTAGGTTGTTTTTTGTTTCTATATCAATGCGAATCTCTGCTTGCCGTAGACTCTGATAGAGAATATAGCTATTTTGAATCAACGCCAAGCCCAAGATTAGCATGATTAATTTAAAGTTAAGTGAACGAAAAAATATCACCATGATTTATGAACCCGTTTTGTAAAAACAAAGGGTTGATGCGTCCACAGGCTGAGTCAGTAGTTTTTGCGCAAACATGACTTGACTCAACTGTTGCGCAGTTTGTTGTAAGGGGGCCACGGCATTATTTTGAGCCGTGAACAGGGCTTGGTTTTCTGCACGGTTTGGCAGTTTTAAGCCCGCAAAAGAGTGCAGCGCTTCAGCAGCGGATAAATTCATACGCGGTGCCAAATGTTTACCGGCTTCATCAGGATTGTCTTTGAGAAAACTCAGGCTTTTGAACCAGTTTTCTAGCAAATAATCGACTTGTTGTGGATATTGTGTGACGTAGCTTTTACGTACCATCAACACATCGACGATTTCTCCAGGAATTTGAGTGCTGTCAAAAAGTTGTTTGGCATTCTTTGCCAGCAACTTGCTGCGTATCGGTTCAAAAGTCACCACCGCATCAACTGTGTCATTCATATAGGCTTGCTCGTGGGCATCTGATTCTAAGGGAACAATGGTCACATCCGCAGTGGTTAATCCCGACAATGCCAAAGCCCTGGCCAGGGTGTAAGCACCGACGGCGGTGTTTTCAACGCCTACCCGTTTTCCTTTAAGTGCTTGTACACTGTCAAGCACTGGTTTACCGACAATCACATCGGCACCGTCAGAAATATCCATCACTAAGACAACACAGGGATCAAAACCTTGTTCTTTGAGCATCAATACTTCGTCGAGGGTAAGCGCGGCGGCATTTAAATCATTATTTTTGAAAGCACGTAATGATTGGGAGGAAGAAGAGTTTTCTACCAAATGAATTTTAGTATCATCCAAATAACCCAGAGAACGGGCTAAATATAAAGGTTCATAGCCAGTCCAGGTGTTAGTACCGATGGATAACACGGGGGCTTGTTTATCACCACAGGCCGTGAGTAAAACGGTGGCAAGGCCCAGGCAAACGAAGGTAGACAGCGGGAAATAAGCGAATGATTTCATGACACATCTCCTCTTTAATGATGAATTGCAGAATAGGTAGTGACAAATTTACTATACTTAAAGCTGTTCTGAATAGCCAAACATGGCTTGGGCTTGAAACAGTCAGTCCAAGCCAGTTTGACGCAAGTCCTTATTCTAATTTAGGTAAGGGCTTGTCTTTGTAATACTCATGAATCAGGCCGAGATTCATTTTATGCACATCGCGGTAAGGTTCCCACAAACTGATCCAGCCCTTTTCTATCGAATCGCCGATATATTCTTCGAGCTTGCTTTCCAGGTATTTTTCTTCATGGGCGCGATTAACCATGCGGGTGATATACTGACGAGTGGCATCAATTAAAGTTTTAGTATAACCACCCTGACGAATCACCTCAGGATTGCCATGATTTGGATAGATAGTCTTGACATCCATCGCTTTCATGTCTTGCAAACCTTGCAAATGATCGGGTAAACCGGCAATATCCACCATATAGGTAATGGTGTCTTCCAGCGTATCGCCACATAACAGGATTTTATCTTTGGGGAGATAGATTAAGTTGGCGTCTTTAGTGTGAATATTGAAATTATATAATTCCAATTTGATGTCGCCGACATAAACATCCATCCGTTTGGTAAACACCAGATTAGGAATTACCAGGGGTTTAATCGCTGGCGGTCCCCATTCTTCACCGGCTTCTAGGGCGGCTTTTTTCTCCAACATGATTGCTCGGGTCAAATCTTGCGCGATAATATCATGTCCTAAGAATGCCGCATTACCCGCCACATGATCTAAATGCCAATGGCTTTGTATCACGGTGAAATGCTCGATACCGAGTTTTTTATGCAAATACTCTTTGACCCATTGCGCTTGTGCCACTGAGGTCATGGTGTCGTAAACCACGGCTTTATTTCCCTGATGGATGGCATAAATACCAATCCCCAGTTTCATTGCCGCACCAGACACCCAGTCATCAGCCGTATTTTTAGCAGCCTCACCGCGTCCGGCGTAAAAGAACAACAAATAATCATTCAAACGAGTCACTTCAATCTCTACTTTTTCCGTATCCTTGGCGATTGCCAGAGAAGTCCAGAGAAAGCCGAGTAGTAAGAATGTGATTTGAGTAACGACTGATCTAGCTTGATTTTTTTGCACAGTTCCTCCTGAAAATAGCCTGATTACTGACGGCCTGATTGGGTTAAACAGATTTTCATTATAGGGTAAACTCCTGAAAAAGATAAGTTGAAAGAGACCGATATTGCATTAATTCAATCTAATTAATTGATTTATAATTATTTTTTGCATAAAAAGACACAGGACTGTCATCACAGTATCCTGAGTCTAGCAGGTTTTTGTGAATTGAACAGGCTCTCTAGTTGTTGCCAAACAATTCCCTGTGTTTTATAGGTCTATTGCACCCGGCTATAGCGTGAACTGCGGCAAATCGCAGGAACACCCGGATAAACGCTGATAACGGCTGCGTCCAAAGGCGTTGCGAGGCGGGCAAAACGGATGCGCTGATTTTAATTACGCGCCGTTTGTTTTATAGTCGCGGGTTTACCCGCATTTTTCCTGGAAATTGGCATGTTGCGTTTTCTGCTCTCGCGTCTCGCAAGCACCTTGATAGTGGTACTGGGCGTGGTCACTTTGGTGTTTTTACTGATTCACCTAGTGCCCGGTGATCCGATTGAAGTGATGCTGGGGGAATCCGCCCAGCCCACGGATCGGGCGGCGTTGCGGCAAGCTTTGGGGCTGGATCAACCTTTGTTGCAACAATGGCTTAACTATGTCGGTCAGTTATTGCAAGGGAATTTGGGAATTTCCCTGCATTCTCGCGAACCCATCAGCGACTTGTTGGCGGCGCGTATTCCGGCCACGGTGCAACTGGCGCTGGCCAGCTTGTTGGTGGCGGTGTTGATAGCACTCCCTTTGGGCAGTCTTGCCGCGCTACATAAAGACACGGTTTGGGATCATGGCGCGATGTCGTTTGCCCTGATTGGGGTGTCGGTGCCGCATTTTTGGATGGGGCCGCTGTTGATTTTGGTGTTTTCGCTGTGGCTGGGTTGGTTGCCGGTCAGCGGACACGAGGAACCGCTGTCTTTGGTGTTGCCAGCGCTGACCCTGGGCACGGCATTGGCGGCGATTCTGGCACGCATGGTACGGGCGACTTTGCTGGACGTACTCAGTGAGGACTATATCCGCACCGCCCGCGCTAAAGGCTTGAGCGCACAGGCGGTGGTGCTGCATCATGCGCTACGCAACGCGGCGCTGCCGCTGATCACGATTCTGGGTTTACAACTGGGCACGTTGCTGGG
>JFJP01036237.1_pt1 | contig 23732 bp, 21 predicted proteins | sample 431651 | NCBI WGS metagenome assembly JFJP01 (sample SAMN02602958, study PRJNA72255) | Microbial mat metagenome, whole genome shotgun sequencing project. | biome: fresh water; feature: sink hole; material: water; isolation source: purple microbial (photo- and chemosynthetic) mats found in...
TCGGCGTTTCGACCGGCGGTCCGAACGCACTCGCCGCTTTTCTTCCCGCATTGCCCGCCGGCCTCGGAGTTCCCGTCCTCGTCGTCCAGCATATGCCGCCGGTATTTACCCTGTCGCTCGCTGAAAATCTTGACGGGAAATGCGCGATGTCCGTGCGGGAAGCCGCGGACGGAATGACTGCCGAGGCCGATACGGTATACATAGCTCCGGGAGGTTTTCAGATGCGGCTCGCATCCGCCGCCGACGGAAAAAAAATAATCCAGGTTACGGGGGATCCTCCCGAAAACAACTGCCGACCTTCTGTCGATTACCTGTTCCGTTCCGTAGCGCACCATTTTCCGGGACGGTCCATGGCCGTCATACTTACCGGGATGGGCAGCGACGGCACGTTGGGCTTGCGCCTCCTCAGGCGGCACGGCTGTTTCGTAATCGCACAGGACGAGGCGAGCTGCGTGGTGTACGGCATGCCCAAAGCCGCTGTCGACGCCGGAGTGGTGGATGTCGTGTTGCCTCTCGAGTCAATCGCCGCTCGCATTGTCGCGATTTTCGAAGGCGGCGGTTCATGAGCGTACTTCCGCTTTCAAAAGACGAACTTACAGCATGGAGCCGTTATATTCACGAAGTTTGCGGCGTGTTTCTCGACGAATCGAAGGGATACCTGATCGAGACGAGATTCGGCGGTCTTATGCGCGAGACCGATTCGGGCAACTGGGCAGAGCTGCTGTACAAGGTAAAATCCGATCCCGGAAGTTCGCTTCGCAACAAAGTGATCAGCGCGATCACGACGAACGAAACCTCGTTTTTTAGGGACACGTCACCCTTCGAGCTCCTGCAGTTCAAATTGTTTCCCGAACTGATAGACCGCCGGAACAAGGCGGGACTGAAGCCCGTGCCCATCCGTATCCTGAGCGCGGCCTGTTCGACGGGGCAGGAAGCGTACAGCACGGTAATCGTACTCAAGGAAATGCTCGGCGGCTTCGGCGGTTACGACATCCGCATCCTGGGTCTGGATATTTCGGACGCCGCCGTGGCACAGGCGAGTTACGCGCATTTCAGCCGTATGGAGCTGGACCGCGGCATGTCGCAGGAAAAGCTCGAGCGGCACTTCGTGAGCGCGGGTGATAAATGGAAGCTCCGCGACGAACTCCGTTCGGTGGTTACCTTCCGCCATGCGAACCTGCTCGAGAATCTCGCGAGCCCCGCGCCGTTCGACATCATCTTCTGCCGGAACGTGGCGATATACTTTACCGAGGCCGACAAGATACGCCTTTTCCGGAACCTCGGCGCGAATCTCGCCCGCGACGGCGCGCTGATCATCGGCTCGACCGAATCGATCACCGGCCTCTGCCCCGAGTTCGAGCCGCAGCGGTATCTCAGAAGCGTGTACTACCGGAAAAAATGAGGCCCGGTCAGTCCGGATCGGGCACAGTGACGCAGCCGTCCGGAAGCACGAGCACTTTCGGTACCGCGATACCCCTGGCCCGGGCGTCGGCGAGAGCCCGTTCGAGCGCTTCCTGCGGCGTCCGGGCTCCCTCGATGAACATGCTTTCGAGACGCGTATCGCTCAATTCGGTGACAGCCCTGACAGTCGCGCGGGCCGAAACCTCGGCCATTTTTGCCGCCTTGTGGTAACCGAGCCTGTAACCGTCACCGATCTTCTTCAGTGCCTCCGAGGGAGTCGCGGCCTGCGCAAGGAGGTTCGCGTACGTCTCGTCGCCGATGCCGTCCCGGCAGGAAGAAACCAGAATAAGCGTGCCGCCGTCTTTCAGTGCAACCGATCCGTTGTCGATCGCTTTTTGCGATTGATACAGGTCGATGTCCATCGGAAATTTTGCGACGGATACGACCACGTCCGCCTTGGTCGGAATGCTTACGCAGAATATCTTGCGTGCGGTTTCCACCGCGGAAAAAAAGGAGCCGAGGAGGTCGCCTGCCGTCGCGGCGGCGACCCGTTGGTCCTTGTCGAGCACGGTCATGAACGAGAAGATAGGCGCCTTCACAAGCGGAAGCGCGTCCATCATGTCTTCGTGCACGGGGTTCCCCTCCAGCGCGAGGGAACGGGCAGATGCGGAGAGGGCCAAACGGTGGTTTGCCTCTATGGTGCGGAAGGCCGCGACTCCGGGAAGGAATGCCTTGCGGCCGCCCGTGAAGCCCGCGAAATAATGGGGTTCTACGCTTCCCGTCGCGACAATCCGGTCGGATTCGAAAAGCCGCCTGTTAAGGACGATGGGCGTTCCGTTCCGCGTTGTTCCCAATTCTGTCATTTCGGATTCGTTCCGCGCGTCATGGTAAAAACAGCGTGGACGGAGGCTATCGAAGAGATCTCCCAGAATTTGACGATATTCGGCATCCGTAGGCGCACGGTGCGCTCCGGTGGCCACGAGGATGGAAATATTTTCCGGATGGATGCCCGCGTGGGTAAAATAGGGAAGCAGCGCGGCGAGCATGGCCGGTGTCGGGGTCGGTCGTGTGCCGTCGTTGACGATGACGAGAACGGTTCTTGCTCCGGTCAGAAAATCCGTCAGGCTGACAGAGTGGCCGCCTTCGTTCCCGTCTTTGTCCTTCGGCGTCCGGAGCGCCTGTGCGAGTATTTCACCCGGAGAGCCTGTTCCCTTTATGCCGTTGGGTTCGGCAACGGCAAGGAGATTTTCGTCGGGAACATCAAGGGTAAAACTTCTGTCCAGGTAGGGAATGTCGATTTTCATGGCGTCCGTCCTTCCGTGTTTTATTTTCCGTTTTTTGCGCGGATTGCGGCGACTGCTTCGCCCAACGCTTTTTCAAGCAGTTCCATCGGCGGTTCCTTGATGTATCCAAGCCGCTCCATGTCTTTCGTCAGGGCCCGGGAAGCGGCTATGTCCCTCCGCGCCGTTTCGTATACTTCATCCCAGGTTAGCTCGAGGCGGGCTACACCTTCTTTTATCGCCTGCATGGCGACGTCGGCGGCCTCCTGGGCAAACACGCCGGTGTCGTCCATAGTAACGACGATTTTATCGGGTGATATGCCTTTTTTTTCCGAATAGTCCGCGATTGAATGTGCGCAGCAAATCGCCATGCCGTCGGTAATCTTGCGGCTTCGCACCAAAAGCGCTCCCTTGAGGATTCCGGGGAAGCATACCGAGTTGTTGACCTGGTTCGGAAAATCGCCGCGGCCGCTTGCGACGATGAAGGCTCCGGCTTCCTTGGCATCGTGAGGCCAGATTTCGGGAATGGGATTCGCGCAGGTAAACACGATGGATTTATCCGCCATGGAGGCTACCCATTCTTTCTTTACCGTTCCCGGTCCCGGCGCCGACAGGGCGATAAGCACATCCGCTCCCCGCATCGCCTCGGCGATATCCTCGACCCGTCCGGGATTGGTCTTCAGGCACAGGTCCCGATGGAGCGGAAACCGGGGATTGTCCATGAAGTCCGAACGCCCGGCGTGCAGTGCGCCGGAAATGTCGAACAAAATCATCTTGGAGGGATCTCCGCCGTCGGCATGGATGAGGCGCGCTATCGACGTGTTCGCGGCACCCGCGCCGAGGAGGACGATCTTCACCTCTGAAAGTTTTTTGCCCGCAAGCTTGAGCGCGTTCAGAAGCCCCGCAAGAGTGATGCAGGCGGTTCCCTGCGCGTCGTCATGCCAGACGGGTATGTCGCATGTTTCCCTCAGAACGTCGAGCACCCGGTAGCAGTCGGGCTGGCTGATGTCCTCGAGATTCACGGCGCCGACCGAGGGCTCGAGCATCCGGACGAACTCGATGATTTTTTCCGCATCGGGCGTGCCGGCCTTCAGGCCCCGTTTTTCTTCTTCGTCCTTTCGGACGCGGGAATCCACGCAAAGCGCGATGGAGTCGACGCCGCCCAGATATTTCATGAGCATGGCCTTTCCTTCCATCACGCCGAGGCCGCCGCTCGGGGTGCAGTCCCCGTCGCCGAGGACGCGCGTGGAATTGCTGACTACCGCCACAAGGTTGGCACGGTTCGAGAGGGTGAACGACAGGTCGTTGTTGTCGCGGATGGTGGTCGATATCGCGGAAACTCCCGGTGTATACCAGACATTGAACCAGTTGCTGCCATACAACCCGCACTTGGGGACCGTCTGCATTTTTCCGCCGTAGAAGCGATGGGCTTCCAGGGACACTTTTTTCAGGAAGAGCGTCTTTGCCTCGGCTTTTTGATCCTTGGAAAAGTCGGAGGGAAACAGGTCCTCAAGATTGTTCAGGCTGGGATCGATTTTCATTTCGGTTCCTTTGGATTCAGGTGGCGGTCGAAGGATTTTTCCATCGCCTCGATGAGCGGCAGTTTCTTGCCCGCGAGAAAACGGACCATGGCGCCGCCGCCCGTACAGACATACGAGTATTTCGCCAAATCGGTAAACTTCGTCGCCGCGCTGATGGTGTCCCCTCCGCCGACGACGGTATATCCGGGTGCGTCGGCGATCGCGTTCCAGAGTTCGCGGGTGCCGTCGGCCCACCGCGGGTCCTCATAGACTCCGGCCGGACCGTTCACGAAGACCGACTTCGCGGACGCTATCGTGTCCTTGAACAGTGCGATGGTTTTGTGGCCCACATCGGGAAAGAGAAGCGAACCGGATGTTGACTCGGAGAGCCCGGCCACGTCCATTTCCGAGCGTTCGCCATTTTTTTCGAAGGCAAGGTCGATCGGCAGCAGATAGGTATCCGGCCACCGTTCAAGCAGTTCCCGTGCTTCCGGCAGAAAGGCCAGGAGATCCCGGTCGGCAAGGAATTTTTCGGTAGCGTTCCCCACCTTGATCCCGCGCGCGAGGAGCATGACCAGTCCCGTAACTCCCGCCGTAAGTATGCGATCGGCCGCGCCGTCCTCGAGAACTTTCCGCATCATGCTGAAAGCGTCAGAGATTTTCGCACCTCCGAGCACGAAGATGCACGGACGCTTCGGACTGTCCATCACCGACTTCAGGGCGGTGTATTCTTCCATCAGCTGGATTCCTCCCGCGGAGGGAAGCAATTCCTGGAAGGCGACCATGGAAGGCGCGTTTCGATGCGCGGCGGCGAAGGCGTCGTTGACGTACAGGTCGGCAAGCGGCGCGAGGCTCCGCACGAGGAAGGTATCCAGCATCTCCGCAGGCTTCAGCTTTACTTCCTTCTCGAAGCCGGATACTTCCTCGGTGAGATAGCGCAGGTTCCCGAGTATAAGCGCCTCGCCGTCTTTCAGCGCCTTGACTGCGGCTTGTGCAGCCGGGCCGCATACGTCGTCGATGTAGGCTATTTTTCGGCCCATCAGGGCAGAAAGAATTTCCGCGTGCTCGGCGAGCGGTATCAGGTTGCCGTAGTCCAGGGTGTCCCCCTGATGGGCGATCAGGGCGACCCTGGCGCCGCCGTCCAGCAGCTTGGCGAGAGTGGGTACCGTTTTCTCTATCCGGTTCGTGTTGGTGATCTTCTTTGTCGCCAGATCGATGGGCGAATTGATATCCGGCCTGAAAATGACCGTCTTGCCCCGCAGGGCAAAGGCATCAATGGGCCTGATTTTCAGGGCTGGCCCTTCCACTTTCCTATCCCCAGATATTTGTTTGTCGCGGTGGTGCCCTCGACCATGGTTTTCTGCATTCCCGTACAGGCCCGGACGGCATCGATGTTTTCCGGGATGACGACAGCTTCCTGGGGAATGTTGATCGCGAACATCAGGTCCTTTCCGCTCTTGACGATCGAATCCCGCCAGACGGCGATTTCGTACATGTCGCCGCGGGGATTGCCCAGGTCGCGGGCATACCGGAAAAGACTGGCGTTTCCGAGAAATCCCTCCGAAATCGACACCGGCCTGATGCGTGAATGTTCGGAAAAGAACTCGAGGGCATTTTCGACGGAAATGTCCTTTTTCGGAGTCATGACGACGGTGATGATGTGACCATGGGTTACCGGAGTATGGACGAGGATTCCCGTGGCGCTCACGTGCGGCATGATCGTCATGAGGTCGAGCGCCTGATGGCTTGGCGCCTTGTCGATCTGGAGCGCGTTGGTGAGACCCCGGTGGTAGTCCCCCGGATCGGCAACGCGGCGGATGATGGTAATGGCCACTCTTTCGACGCCGACTTTCCGGTCGATGCAGTCCACCGCGCGGATGAGTCCGGTCGTATTGCAGGAGGTGAGCTTCAGGAACTGGGCATCAAGGCCTTTTTCATAATTGGCATAGCCGTGGAAAAAGACGTCCGCGACCGAATCCTTTTCTCCGCCCTGGAAGATTCCCTTCTTTCCGTATTTGGCGTACAGTTCCTTGTTCTTCGCGCCGACGCCTGCGCTCGTGGCATCCAGCATGACATCGACTTTTTTGACGAGGTCTTCCAGCGTACCCGAGATCGGGATGCCCAGAGCGTCAAGTTCGCCGCGTTTTTCCGGAAGCGCCGTGTAGAGCGCGTACGGCATGCCTTTTTCCATCAGCGCGCGCACGGAAAGGGTGGGCGCGACGTCGGCGACACCGACCAGTTCCATGTCTTCCTGCAGGGCCACCCCGTCGGCCAGCCTCTGTCCTATCACGCCGTATCCGGCGACTCCTACCCTGATCTTTGCCATAGTGTTTCTCCTTTAATCAACAGTCATCGAAACCGTATTGCAGGTTTTCTGCATCAGATACCGGACTTTTCCCGTATGTATTTTCGTGCCTTCAACGCGTATTCAAGGGGATTGGCTTTGGCCGGATCCTGTTCCGCCTCGACCACCCACCATCCGGAGTAACCTGCTTTTTTGAGTTCCGCGAATACGGGGGTAAAATCGACGTTCCCGTCCCCAGGCACGGTGAAGACGCCTTCCTTGACCGAGCGGAGGAAAGACCATTTTTCTTTTTTTGCACGGACCTGTACGGGAGCGCGCATGTCCTTCAGATGGACGTGACCGATGCGGTGCATCCATTTTTTCAATACCGCCATGTAATCTTCCCCGGAAAAGACGAGGTGTCCGGTATCGAAGAGCAGTCCGAGTTTGGCGGGATCGGTGCCTTCCATCAGGCGGTCAATTTCGGCGGCGGTTTGTACGCCGGTACCCATGTGATGGTGATAGGTCAGTTTCATGCCTTTTTCCGCCGCCCGCTCGCCGAGACGGTCGAGTCCTTCCGTAAGACGCTTCCATTCGTCGTCGGTAAATTCCGGCTTGGCATCAAATACGCTCAAATCCTGCCGTCCCTGTATGGAATGACCCTGCTCCGCTGCTCCGATTACCCGTGCGCCCACGGCATGAAGGAAGTCCCGGTGCTTGATGAATTCGGCTTCCACTTCGGCATAGGGTTTTGTCGTCAGAAAGGAACTGAACCAGGCATTGCAGATGGTCAGTCCCCGGAGCTTCAGCGCCTTGTTGAGCACCTCAGGGTCCTTGGGATATTTGTTCCCCACTTCACTTCCTTCGAATCCTGCAAGCGCCATTTCGCTCACACACTGCTCGAAAGGTATCTGTCCTCCCAGTTCGGGAAGGTCGTCGTTGGTCCAGCCGATAGGGGCGATAGCCAAACGGATTTTATTGTCAGACATCATGCGACTCCTTAAAATTTTCTTATTTTTGCGACTTCGGTCTTCATCGCTTCCGCCGCTTTCACTACTTCGGGATTCGTGGACACTTCTGCCGTTCCTACGCGCCACCAGGATTCGTAGCCCTTGGTCATGGACTTCGGGGTTACCTTCACGTCGATGACGACGGATCTTTTTTCCTTGAGGGCCCGGCGCACCGCGATGCGCAGCTCTTCCGCAGTCCGGGCCCGCAAGCCCACGGCACCCCAGCTTTCGGCGTTCTTGGCGAAATCGACGGTAATTGACGGACCGTCCAGCCTGCCCGTCGCGGAGTTCCGTGACCGCCACTCGTTGCCGTAGTGGACGATGCCCTGGCTTCCCTGCAGGTTGTCTATGCAATGGAAGCCGGAGTTGTCGAGGACGACCACGATGATTTTCCGTCCTTCCTGGATGGAGGTGAGCAGTTCGGTGTGCAGCATGGTGTACGCGCCGTCCCCGATGATCGCGACGACTTCCCTGTCCGGAACGGCAATCTTGGCGCCGAGTGCGGCAGCCACTTCGTAGCCCATGCAGGAAAAGCCGTATTCCATGTGATACGAACCGGCCATGCGGGTACGCCAAACCCGCTGCATGTCGCTCGGGATGGAACCCGAACCGGACAGGGCAACCGCGCTTTTCGGGAGCAGCACGTCGTTGAGCTCTCCGAGCACGCGTGCCTGCGAAAGGCCCGCGGGATCTTCCTCGGCATACAGGCGGTCGACTTCCTTTTTCCATTCGGCGCAGGCTTTTTCTATTTTCGCGCCCCACTGCGACCGGTACTCCTTGAGTCCTGGTGCCTTGACGAGGGCCTGGAGTGTCAGCTTCGCATCCGCGATTATCGGTTCGGCGTTCATTTTATATGCATCGAAGGAAGCCACATTGACCGCAAAAAACCGGCAGGCCTGATTCTGGAAGAGCCATTTGGAGCAGGTGGTAAAGTCCCCCATCCGGCTGCCTACGGCAATGACCAGATCCGCTTCCTTTGCCAGTTTGTTCGCGGCAAGGCTGCCCGTGGTCCCGATGCCCGAGAGGTTATAGGGGTCATCCCACATAACGGTGCCCTTTCCGGCCTGGGTTTCCCCGAAGGGGATATGGTACTTGGCGCAAAACGCCTTCAGTTCCTTTCCCGCACCGGAATAACGTACACCGCCGCCGCAGATGACGTAGGGCTTTTTCGCGCCTTTTATGGCCTCGACGATACGGCCGATCTGCCCGACAGTCGGGATGCGCCGCTCGATGTGATGCACTCGTTTGGCGAGGAATTCTTCGGGGTAGTCGTAGGCTTCTCCCTGTACGTCCTGGGGAAGTGCGACCGTAACGGCACCCGTCTCGGCCGGATCGGTCAGGACGCGGAAGGCATTGATCATCGCGGTCATGAGCTGTTCCGGCCGGACGACCCGGTCCCAGTATCTGCTGACCGGGCGGAACGCGTCGCTCGCGGTACTCGTATAGTCCTGGGGCAGCTCGACCTGCTGCAGCACCGGGTCAGGCTGACGGCACGCATAGGCGTCCCCCGGCAGGAACAAGACGGGAATGCGGTTTACGGTGGCCGTTCCCGCGGCGGTGACCATGTTGAGGGCTCCGGGGCCGATCGAGCTGGTTACGGCCATCATCCGCTTGCGCTCGTTCTGTTTGGCGTACCCCATAGCGGCATGCGCCGCTCCCTGTTCGTTCTTTCCCTGATAGAATGGCAGCTTGTTTTCGGAAGCCGCCAGGGCTTCTCCCAATCCAACGACGATTCCGTGGCCGAAGATTCCGAACACGCCGTTCACGAATTTTATCTCTTCCCCGTCCATTTCGATATATTGATTATCCAAAAAACGCAAGAGCGCCTGGGCCATGGTCAACCGAACAGTTTTCATATCCATATTCTCCTTGTCATATTGTATGCATATCCCGGATCTCAATGTTTCTTCGGCTGCCAGATGGCATCCTGCGGTCCCGTGACCCAACGGTGTTTCGCGGTGAATTCCGGACTTCCGTACCGGTCCCCGTCGAGGTGCCGGATGACCCACAGGTACCACATCGCGTAGCCCGGCGCGGTAACCTGCGGATGGTCCTCCCCGTCGCGGATCAGCACCGTATCCCGGTCATGCAGGACAAAGGGCGTGTCGCCGATTGCCGTGAGCCCGAAACCCTGCGCCGGAAGAAACCGGTAATGGTATATTTCCGGCTGGGGATGATGGTGCGGCGGATAGCTGGACCATTTTCCCGGCACACCGATCACCTCGCCCAAAACGAGCAGGGATTCCTTGCGGTTCGTGTCGTCGAAAATGGTGCGGACGATGCGGGTCGACGTTTCGTTCATCGTTCCCTCCCCGCGGAATTCGCTGCGGCAGTCGGCGGGCGAATACAAAACCGGGGCGAAGCGCTTCGGGTTGTCGGTGGCGAAACGGTACATCTCGACGCCTTTTTTTCCGGCCTTGATGCGGATCGTGCACCCCGCCGGTACGGACAGGCACCAGGGCTCATGGTCGAAGAGGTCGGGCCTCGAGATTTCGGCCTTTCCTCCATCCCATTCAAGAAGGGCTTCGCCGCCCGAGATGAGCCATGCCCGCTCGTCTGATTCCGAAGCATCCTCATGGGATTCCCCGGCGTTCAAGACGAGTACGCCGAAATCCATCAGCATATCCGCATTCGATTCCTTGCGCTCGACCAATCCGGTGTATCCGCGGGCAAATCCCGCCCGGTGTTGCAACAGCATATATCAACCTCCACTCGACGGATTTTTCGGTCAGTTATACAATTTCTTCAATGCGGACCGACCTGTTTTCCGCGAGCGATTTCTTCGCTGCAAGACCTACAAGAAGATCCCTCAATCCGTCCTCGCCGGTTACCGGCGGCACCTTGTCCTCAAGAACGGCGGCGACGAAGGCTTTCATTTCCTCCACGAACGCTTCTTTGTATCTTTCAAGGAAGAAGTAGAGGGGTTTTTCGGCTATGACGCCGGTTTCATTGGAAAGCCTGACTGTGCTCGCGACGTCATTTTCAGCCTGGGCGGCGCCCTTGGATCCGAAGACTTCGACCCGCTGGTCGTACCCGTAAGCAGCCTTGCGCGAATTGTCGATGACACCGATCGCTCCGTTCGCAAACTTGAGCGTCACGATAGCGGTGTCCACGTCGCCGGCCTTGCCGATGGCGGGATCGATCAGTACGGCACCGGTTGCGTGCAGTTCGACAATTTCGCTGCCCGCCTGGAAACGCGCCATATCGAAATCGTGGATCATCATGTCGAGGAAAATACCGCCTGAAACCGCTACATAGGTAGCCGGGGGCGGAGACGGGTCGCGTGAGGTGATCTTGACTACCTGCACATCGCCTATCTGTCCGGCGAGGGTCATCTCGCGCACTTTTCTGAAGTTATGGTCGAACCGTCGGTTGAAGCCGACCTGCAGCTTCACCTTTGCGGCTTTGACTGCCTCCAGTGCTGCTTTTACCTTGGGAACCGACAGATCGACCGGTTTTTCGCAGAAGACATGTTTTCCCGCTTTGGCCGCCGCGATAACCAGATTCGCATGGGTGTCGGTCGAGCTGCAGATGATCACGGCATCGATATCCTTGTCCGCAAGAAGTGTTTGCACGTCCTTCGTTACGAGCCGTGCTCCCAGTCCCCTGGCCCAGATTTCCATATCCGGCGTCATCAGTACATCCGCCACTCCTTCAAGCGTGGCCTGGGGAATAAAATTCGCGATGTTTTCCGAATGAATTTTCCCGATTCTGCCGGCGCCGATCACGCCGATTCTTAGTTTTTTATTCAATGGATTCCTCCTTAAGGAACAATCTGACAAGTTCCGCGTTTTTCTGCAAACGTTGCCAGATGTCTTTTATACTAATACCGTCTAAAATATTTGTAAAGAGGATTGTTCCGGAAATCTGCATTAAGTTATTCGGTTCAAACAGCCTTGACCCAGGTAGTGCTGCTATTCTGAAGGTCATATATATAGGTAGAGTTGCATAATTATACATAATTTTCAAAATTTAAGTTGACAAATCAGGATTTCGGTTTAATACTTAGGTAACTGCAAACGTTTGCAGAATGTTGCAGGTTTTTTCCTGCATCGATCAAACTAGGAGGCTTTTATGAAAAGAGTGATCATGATCCTGGCTATTTCGTTGATGGTGATTTCCGGGGTTTTCGCCGGAGGCGCCAAGGATTCGGGCAAGGTAAAAATCGGTTATGTCTGCAATAACTTCAACGACACCTTTCAGACATACATTATGGACGCGGCCAAAAAATACTATGCCGGAAAGACCGATGTCGAGTTCATAACTCAGGATGCGCAGGAAGACGTAGTCAGGGAGCAGGACATGGTGAACATGCTGATCACCCAGGGAGTAAAGGCCCTGATCGTCGTTCCCGTAAATACCGATGCCATGGAACCCATCATCAAAGCCGCAGCAGCTGCCAAAATCCCCCTGGTATTCGTCAACCGCAATCCCTTCGGCGAGAAGGAACTTTCGAAAAACGTCTATTATGTCGGTTCGCAGGAAATCATTGCCGGACAGCTTCAGGGCGAAGCCATGGGCAAGCTTCTTAATGGACAGGGCAGCGTATGCATTCTCGTTGGCAAACTCGACAACGAAGGCGCCGTCAAACGCACAAAAGGCAACGTGGACATCCTCAAGGAAAAATATCCCGCGATCAAGGTACTGGCCACCGAAACAGGAAACTGGCAGCGTGATCAGGGTATGACACTTACCGAAAACTGGCTGACAGCATACGGCAAGGAACTCAAGGGTATCCTCGCGAACAACGACGAAATGGCTCTCGGCGCCGTGGAAGCCCTCAAGGCGGCAAACCGGACCGACATTCTCGTCATGGGCGTGGACGCCATCCCGGATGCCAAGGTTGCGGTCGGAAACGGTTCCCTTGCCGCGACAGTCCTGCAGGATGCGGTCGGTCAGGGCAGCGGAAGCGCCGAAGTGGCCTACAAAGTATTGAAGGGCGAGACAATGCCGTCAGTCCGGTGGGTTCCTTTCGTGCTAGTCAACAAGGATAACCTCGCTCAGTATAAATAACATGTTGTCGTAAAGATGGACCGCAGGAGGACATGATTCCTCCTGCGGTCCTTTTAAAAGGAGGCGTCTGTGCCGGATGAAAAGTTTCTTCTGGAAATGAATAACATAGTCAAAATATTCCCCGGCGTACGCGCTTTGTCGGGCGTACAGCTTAAAGTGTTGCCGGGAGAAATTCATGCGCTGATGGGCGAAAACGGCGCCGGCAAATCGACGTTGATGAAATGTATCGCCGGCATCTACCATCCGAACGAAGGCGAAATTTTCTTCGACGGCGCAATCCGTTCAAAATATACGACGGCGGAAGCCCTCCGGATGGGCATTTCGATGATACACCAGGAACTGAATCCCGTGCTGCATCGGCCCATCATGGAAAACATCTGGCTTGGCCGGGAACCGGTCAATGCATTCGGGCTTGTCGACCATAAAAAAATGTACGAGATGAGCAAAGCGGTGCTCAAGGAAATCGATCTGGACATAGATCCCCGAACCCTCATGAAATCTTTGACGGTCGCCAAGATACAGATGATCGAGATAGCCAAGGCGGTTTCCTACAATTCAAAACTTATTATCATGGACGAACCAACGTCCGCCCTGACCGAAAGGGAAATAAAGCAGCTTTTCGTGATCATGCGAAAAATAAAAGCGCAAGGCAAGAGCATCATCTTCATCTCCCACAAGCTTGACGAGATCTACGAGATCAGCGACCGGATTACCGTGTATCGCGACGGATCGTATGTCGGTACGGAGAAGATCGGCGACCTGAAGGTGGACAAGCTGATCCACATGATGGTCGGCCGCGACATCATCGAAATGTACCCGAAAGTTGTCTGCCCCATCGGCGAGACGAAACTCGAGGTACGCAATCTTTCACATAAACGATTTTTCAAAAATGTCTCGTTCACCGTACGACGGGGCGAGATATTCGGGATCGCCGGATTGGTCGGTGCGGGAAGATCGGAAATAATAGAAACAATGTTCGGTATGCGCCAGAGCGAAGGGGGCGAAATCTTTATAGACGGCAAGAAGGTTGCGATCGGAACGCCACGCGATGCGATCACCCATGGAATGGCCTGGCTGACCGAAGACCGCCGCCGCTCCGGAATTTTTCCCATGCTCAGCGTGCAGGCGAACATGACCATCGCGAACATCCCGAAGTTCCTGAACGGGATCGGGTTGCTTAAAAACAAGTCGATGAACGTCATGTGCGACGAGTATGTCAAGAAAATACAGGTCAAAACCCCCAGCCTTGCCCAGAAAGTACAGAACCTGAGCGGCGGAAACCAGCAGAAAGTACTGGTCGCGCGCTGGCTCATGACGAACCCGGAGATACTTTTTCTTGACGAACCGACACGTGGAATCGATGTGGGCACGAAGGTCGAAATACACCGCCTGATAACCAAATTGGCCGGCGAAGGAAAATCGATCGTCATGATTTCGTCCGAGCTGCCCGAGGTCATGGGCATGAGCGACCGCATCATGGTCATGCATCAGGGGAAAGTTACCGGGATACTCGACAACGACAAGACTCTCACGCAGGAGAAGTTGATGGCTTATGCCACCAATACCGTCGAACAATACCAGAAAACAAGGGGAGAGAAATGACAAAGGCCAGTTTCAGCAATCAGGGAAAAATTGATTTAAAGCAGATTGGAAAAAAATACGGTATTGTCATCGTGCTCATCCTCATGATCGTGGGATTGAGTATCGTGCAGCCGGCATTCCTGAGTTCGAACAATATTTTCAATGTGCTCACCCAGACCACCATTTTCGGCATCATGGCGCTGGGTCTGACATTCGTAATCATATCGACCGGCATCGACCTTTCGGTCGGTTCCGTCCTGGCGTTGTCCGGAGTCGTCGCCGCAAGCCTCGCCCAGATGAGCACGGCCACGGGAAAGTACTTTCCCAACATGGGCGAACTGCCCCTTATAGTCCCGGTACTCGCGGCTTTGACGATCGGCGCTACGTGCGGTGCCATAAGCGGATTTCTGGTCGCCAAGACCAAAATACCGGCGTTCATCGCCACCCTCGGCATGCTGACCGTGGCCCGCGGCTTCGCCCTTATCTATACGAACGGCAAACCGGTGAGCACCCTGATCCCGTCCCTGACCGCGCTCGGCGGCAAGGTGTTCGGCGTCATCCCCGTACCGGTAATCATTTATTTCGTGATGATCGTCATAAGCGCCATCCTGCTGAATTACACCCGTTTCGGTAAAAATGTGTACGCTATCGGCGGGAACTGCACGGCTGCCGAGGTTTCCGGGGTAAACGTTTCGAAGACCACGATCCTGATCTACGCGTACAGCGGTTTTCTGGCGGGACTCGCCGCGCTCGTCTTTGCCGGTCGCGTGGGTAGCGTGCATCCCGGCGCCGCGTCCGGCTACGAATTGACCGCCATCGCGTCGACCAGCATCGGCGGCACCAGCTTTTCCGGGGGTATCGGTACGATCGGCGGCGCGTTCATCGGCGCCATGGTGCTCGCCGTCCTGCGAAACGGACTGACGCTTCTGAACGTCGATGCCTATTGGCAGCAGGTCGCGGAAGGCCTCATCATAGTGTTCGCGGTTGTCATCGACATGCGTAAAAACGCCAAACGGGACTAGGAGACAAATATGAAAAAGATTCGTATCGGTTCTGTCGGACTCGGGCGTCTGGGTTTGCGGCATGCGGAGAATATCGCGGGCAAGATCCAGAATGCGGAACTCGCTGCGCTTTGCGACGTCGACCGCAAGAAACTGGACGAGACGGCGGACCGGCTCGGCGTAAAAAACAGGTATGAATCCTTCGACGAGATGATTGCCCAAAGCGACCTTGACGCCGTGGTCCTGACATCGCCGTCGGCGTTGCATACCGGCCAGATCGCCTCGGCGCTGCGGGCGGGCAAGCATGTCTTCTCGGAAAAACCCCTCGGCGTCAACGTGAAGGAATGCAAGACGGCGGAACGGGCGGTCGAGGAGCATCCGGACAAGGTGTTCATGCTGGGTTTCATGCGGCGGTTTGACGAGTCCTATCAGTATGCGCACCGCAAGGTTATGGCGGGAGAAATCGGCAAGCCGGTTCTGTTCCGCTCCTACAGCCAGGATCCCGAAAAATTCATCGACGGAGCGATAGCCTTCGCCGCGCACAGCGGAGGGCAATTCCTGGATATGGCCGTTCACGACATCGACCTTGCGCGATGGTTTACCGGTTCCGAGCCGGAAACCGTGTACGCCGTCGGGGGATGCTACGCCCACGAGGAATTCGCCAGGTACAGGGACGGGGACAACGTATCCTGCCTGATGAAATTCAGGAACGACTGCATGGTATTTCTGTTCGCCGGGCGCACCGCGCCCCACGGTTACAATGTCGAAACCGAGATTATCGGGACGAAAGGAACGCTCCGGATCGCGTCCGTACCGCAGAAAAATCTGGTAGAAATTCTGGATTCACACGGGGTCAGGAAGGAGTGCAGCGAAAATTTTCTGGAACGCTTCGAGAGCGCCTACCTCAACGAGATCCAGGAATTTGTCGATTGCATCGTCCACGGACGGAAGCCCAACGTTTCCGTGTACGACGGCACCCGCGTTTCCGAGATCGCCTATACGTGCAAGGAAGCCTTTGAAACAGGAGAACTTATTCATTTTTAATGCTTGAAGGGAGTTGATAAACATCACCGACCCGGATGATGTCTCTTGTCGAATGATGCATAATTCACTAAAATCTGCCGGCAGGGAAGGGATATTATGGTAAGCATCACAGATATAGCAAAACAGGTCGGTATGTCGCCTTCTACGGTGTCGCGGGTAGTAAACGGAAAAAAATACGTCAATGCGGAGAAACGCGACCGTATATTGCAGTTGATCGAGCAGACCGGCTACGTCCCAAACCGTGCAGCCAGAAGCATGGTCCTTAAACGGACATTCCTTGTCGGAATCGTCATTCCAGACAGTTTCAACATGTTTCAGCGGCAGCTTTTTTCGATCATCGAGCATCATCTGGAATCTTTCGGCTACCGGTCGCTGTTCTTTTTCGTCAAATTTGAGGGATCGAGCGAGGAAGAGTGCCTGAACAGGCTCAAGTCAGAAAAACTGGACGGGGTCATCATGATCCATGAAATCAAAAATCCCGGATTTTACGAGTATCTGAACAGGATCAAACTGCCGACGATTCTCGCGACCTTCAGTCAAAAGGGGAGGGACATGCCCTCGATTCATGTCAACGAAGAGCAGGCTTCCTACGATGCGGTCATCCATTTGATCAACCTCGGACATCGCGATATCGTAATGCTCAGCGGTGCGTCCTTCTCGTTCGGCAGTCAGCGCGCCGAGGGTTACTACCGTGCCCTTGCCGCCGCCGGGATCGAGCGGGACACGAACCGCATCGTCTTCACGAAGCATTATTCGGCGGAGGCGGGCATGTACGGAACGAGGGAGCTGCTGCTGCGGGACCGCAAGTTTACCGCCCTTTTCGCGGCGACCGACGAATTGGCTATCGGTGCGATCCGGGTGCTCAAAGATGAGGGAATACGCGTGCCGGAAGATGTGTCGGTCGTGGGCTTCGATGATATCGATATTTCCTCGTATATCATTCCGCGTCTGACAACCATCCGTCAGCCCCTGTCGGTAATGGGCGAACGGACTGCGACGCTCATGCATAAATGCATCATCAAAGAAAAAATTGTGGATACCGACATCGTCCTTCCCTATGAACTGATCATTCGGGAATCGACTGCCAGGGTATAAGAACGGTACTAATTTTATCAGGAGTAGTTAATGGAAAAGCTTCGCTTGGAATATTTGAAATCCAAAGCATTGGAAATCAGGAAACTGACGATAGAGGAGATAGCGACGCTCGGCTCGGGTCACATCGGCGGGGCAATGTCCCTGGTGGAACTGTTGACCCTGCTGTATTTTCACCGGATGAACGTCGATCCGGCAAATCCCCGGATGGAAAACCGGGACCAGCTGATAGTGTCCAAAGGGCACGCCGGACCCGCGCTGTATGCGACGCTCGCCCTCAAGGGATTTTTCCCCATGGACTGGCTTGCCACCCTCAACAGGGGCGGAACAAACCTGCCAAGCCATTGCGACCGCAACAAAACGCCCGGCATAGACATGACCACCGGTTCTTTGGGGCAGGGGTTTTCCGCCGCGATAGGTATCGCGCTCGGTTTGCGCCTGGACGGCAGCCGGTCGAAAGTTTACACCGTCATCGGTGACGGAGAATCCGATGAGGGCCAGATATGGGAAGCGGCCCTCTACGGCGGCAACAGCAGACTGTCCAACCTCATCGCCTTCACCGACTACAACAAACAGCAGCTGGACGGTTTTACGAAGGATATTTCGGACCTGGGCGACCTTCCCGCCAAATGGAAGGCGTTCGGTTGGTTTGTGCTCAGGGTGGACGGCCACGACATGGCGGCTTTGGATGATGCGATTGAACAGGCGGCACAACAGACCGATCGGCCTGCCATGATCATCATGGACACGATCAAGGGGAAAGGCTGTTCTTTCGCCGAAGGAATAGCCGGAAACCACAGTATGGCTTTCAACCTGGACAAGGCCAAAGAGGCCATCGCAGTGCTCGACGCGGGCAAGGAGTAGAACATGAATGCCGATACCAAAGAAATGCGGCTGGCATACGCCGAAACACTGGTGGAACTTGGCGCGAAAGATTCCAATATCGTGGTGCTCGAGGCCGATCTCTGCCAGTGCTCGGGAACGGGCATTTTCCAGAAGGCCTACCCCGACCGGTTCTTCAACGTCGGCGTAGCCGAGGCCAACATGGTCGGGCTCGCGGCAGGGCTTTCCGCCACGGGAAAGATACCCTTTGCGGCGACGTTCGCCTGTTTCGCAAGCCGCCGGACCTTCGACCAGTTTTTCCTTTCCGCGAACTATGCGAAGCTGAACGTCAAATTGATCGGGACCGATCCGGGCGTTACCGCTGCTTTCAACGGCGGTACCCACATGCCCTTCGAGGATTTGGCCCTGATGCGCGTCATTCCGAAACTGACCGTACTGGAGCCGTCAGACCCCCGTTCCTGCGAAGCGTTTGTGCGGGAAATGGCGGCAACCTACGGGTGCGCCTACCTCAGAATACCGCGAAAGGCCGTACCGTTTCTCTACCCGGAATCGGAGCGATTCGAGATCGGGAAGGCGAAGCTGCTGAAAGACGGCAGCGATGTCTGCTTTATCGCGCTCGGCAGCCTCATGGTGAACGAAGCGCTCCGTGCTTCCGAACTGCTCGCGAAAGACGGCATCAAGGCGGCCGTGCTGGACGTGCTTACCCTGAAACCGCTTGATGTAGCGGCCATCCTCGAGCGGGCCTCCAAAACGGGTGTACTGATCTCCGCCGAAAATCACCAGATCATCGGCGGGTTGGGAAGCGCGGTTGCCGAGGTTCTTGCGGAAAAAGGATTTGCCGGAAAATTCGCCCGCGTAGGCATACGGGACGAGTTCGGCGAAGTCGGCACGCAGGATTATCTGCTGAAGCATTTCGGCCTGGATGCAGGGACGCTGGTTCTCAAGGCGAAGAGCATGCTGGCTTGAGGGCGTAAACAGGAAGGAATACAGGGGTTGCCGCAACGAGGCTACCCCTTTTTTATGGACAGTCCGTCGCCTCTGCCGGTATAATTGTCCATCAGGAGTTATAAATGTCCGACTTCAAAAACGGTTTCTTCATGTATGCTCTCGGGGCGCTTGTCGGAACCTTCGTGATCGCGCAATCCGTTTTCTTTTTGATCAAGGCGCTCAGGCGCGGAACCGAACTGGGCATCGGCATGAATGTGATGAAAAAGGCAGTCGCTTCGAGCGCCCTTTTTTCGATCCTGCCGTCCGTTTCGATTTTATTGGGACTCATAACCCTTTCTTACGCTCTCGGGCTGCCGCTGCCCTGGATCAGGCTCAGCGTGCTCGGAGCGGTCACCTACGAACTTCCCGCCGCGACGGCCGCCATGAACGCACTCGGTTCGTCCATCGCCGATCCGGTGAGCGATCCGAAGGTGTTCACCGCGATCGCCTGGGTGATGACGCTCGGGATCATTCCCCCGCTTGTGATAATCCCGATATTCCTCAAAAAAATCCAGGGCGGCATCCTCCGCATCAGGACGAAGGACAACCGGTGGGGAGAGCTTTTCATGACGGCCCTCTTTCTCGGTATGATCTCGGCTTTTCTCGGCATGGGGGTTTCGGGCGGGCTATTGCCGGTGCTCACGCTCCTGTCGTCGGCCGCCCTCATGGTTGTGTGCGGCCTTCTGGTCAAAAAAGCCGGCCTTGTCTGGCTGACCGATTTTGCCCTTCCCGTCAGCATGCTCGGCGCGATGGCCCTCGCTGTTTTGTATGCGCGGCTTTTGCCCGTGTCGGTCTGATCAGGATTTATACAGGAGAATGAAATGAAAATGAATGAATATGAAGACGCGGTACATGTGTGGGGTCGCGTGTGGATGCTCGGCGCCCTCGCCGTGATGCTCGCCGTTCCCGTCGCGATGTGCCTCCGCTTCGGCGCCTGGCCCGGTCTCGTCGCGCCGGTCTATTGGACCGTGAGCGCAATCGAAGTGTTTACCTATGCCCCGATGCTCGGCTCGGGAGGCACGTATCTTGCCTTCGTCACCGGAAACATCACCAACCTGAAGGCCCCGGCGGCGATCAACGCGATGACCGCCGCCGACATCATGCCGGGAAGCGAGAAGGGCGAGGTGCTGTCGACCATCGCGATAGCGGTCACGTCCATCGTGACTACTATAATTCTCGCGCTCGGCGTGATGCTGTTCAGCACGTTCGCTCCGGTGCTCGAAATGCCCGTGCTCAGGCCCGCGTTCAAGATGATCCTGCCGCAACTGGAAACTTTCCGTCGCGCCGATGGGCGCGATGATCCTCATCTTCCTCGCCGTCCCTTCGCTGTCCGGTGCGGTCAGCCTTCTCGTGCCGCTCGGCGCCCTCGTCTCTGTCGCTTCGGCGCGATTTCTCTACAAAAAGGGGCTGGTATGAACGTTGCGTTTTTTCTGACTGCCTTTGCTTTCCTCGCGGCCATCTTCGTCGCTGTCGTCCTCGTCCGCGCCCTCCTGTTCGCGCCCGCCGCCGCCGAAGCTCCCGCGGAAATTCCGGTCAGTTTTGACGAAACCCCGGTTACCGACCATCTCGCGCAGATGCTCCGCATCCCGACCGTATCGAACCTCGATTCATCCAAAGTTGATTTCGCCCGTTTCGCCGAGTTCCGTTCGCTGCTCGAAACCCTCTACCCGACCGTCGCCCTGTCTTGCGAACGCGAGCTTGCCGGTGCCACCGGGGTGCTTTACCGCTGGAAGGGAAAGCGTGCCGAGTCTCCGACGGTGCTCATGGCGCACTACGACGTGGTCCCGGCCGACGGCGAGGGATGGACGCATCCTCCCTTCGCCGGCGAGGTCGACTCCGACGGGGTCCTCTGGGGCCGCGGCGCCATCGACACGAAGATCACCCTGTGCGGCATCATGGAAGCCGCGGAACTTCACCTGAAAAACGGATTCGTTCCCGAAAACGATATTTATCTTGCTTTTTCCGGCGATGAGGAAATCATGGGCCCGAGCGCGCTGGCCGTCGTCGACGCGCTCGAGAACCGCGGCATACGGCCGGCGCTGGTGCTTGACGAGGGCGGTGCTGTCGTCGCGAACGTCTTTCCCGGCGTGACGAAAAAGTGCGCGGTTATCGGCGTGACTGAAAAGGGCATCATGAATGTGCTTTTCAGCGCCAAAAGCAACGGCGGCCATTCCTCGGCACCGCCGGTCAAAAATCCGGTCGGACGGCTTGCCGCCGCGATCAGGCGCGTCGAGGACCATCCCTTTCCCGCGCGCCTCACGCCGGCATCGCGGGCGATGTTCGACACCATGGGCCGCCATTCCTCCTTCGCCTACAAAATTCTGTTTGCCAACCTGTGGTGCTTTTTCCCCGTGTTGAAAAAAATCTGCTCCCTGACCGGCGGCGAACTCAATTCAACGTGATGCCGCAGGTTGCTTCGGCAGGCGCGAATCTCCGCCTGCTTTCGGGAGAAACGACAGCTTCCGCGCTCGCTCGCCTCGAGCGCACGGTCGCCGATCCGCAGGTAGGCATCGAAAAACGGTACGGCTATGAACCGTCGCCGTCAGCCGACCTTTCGGGCGAAAGCTGGAAGCGCGTCGAAACCGCCGTCCGCCAAACCTGGCCCGACGCCATTGTGTCGCCGTACCTGATGGTGGCCGCGACCGACTCGCGCCATTACTGCCGCATCTGCGACACCGTGCTCCGCTTCTCGGCCATGGAGCTGACCAAGGAAGAGCGCGCGACCATGCACGCGCGGGACGAGCGGATACCTTCGTCGAAAATTCCGAAGACCTGCGCGTTCTTTTACCGCGTCATCGCGCAGGTGTAAGAAATATTTTCCGCGTAAAAAAAAGCCGCCGCCGGAAGTTCTTTCCGGCGGCGGCCTTTTTTTAAATCATTTCGTTCGACGCGCGGTTACTTGTACAGGGTGCGCTCTACATAGTGCGTGTGCAGCAGGTGATGCGCCTTCTTCGAATTCGGTTCTTCGAGGAATTCGGCGTACAATGCCTGGACCGCAGAGTTCTTGTGCGAGACGCGGATCTTGCTTCCCCGGTCGTCGCCGTAAAGTCCCGCAGCGCGTTTCGAGCGGATTTCGTCGGTGCCGCCGTACGGCTGCCCTCCGCCGGATACGCAGCCGCCGCGGCAGGCCATGACTTCGATGAAGTGGTAGAGCGGCTCTCCGCCCTTGGCTTTCGCCGCGCGGACTGCCTCTACGAGCGGTCCGACGTTGCCCATTTGGTGGACGACGGCGATCCGCACTTCGGTTCCGTTCACGTCGACCTTCGCTTCCTTGACGTTCTGGAGTCCGCGGGCGGGCATGAAGTTGATGTCGGCAAGTTCTTTTCCGGTGAGCACAGCGTACGCGGTGCGGAGGGCCGCTTCCATTACGCCGCCGGTGGCTCCGAAAATAGTTCCCGCGCCGGTATAGGGGCCGAGCGGATTGTCGGCTTCCTCTTCGGGCAGCAGGTTGAAATCGATGCCGGCCTGCTTGATGAACCGGGCGAGTTCGCGGGTGGTGAGAACCGAGTCGACATCATGGAATCCGGACGAACTCATGTCGTCATTGCGCTTGCACTCGTACTTTTTCGCCGTGCAGGGCATGATCGAGACGGAGAAAATTTTCTTTGGGTCGATTTTTGCCTTCTGTGCCCAGTACGTCTTGATCATCGCGCCCATCATTTGCTGGGGGCTCTTTGCGCTCGAGATGTTCGGCAGAAGGTCGTGGCAGTTTTTTTCTGCATAGTCGACCCAGGACGGGCAGCACGAGGTGAAGAGCGGCAGCGGGCCTTTTCCGGCGAGGCGTCCGATCAGCTCTGTGCCTTCTTCCATGATCGTAAGATCGGCCGAGAAGTTGGTGTCGAACACATAGTTGAAACCGATGCGGCGGAGGGCGGCATACAATTTCTTCGTGGAAATCTCGCCGGGCTCGAGGCCGAATTCCTCGCCGATCGCGACGCGGACTGCAGGAGCGATTTGCACTGCGGTGATGGTCTCGGGATCGGCCAGCCGGTCCCATATCTTGCGGCTCGAGTGGGCTTCGTAGATGGCTCCGACGGGGCAATGGGCCGCGCACTGACCGCAGCGGATACAGGGCGAATCGGCGAGGGAAGCCATGGCAGCAGGACTGATGACGGTCTTTCCGCCGCGCCCCTGATATTCGATGGCGTTGACCTGCTGCATTTCCTGGCAGACTTCGACGCAGCGTCCGCAGTTGATGCACTTGTTGCGGTCGAATACGATCGCGTCGTTCGTATTGTCGACGGGACGGTCCATGAGGTAGTGCTCGAAGCGGATGGTGCGCAGGCCGAATTCGCCTGCAAGGCGCTGGAGCTCGCAGCTGTTGTTGCGGGTACAGGTCAGGCATTCCTGCGGATGGTTCGAGAGGATGAGTTCGAGCACCGTGCGGCGCGCCTTGACGATTTCGGGGTCATGGGTGATGACGCTCAAGCCTTCGGTAACCTTGGTGCAGCAGGCCCGGAGCATGCGCGCGGTTCCTTCCTGACGGACGATGCAGATGCCGCAGGATGCCCAGGCGGGAAGATCCGAGTTGTAGCAAAGCGAGGGGATTTTTACGTTCGCCATCTTGGCGGCCGCGAGGATGGTGGTATCCTCGGGAACCTGGAGGGCCTTTCCGTTTATTTTGACGTTGATCATGACTTCTCCTTACTTCTTGTCGACTGCGCCGAACTTGCAGA
>JFJP01037742.1_pt1 | contig 23726 bp, 36 predicted proteins | sample 431651 | NCBI WGS metagenome assembly JFJP01 (sample SAMN02602958, study PRJNA72255) | Microbial mat metagenome, whole genome shotgun sequencing project. | biome: fresh water; feature: sink hole; material: water; isolation source: purple microbial (photo- and chemosynthetic) mats found in...
GGATTATCGGCGGCGACGGCTGGGCGTATGACATCGGTTTTGGCGGTGTTGACCACGTTCTTGCCAGTGGTCGCAATGTCAATATTTTAGTTCTCGACACTGAGGTTTATTCCAATACGGGTGGGCAAACCTCAAAATCCACGCCACTTGGCGCGGTGGCAAAATTTTCTGCCGCTGGCAAAACCACTGCGAAAAAAGATTTAGCCTTATTAGCGATGGATTACGGCAATGTCTATGTGGCGCACGTTGCCTATGCAGGGAAAGACACACAAACTTTGAGCGCGTTTTTAGAAGCCGAAGCCCATGATGGGCCTTCAATTATCATCGCTTATGCACCTTGTATCGCGCATGGGGTTGATTTGTCCAATAACCATCGACAACAAAACTTAGCGGTAAAAAGTGGACATTGGCCGCTGTTTCGTTTTAATCCGAAAACCAATAACCATCGACAACAAAACTTAGCGGTAAAAAGTGGACATTGGCCGCTGTTTCGTTTTAATCCGAAAAACATTGAAAAGGGCAAAAACCCGATGAAATTGGATTCAGCGGCACCGTCAATTCCTTACCGTGATTTTGTGATGACCGAAACCCGTTTTAGTATGTTATGGCAATCCAATCCCGAAGCGGCAGAAGCGTTTTTAACTCAAGCCCAGCAAGATGTCAAAAACCGCTATCACTATTACAAACAACTGTCCGAGTTGGAATGGAATGAAGCCACCCGAGTTTCTGCTATTAAAGTACAACTAAAAACTGAGGCGAATTCTTAAAAGGAAATCTTATGAAAAAATCCTATTCGCATTTTACGACAGATGACTTGACTGATTTAGGGCTAACGGTAGTGCAAGATTATTTATTTAAGCACGTTAAATCAAACGCGCCTTCTGATTGGCTACTGGAAACGCTCGCCTTTAACCAACAGATTCCTATGATTTCTGAAAAAGCCCGCTCAGAACTGTTAATTACGCCGATTTTATTAGAAATGCGCCGTAAAAATCCGCATACCTTTACTTATTTTTCGGGCTGTCCTTTCAATATTGATAACCAACGAGGTCTAAAAGGTTTTTGTGATTTTATTATTGCAAAACCATGGAATTCGGCGTTCATTCAAAGTCCTGTTTTAGCGATTGTTGAAGCAAAACACAATCAAGACTTATTAGATGCTATTCCACAATGCAGTGCAGAAATGTACGCCGCTCAATTATTTAATCAAGACAAAAAAATTAGCCTTGATGTTATTTATGGAGCAATTACCAATGGTTATGAATGGTTGTTTTTAACACTTAACAAACACATCATTCAGGTTGATATTGATCGCTATATGATTAAAAACTTGCCCGAACTACTGGGTATTTGGCAATTAATGATTGATGATTTTTGCATCAAGGAATAAAAAATGATTGACTTAACAACAACTTACCTAGGATTGAAACTGACTAACCCACTTGTTCCCTCCTCTTCACCTTTAAGTAAAGATGTCGGCAGTGCGAAACGGCTTGAAGATGCTGGAGCTGCTGCGTTAGTGATGTCGTCTTTGTTTGAAGAAAAAATTGAAGCCGAAGAGCAACAATTGGCACGTTTTTTTTATCAACAATCGCTAGGACATGGTGAGGCTGATTCTTTTCATCCGATTCCTGACCATATTCGCAGTTACCAAGAACAGTATTTAGAGCATTTATGTAAATTAAAAGACGCTTTGAAAATTCCTGTGATTGCCAGCTTAAACGGCACTTCATTGGGTGGCTGGCTGGATTATGCCTTATCTTTACAACAAGCAGGTGCAGATGCGTTAGAGCTAAATATTTATCATGTTGCAGCCGATAGCCACGAAAGCTGTGAAATGGTGGAAACACGCTATGTGAATATTTTACAGACCCTCAAATCACAAGTCGGCTTACCCATTACCCTCAAACTATCGACACAATTTAGCTCACCTGTGCATTTTATCAAACGCCTTGAAGCCGCTGGCGCAGATGGCGTGGTGTTATTTAACCGTTTTTATCAACCTGATATTGATTTAGAAACCTTGCAAGTTGTGCCTAAATTAGAACTCTCCACTTCGTCTGAGGCTCTATTGCGTATCCGTTGGCTAGCGGTGTTGTATGGGCGGGTTGGCTTGTCATTAGCTGCAACGGGAGGTTTTCATCAAATGTCGGATGTCTTAAAAGCCTTGCTAGTTGGCGCGGATGTTGTGCATTTATGTAGCGTGTTATTAATGCAAGGCACTCATCAGTTACAGGTTATTTTGCAAGAATTGGAACACTGGTTGGTCGAACATGAGTACGAATCCATTAGCCAATTAAAAGGCAGTATCAGCCAACAACACGCTATTGACCCCAGTGCTTATGAACGGGCTAATTATGTTGAAGTTTTGGACAGTTATTCACATCCTAGCGGCGTTTTAAGATAATCAGGACAATTTCTAAACTCCCCTAAAAACAGGGGAGTTTGGGATAAGTGATTACAATTTTTTCTGACTCTGGATGGTGTTAATAATATTGGTTGTCGAATGCCCCGTTTCAAAGCTTAAAATTTTCACCGTCCCACCATTTTTCAACACACTCTCATGTCCTGCAATACCGCTAATATCCGTATAGTCGCCGCCTTTCACTAAAATATCAGGCAAGAGCTGGGCTATTATGTCTGCGGGAGTGTCTTCACTAAACGACATTACCCAATCAACACATTCCAAAGCCGCCAGCATTTCCATCCGATAGGCTAAAGGATGAATCGGGCGCGTTTCACCTTTTAAGCGTTTCACCGATTCATCCGTATTGACCAAAATGACCAGTCTATCCCCTAAGTCTTTTGCTTGTTGCAAATAACGCAAATGCCCAGGATGCAAAATATCAAAACAGCCGTTGGTTAAAACAATTTTTTCACCCTTTAGCTTGGCTTGTACAATCGCCTCCCTAATTTCTTCTAACGCTCCCACGCCTTTCTGTTGGGCGCGTTGACCATAGAGCGCGTAATGAAACTCCTTAGGGCTAACTGTTGCCGTGCCGATTTTGCGTACCACAATGCCTGCGGCAATATTTGCCAAAGTTGTCGCTTGCGCTAAGGTTTTTTTAGCCGCCAAACTAGCTGCCAACACTGAAATTACTGTATCGCCCGCCCCTGTTACGTCAAAAACCTCGCGGGCATGAGTCGGTAAATGTAAAGGGGCTTCGTTTTTGCATAACAAACTCATTCCATGTTCACCGCGCGTTACTAATAACGCCTGTAAATTCAAGTCGGCTATTAATTGCATTCCCTTCTCAACAATGACTTGCTCGTTTTCACATTGCCCCACCACAGCTTCAAATTCACTCAAATTAGGGGTGATAATCGTTGCATCACGATAACGAGTAAAATCGCGCCCTTTCGGATCAACCAAAACAGGAATCTTCATGTTGTTAGCTAACCTAATAAAATCAGCGACTTGACTTAATGTTCCTTTGCCATAATCCGACAATACAATAATCTGTGCCTGTGTCATTTCTGCATGATAACGGTGCAATAAATTTTCACTACTTACGCCCGAAAAGCCATCTTCAAAATCAAGCCGAATGAGTTGTTGATGGCGGCTCATCACGCGCAACTTGGTGATGGTTGGATGCTGCGCTAACGCTTCAAAAAGACACAAAACCCCTGCTTCTTCCAGCATTTTTGTTAATAATTGCGCCGCTTCATCTGTTCCTGTAAACCCCATCAGAGAAACTTTTGCGCCAAGGGCTGCAATATTTAATGCCACATTCCCTGCGCCGCCTGCTCGTTGTTCGTTCTGCTTAACATGGACAATCGGAACAGGGGCTTCAGGGGAAATTCGAGTGGTTGCGCCATGCCAATAGCGGTCTAACATTAAATCGCCCATCACAAGGACACGCGCTGAACAATAATCGGGTAATTGCATAGCTTAAACAGGTAGTTAAGTTTATAAAAGTGTTATTATAGCGGGATGTGAGCTTAAGGCTAAGAGCTGTGAATTGAAAAACAGTCTTTTCCTCGTTAAAATTTTCACCTTTTCTGTTAAAAAAATGATAAAAATTCTGATTATTTACTATAGTCGCTATGGCAATACCCAAAAAATGGCGCAGTATATTGCAAGAGGCGTGGAATCTGTTGCAGGGGCAGAGGCAGTATTAAGAACAGTCCCCGAAATTTCCACCGTTTGTGAAGCTGTTGCCGATACGATTCCTACGCAAAACGCACCCTATGCTACACTTGAAGATTTAGTGGAATGCAGTGGATTAGCCCTTGGCAGCCCAACCCATTTTGGCAATATGGCAGCTCCTTTAAAATATTTCATTGATAGCAACTCAAAAGCATGGTTCTCAGGTTGCTTACGCGGCAAACCTGCCAGTGTTTTCACCTCGACAGGCAGTATGCACGGCGGTCAAGAAATCACTTTGTTGACTATGATGATTCCTTTATTACATCACGGTATGTTGTTAATGGGCTTGCCCAGCAATGACAGCACGATTTTAGAAACCACAACAGGTGGAACACCTTACGGCGCGAGCCATTTTTCAGTTGGACAACCTGACTTAAGTGAACATGAAAGAACCATCTGCCAAGCCATCGGGGCAAGACTTGCCAATACTGCACTTAAACTAAGCCACGGTTAAATGAAAAAAGTATCCTATACTTATTATGCCGCATTGCTAGGCTATTTTAGCCTGTTTATCTTGCTCATGCTGTGGAATACCGTGCTGATGCCTTCTCAGCATTTTCCTGTCGTGATAGTGCTGCTCACAACGATAACGCCTTTATTATTACCTTTGCGTGGTTTACTGAACGCAAATCGTAAAAGCTGCTCTTGGATGGCTTATGTGAGTTTAATTTATTTTATCCACGGCACGGGAGAAGCTTATGTGAATGGCGCAGAGCGACTGCTAGCTAGCTTGGAAGTTGCCTTCAGTTTGCTTCTTTTTTTTAGCGCAAGTCTTTATGTACGTTTTAGTGGCAGAGTAAAAAAATAATGTCCCTACAATTTCCTTTACAATTTGAATTTCAAGCCAATAAAGGTTTTGACACTTTTTATCCTGCAACCAACACTGACATTATCACCGAATTACACGAATTGATTTCAGGTCAAGGCGAGCAGCATATTGTTATTTATGGTGATGCAGGATACGGGAAAAGTCATCTATTGCAAGCAAGCTGTCAACTTGCGCATAAAAATGGCATAAATCCTTTTTATTATCCTTTTAATAAGCGAAAACTACCGCCGCTAACCATGTTTGATGGCCTGGAACAAATAAAACTGGTCTGTTTTGATGATATAGATGAAATCGTAGGTTTACTGGATTGGGAGCAAGCTTTTCTTAATTTTTTTAATCAGCATTTAGAAAATAATCACCGTTTAATTCTCTCTGCTAATGCTCACCCTGACGATCTTAATATAAAGCTGCTTGACCTTAAAATTCAATTGATGTCTAGTTTAGCACTGAAAATTCAGCCACTTGCCAACGAGGAAAGCGTATCAGCACTCATTTGTAAAGCCAGTTACATGGGTTTAACTATTTCACCTAAAGTAGGGAATTTTTTACTCAGTCACTACGCCAGTGATTTACCCTCACTGTGGATATTACTCGAGCAACTCGACAAAGCAACGCTATCGGCGCAACGCAAATTAACCATCCCTTTTTTAAAGCAAATCATGGAAGAATAATCAGGTTGGCAACTATCACTAGCAACCAACCAAAACTGATTATTCGTAACCAATTATTTCACTGCATTAGCTAACTCAATACGCATTTCATCAATCACTTTTTTATAATCTGGCTTTCCAAAAATGGCCGATCCAGCTACAAAGGTATCTGCACCTGCTGCTTTAATTTCACGAATATTATCGACTTTTACCCCGCCATCAATTTCTAAGCGAATATTAAATCCACTTGCATCAATTCTTTTTCTAACTTCTCGTAATTTATCGAGCGCGGAAGGAATAAAAGACTGCCCACCAAATCCTGGATTCACTGACATCAACAAAATCATATCCAGTTTATCCATTACATAATCTAAATGATGCAGTGGTGTTCCAGGATTAAAAACCAAACCTGCCTTACAACCACAATCTTTTATCAATTGCAATGTTCTGTCGATATGCACAGAACCTTCTGGATGAAAAGTAATATACGTTGCACCTGCTTTAGCAAAGTCAGGGATAATTCTATCAACAGGTTCTACCATCAAATGCACATCAATCGGGGCAGTAACACCATGTTTTCTCAACGCTTCACAAACCAAAGGACCTATGGTTAAGTTAGGCACAAAATGATTATCCATGACATCAAAATGCACAACATCAGCACCCGCTGCTAAAACGTTATCAACCTCTTCACCCAATTTTGCAAAATCAGCTGACAGAATCGAAGGAGCTATCCAATTTTCATTCATTTTTTAAGCCTCACATATATTATTTATCTAGCTATTTCGCTAAAACACTCGACTTTTGCTAGAACACCTTGATAAGAACACCTTATCCTATACCGATTGTATCATTCTGCTGATTGAGAATTCATCTAATTTATTCCATGTCTGCGGCAGCTAGCATAATATCAAGCAACTTTTTTTTCACAATTCTCTTTAATAATGTGCAAACTCAAGTGATAAATACGACACTAGAAAAGAATTTTAAATCCTTATGTCTTCAATCTCTTGTTTCTGCTAATATACCCGCCTGATTTAACAACCTTTTGGTAAATAAACATGACTTTTGTAGTCACAGAAAATTGTATTAAATGTAAATTCACTGACTGTGTGGATGTCTGTCCTGTCGATTGCTTCCACGAAGGACCAAATTTTTTAGTTATTGATCCTGAAGAATGTATTGATTGCAGTCTATGTGAACCAGAGTGTCCCGCAGAAGCTATTTTTTCAGCGGAAGAATTGCCAGACGGTCAGGAAATTTTCGCTAGCCTAAACGAAGAGTTAGCTAAACTGTGGCCATCAATAGCTGAAGTGAGAGACGCTTTACCTGATGCTGATGATTGGAAAAACAAACCCAACAAACTGGAACTACTAGAAAGATAATTGTACCCATAAAAAAGCCGACTCACGTCGGCTTTTTTGGACTTTAGTGCTTTAATTATTCTTGTTCTAGTCTGTCAACAAGCTCAACGTAAGCCATAGGGGCCGCATCACCCGCTCTAAAACCACATTTCATAACACGCAAGTAACCACCTGGTCTATTTTGATAACGTGGTCCCAATTCATTAAAGAGTTTAGTGACCGCTTCACGATCCCGCAATTTTGCAAAAGCTAAACGTCTATTAGCAACAGAGTCTACTTTTGCTAAAGTAATCAATGGCTCTGCAAAACCACGCAATTCTTTTGCTTTCGGTAACGTTGTTTTAATCAACTCATGCTTTAAAATAGATGTAACCATGTTGCTAAACATAGCCTTCCTGTGACTACTATTTCTATTTAATTGTTTTCCAGATTTACGGTGTCTCATTTTGAGATAATCCTAAAGTTAGTTAAATTCCAGTTTGATTTTGATCAGCTAAATTATCAGGCGGCCAATTTTCAAGACGCATCCCTAAAGACAATCCTTTTATAGCTAAAATATCCTTAATTTCAGTCAACGACTTTTTACCTAAGTTTGGTGTTTTTAACAACTCTACTTCGGTTCGCTGAATCAAATCACCAATATAAAATATATTTTCTGCTTTTAAACAATTAGCCGAACGAACCGTAAGTTCTAAATCATCAACTGGTCTTAACAACACGGGATCAAATGTCTCTTCTTCAACAACTGTCTCTTCTGCAATTTGTTCGTTTACTTTTTCAAAGTCCACAAAAACTGATAATTGGTCATGTAAAATGGTTGCTGCGAGCTTAATAGTTTCTTCTGGATCAATTGTACCATTGGTTTCTAATTCAATAACTAATCTATCCAGATCTGTTCTTTGCTCAACTCGAGTACTCTCAACATGATAAGCAACCTTAACAACAGGGCTGAAAGCAGCATCAACCATCAAAACACCAACAGCCAAAGAGCTGTCTGCTTGTTCTTTTCTCAAACTAGCGGGAATATAGCCACGACCACGCTCTACTTTTAACTTTATATTGAGTTCGCCTGCCTGTGTCAAATGAGCAATAACCAACTCAGGGTTAATAATTTCAACATTATGGGGCAAAGCTATGTCTGCTGCGGTAACAACACCTGCACCACTCTTATTAAGCGAAATCACCACTTCATCTCTTGAGTGCATAACAACAGCAAGTTGTTTCAAATTCAATAAAATATCAATTACGTCTTCTTGAACACCATCAACGGTTGTATATTCATGTAAAACACCATCGATCTCAACCTCTGTAACTGCACACCCAGGAATCGATGATAGCATAACTCGTCTGAGCGCGTTACCAAGTGAATGACCAAAACCACGCTCTAGCGGCTCAATAACAATTCTCGAATGATTAGCCGTATGACTGACAACGTCAACCAACTTTGGTTTTAGTAAGCCAGCAATAGATTTTTGCATAGTTATATCTCAAATCGGTTTATTTAGAATAAAGCTCAACAACTAACTGCTCATTAATATCACTTCCTAAGTCAACGCGATCAGGTAAAGATTTAAATATGCCTGCCATTTCCTTAGAGTTAACTTCAACCCAAACAGGAAATCCATACTGTTCAGTAATACTTAAAGACTCTATAATTCTTTGTTGTTTTTTAGATTTTTCCCTAACTCTTATTTCATCGCCAAGTTGAACATGATACGAAGGAATATTAGTAATATTACTATTAACTACAATAGCTTTATGTGATACAAGTTGCCGCGCCTCAGCTCTAGTGCTAGCAAATCCCATGCGATAGACAACATTATCAAGACGCGTTTCTAATAGAGTTAACAGGTTCTCACCAGTGGCTCCTTTTTTCAAAGCAGCCGATTGATAATAATTTCTAAACTGCTTTTCTAAAACGCCATACATTCTACGAATCCGTTGCTTTGCTCTTAATTGCAAAGCATAATCCGAGCTTCTAGCGCGTTTAGCTCCATGCTGACCAGGTCTCTGTTCTAACTTACATTTTCCTTCTAAAGATTTACCTCTACTTTTTAAAAATAAATCAGTTCCTTCTCTGCGACTTAATTTGCAGGTTGGACCAAGGTATCTTGCCATAATAACTACTCCGAAATCCTAGACACGACGTTTTTTAGGTGGGCGACATCCATTATGAGGAATAGGTGTCACATCAATTATATTGGTAATCTTAAATCCTAAATTATTAAGTGATCTAACAGCCGATTCACGACCAGGACCTGGACCTTTAATCATAACATCAAGATTTTTCATTCCATATTCCAGTGCAACACCACCAGCTTTTTCAGCCGCAACTTGCGCTGCAAAAGGAGTGCTTTTGCGCGACCCTCTAAATCCAGATCCTCCAGATGTAGCCCAAGATAGAGCATTACCTTTTCTATCTGTAATAGTCACGATTGTATTATTAAACGATGCATGCACATGTGCAATACCATCCGCTACTTCTTTCTTAATACGTTTTTTAGAACGATTTTGAGTTGCCATTACTTACAAGCCTTTTTAAAGAACATCTTAATTATTTTCTAATTGGTTTACGTGGACCTTTACGGGTACGTGCATTTGTCCTTGTTCTCTGCCCTCTTAACGGCAGTCCTCTACGGTGTCTAATGCCCCGATAACAACCAAGATCCATTAATCTTTTAATATTCATCGAAACTTCACGACGTAAATCACCTTCCACAGTCATTTTCGCAACAACTCCACGAATAGACTCAAGTTGCTCTTCCGTGAATTCTTTCATTTTTGAGGAAGGATTTATATCCAACTCTTTACAAATATTTCTAGCAGTCTGACGCCCTATTCCATATATGGCGGTTAATGCAATTTCTGCATGTTTATGATCTGCGACATTTATCCCGGCAATACGCGCCATCTAGATACTCCTATAGTGGTATTCTGAGGCCAAGTTCAAGGTTTAAATACTTTTCCCGCAAACCTAGCGTAATAACTTCTAACCTTGGCGTTGTTTGTGTCTGCCATCAACACAAATCACTCTCACAACACCAACTCTCTTTACGACTTTGCAGTTACGGCAAATTTTCTTTACAGATGCTCTAACTTTCACAAAAAACTCCTAATTCCTTAATTATTTTTCTTAAGATTGGCCTTTTTCATAAGACCTTCATATTGTTGAGACATTAAATGTGTTTGCATCTGCGATATAAAATCCATTACAACCACAACTATAATCAACAATGACGTTCCACCAAAATAAAACGGTACATTCCAGTAGACTATCAAAAACTCAGGCAGCAAACAAACGAGTGTAATATAAATTGCTCCTATCAACGTCAAGCGTGTCATAACTTTATCGATATAAGCTGTCGTTTGAACACCTGGTCTTACACCTGGTAAAAAAGCCCCCGATTTTTTTAAATTTTCGGCAGTTTCCTTTGAGTTAAACACCAAAGCCGTGTAAAAAAAACAAAAGAAAACAATGGCTGTGGCATAAAACATGACATATACAGGTTGCCCAGGAGATAAAACAGTCGAAATATCCTGTAACCAAGTAAACCCTTCTGTATTCCCAAACCATCCTGCTATTGTAGCTGGAAATAAGATAATACTCGAAGCAAAAATCGGCGGTATAACTCCCGCCATATTTAACTTAAGTGGCAAAAAACTACTTTGACCAGCGTATACTTTTCGTCCTTGCTGACGCTTAGGATAGTTTATCAGTATCCTTCTTTGCCCCCTTTCAACAAAAACAACTAAGGCAGTAACTGCAACCGCAATCAAAAATAACAAAACGATAAAAGCACCATTCATCTCTCCAGATCGAGCCAACTCCAAGGTTCCACCAATCGCCTTAGGCAATCCAGAAACAATACCCGCAAAAATAATGAGTGAAATACCATTGCCAATCCCCCGTTCCGTCACTTGTTCTCCCAACCACATTAAAAACAAAGTTCCGGTAACTAAAGTGATTGTGGTTACTACAAGAAAACTAACTCCTGGATTCAAAACAACTGATAACCCACCCGCAGTTTGGTTTTGAAGTGCTAACGAAATTCCTATTGCTTGAAAAGTTGCTAACACAACCGTTCCGTAACGAGTGTACTGTGATATTTTTCGGCGTCCAGACTCCCCTTCTTTTTTAATTTGTTCCATTACTGGGACAACAACAGTCATCAACTGCATGATAATAGAGGCAGAAATGTAAGGCATGATTCCAAGAGCAAACAAACTAAGTCGCATCAAAGCACCTCCTGAGAACATATTAAACATACTCAAGATAGTTCCTTTTTGTTGTTCAAACATCAAGGCTAACGCTTTGGGATCTATTCCTGGTACAGGTATATGAGCGCCTACCCTGTAAACAAAAAAGGCACCAAGAACAAAAAACAACCTTGACTGAAGTTCTGACAAATTTCCCGACTTATCCGACACCTGCATTCTTGATGTAGCCACTTGATTAAGCCTCTATTTTTCCGCCCGCGGCTTCAATTGAAACTCTAGCACCAGCAGTAACCAAAACTCCCTTCAAAACCACTGCACGAGTGATCTCACCTGATTTAATAACTTTTACAACTTTAGAGAAAATAGGAATGACTCCAGAATCTATCAAATTTTTCAAATCAATAACAGAACCTTCAACATTATCTAATTCACTTAGCCTAACTTCAGCTGTATATTTTTTTGTCCTAGAAGAAAAACCAATTTTCGGCAAACGACGTTGCAAAGGCATCTGTCCTCCTTCAAATCCCACCTTATGAAAACCTCCACTGCGTGATTTTTGTCCTTTATGCCCTCGTCCACAAGTCTTGCCAAGCGAAGATCCTTGTCCTCGCCCAACTCTTTTGCTTTTTTTACGAGTTCCCTCAGCTGCTCGAATGCTATTTAAAAACATTAGATATCCTCTACTTTAAGCATATATGATATTTTTTTTATCATACCTAAATTTTCAGGCGTACCAACCACATTAACTGTTTGGTGCATTTTTCTCAATCCCAATCCTTTTAAACAAGCATGGTGATTTTTTAAACGACCAATTTTACTTTTTATCATGGTCACTTTTAGCTTTTTATTGGTCATTATATTTATCCAACAATTTGTTCAACAGACAATCCGCGCTTTGCAGCAATCTGTTTAGCACTATGCATATCAGCTAGACCATTAATAGTTGCTCTAACAACATTAATTGGATTACTAGTACCAATACACTTAGCAAGCACATTATGTACACCGACGACCTCAAACACTGCTCTCATCGCTCCGCCCGCTATAATTCCAGTTCCTTCTGAAGCTGGCTGCATATAAATTTTCGCCGCCCCCGTGACAGAAACTATAGGATACTGCAAAGTATCGCCTTTCAAGGAAATTTTTCTCATGTTTTTTCGGGCTTGCTCTAAAGACTTTTGAATAGCGACAGGAACCTCACGCGCCTTACTAACTCCATAACCAACGCGTCCATCACCATCACCAACAACAGTTAATGCTGTAAAACCAAATACTCTACCGCCCTTTACTACTTTTGCAACCCGTCGCACATTTACTAACTTTTCTTGCAACCCGTCTGCACTACCCTGACCTTGAGATGGTATTGTAGCCATATTATATCTCCTTAAAACTTCAAACCAGCTTCACGAGCTGCATCCGCTAATGCTTTAACTCGACCATGATATTTAAACCCTGAACGATCAAAAGCAACCTCAGTAACTCCTACAGCCACTGCTTTTTGAGCTATAATCTTTCCTACCTCTACAGCTGCTATAACATTGCCAGTTCCTTTTAAAGTTGATTTTATATCAACTTGTGTAGTAGAAGCACTAACTAAGGTTGTTGAACCATCCTTACTTAAAATCTGAGCATAAATATGCTGAGAAGTTTTATGTACACTCAACCTATTTACACCCTGCTTTTTGATTCTACAGCGTAACTTTAAAGCCCGCTTTAATCGAGAATTTTTATTTTTCATTAGATACCTTACTTTTTCTTGGCTTCTTTTCTTACAATATACTCATCTGCATACTTAACTCCCTTACCTTTATAGGGTTCTGGCGGTCTATAAGCCCTTATATCAGCTGCAACTTGACCTACTTGGTGCTTATTAACACCTTTTATGACGACTTCAGTCTGAGTGGGTGCTTCAATTCTAATTCCTTCTGGCATCTGATAATTTACAGGATGAGAAAAGCCCAACGCAAGGGTCAAAACATCTCCATTTACCTGAGCTCTATACCCAACACCAATTAAAGATAATTTTTTCTCAAACCCTTTCGACACTCCCTCAACCATACTGGCTAAAGTAGATCTAACCGTTCCAGCCTGAGCATTGGACTTTTTAATGTTTTCATCCCAAGTTACTTTTATTAAGCTACCCTCAATAGAAACAACAACACCTTCCACGATTTGAAAAGACATTTGCCCATTGCTACCTTTCACATAAAAACTACTATTCTCGATCTTAACCTCTACACCCGATGGAACGGAGATAGGAGATTTAGCAATTCTAGACATAATAAAACTTCCTTAACAAACAGTGCAAATAACTTCGCCGCCATACCCTATTGCGCGAGCAGCTCTATCAGTCATAACACCATTAGAGGTAGATACAATAGCGATACCCAAACCACCTAACACATTAGGCAATTCGCTTTTAGACTTGTAAACACGTAATCCAGGCTTACTAATTCTTTTAACCTTTTCAATAACAGGCACACCATTAAAATACTTCAACTCCACAACTATTTCTGTGTGATTTCCACATTTTTCAGTAGTATATTCAGCAATATAGCCTTCATTTTTTAGAACTTTAGCTATTGCCAATTTAAGCTTAGAACACGGCAGAGTCACACTTTTCTTGCCCGCTGCTTGACCGTTCCTAATTCGAGTTAGCATATCTGCTACTGGGTCTGTCATACTCATAATTCACTCTCCAAATGTCTGAATCTAATACTCAGAATTACCAACTTGCTTTTCCTACCCCAGGAACATCGCCACGCATAACCGCTTCTCTTAACTTATTACGACAGAGACCAAACTTTCTATAATAACCATGAGGTCTCCCTGTTAGTTTACAACGATTGCGCAATCTTGCAGCACTGGAATCTTTAGGTAATTTTTGTAATTGCAAAACTGCCGCTTCTTTTTCACTAAACGACACATCAAGGCTTGTAATTAAACTTTTAAGAACTGCCCGCTTTTTTGCATATTTTTTAACTAATTCATCACGCTTATTTTCTCGTGCAATCATAGATTTTTTTGCCATATCAAAATATCTCTTCAGTTTTTAAATGGAAAATTAAAAAGCTTTAACAATGCGAAACATTCCTCGTTAGTCTTAGCGGTTGTAGTAATAGCAATATCCAAGCCACGCAACACGTCTATTTTATCATAATCAATCTCTGGAAAAATGATCTGCTCTTTAACGCCCAGAGAATAATTTCCATGCCCGTCAAAACTCTTAGGATTCATCCCCCTAAAATCACGTATTCTAGGAATAGAAATATTAATTAACCTATCTAAAAACTCATACATTCTGTCACTACGCAAAGTCACTTTGCAACCAATAGGCATATCATCCCGAATCTTAAATCCAGCTATAGACTTTCTAGACATGGTAACAACAGCTTTTTGTCCAGAAATTTTTTCCATATCAGATACGGCCGCTAACAAAACTTTTTTATCAGCAACTGCCTCACCTACCCCCATATTGAGGGTAATTTTAGTCAACTTCGGAACTTCCATTACCGACTTATACCCAAACTTCTGAATAAGTGCGGGTAGAACTTTTTCTTTATACTCAGTTTCTAACCTAGTCATAATTTCTCAACCCGTACCCCTACATACCAACAATTTGATTAGTTGACTTAAAATATCTAACTTTTGTTCCATTCTCCAATATCCTAAAACCAACCCGATCGGCTTTCTTGGTATCTGGATTTAACAACCCAACATTCGACATATCCAATGGCATATCTTTATAAATTATCCCACCTTGGATACCAGCATTCGGATTTCCTTTCTGATGCTTTTTTACTTGATTAATCCCTTCAACCAAAATTTTATTATTTTTAAGAATTTCGGTTACCGCTCCTTCTTTGCCCTTATCCTTTCCGACTCGAACAATTACGACATCACCTTTTTTAATTTTTTTCACGCTATCTCCTACAAAACTTCTGGAGCTAAAGAAATAATTTTCATGAATTTTTCACCTCTTAACTCACGAGTAACAGGTCCAAAAATACGCGTACCAATTGGCTGTAGCTGGGTATTTAATATTACAGCCGCATTACCATCAAAACGGATAACAGAACCATCGGTTCTGCGTACTCCTTTACGAGTTCTAACTACCAATGCATTATAAACATCGCCTTTTTTAACTCTTCCACGCGGAATAGCATCTTTCACGCTTACTTTTATTATATCCCCAATTCCAGCATAGCGGCGGTGCGACCCACCTAATACTTTGATACACATGACTCTCTTGGCACCACTGTTATCGGCCACATCAAGACTGGTTTGCATCTGAATCATTACTAAATCTCAACTATTTTAACAATTAAACTGCCTTTCAAAAAGAATGATTTATCTATTCGCGCTATCAATAATTTCAACCAGTCTAAAAGATTTTCTTCTAGACATTGGTCTACACGAACTAATCGTTACCAAATCACCTTCCTGACACTTATTTTCTTCATCATGAGCCAACAGCTTAGTCGAACGTCTAATGTATTTTCCATAAACAGGGTGTTTGACAACACGTTCCACCAAAACCGCTACGGTTTTATCCATTTTATTACTAACTACACGACCACTAATCGTACGTAATTGTTCTATTTTTTCACTCATAATCACACACTTGCTGTCTCGTTTAGTATAGTACAAACACGCGCTATATCGCGCCTGACTTTCTTAATTTGGTCAGGTCGACTTAACTGCCCCGTTCCTTTTTGCATCCTCAAATTAAACTGTTCTCGAAACAATTCACCTAATACCAAATCTAGCTCTGGGCGCGTCTTTTGACGCAATTCACTTGTTGTCATTATATCACCGTCCGTGCCGCAAATGCTGTTTTTATAGGAAGTTTTGCTGAAGCAAGCTCAAATGCCTCGCGAGCCAATTGCTCGGGAACCCCCTGAACCTCATATAACATGGAGCCTGGTTTAATCTGAGCTACCCAATACTCCACGCTACCTTTTCCTTTTCCCATACGAACTTCCAATGGTTTTTTAGTGATAGGCTTATCTGGAAATACTCTTATCCACATTTTACCGCCACGCTTAAGATGTCTAGTAATCGCTCTTCGAGCCGCCTCAATTTGACGCGCTGTTATTCTACCTCGAGTCACAGCTTTTAAACCATATTCACCAAAACTTACGGAAGATCCACGAACAGCAACACCAGTATTTCTACCTTTATGTTGCTTGCGAAATTTAGTTCTTTTAGGTTGAAGCATAATTATTTTCCTTCAACAATTTTTTTAGTTTCTGTATTATCGGATGCTAAATGAGCATCAGTATGAAATATCTCTCCCTTAAATATCCACACTTTTATACCAATAATACCATAAGTTGTATTCGCTTCAGCAGTACCGTAATCAATATCCGCACGCAAAGTATGTAAAGGAACTCTTCCTTCTCTATACCATTCTCCACGAGCAATCTCGGCACCATTCAAACGCCCACCCACATTTATTTTAATCCCTTCCGCCCCCAAACGCATAGAACTAGATACAGCTCGTTTCATTGCGCGGCGATACATAATTCTTTTTTCCAACTGTTGCGCGATACTCTCTGCTACCAATCTTGCATCTAACTCAGGCTTTCTAATCTCTTCAACGTTTAACTGAACAGACACTCCCATTATCTTAGAAATTTCCTGTTTTAATTTATCAATATCTTCGCCTTTTTTACCGATTACTATACCAGGACGAGCTGTATGAATAGTAATATGAGCATTACTAGCCGGACGATTTATTTGAATTCTACTTACGGATGCATGAGATAACTTTTCTCTGATATAATCACGAACTTTTAAATCCTGAAGTAAGAAAACAGGGTAGTCTTGACTATTTGCATACCATCTAGATGTCCAATCCTTAACAATACCTAGGCGGATGCCCGTTGGATGTACTTTCTGACCCATTATATATACCTTATTCGTATTCTGCTACTTTAACTGTTATGTGACAAGTTCTTTTTAGAATATGGTTTGCTCGACCTTTAGCTCTTGCTCTAACCCTCTTTAAACTAGCTCCTTCATTTACAAAAACCGTCTTAACAACTAAGTCGTCAATATCAGCACTTTCATTGTGTTCGGCATTAGCAATTGCAGAATCTAAAAGTTTTTTTATAATAGCAGCAGCCTTTTTCGAACTAAACTTTAAAACACTTAAAGCTTTTTCAACAGGCAACCCGCGTATCTGATCTCCAACTAATCTAGCTTTTTGAGCAGACATAGGAGCATTATTTAATCTTGCTGAAACTTCCATAATTTTGCTTACCTAGACTTTTTATCAGCGACATGACCTCTGTATGTACGAGTCGGAGCAAATTCACCTAGCTTATGACCCACCATATTTTCAGAGATAAGAACCGGAACATGCTGACGACCATTATGCACCGCTATTGTTAAGCCCAGCATATCTGGACTAATCATTGATCTTCTTGACCAAGTTTTGATAGGCTTTCTATTATTAGTACTGATGGCACCTTCTACTTTTTTCAATAAATGATGATCAATAAAAGGACCTTTCTTAATCGAACGTGGCACACTATACCCCTTATTTCTGATTACGGCGTCTGACAATCATATTATCAGTCCGCTTATTTTTACGCGTTTTATATCCTTTAGTTGGCATTCCCCAAGGTGATACAGGGTGCCTACCACCAGACGTACGCCCCTCGCCACCGCCGTGTGGATGATCGACTGGATTCATGGCGACCCCACGAACAGTTGGTCTAACCCCACGCCATCTTGAAGCACCTGCTTTACCCAATGAAACTAAATTATGCTCCGAGTTAGATACCTCACCAATGACTCCTTTACAGTCTGCCATTATTTTACGCATCTCGCCAGAACGTAGTCGCAACGTAACATAACCAGCATCTTTAGCCACTAATTGTGCAGAAGTACCTGCACTTCTCGCTATTTGTGCTCCCTTGCCTGGTTTCAACTCAACACAGTGAATCACAGTACCTAACGGTATATTTCTCAACGGCATACAGTTTCCAGGTTTAACCAAGGTAGATTCAGAAGATAAAATCTCTTGACCAATTTTTAATCCTTTAGGTGCTATTATGTATCGACGCTCACCATCCTTGAACAAAACTAACGCAATGTTTGCTGTACGGTTAGGATCATATTCTAACCTCTCCACAATAGCTGGAATATCTACTTTATTTCTTTTAAAATCAACAATACGGTAGTGCTGCTTATGACCACCGCCTACATGACGCGTTGTTATTCGTCCATGATTATTTCTGCCGCCACTTTTACTTTTTTTATCTAGCAAAGGGGCAAACGGCGTCCCTTTATGTAACTCATCATTTTTTACACGTACTACAGACCGAACCCCAGGTGAAGTCGGTTTCGATTTTAGAATAGCCATGCTATCTACCGTTCCTATTGATTTTTAACACTTTAACTTTTAAGCTCTAACAAAATTAATGTCATGACCTTGCTTAAGCTTTACATAAGCTTTTTTCCAATCAGACCTTTTACCTAATGATCGCCCAAAACGCTTAACCTTACCTTTTACATTGAGAACATGAACAGAATCAACTTCTACATTAAACATCATCTCAACTGCATTTTTAATTTGTTTCTTAGTTGCCATTTTGTGTACTTTAAACACAAATTGCCTAGCCATCTCAGCACTAATCGAACTTTTTTCAGAAACAACTGGTGCTAGTAATATATTAGCAAGTTTGCTCTCGATTACACTCATGCTAATTGCTCCTCTATTTGTCTCAATGCACCTGTTGTTACGACTACTTTATTCGCTGAAACTAAAGAAACAGGATTAACATTACCAGCCGTAGCAACTTCAAGGTATGGAATATTTCTTGAGGCTAATAACAAATTAACATCTAAGCTATCTACAACAATCAGTATTCTCTTCCCTTCAATACTTTTTAGCTTTTCATTTAATTCTTTAGTTTTTGCTGTAGCAAGAACAATATTATCATTAACTTCTAACCTTCCTTGTCTTAATAACTCAGAAAATATAGATCTGACTCCAATCTTGTACATTTTCTTGTTTATTTTCTGATCATAATTTCTTGGTTGCGCTGCAAAAGTGACACCGCCCGTTCTCCATATAGGAGATCGTGTAGTTCCAGCCCTTGCTCTTCCTGTTCCTTTCTGTCTCCAAGGCTTTATTCCACCACCACTCACAGATGCGCGATTTTTTTGCGCTTTAGTTCCAGAACGAGCATCAGCTAAATACTTGATTACTAACTGATGAACCAATGTTTCATTGAATATTTGGTCAAAAACACCAACCGCAACATCAATAAAACTTGTCACTCCTTGATTATTTATCACAGGTACTTGTAAAGTCATACTCTAACCCTTCACTTTCTTTTTTGCAGCCGCTGTAATCACTACATCGCTGCCTTTAGCACCAGGAACAGAACCCTTTACCAAAATTATTCTTTTCTCTTCATCAATAGAATGAATCGTTAAGTTTTGAACAGTGGTTTTAACAGCTCCCATATGTCCTGCCATTTTCTTACCTTTAAAGACTCTACCAGGTGTTTGACATTGCCCTATAGAACCCAATACTCTGTGAGATCTAGAGTTACCATGCGTGGCATCTTGCATACCAAAATTATGACGTTTTACGCCACCTGCAAAACCTTTCCCGATACTAGTTCCACTTACATCCACAGACTGCCCTTTAACAAAAACATTTAATGCTATTTCGGAACCGACAGACATACTATCTGCCTCACCATCATTCAGCCTAAACTCCCACAGACCGCGACCCGCTACAACATTTGCTGCCGCATAGTGACCTGCCATCGCTTTATTAACCTTTGAAGACTTTTTATTTCCGAAAGCAACTTGAATCGCACGGTAACCATCTTTATCAACACTCTTTACTTGAGCGACTCTATTTGAATCAACCTGTACAACAGTCACAGGTACGGACGACCCATCTTCACTAAAGACTCTACTCATACCACATTTACGACCAATAAGACCTATTGACATCTGCCAATTCCTCTACTTATATTTCACAACTCAGTTTAACTGAGTTTAATTTGAACATCGACCCCTGCTGCAAGATCTAACTTCATCAATGCATCAACGGTTTTTTCTGTGGGTTCTACAATATCAAGCAACCTTTTGTAGGTTCTTAACTCATACTGATCACGAGCATCCTTGTTAACATGCGGTGAAATCAATATAGTAAAACGCTCCTTTTTAGTAGGCAAAGGAATAGGTCCTTTAACTTGCGCCCCCGTTCTCTTTGCTGTCTCTACTATCTCCCCAGCCGATTGATCTATTAATTTATGATCAAAAGCTTTTAAACGGATACGGATAGTTTGATTTGCCATTTTTATTTCTTCCCTTTATCTTTATCTTTATCTTTATCAAGAATTACAGCAACAACACCCGCACCTACGGTACGACCACCCTCCCGTATAGCAAACCGCAAACCTTCTTCCATTGCAATCGGAGAAATTAATTTTACTGTTACTGATACATTATCACCAGGCATAACCATTTCTACGCTTTCAGGAAGCTCTACAGCTCCTGTTACATCAGTTGTTCTAAAATAAAACTGGGGTCTATAATTGCTAAAGAAAGGCGTATGTCTACCTCCTTCCTCTTTAGACAAAACATAAATTTCTGACTGAAAATGAGAATGTGGTGTTATAGTATTTTTATGAGCTAAGACTTGACCACGCTCAACTTCTTCTCTTTTAGTTCCCCTTAAAAGAACACCAACGTTATCACCAGCCTCTCCTTGATCCAACAATTTACGGAACATTTCAACCCCAGTACAGGTGGTTGTCATTGTGTCTTTTATTCCAACAATCTCAATCTCTTGCCCAACCTTAACAATGCCACGTTCAATCCGACCAGTAACCACAGTACCTCGCCCTGAAATTGAAAATACATCTTCAATTGGCATTAAGAAAGCACCGTCTACAGCTCTTTCGGGCAGCGGAATATAATCGTCCAAGGCTTCTACTAATTTAACCACAGAAGGAACTCCATATTCCTCTGTACTTCCTTGCAAGGCAAGCAAAGCTGAACCAGTAATAATAGGAGTGTCATCTCCTGGAAATTCATACATATCCAATAGCTCACGAATTTCCATTTCAACAAGCTCTAACAATTCAGCATCATCTACCATATCAGCCTTATTCAAAAAGACAACAATATATGGCACACCAACCTGTCTTGATAATAAAATATGTTCCCTAGTTTGCGGCATAGGACCGTCTGCTGCTGAACAAACTAAAATAGCTCCATCCATCTGAGCTGCCCCAGTAATCATGTTTTTTACATAATCAGCGTGACCTGGACAGTCAACATGAGCATAATGACGCACTTTTGATTCGTATTCCACATGAGATGTGGCGATAGTGATACCACGCGCTCGTTCTTCTGGGGCATTATCAATCTGATCAAATGCTTTGAAAGAACCACCATTTAATTCGGCCATGACTTTTGTCAAAGCAGCTGTCAAAGTCGTTTTTCCGTGATCAACGTGACCAATTGTGCCTACGTTAACATGTGGTTTTGTACGTGTAAATTTCTCTTTAGACATGAGTCAATACCCTTAACTTAAATTTATAAAGATTTATTAATAATAACTTCTGCAACACTTGCAGGTGCTTCATTATATTTTTTAAATTGCATACTATATGTAGCGCGACCTTGTGTAACAGAACGCAAACTAGTTGCGTACCCAAACATTTCTGACAAAGGCACATCACATTCTATCAGCTTCCCCGAAAAAGAGTCTTCTATTCCATGAACAACCCCTCTTCTCTTGTTGATATCACCAACAACATCTCCCATATAGTTCTGGGGGGTTATAATCTCTACTCTCATAATCGGCTCAAGCAAAACTGGAGTAGCTTTTTTGGCTCCATTTCTAACACACATAGAACCTGCAATTTTAAAAGCCATTTCATTTGAATCAACATCGTGATACGACCCATCAAATAAGCTAATCTTCACATCAACTAATGGGTAACCTGCTATCACACCGTTTTCTAATTGCTCCCTCACTCCTTTATCCACAGCAGGAATATACTCTTTCGGTATAACTCCCTCAGCTACTTGATTAACAAACAAGTATCCAGAACCACGCTCTTGAGGCTCTATTTTTAACCACACATGTGCATACTGCCCACGACCACCTAATTGCCTTTCAAACTTTTCTTCGTGATCAATAACATTTTTGACCGTTTCTCTATAAGCTACTTGTGGAGAGCCTACATTAACATCAACATTAAACTCCCTTCTCATACGATCAACTATAATATCTAGATGCAACTCGCCCATTCCAGATATTACAGTCTGTCCCGTCTCAGCATCCATACTAACACGAAAAGTAGGATCTTCCTGAACTAACTTGGTCAAAGCAAATGACATTTTTTCTTGATCGACTTTAGTTTTCGCCTCAACCACAATAGATATAACTGGCTCAGGAAATTCTATTCTTTCGAGAACAACAGTTCTGCTCACATCACAAAGGGTATCACCAGTCGATGCATACTTCAACCCAACTATAGCTGCTATATCACCCGCCCTAACTTCCTTCACTTCTTCACGACTATTTGCGTGCATCTGTACAATGCGACCAATACGTTCTTTTTTATTTTTTATCGGATTAAAAACACTATCACCTGACCGCAAGACACCAGAGTAAACCCGAAAAAATGTCAGCGTGCCTACAAACGGATCAGTAGCAATTTTAAATGCTAATGAAACAAAAGGTAAATCATCGTCGGCCAAACAATCCACCTCTTCCACTCTATCTTCAAGAATTCCTTTCATTACATTAGCTTCAAGAGGAGATGGCAAATATTCTATAACCGCATCCAAAAGCGCCTGAATTCCTTTGTTTTTAAAAGCCGCCCCACAAAAAGCAGGAACAATCTGATTAGCTAGTGATTGCAACCTAATTCCAATTCTAACATCATTCTCACTAAGACATCCATCCTCTAGATATTTATCCATTAATTCTTCATTAGCCTCAGCAGCGACTTCTACTAAAGATTCGCGCCACTTTACAGCGTTTTCAAGCATAAAAGATGGCACTTCACTTTCTTCAAAAGACATTCCCACGCTTCCTTCCCTCCAGTAGATAGCCTTCATCCTCACCAGATCGACAACACCTTCAAAAGATTCTTCGCTACCAATTGGCAATTGCATAAGAACTGCTTTACCACCTAACCGAAACTTTATTTGCTCTACCACTCGAAAAAAATCAGCCCCTGTTCGATCCATCTTATTAACAAAAACAACTCTAGGCACGTTATATTTATTAGCTTGCCTCCACACCGCCTCGGATTGCGGTTCAACCCCACCAACTGCACAAAAAACCGCACAAACACCATCTAAAACGCGCAAAGATCGTTCAACCTCAACAGTAAAATCAACATGCCCTGGGGTATCAATGATATTTATCCTGTGCAAGGGATACTGCTTCCTCATTCCACCCCAAAAACAAGTAGTGGTAGCTGATGTGATTGTTATACCTCGCTCTTGCTCCTGAG